>Ga0193728_1001202_pt1 | contig 13109 bp, 11 predicted proteins | sample U1c1metaG_FD_143037 | JGI IMG/M metagenome (GOLD analysis project Ga0193728, IMG submission 143037) | Soil microbial communities from a riparian zone of the East river system, Colorado, United States - U1c1 | ecosystem: Environmental > Terrestrial > Soil > Riparian zone | place: USA: East River...
AGGTCGTCGTTCTCGGTGGCGGGTCGACAGGCGAGCACTTCGTGGGCGCGCTTCGCCGGCTCGACGCCGCCGCGGAGATCACGCTCGTCGAGAGCCGTCTCGTCGGCGGCGAGTGTTCCTACTTCGCGTGCATGCCGACGAAGACGATGCTGCGGGCCGCGGAGCTCTCGTCTGCGCTCGATCGCGCGCCCGGCCTTGCCCCCGAGAAGCCGGACGCGGCCGGGGTCTGGAGCTGGCGCGACGGGGTTACGAGCAACTGGGACGACGCGGACCAGGTCGAGTGGCTGAAGGGGCAGAACTGCGCGCTCGTGCGCGGCCGTGGGCGCGTCGCGCGTGCGGGCGTCGTCGACGTGGAGGGAAAAGAGCTCGCGTACGACCGCCTCGTCCTCGCGACCGGGTCCTCTCCGTCGATCCCGCCCGTCGAAGGCCTCGACACGGTCGAGTACTGGACGAACGAGGACGCGACGCGCGCGCATGAGATTCCGGAGAGCCTCGCCGTCATGGGCGGTGGCCCCGTCGGCGCGGAGCTCGCGCAGTTCTTCGCGCGCATGGGCTCGAAAGTGACGATCGTCGAGCACGGCCCGCGCCTGCTCGGCCGCGTCCACGCCGAGGCAGGCGATCTGCTCGCCGAGGTGTTCGGCGAGGAGGGGATCGACGTGCGCACGGACGTCTCCGTGGAGAAGGTGGAGCCCGGCATTCGCCTCACGCTCTCCAACGGATCGACGGTCGAGGCCGAGCGGCTGCTCGTCGCGACCGGTCGCACGCTCAACACCGGCGACCTCGGGCTCGAGCAGCTCGGCTGCACGATCGGCCCGCAGGGCATCGAGGTCGACGAGCGCCTGCGCGCGGCAGAGAACGTCTGGGCGCTCGGCGACGTCACCGGCGTCGCGCTCTTCACGCACGTCGGCAAGTACCAGGCACGCGTTGCGGCCGCCGACATGACGGGTCGCAACGCGAAGGCCGACTACCGCGCGATCCCGGCCGGCGTCTTCACCGACCCGGAGGTCGCGACGGTGGGACGAACCGACGGCGAGGGCGACGTCTCTGCGCGCTGGTCGCTCACCGACACGCCACGGCTCGCGACCTATGAGCGGCCGAAGCGCGACGGCTTCCTGCGGATCTTCGCGGACCCGAAGGCGCGGATCCTCGTCGGCGCGGTCGCCGTCGGCCCGCAGGCGGCCGAGTGGCTCGGGCAGTTGACGCTGGCCGTGCGAAGCGCGACGCCGGTGGACGTGCTGCTGGACACGATCCAGCCCTATCCCACCTTCTCGGAGGCGATCTTCTTCGCGCTCCGCGATCTCGTCGACACGCTCCCGTAAACTCTCAGGATGCTCGGCGAAGTCCTCACCGCGATGGTCACGCCCTTCCACCCGGACGGCTCCGTCAACGTGTCGAAGTTCAGGGAGCTCGCGACGCACCTCGTCGACAACGGCTCCGACGGCCTCGTCGTCGCCGGCACGACGGGGGAGGCGTCGACGCTCACCGACGACGAGAAGATCGAGCTCTTCGTCGCGGCCGTCGACGCGGTCGGCGACCGGGCCAGCGGCGTCGCCGGGACGGGCACGAACGACACGGCGCACTCGGTGCACATGACGAAGCGCGCACACGAGGCCGGGGTCGACGGGATCCTCGCCGTCACGCCGTACTACAACAAGCCGCCGCAGCGCGGGATCGTCCGCCACTTCCAGGAGATCGCAGCCGTCACCGACAAGCCCGTCGTCGTCTACAACATCCCGAGCCGCGTCGTGGTGAACATCGAGCCGGAGACGATCGCGGAGCTCGCGAAGATCCCGAACGTCCGCGCGGTGAAGCAGGCGCACGACGTCCTCGACGAGGCGCGCCGCATCCCCGAGCTCGGCCTAGACCTCTATGCCGGCGATGACAACCTCGTCTTTCCGTTCCTCGGCCTCGGCGCGATCGGCGGCATCTGCGTCCATACGCACGTGTGGGGCGCCCAGACCAAAGAGATGATCCGTCTCTACCGCTCCGGTGACGTTGACGGCGCCCGGGCGCTGAACGATGAGATGGCCCCGGCGTTCGACCTCTTGAGGATCGCCACGAACCCGATCCCGATCAAGGCCGCGATGAATCTGCTCGGCCATGAGCTCGGCGGCTACCGGCTGCCGATGGTCGACCCGACCGAGCAGGAGCTCGACCGGGTCCGCTCGTGCCTCGAGCGCGCCGGGATGCTCCAAACGGCCTCCATCTGACCCGCAACTACACTGGGACGCGAATGGGCGTCACACACATCATCCCGCTCGGCGGTCTCGGCGAGGTCGGGAAGAACATGACGGCGTACGAGTCGGAAGGCTCGATCGTCATCATCGACGCAGGACTCGCATTTCCGCGCGACGAGCATCTCGGCGTCGATCTCGTCCTGCCGGACTTCACCTACCTCCGGGAGCGCGAGTCGATGATTCGCGGCGTCGTGCTCACGCACGGGCACGAAGACCACGTCGGCTCGCTGCCGTACCTGATGCGCGAGGTCAAGATCCCAGTCATCGTCGCGACGCGTCTCACGCTCGGGCTCGTCAAGTCGAAGCTCGACGAGCACGGCCTGTTGCGCGACGCCGAGCTGCGCGAGGTCGCGCCCGGTGACGAGCAGTTCTACCTTGGCCCGTTCGGGATCGAGTTCGTGCGGATGGCGCATTCGATACCGGATGCCGCCGCCGTCGTCGTGGAATCTCCGGGTGGCCGCATCGTGCACACGGGCGACTACAAGATCGATCACACGCCCGTCGATGGCCAGCGCACCGACGTCGGCAAGCTCGCCGAGATCGGGAATCGCGGCGTCGACCTGCTGCTCGGCGACTCGACGAATGCCGAGCGGCCGGGTGTCACCCAGTCCGAGAAGGTCGTCGGCGAGGCGTTCGCCCAGATCTTCCCGAGCCGCAAGGGGCGCATCCTCGTTGCGTCGTTCGCATCGAATGTCCATCGCATGCAGCAGGCGGTTGACGTTGGCATCGACTGCGGGCGCAAGGTCGCGTTCGTCGGACGCTCGATGAAGAAGAACTCGAACATCGCGCGCAACCTCGGCTACATGAACGTCCCCGAGGACGTCCGTCGAGGCGGGCGACACCGTGATCATCTCCGCGAAGCCGATCCCCGGCAACGAGCTGCGCGTCCACGATTCGATCAACCGGCTCGCGAAGTCGGGCGCCGAGGTACTGCACGAGGACAACGCACCGGTGCACGTCTCCGGTCACGGTCGCGCGGACGAGCTGCGCACGGTGCTCGCGCTGCTGCGGCCGAAGGCGGTCATGCCCGTCCACGGCGAGTTCCGCATGCTGGCCGCGCACGCGCAGCTCGCGCGCGAGAGCGGCGTTCCGGAGGAAGGCATCATCCTCGCCGAGAACGGCAGCGTGGTCGAGCTCTCCGAAAAGGGCTGCCGCATCGTCGACAAGGTGCACGCCGGCATGACGTTCGTCGACGGGCTCGGTGTCGGCGACGTGCATGACGTCGCGCTCCGCGATCGCCGCCGCCTCTCCGAGGACGGCGTGCTGATCATCGTTGCGACGCTCGCGGCCACGAATGGCGCGGGTGGGCTCACCGCTCCGCCCGAGCTGATCGCACGCGGCTTCGGCGACGGCGCAGAGCCGCTGCTCGACGAGTTGCGCGCCGAGGCCGGCCGCGTGATCGACGAGCTATTGCGCGACGACGTGACCGAGATCAAGCTGCTGCAAGAGCACCTGCACGATGCGCTCGGAGGCATCGTCTACGACCGCACCCGGCGACGGCCGATGATCCTCCCCGTGTTGGTGGAGGTCTAAGGATGTCCCAGCGCCTCCGGTCCGAGCCAACCTGGGCGGACGTGCTGGAGGAGCTCGCGATCGAGCAGCCGACTGCCTTGCGGCTGATCGCGCAGCTCGGCGCCTGCGAGGCGGCGGCGCTCTCGTTCTGCCGGCTGCTCGAGCGCTGGGCGCGCGGCGAGCCGAAGCCGTCGACGCCGGGTGCGCGCCAGTCCGCGCTGCGTCACGCGGCCGACCGCATCGAGACGCCGCTCGCCGGGCTCGAAGAGCCGCTGAAGCGATACCTGCTCGAGCTGGAGGCGGACGCCGCCGAGGGCCGATCGTGGTACGGGGGTCCCGGTGCGGCAGAGCTCATCGACTGGGAGCCCGTGCTGACACGCGCGGGTGTGAACGTGCGGCCCGAGCGCGTCGCGCAGGCCTATCTCGAGCTCGCGGTGCTCGTCCGTGCCCTCGAAGGGCTGAGCGCAGCGGCCCGCATCGACGCGATGCCCGATGCGTCGTCGCTCTGGGCAGGGCTGTTCGACCTGCGCGAGAACCTGCTCGGGCGCGCGCTCGACGATTTGCGCGCGCTCTCCGTCTCGTAGCCACCGTGTCCGCCCCTCGGCTCACCGTCGTCGGCTCGATCAACCTCGATCTCGTGGCCCGCGCCGAGCGGCTGCCGCGCGCGGGGGAGACGATCACAGGCGCGACGTTCAGCCGGATCCCCGGCGGCAAGGGTGCCAACCAGGCGGTTGCCGCGGCGCGGCTCGGCGCAGTCGTGACGATGATCGGCTGCGTCGGTGACGACGAGCTCGCCGCGCCCGCCCTCGCAGGACTCGAGGAAGCAGGCGTCGATCTTGGATCGCTCAAGCGCTCGACCGGGACGACGGGCGTCGCGCTCATCACCGTCGACGCGGCGGGCGAGAACGTCATCGTCGTCGCGCCGGGCGCGAACCTCGACCTGCTGCCGGCCGACGTCGTGCTCCCCGACCAAGACGCCGTGCTCTGCCAGCTCGAGATCCCGATCGAGACCGTCGAGCACGTCTCGTTGAACGCGCCGGGCGAGTTCTTCCTGAACGCTGCACCGGCGCACGACCGCATCCCGGCAGCCGACCTGACGATCGTGAACCGCTACGAGCTCGAGACACTGCCGAATCGCGACGGCGTGATCGCCGTCACGCTCGGCGCAGAGGGCGCCGTGCTGCTCGAGGACGGGGTGGAGGTGGCGCGTGCCGCACCGCCTCCGGTGGAAGCGATCGACGGCACCGCAGCCGGCGACGCGTTCACCGCATGCCTCGTCGTCTCGCTCATCGAGGGCAGAGACCGTGAAGAAGCGCTGCGCCGCGCCTGCGTCGCGGGCGCTCTTGCTGCCTCGCGCTTCGGCGCCCAGACGTCATTACCGACACGCGAGGAGGTGGACGCTTTTCAATGAGCACGCCGATTGTCATCGACTGCGATCCCGGACACGACGACGCGATCGCGATCCTGCTCGCCCTGTCCTCGCCCGAGGTCGAGCTGCGCGGCATCACCACGGTCGCCGGCAACCAGACCCTGGACAAGACGACGCGCAACGCGCTGAAGGTGCTCGAGCTCGCCGGCCGCACGGACGTCCCGGTCGCCGCGGGCGCGGACGCGCCGTTGAAGCGCCCGCTGCGGGTCGCCGCAAACGTCCACGGTGAGACCGGCCTCGACGGCCCGGACCTCCCGGAACCGACGACGAAGGTCGTCGACGCGCACGCTGCAGACTTCCTCGCGGAGTTGATCGAGCCGGGGGTCGTGCTCGTGCCGGTGGGCCCATTGACGAACGTCGCGCTGCTGCTGCAGCGGCACCCCGACGTGCGCAACCGGCTGGAGCGGATCGTCTGGATGGGCGGCGCGATCGCCGAGGGCAACGTCACGCCGGCCGCTGAGTTCAACGCGTTCGTCGATCCCGAGGCCGCGGCAATCGTCTTCGGCAGCGGCATCCCCGTGACGATGATCGGGCTCGACGTCACCCACAAGGCGCTCTTCACGCGCGCACATGCAGACCGCCTGCGCGATGCGGGGGCCGCCGGCCGCGCCGTCGCGGAGCTCTCCGACTTCTTCCAGCGGTTCCACGAGTCGCGCTACGGGTTCGACGGTTCGCCGATCCACGACGCGCTCGCGGTCGCGCACGTCATCGACCCGACGCTCGTGACGACGCTGAACTGCAACATCGCCATCGAGACCGCGTCGGAATACTGCGACGGCCGTACGGTGGTCGACCGCTGGCTCGTGCTCGAGGACGCGCCGCGCAACGGCCACGCCGGGATCGACGTCGACGCCGGCCGGTTCCTCGAACTGCTCGTCGAGCGGATCTCCACGTTGGCCTGAGGAGAAGGAGCGCCGTCGGCGCGGGCGAACAAGGGCCTCATGCCGCGCCACAAGCGCCAGAGCAAGCTGCGCCGCAAGCCTCCCGCCAGGAGGAAGAAGGCCGCGCCGAAGACGAGCGCCCCGGCGGTCCTGAATCGGCCGGAGATCTGGGGGCTCGGGCTCGTCGCCCTCGGGCTCTTCCTCGGCAGCGTCCTCTACGTCGGCTGGAACGGCGGCTACGTCGGCGGGGCTCTCGTCGACGGCCTGCGCGCGATCGTCGGCGGTGCGTCCTGGGGGATGCCGGTGGCGCTCGTGACCGTCGGCGGCCTGATGGTGGCCCGCAGCGCTCTCGTCGACGTCCGGCCGTTCCGGCTCGGCCTCGCCGTCCTCGTCGGCGGCTTGATGATCACGCTCGGCCGCGACCAGGGTGGCTACCTCGGGCAGGTGCTCGGCGGCGCGGTCGGCGTTGCGATCGGCGCCACGGGCTCGACGATCCTCGGCGCGCTGCTGCTGCTCGTCGGCGGCCTGCTCCTCTCCGGCGCGTCGCTCGGCGCGATCCTGCGCCGCTCGCATCACCAAGTTCGCCGCGCCGCCACTGCGACGCGCGCGCGTCGCTCGCGCGAGCTGGCGGACAGCTGGGACGAGGCGGCGATCACTGCCGGCGTCGCGGCGTCGCCTGCGACGCGCGGCAAGAAGCCTGTCCTCGACGCCGAGGAGGCGTATCCCGACGTCGTCGGCGACGAGCCGATGCGCATGCCGTACGTGCCCGCGCCGATGTTCAGCAGCGAGCCGCCGCCGCTCGTGCACCAGCACGAGTCGCTCATCGACGATCCGCCGACGCTGTTCGACGCACTGCCAACCGAGCACGCCGAGTACAAGCTTCCCGACCGTGACGTGCTGCGCGTCTCCCCGTTGAAGGACGGCGGCCCGTCGGACGAGACCGCGGCGCGCATCGCCGACCTGCTCGTTCAGACGCTCTCGCACTTCGGCGTCGATGCGAACGTGATCGGTCAGATCTCGGGCCCGCGCGTCACGCGCTACGAGCTGCAGCTCGCCCCCGGCACGAAGGTGGCGAAGGTCGCTGCGCTGAAGGACGACCTCTCCTATGCGCTCGCGACGACAGAGATCCGCATCCTCGCGCCGATCCCGGGTAAGCAGGCTGTCGGCGTCGAGGTGCCGAACCTCTCGCCAAACCTCGTCACGCTCGGCGACATCTTCGACGACCTGCCGGCGACCGCGAGCCCGCTGTCGGTGTGGCTCGGCAAGGACATCTCCGGCGCCGCGGTCTGGACAGACCTCGCGCGCATGCCGCACCTGCTGATCGCCGGCACGACGGGCTCGGGCAAGTCGGGCTGCATCAATGCCCTGCTCACGTCGATCCTGCTGCGTGCAACGCCGGACGAGATGCGGATGATCCTCATCGATCCGAAGCGCATCGAGCTGAACCACTACGAGTCCGTGCCGCACCTCCTGACGCCGGTCGTGTCGAGCCCGAAGGAGGCGAGTGCCGTGCTCGCCAACTGTGTCGCCGAGATGGAGCGCCGCTACGAGCGGCTCGCCTCCGTGCGTGCGCGCAACCTCAACGAGGCGAACCGCGCGTTTCGCCAGCGCGGCGAGCCGTCGATTCCGTATCTGCTCGTCGTGATCGACGAGCTCGCCGACCTGATGATGATCGCGCCGCAGGCGGTCGAGGATGCGGTGATCCGCCTTGCGCAGAAGTCGCGCGCCGTTGGCATTCACCTGGTGCTTGCGACCCAGCGTCCGTCGGTGGACGTGATCACCGGGATGATCAAGGCGAACGTGCCGTCGCGGATCGCGTTCGCGGTGTCGTCGATGACCGATTCGCGCGTGATCCTCGATACCGGCGGCGCGGAGTCGCTGCTCGGGCAGGGCGACATGCTCTTCAAGCCGCTGGGAACGTCAAGGTTGCAGCGCGTCCAGGGTGCATACGTGTCGGAGGAGGAGATCGCGCTCGTCGTCGAGCAGACGAAGCAGCGTGACCAGGAGCTCGACAACGCGTATCTCGAGCTGCCGGAGGTGTTCGTCGACCCGGACGCGGACGACGGCGCGCACGGTGACTTCGACCCGGATGACGATCCGCTGCTTGACAAGGCGATCGAGATCGTCGTGCAGACGCAGACCGCGTCCGTGTCGCTCCTCCAGCGGCGCCTGCGTGTCGGCTACACGCGAGCCGGCCGGCTCGTCGACATGCTCGAGCGGCGCGGGATCGTCAGCGGCTACGAGGGCTCGAAGCCTCGCCGCGTGCTGATCGACGAGTCGCAGATGCACTCGCAGCTCTAGTCAGTAGATTTGGCCCGTGGCGCGGGTCGCAATCGTCGGGAGCTACGGGGTCGGCCTGACGGTCGAGCTCGATCGCGTGCCCGATGCGGGGGAGACGGTGATCGGGCGGACGTTCCGGCGCGATCACGGTGGCAAGGGGTCGAACCAGGCGGTCGGTTGCGCACGCCTCGATGCGCACGTCGATTTCCTCACTGCTGTCGGCGACGACGAGTTCGGTGAGGACGCGACGACGTTGTGGGTCGACGAGGGCGTTGTGGCGCAGGTCGTCGTTGCCTCCGCCGCAACGATGTCGGCGCCGATCCTCGTCGAGCCTCAGGGCGTGAACCGCATCATCGTCGTCCCGGGCGCGCTGGCCGAGCTGTCGCGCGCGCACGTCGACGAGTTCGCCGGGAAGATCGCGGCCGCGGACGTGTGCCTCGTGCAGCTCGAGATTCCGGTCGACACGGCCTTGTATGCACTCGAGGTCGCGCGTCACGCGGGCGTTCGGACGATCTTGAACCCGGCGCCGGCGCCCGCGGATCCGATCGCGCCGGAGGTCGACTACCTGACGCCGAACGAGACGGAGGCCGCGTCGGTACGCGATGCGAAGGGCATAGTCGTGCTGACGCTCGGCGAACGCGGAGCGCAGATCGGCGACACGCGCGTGCCGGCGTTCTCCGCGAGGGTCGTCGACACCACCGGTGCGGGCGATGCGTTCGCCGCCGCGTTCGCGGTCGCGCTCGCCGAAGGGCTCTCCGATCTCGATGCCGTGCGGTGGGGCTGTGCCGCGGGCGCGCACATGGTCGAGCATCCGGGGGTCGTGCCGGGGCTGCCGACGCGCGCGGAGCTCGAGGCGCGGCTCGCATGAGAGAGCGGCTGATCATCGACACGGACACCGCGGGCGACGACGTCACGTCGCTGCTGATCGCGCTGCTGCATCCGAATGCGCAGCTCGACGCGATCACCATCTGCAACGGCAACGTCGACTTCGACCAGCAGGTCGAGAACGCGCTGTACACCGTGGAGCAGGCCGGCAAGACCGTGCCGGTCTATCCCGGCTGCCCCAAGCCGCTCGTCGCGGATTGGATCGACGCCGCCTACGTGCACGGCGAGGACGGGATGGGCGACTCGTTCTTCCCGAAGGCCGCACTCCGTCCCGCAGCCGAGCACGCGGTCGATGAGCTCGTGCGACGCATCAACGCGTCGCCGGGCGAGCTGAACCTCCTTGCACAGGCGCCGCTGACGAACATCGCGGCCGCGGTCGTACGCGACCCGTCGATCGCGCAGAAGGTGAAGCGGCTCTGGATCATGGGCGGCGGCCTCGGCAACGTCACGCCGGCCGCAGAGTTCAATTTCTACGTCGATCCAGAGGCCGCCAAGATCGTCTTCAAGGCGGGGTTCCCGATCACGCTCTTCACGTGGACGTTGACGCTGTCGCATGGCGTATTCTTCGACGACGACCTCGCGCGCATCGAGGCCGTCGACACGCCGCTCGCGCGGTTCTACCGGCAGGTGACACGCAAGGCGGAGGAGTTCGAGCGGTCGATGGGCGTTCCGGGTACGACGCATCCTGACTCGATGGTGTGCGCGGCGATCGTCGAGCCGTCGCTCGTGCGCAGCACGCGGGACGTGTTCGTCGATGTCGAGACGCAGGGGGAGCTCACCCGCGGATACAGCTCGATCGACACGCTCGGCATCACGGGGAAGGAGCCGAACTGCACGCTCGTCGAGGACTTCGACACGCAGGGCTTCCTCGAGCTCTTCCTTGGCGTGATCTCGTGAGCGCGCTGCCGCCAACGCAGGAGCTGCGCGAGCGCATCGACAGCGCGCAGGTGCTGACGCGCTTCCACTATCTCTCGCGGGCGATCGCGCTCGCGTGCGGCGGCTGGATCGCCGGCACGCCGAAGCTCGAGACGAAGGCCGCGCTCGCCCGCGTCGCGTGGCAGCAGACCCTCGCGGGCGACGCGTTCCGCGAGCGCGTCTTCGAGCTCCGCTATCCGAACCGCTTCCTGGAGGAGGGCAGCGACGCGCCGTTGATCCGCGTCTACGAAGCCGCGATCGACGCGCCCGACGCGGACTCGTTCCTGGCAGCCCTGACCGATGCGCTCCTGCCCGACTACGCCGAGCGCCTTGCGGCCTTCCTCGCGCAGACGGACGAGCTCGACGACGGCCCCACGATCCGCATCGTGGAACAGGCTTCGCGCGATGCGGCTGAACAAGCCGCAGCACTCGACCCCCGGGCCGAAGGCCCCACAAGCCAACAGTCCGGGGGCACGATCCGGGATCATGGCCTTCTCCCGGATCGTGCCCCCGGGGACAGACCCGGGTCAGACCCCGTGTCGTGGGCCGCACGGCTTCGCGACGGCTTCCAGACGTTGGAGCCGCCCGCCGGGACACCGTTCCGGCTGGCGGAGGATCCGGCCCGGGACGACGCGTACTTCTCCTCGAGCTTCTACTGGCCCGACGCGATCGTGCCCGGCTACCCCTACGGCGAGGGCGTCGCGCTCCAAGTGCGCTCCGCCGTCAGCCACCTGAACGAGGTGTGGGCCGTCGATACGGCAGGGGCGATCCTGCACGGCCTCGCGCCGGAGCTCGGCTGGGAATGGATCCGCGACGCCGGCCGCTGGACGTATGACGAGGCCCGCCACATGCTGATGGGCAAGCGCCGCCTCGAGGCCTGGGGCCTCCCGGCCGCCAAGATCCCGCTCGGGAGCTACATCTACGAGGCCTGCGCCGGCCAGGATCCGCTCTACCGCCTGGGGATGCTCGGCTACTTCGAGACGAAGAACATCGGCCGCAAGCGGGAGCGCGCCGCCGCGTTCCACGCGATGGGTGATACCACGAGCGAGACCGACATGGAGTTCGACTGGGCCGACGAGACCCTGCATGCGGAGTACGGCCGCCGCTGGCTGAAGGACCTCCTCGAGCAGCGCGGGGAGGATCCCGAATCCTGGCCGGCCGTCCTCGAGCGCTGCGAGCAGCTCGTCGCGGCACGTGTCGCCAGCGCCACAGACGACGAGCGCGCCCGCATCACCGGCACGGCGGACGAGCTTGTGGCAGAGGCCACACGTCGCGCGGCCTAACCGTCTCGCCCAAGTCGGAGTCTCAAGGGGTGGTGAACGGCTAGCAAACGCCGTGCACGCGGACTAGCATCGTCGAGTCCCGACGATCGGGTCGATCATTCATAGGAGGGTTCAGTGAAGAAGGTTCGTTTCGTGGCGCCCCTCGCGGCGCTCGCAGCGGTGGCCGTGGTGGTGGCTGCCCTGGCGGGCACGGGTGCCGCCGCACCGACCAAGCAGCACGCCGGCTACAGCGCCGGCCTCGTGTCCGACGTCGGTCGCTTCAACGACAAGGGCTTCAACCAGAGTCAGCTGAAGGGCCTGAACTTCGCGAAGTCGCACATCAGCGGCCTCACGACAACGGCTCTCGAGTCGCATTCGCAGGGCGAGTACCTGCCGAACTTCGCGTCGCTCGCTCGCAAGGGCGTCAACATCATCATCGGCGCCGGGTTCCTGCTCGCGAACCAGGAGGCAACGGTCGCGAAGCAGTTCCCGAACACGAAGTTCGCGATCACGGACTACAGCGTTCACGCTGCGCCGTTCGCCGACAAGAAGGGCAATCCGATCATCAAGAACGTCGAGGGCCTGACGTACGCGACGCAGGAGAACTCGTACCTCGTCGGGTGCATCGCCGGCTCGATGGCGAAGATCAAGGGCAGCAAGACGGTCGGCGTCGTCGGCGGCGTGAAGATCCCGCCGGTCGATACGTTCCTCGCCGGCTACCAGGCCGGTGTTGCGAAGTGCGCCCCGGGGACCCAGGTGATCGTCGGCTACTCGCAGGACTTCATCGACCAGGCGAAGTGCAAGACGGTCGCTCAGGACCAGATCGATCGCGGCGCGTCAGTCGTGTTCGCCGTCGCCGGTCCGTGCGGCCTCGGCGCGCTCGACGCGGCGAAGCAGGCCGGCGTGTACGGAGTCGGCGTCGACGTCGACCAGTCGTACCTCGGCCCCTACATCCTCACCAGTGCGGTGAAGCGGGTCGACACCGGCGTGTATCTTGCCATCAAGGGCGCGCAGAGCGGCCAGTTCAAGGGTGGATCGGATCTCACGTTCGACCTGAAGAACAACGGCGTGGGCCTCGGCAAGGTCAGCGCAGTCGTGCCGGCTTCGGTGCTCAAGAAGGTGGCGCAGCTTCGCACTCAGATCGTCTCCGGCAAGATCAAGCCGCCGACGAAGGTCAAGTAGGGCTCCGACGCATACCGCGGAGAGGGCGGGCACTCGTACCTGCCCTCTCCGCGCTCTCTAGAATCGCGAGCGACTGTGGCTGAGGCCTCCGACACGCCCGTCCTCGAGCTGCGCGGCATCACGAAGCGCTTCCCCGGCGTCCTCGCGAACGACCACGTGGACCTCGATCTGCGTCGCGGTGAGGTGCACGCGCTGCTCGGCGAGAACGGCGCGGGCAAGTCGACGCTGATGAACATCCTCTACGGGCTGTACAAGCCCGATGAGGGCGAGATACTCCTCAACGGGAAGCCCGCGGACATCAGTTCGCCGCACGGTGCGATCGCCTCCGGGATCGGCATGGTGCATCAGCACTTCATGCTCATTCCGGTGATGACGGTCGCAGAGAACATCGTGCTCGCGTCAGAGCCGAAGCGGAACGGCGTCCTCCTCGACACCGCCGCCGCCGAGCGCCGCGTGCGCGAGCTCGCCGAGCAGTTCAACTTCCATATCGACCCGCACGCTCGCGTCCGCGACATCACCGTCGGCC
>Ga0193728_1001203_pt1 | contig 13091 bp, 1 predicted proteins | sample U1c1metaG_FD_143037 | JGI IMG/M metagenome (GOLD analysis project Ga0193728, IMG submission 143037) | Soil microbial communities from a riparian zone of the East river system, Colorado, United States - U1c1 | ecosystem: Environmental > Terrestrial > Soil > Riparian zone | place: USA: East River...
TTCTTAAACTAATTATTAAGGGGGGTTTAAGAGAGCGCTCCTCTTTATTATATTTATGACTAAACTACTATTCTAGGAAATAGCACTAACTCTAAACTTGCCTACGTATAAGATAATCTTCCGGTAACGGACGGCTGTTGTTTTAATCTTAATTAGGGAACGGGTCGCTTATAATAAGCAGCTTATATCTCTTAGACTTTAATATATTAAGGAAAGCAACGATTTCTAACTAGGGGGCGATATTATATAATAATGCTCTAACGTATAAGATTAAAACAGCGGTAGAAAGGAATGTAAACAAAATATAAATATAAGGGAGACTATTTTTATCCCTAATACGCTAGAGAATAAGAGCTAGAGTTAAAAATATTAGATAATAAGTACGGGAGAATACGAAATCGGAGGATAATTTAAGGAGCTAAGCCGATAGCTCTTTATTAGAAAAGTGTTTTAGTTCTAGGGAAACTAGAGATAGTAAATAACTTAAATTATTATCTAAGGGAGTTAACGGTTGTTTAGTATAAGAGCTGTGAAGTAATTTTTTAGTATATAACTGGAAGATATATCTAAGGATCGAGTGCTATAAGCCATAATTAAAAAGTCCGGCAATGTTGGTAACGGCAATATAGATACCTTGCTTTTTCTATTTAGCGGTTATACACCTAATATAATTATCTAATAGACTTAAGAACAATACAAGAGCTTCTTTAAAGCCTTCCAATCCTTCTAATAATAGCTTTTTAAAAAAAATACTATAAGCTTTAATAAAATTTATATCTATAGGTAGAGAGCGTAAATATAACGTTCTAGAGTGGCTAAGGATTAGATCTAGTAGTATTAAGATAGATTCTTAAGCGCTTATAAATAGCTAGACGTAGGTTAAGGACCGTAAATAGTAGTAAAGTTGTTAGAGCGTATTAGGCCGCGCTAGTATAGCTAGATAATGGTATAAACGGCCTATAGAGGGGCTCTTATTAGCAGCTTTATTATACTAGAAATATGCAATACCTACCTAGTATTCGCGATCGTATAGGTCCTTATCTTTAATAGCTATATAATATTAACTAAGATTACTAAGATATTTAATCTAAGTATCCTTAAATATAGGCACTATCTTATAGAGAAGAGCTATTATCTAATAAGTAAGGTATATAAAAGTGAGTATATAGTCTAAACTTTTGGGCAGCCGACAATATAATAGCTTAAGGAAAGAGTGGATACTATATTTCCACATCCTAGTAGGTATAGAGTACTTAGATACTAGACAATATAATATAGGGGAAGTAGAAGGATGTTAAGAGGCTAAGAAAAAGTCGTAATACTTATATAGCAAGGTTCGGTGTAGAGCAATTAATGCTTACTAGTAGTTATTTGCTAGTTTAGAATTAAGATCTCCTTTGGTTTTAGGAGCGGTAGAAGTTTAAGCTTTGTCTATAAGAATATATTTAGTCTCTACTATTATAAGACTAGTATATATAGACTTTATTTCTAAGGTAAGCTATTCTTAAGAAATAGGGCGTAAGTTAGGTTAAAGTAGAAGATTTAGCTATTTAGGATAGGTAGGTAGGGTATATAAAAGTTAATTCTAGTTTTAAATTTCCGAAACACTAATAGTTAATAGCTTCCTGCTAGTGTTATTAATCTAATCGAAGGTGTGTTCCGACCGCAACTAGGTTTTTTTTTTCCCTTAATAGTTATCTAAAGAAACTCCGGTTCTAATAGACTTCCCTTATATATCGTTCTATCTATTAGAGTAAATAGTTATTACCCCTAATAAACTAGTTATAAAAGCGTATTCTTTATCTACTAAGTCCTTAGCTAGCGCATCCTTATTATTCTATTCGCTCTCGCCTAGAGTATAGATTCCCTTACTAGAAATTAATTTAGAGAGTAAGTTGCCTCTAGCAGTCGTCTAGCGTAATATATTATCTTCTACTTATTAGTATACATTAACTATAGCCGTCCTAGGTTAGGTTCTTAGATAGCTTATATATAAGGGTTGCCGTATATTAGCTATTAGTGCGGTAGGAAGTTAAAAGAATATTTAGTTGTATTTAGCTATATAAGCAAAGTCTTAATAAAGTAGATAACCTAGGATTAGCAGCCTTATAGTAATAAGTATGGTTTATAAAACTATAAATATATATTTACCTTTTCTTAACAATACCTCAGCTACCTTCCACTACCCTATCGCCTTAAATATATAACTAGCATTTAGCGCTACGTATTATAATAAGATAAGAACCTATAGAACGCCGCAATTAAGAAGTATTTAAAAACTAATACCGCTATTTAAGAGCATAAGTAAGAAGATAGATAGGTTTATAGTAAGGCGAAGACTAGTAGAATTAACTTAACAAAGAAAGGGCATACTATTATAATTGCTAAAACTAGTATAATAGTAAAAGGGCACGCGTTAATAGATCTTTAAGAAATAAGATATACTTAACGTCATTTCCTTAGAAGTTATAAGCCCTTAGTAAGTTATTTATTTTTGCTATTACCTAAAGCATAGCAGTAAATAGGACTGCTTTAGCCACTATACCTAATATAGCCGGTTTTTAGGGATACCCTACAAACCGGCTATATTAAGCATAGTGGACTACTAATCTAAGCAATTACTAAACTCTTCCCTTTATTTCCCCGGTTCCTATAGAACGCTAGCTTAATAATACTTATAAGCCTTCGGTAATTACGGATTCTAGCTTATTAATAAAAAGCGACTATAATATCCTTAGAGTTATATAAGCCTTATTTCCCACGCTTTAGATTAATTATTTAATCCCTAAATATAGCTACTTACTTTCGGAATTAGATGAGCTTAGAGCCTAATACTACTGTTTTAACGCTATTCCTAGCTCTAAGACTTCTTATCCTAGTAAAATATAGCTTAGAGCTTAACCTATAGGGATCTAAACCTATATAGTTAGTCTAAGAACTAGGCTCGCCTGTTTTTATTTATTTGCGGAGATATAGACTATATAAGATATGCAGTCCTTAGTGTCCTATTTAGTAAAGAGGATTAGGTTATATTAAAGCCAAGTCCGTAGTATCTAGGGCGAAATATACGCATATAGTAGGTAACAATAATTAGTAGATACTTATCTCTTAGAGGTATTAAGATCTAAATCGGCCTAAGAAGCTGCTATAGATTTATATACGAATATTACCATAGCTTAAATATAAGGGCACCTATTGGCAATTCGATTTAAACTACATAGCCCTAGTCTCTACAATTTAGACTTACCATTTAACTGACCTTTATTACGCGTAATATCCTTATTAATATACATAACAGATTTTAGAATAATCTTTTAAACTCTATTCTAACTTTTTACTACCTTACTAACTTATAAAGCTATTAGGAAGGAGCTATAGACAGTATCTCTTAAAAAGAGTTGGCTATATTTAGGGGAGAACCTTTTAAAGCCTACTTATAAACCATTAGAACCAGCTATTAATTTTCTTATAAAATTTAAGTCGCTCCCACTAACTCGTTGGGACTACTGTATAGTAAACTTTAGATTTTATATATAGTTCCATTACGACCCTATTTAGATATATGCTATAAATACGTATCTATTATTGCGATAAGTTAATTATTATTAAAAATAGTATTTTACTAACACCTGTAGCTTTATATAGCTCTTTATCCCTAAATTTCTTATATATTTCCGCACTAGTAAAAGCGTTGTATATATAAGATACGGTATATACAAATCCTATATTTAGGACATGCCTTTCTCCCTTATAAGTCTATTCTTTATAGATAGATACGCCTCCTAAGCTATTAAGTCCTACTTCTTGACCTCCTACTTCCTTAAGTCTAGAGAACCTATAGTAAAGCTATCCTACTACTATTTTGCTTCTATCTAGAGCCTAGTATATAAATTATTAAGCGCCTCTATAGTAGTAGAGCAGTATTTAGTACTACTATCTAAGATCTCGCTACTGCGAACTACTATAGCACATAAGTAGGTAATAGGCTTAGATTTCTTAAAGAACGCGATTTCGATATTAGGATAATATAGCGCCTTAGCCTAGGCTATAAAATATTAGCACTATATATTTAGAAGCCAGGGTAGAATATAAACATAGTACTATTACAAATATTACTCTATTATTATACTCCGGCCCAGTTAAGTTAGGTTAAGTAACTAATATTAGATAAAGGAGGTAAGGAGCTATAATATATTAGTAGAGAATAATATTAGTATAATAGTAGTTATAAGGCCCTAGTAGATTCTAAACTATATAGGCCCTATAACTTATTTATAGTACAATAGGAGTAGGTATACCCTTTATATCTATAGATAGATATATTAGTCTAGTAAGAAGGGGATAGCTAAGGAATAGTTTAGTAGAAGACACCGTCTTAATAGACTCTCCAGGAACGTAATATACTATTTATCGCTTCCTATAAAAGTATACGCTAAGCCAAATTCTAGAATGCGATATATTACATTCTAGAATTCGGCTTAGCGCTAACTACAACAAACCTTAATACGGAACGCCGTCCTATTCCTATACTTCCTTTAGCAATTATAATCCCCTATAAGAGGGTTCCGGCTTATTAAACGTAAAGCGACTATAATATCCTTAGAGTTATACAAACCTAATTCCCTACACTCTTAATACTTTAGATCGATTATTTAATCTACAAAATACCTATTTAAGAGAGAGAGTATAGGGGCTTTTAATGCCTTAGTAGTGGACACTAAGTTTAGCATAGTTTTACCTCTATAGCACTTGTTTCCAGGAAAAGAAAAGAGGTACTTACCATTTATAAGCTAACTTGGGCTTCTAAGACGGTATATCTTAGTAGTTTTTAAATATATCTAAATTAAAAGGCGTAATAAGGAGAAGACTTAGATATATAGAGCCGGTTTCGCCTAATTTAAATAAGTATATACCTTTGCCTTCTATACGCGGCATTTATTGGCTATATTTATGCTCTTATTACCTTAAGGCCTTACTAATTATCTACCTACTGTAGCTACCCTAGCCTTTCTCGCCTTATAAGCTCTTAATATTCGTTAATCTATACTAGCTTAACTATATCCTTCCTTACTATTCTTTCCACTATTATTTATATAGTTACGATTATTATATGCTTAGCTATATAGATTATAACTCGGAAACCTCTTTCTAATTTTAAAAAATAGCCTTATAGAATAACTAAACTTACTCTTATAGTTTATTCTCTTTATATTATTCTAGGAGTAGTCGGTTTTATTCTAGAATAGGTTAGTTTAGGATCTACTTATTAAAAAGAAATAATTATTTCTAAGACCTCGTTACAATATATAGGATTAGCTGTGCCTCTTTTTAATATAAGTCTTATTATTAGGGTTTTCTACCTATACTAATCTGTCTATTAGACTATAATGCTAAGATCTATTTTATAATATATATTGCTACCCTTTATAGCATTGCCGTCTATATACTATTGGCTTTTATTTCACGATTATTATAAGGAAATAGCTTAAGCTAAGGCCTAAGCAAACGTAGAAACTAAGGCCTTTTGCTAAATCAGTCTCTTTATTCTTACTACTATAATTTTTACTTTTACTACTTAGTTTACTTACTTTATTGTCTAGGGAATTGTTAAGCTATCTAAAGATGCTATTTACATTATAGACTTAGTACGTCTATTAAAACTATTATATATTAGTATTAACAGTTACAGTTCTCTCCTATACTATTAACTATTTTAAGCATTTATTAGTCTAAGGCGATTTTATGGCCTATTGTACGGTTTTTAAACTTGCTTAAAAATCCCTAGGAAATTCTCTATAACTTAAAGGAGCCCTTAATTAGAATAGGGGCATTAGCTAAGGTATCTATAGTTAGAGAAGATACTAGGTTACTAGCGGTAAAACTAGAGTTTTTAGACTTATATCCTTAGTCAGAAGCTTAAGTATAGGCTCCTAAAACTTCCGCTATTTTCTACTAATACCGCGTAGTTAGGATTGTTAGAGGTTAGCTTAAACATCCCTAACTCTACCCTATATCCTTAGTATAAGTATACCTCTAAGAATATCTAGATAAAGGAACCAACTACCTCCTAGGCCGAGGGTAGTGGCGTAGATAATAATACTCGACTAAATATATTACATGTTAATCTATTAGGCTTAAGAAATAACAAGACCTCTATAATAGTTAACTTAGAGGCGCGTATCTATATATAAATTACTATAAAAAATCTTCCTTGCTAGGTAACTAATTTGCTCCCTTCTTTAAAAGTACGCTTAATACTAGACAATTTGTCTTAAATTGCTTCTTCTTTAGGACCGTATGACTTATTAGTAGTATCTTATAATATACTTAAAGTGCTTAGCCTAGGGCAGTTGGGAATTCTTTTATATATACTTAAGTGTTCTTACGTGCCTCCTATAGAGTAGGAGGCAGAAGTAACTGCTATTCTTTACCTTCTATATCCTCCTTCTATTCTTCCTCCTTTTATTCTTAATAAAATAAGTAATAAGAAGTAGTTACTAGTTAAAGTAAGCTTAGAACTTTTGCTTTTGTTATATTACTAATAATCTAACAGCGATAACTTATATTAGCTATTGAAATTGGCTATTAAAAGTGGTCGACCTAAATCGGACTTGCTTACTACCGTCTTACTACTGTCTTTAATGCCTACCGTCCTATATATTACCACCCTACTACTTACCCCTATATATCTTACTACCTATTTCTATTGCCTATACCTACCTTATATATATAGAGAGCCTATTCTACTATTATAGTATATATAATTACGCCGAGGTTTACTATAAGTGTACTTATCTTAGATATATAGTAAGAACTTAGTATATAAAGTGCTAGGAGACGTATAAAAGATGCCTAGTAAATGTGGTTATAATATAAGGAAAACTATTATTGTTATATATAGCTAATACTCTATTCTAGCAAATACCGGCTTAATAAGAACTATAGTAAGTTAACTATCTACTCTGCAGACTAAGGCTAATATAAGAATTTCTAGGTAATTATAGGGATACGCCCTTAAAATAAAAGCCATGAGGGGGTCGAGCTAGGAGTTTAAGCCACTTATAATTCCGTCTTCGCTATCCGTCGCCACTTAATCCATTTATCACTTTAGTCTATTAATAAATTTTTATTCCTACTATAGCCGGCTATATAATAACTAGTTTGGATATAGCTGTAGCTATACGTCTTCCTATCCTAAGATAGTCTGCTATTATAACTATAGGAATAATAATAGACACGCATAACTATTCTAGGAAGTCTTTCAATATCCATATCCTTCCTAATCTAGCAATTTTTTATATATACTATTATAACCTTAAGTTTATTGTTATATGTTAATTCAATATCTATTATATTTATAGTAGTAGCTACTTAGGCGTCTACGGAGCTTAAAGCGGTATCTATATCTAATCTGGCATTTAGGGTGTTTATAGCGGCACCTTTAGCAACATCTCTCTTCTTTTAAGATCTCTTCTCTTCTTGAAATCCCTCTCCTAGTATAGTCTCTAATTTCCGTTTATAAGGTTTTTAAGGCACTAGAAGGGGAAGCGAATTTACTATATCCTATGTTTTAAAAGCTGGAGTAGTACTTTATTAGCTTTATATTAGAATAGGATATTACTATTCTTACTAAAGCTAGTATATAGAAGCTAGGGCTCAATAAGGGTTGTAGGAAGAAGTTAATAATAATTCTCGATTTAGGTGCTTTCCTTAGTTTAACTAATATTGCTTTTACTATATACTTTATATTAATATATTTAATATAAAAGAGATTCTTAGCTGTATAGGCTAGATATGTAAAATAAGGGTCGCTGCCTAGCCACTAGTATATAGGCGTAGACCTTCCTCTCTTTAGTAATAGGTGTCCACGGTATATTATATAGATAGTAGGGTATAGTAAGACCGGACTAGATAATATAAGTTTATACGGCTTAATTAAGGATAAAGGTAAGTATAAATATTCGATAAGTCTTCTACTTTTATCTACTATCTTATTAGTTCTTCCCCTAACTCCTCTACTACTATATACCCGCTATATCTTCTAATATCCGCAATTATATCTCCGTAGAGAATTTTAAGAGTAGTAATATTGCATATATTACAGCCTAGTCTTCTACTCCTATATAGAATTGCCTATATACTAGTAAATGAAACTTACTAACTATAATACTAGATTTAACTAATATTTTCGCTTAGGTTCCTAGAAGGCGATATCTAACTTGTCTTAAAAAGGGTAAGATAGTTTAGGTAATCCCGGGAAAAGACTGTCCTTAGTATAGTACCCTAGTAAACTAGTTATACTATTTAGTAGAAGAAATCTAATAGATAGAGTGCCTTGGAGATAGGAGAGGGACTTCTACTAGTATATAAGTGGTAAATATTCTTATATCGCAATATACGTTAAGTAAGGGATAGATATTTTATAGTACAGCGTAGATATATAGTGCGATTAATGCAATAGCTTATATAGGATTCTTAATTCAATTCTTGTCCTTATATGTATAATGTACTAGATAAGTCTACTCGCTTAAGTAACTCTCTAGTATAATATAGCCGGCCTAGTACTGGCCTACTGCTATATACTATAGGGTATTAGCTTAATATAATTCTTTATCTGCCCTTATCCCGCGGGTTGCATTAGATAACTAGCTTACCCTACTATATAAGCTACTAGTCTAACGTAGCTAGCATTACCCTATAACCCTACTTATAATTATACCGTCCAATCTAGAGCTTAGTGGAAAGCCTATACTATAGGCTTTAGGCGTAATATAGAGTCTTATATTATATATATACCGCAAGCCGCTACCTAAGGATAATATAGTTATAAAAATTTTACTAGAAAAATTGGCCCTTTTAGGCTCCTAACGGGATATTAAGTTAGGTTGAATATATATCTGCTAAGTTTATGCGTCCTTACGTAAAATTAGGTATTTAAACTGCCCTAAGCTCCTAGTTTACTTAAATTACTAGCCTTTACCTTACTAAGATATTATAATAGATATTAAACCGGATATAAACGATTCGCCCACTAATAACTTAAGCACTTAGTTACCTACTTTAACGCCAATTACTAAGAAGCGTGCTAAGGACTAATCTTATGGCTAAAAGTAAGCTAAGGGTAATAAGGATACTTAAGTAAGCCGTCTATAGGGATTATGTAATATAGACTAACGAGGCGATTAGAAGGAAACCTTAGAATTGCTAGCGCGCCCCCCTATCTTAACTCTACTATATATAGAAAATATAGTGCCTATACTAATGTTTCCTTAGTAAAAACCAATAGATAGGATAGGTTTTACCCTAATAGAACTACTAGTGTTAATTATAACTATCGCTATATTAGTAGCCACGTATCTATATAGGAGGGGTCTTATATCCATAGATAAGATAAAGGCTCTCTATAATAAGATAGAGGCTCTCCTTAATAAGATAAAGAAGTCTACTAAGGATTGCCTTACTAGAATAGATGCTAATCCGGACGTCTATATACCAGAAACCGTGTAAAAGCTTTAGTTAGTAATCTATATAAGGGACGTTATAGGATATTTTAGACTTTTTCTACTCCTAGTAGGCGATTAGACCGTTACACAATTAGCATCCGTTTAGATTTACTAGGCAACTATCTTCCTATTTTTAACTATTCAATTCTTTTAGTAGATTGGCATTAATATTATACTGGCGTAAAGTTCCTAGACGATAAAGAGTGTAATTACAAATAGCTTTACTAACTAATACTACTATAGGTATCTAAGGATTTAGCGTATAGGGTATATAGCTACCCTAACTGTCTAAGTAAGGTTTTTAAGAGAATAGGGTAGTAAAATTCTAGAGAACCTAATATTTATTAATTTAATTATTGTTTTTAATTATATTATGCTTAATAGAAGAGATTATATTAGATATAATATTGCAATTAGCTATAAGGCGAAGCCTTACTTATTAGGCTTAATATCTAGGCTTTACTATTGCCTTTTTAGGCAGCTGCTACTCCTATATAGTGGCCTACTAGATTTAAAGTAGCGTATTAGAGTAGATTTAAGGCCAAATCTATTCTACTCTAGTCTAAATAAACCACTAGCATACTAGGGCTATACCCTTGCGTAACTCTATTACGTAAATCCTATAGAATAGTAAGATAGTATAAATAAAAACTAAGGCTACGATAAATTATAACCTTCGAAGCTTTCTATCCTTTAGGGGTTGTCAGTTAGATAGGTTAACTTAGGTAAAGTCTACGTCTCCGGCTAGGTCTATTCCCTACCCTACTCTAACCTTAATATCTATTCCTATTATACCCTCGGTAATAATATACGCCATAACTTATAGAAGATAAGAAAAATTTGCTTATTAATTTCGCGTCTTCGCAGAATTAGGTTTAAAGGCTTGACTTAAACGTAGTATTGTCTTTCGGGCTAGGTTTGTCTAGGAGTGTAAATACGCAGATACTATAATCGAGATCTAATAAAAAATAGAGAAGTAATTTTAAGTACCGAAACTAGGCAGATCTGGTACGGTTTAGCCCACCTTAAAGTACTTATTAAGCAATCCTCTAAATCTTATATAATAATTAAAGAATACAAGGCCCCTAGGCCCCTATAATCCCGTATTATCTTATAACTAGAGACGCCCTAATAAAATACTGCCAACTATATATTATAGTTACTAGTCTTACTCCGTAATAAGCAGCTTTACTATACTATAAATCGGGCACTATAAACTAGATAATACTACTAAGATCGGCTCCTACCTAATAAAGGAAGCCTTCGCCGATATAACCGGGGTTTAGGTAGTTTAACTATAATTATATTATCCGGTTATCCGATTAGCAATACTTAACTAAAAAATTATAATAAAAATTACCTATCTTAGGAGTTAAAAAGGGCCGCTTGATATGCCAACGAGAAGACCGTCGTAGACTCTGCAAAGGATATCGAATATTATAGACCCCCGCCTACTAGAACTAAGAATTCTTATATTATATAGTACGGCTTTAATATAATATTTTAAACTACAAAAGCTAAACTTCTATTAGCTAGCCCACTAGGCATTAAGGATATACCGTTTAATACTCTAAATACTTTCCTAAATATACTCCCTTAGCAATTATAAAGAAGCTATCTTAATTAAAACAGTTAGATAAATATTTAATCCGTTGCCGTAGCGGAAAACTCTATCCCAAAGCAGTAACCCGAAGAGTTTCGGTTAAACTATCTACTAGAAATTATCTAATAGAAACTATCTACTAAAAACCATCTACTAGAAACTATCTACCAAAAACTATCTACTAAAAACTATCTACCTAAAATTATCTACTAGAAACTATCTACTAGAAACTATAAGGTATATTACCTAGGAGTAGGTAAGCTAAGTATAAGTTATAGGAGAGTCGATAGAAGAGAGGACGATATAGTAAAGAGTATAGTAATAGCCTTATATAGAGATAAACCGATAAGGAGAGTAGGAGGGCTATAAGCCTGAGGTACTTATAAGGAGGTGCTAAGCCTAGCCTTTAGCTAGGCCTTAGCTACCCCTAAGTAGCCCTTAGGCGACGCACCCGGGTAAGGGATAAAATACCCCTTATAGAAACTATCTACCTAAAATTATCTACTAGAAACTATATATTTGAAAACTAGAGAGATAGGGCAACTCCCTAGAAATACCTTATTAATAAGCTTATACTCCGTTAATTTTTATTGATTAGCGTAGGGTATAGGGGGTAGTCTTTAGCTCGGCGTATATATACGGATCGACTTATAGATATCTTCTTAAGCGATTAAGCTCTATATTGGGAAAATATTTATAGGCTAAAATTTACTTAATAAAAACTCCTGCTTCCGCTGCAGAGAATAAAAAGCATAGTTATAATTTTACCTCAGCTTTGCTAATTCCTATTAGCTTTGTTACGAATATATAGTAGATATCTATATAAATTGCTTTATAAGTTCTTAGTCTTATATTTATAAGTAGACTTACTAACAAGTAAGCTATTAAGCCTATATAGACTAAAATATAGTAGGAGCACTTATGCAAGGCACTTTGCTAGTCCGTAATACCGTGCGGGTTTTTATTATAGCCGCCACGTTTAGGGCTAATAACCCTATCCTAACTAATAGCGGAATTCTCCTATCTATTAGCAATGAAGTAGGTATTAATATTAGGCTAAACCTACGTAGCCCCCTATGTTGAGCAAATAAGATATACCTAGAGATTAAAGGTTAGGGCTTAGAAAATCCCCCTAGACGTTATTAATAGAAGGATATTCTTAGGTATAAAGGAAGTCTAGAAATAGTAAGAAGCTTAGATTAATACTACTAGAGTACTGCTAGCAATTAGATATAACTTAGACGGTTAGGTTAGAGGAAAGCTTATATAATCTCTCTAACTAAACATTAAAGGAGCCCTTTCTAATTCCATGCTGCTTTAGGTAGCGGTACTTCTTGCTATACTTAAGTTATTCTTCTCCCTTAACTCCCCCTTTTTAATCTTTATAAACTTAATATATAAGCTATCCTATATTCTATACCTTTTATTCTTTATAATATATAGATCTACGTTATAGAGGTTATGGAATTCTTCCTAGGTCTATACACGCTTTTCTGCTCTAAGCGCTTTTATAATTTTTTTTTCTCTATTGTTATAGTATGCCTATATATATACCAAACCTATAATACGGAAAATTGGGACTTTTAGATGTTTATAGCCGCTGTAAAAGGTTTAGGGATACCGAAGTGTATTTAAGCTGAGTATAGTTAAACCAACTAATTAACGAGATCTTATGGCTGGCCAATTAATACCGTATTCTTTTATACCTATAAGCCAAGGCACGCCGTATAGGTGCGATCTATAAAATAACGTAATAGCCACCTAGACGAGTCAGCCACCTAAGTAGGTTACCCTAAAATTTACTGCTAAAATCTTACTTAGGTAAGTAGCTCGGAAACTCCTACCCAGTAATTATATACTAATACTTAAATACTCTACTTTTTCTATTATAATAATAGGTCGTTACTAGTTACTAAGAAGCTTAATTACTTGCTTATATCTAGTGCTAAACAAGCTTTATAAATTACTCTTCGGCAATTATTTGC
>Ga0193728_1001205_pt1 | contig 13091 bp, 8 predicted proteins | sample U1c1metaG_FD_143037 | JGI IMG/M metagenome (GOLD analysis project Ga0193728, IMG submission 143037) | Soil microbial communities from a riparian zone of the East river system, Colorado, United States - U1c1 | ecosystem: Environmental > Terrestrial > Soil > Riparian zone | place: USA: East River...
AGCCATCTTCGCTGACTGGGGGAATAAGGACTTCCAGGACGACATTGCCATCGTGGATTACGCCGTCGAGCAGGGAATTGCGGACTCTGAGAAACTAGGCGTCGGCGGCTGGTCGTATGGCGGCATATCCACGAACTTCATCATTACCCAGACAACCCGTTTCAAGGCCGCCATCTCCGGCGCCGGAGAATTTCTCTACATGACTAATTATGGGCACGATCATTATCAGCGCGATTGGGAATCGGAGTTGGGACGGCCGTGGGAAAAGAAAGCTGTGTACGAAAAGCTCTCTCCGTTTTATCGGGTAGCAAGCATCACCACCCCGACTCTCATCATGGGCGGCAATATCGATTGGAACGTTCCGATCATTAATGGTGAGCAAATGTTCCAGGCGCTAAAGAGCTTGGGTCGCACTACGGAACTTGTGGTTTATCCAGACGAGTATCACGAATTTTCGACGCCATCCCATATAAAGGATCGGTTGGAGCGCTACGTGGCTTGGTATAATCACTATGTTAAAGGCGATAATGCGCCGCCTACGCCTCCTGAACACGCTCCCGCAAAGACGACTGGCGAATAACGATCGAAATTGGACAACAGTTTCTTGAAACGCCGTCCACGAGCAATTTCAGTCGCTTGATGGGCCTTGTAGCGGATCGCTCCATTTCGCGGAGGACTTCATGCGTAAGCTAAAGATTGCCATGGCCTTGTTTTACGGCGCGTTGCTCGCACCAGAAAGTGCTCACAACCTCGCCGCTCAAAATATTAACGCCAGTGAGCAAGACTTATCGGGCTCCGCGAGATTTGCTCGCAACTTTTTTCGCGAGATGCGCTGGCGCTGCATTGGGCCGTTTCGCGGCGGCCGCACCGTGGCGATTAGTGGCGTCGTGCACCAACCCAATGTTTTCTACATGGCTGCAGTGGACGGTGGCGTGTGGAAGACCACGGATTTCGGCAATACCTGGAAGCCAATTTTTGATGATCAGCCCACCGGCTCCGTGGGTGCTCTGGCGGTATCCGAATCCGATCCCAACGTGATTTACGTCGGTAGCGGCGAAGGACTGCAACGTCCCGATCTGTCCACCGGCGATGGAATTTACAAATCAACCGATGCTGGTAAAACGTGGACGCATCTTGGGCTGCGGGATGCTTATCAGATCGCCTCCATCGTAATAGATCCGCAAGATCCGAACCGTTTGTTCGTCGCGGCCGTAGGTCATCCCTACGGGCCAAACACGGAGCGCGGAGTTTTTCGTTCGACCGATGGCGGCCAAACTTTCCAGAAGGTCCTCTACAAGGATGAAAACACCGGCGCCGCCGACTTAGTCCTGGATCCGTCGAATCCGCGCACAGTCTACGCAGTGCTGTGGGCGGCGCGTGTCGCCCCTTGGGAAATTCGCAGCGGCGAATCTTTTATCAGGGAAGGCAGCGGATTGTTCAAGTCCACGGATGGAGGAGACAGTTGGCATGCTCTGACCGCCGGATTGCCCGGCGCTCAGGACGGTCTCGGGCGGATTGGAATTGCCATATCCCCGAGTCAGCCAAATCGGCTATACGCCACGCTCGAAGCAAAAAAGGATCGCGCCGGAATCTATCGCTCAGACAACGGCGGAGAGTCGTGGATGCAGGTAAGCTCTGACCATCGGATTGGCGGCCGCGGGCCGGGCGCAATGGGCCTCTCCGTGGCGCCGGAAAATCCTGACACCGTTTACGTCGCTAACACGTCGTCGTGGAAATCTACCGACGGGGCGAAAACTTTTGTGGGCTTCAAGGGCGCTCCTGGCGGCGACGACTACCAACGTTGGTGGATCAGCAAAGAAAATCCGCAGATCATTGCGCTTACGGCTGATCAGGGCGCGGTTATCAGCGTCAACGGCGGCGCCACGTGGAGCTCTTGGTACAACCAGCCCACCGCCCAGTTCTATCACGTGACCACTGACAATCGTTTTCCCTATTGGGTATATGGCGCGCAGCAGGAAAGCGGTTCTGCCGGGACGTTAAGCCGCAGTGATTATGGCGAAATTACCTTTCGCGAATGGCATTCCGTCGGCGTTTTTGAGTATGGCTACATCGCCGTCGATCCACTGGACGCCAACATTGTTTACGGGGCGCGATTGTCTCGCACCAATCAGGAACTCGGGGAAGTTGCCGACATAGCTCCCGAGCCCATCCGTCGGGGTGAATATCGTTACGACCGTACCCTCCCGGTAGTATTTTCTCCGCTCAATCCCCATGAACTTTTCTTTTCTGCAAATGTTTTGTTCAAAACCGTGAACGCCGGTAAAAATTGGGCAGTGATCAGTCCCGATCTGTCCAGGGAATCCTATGAGACACCAGCGAATCTGGGAGTTTTTGCCGCGTCCGACCCTGAAAAAGGCAAACATCGCGGAGTAATCTACGCCGTGGCTCCTTCGTTCAAGGATGCAAACACGATCTGGGCGGGAACCGACGACGGCCTGATTCACATAACGAGAGACGCCGGCAAAACCTGGCAGAACGTGACGCCTCCGCAACTAACTCCTTGGAGCAAGGTCTCCATCATTGAGGCTGGGCATTACGATGCCGGCACGGCCTACACCGCCATTAACAGTTTTCGTCTCGACGATCTTCGTCCACATATTTACCGCACGCGTGACTTCGGCAAGAACTGGACGGAGATCACAAATGGGCTGGCAGACAACGCGCCTGTCAACGTCGTCCGTGAAGATCCAGCGCGCAAAGGCCTGCTTTTTGCCGGTAGCGAAACTTCTGTATTCGTTTCGTTCAACGATGGTGACTACTGGCAAGCGTTGCAGCTAAACCTTCCGCATACCTCCATGCGCGATCTCGCCATTCACGGAGACGATCTTATTGTTGCCACGCACGGCCGTTCTTTCTGGATCCTCGACGACATTACGCCTTTGCGACAGTGGTCTTCGCAGTCCACGAGAGGATCCTTTTACCTGTTCGCCCCGCAGGCCGCGGTGCGTTTCCGATGGAATCGCAATACAGATACACCGCTTCCGCCGGAGATTCCCGCAGGACAAAATCCTCCTGATGGCGCGATTATTGATTATTTGCTAGCTGATGGTTCTCGCGGCGAGGTGAAGCTGGAAATTTTCGATGTGCAAAATCATCTGGTGCGTCGCTATTCAAGCACCGATCAGCCCAAAGCGATGGAAAAAATCGCTGCGGAGAATCCCATTCCCATGTATTGGGTTCGGCCGCAGCAGGTCCTTTCGTCTGAACCTGGCTTTCACCGCTTTGTCTGGGATCAGCACTATGCGCCGCCAGATTCGCTCAATCACGAATTTCCCATCTCGGCCATCTACCGCAACACGCCAGAGCTTCCGTTCGGTGCCATAGCCCTTCCAGGTCGGTATGTCGTTAAGCTCACGGCGAACGGAAAAAGCCAGGAGCAGCCCCTAACCCTGAAGATGGATCCCCGAATCAAAACTCCTGCCGGGGAATTGCGCGCGCAATTCGAAATCGAGACAGGCGCGGTCCGCGGCATGAACGAAAGCTTCAAATCGCTGGAGCAAGTGCGGTCGGTCAGCGAACAGTTGGCCGAACGCTCAATTGGCGCTGAAAACTCATCCCTCTCAGTGCCTCTCTCCTCTATAAAGAAAAAAGTTGCGGAGCTCCAAGGCACCGCTGAAAGCAGTTTCTTCGGGCTTCCGCCCTCTGGCAAGCGTCCGGAGAATTTTTCGACCCTCAACCAACACTTTGCCAATCTGCTCGCGGTTGCGGACAGCGCCGACTCCGCGCCTACCTCGCAAGCGCAAAACGCCTACCGCGAGGAAGTGGAAGCGTTGCAAACCTTACAGACTCAATGGATAGCGATTCGCAACCGGGATATCCCGCAACTGAATTCAGAATTAGTGAAGGCGGGCAAAACGCCCATCGATCCTGACAAGCCGGCCTCCTCCAAAGCCGCCGCCGAGAGCGATGGAGGCGACGAGCCGTAAAGTCCAGACCAGGAACTCACGCGGAAATCTAATATGAATTTTCGTCTGGGCACCATGGCTGGCACAGGCCGCATCATTGGCGATATTGTTGGTCCTATCGGAGACGAGTCAGACTGGGATGCCGCTAAGGAATGAAATGCAGGCTGCTCAGCGAGCCGGTGGCATGCAGATGAAGCTGCTGTTAGATACACACATCTGGATATGGACTCATCTCGAACCTTGGAGAATTTCCTCCGAGGTAACCATGGAATTAGGCAGTCCGCGAAATGAACTGTGGCTATCACCGCTAAGCATCTGGGAACTGGTTTTGCTCGTGGAAAAGAAACGCCTGGATCTGGATGCCGATATGGGTGAATGGGTCCAACAGTCGATAAAGGATTTGGACCTCCAGGAAGCACCCTTTACCTCCGCGGTGGCCCACGAACTACGCTTTACGTTGTTGGGATATCGCGACCCAGGCAATCGATTCCTGGTGGCTACAGCCAAAGTCTACGACATAACACTTGTCACCGCAGATCAGCGTCTGCTGCAAATCCCCGGACTTCTAATTCTAGCTAACCGCTGAGCGGCGGTATCTCTCGTGATCTGTGCTAAGGAAATTATTTGCCGGTGCCGGTTTTCTGCAAATCATCCAGCGTCGCAAGCACCTCGGTACTGTGCTTGTCCGGTTTCACATCCAGCCACACTTTTTGAATGACGCCGTTGGGATCAATAAGAAAAGTGTGCCGCGCGGAAAGTTTAGTTACACCCATATTCATGACGGAATCGTAGGTGCTCGAAACCTGGCTGTCGGTGTCGGCCAACAGCTTGAACGTTAGTCCTTCCTTGGTGCAAAACTTCTGGTGTGAATCCGGATCCTGCATGCTGACGCCAACGATCGCGGCATTCTTGGCCTCGTATTGCGCCTGATCACGCTGAAAATTGTGGGCTTCCACGGTGCAGCCGCTGGTGAAATCCTTAGGATAAAAATAGAGCACTACCCATTTGCCTTTGAAATCGTGAAGGCTTACAGGGTTGTTTTCCTGCGACTTTAAAGTGAAGTCTGGCGCGGTTGATCCCACCGCGGGAGCTTTATCGCCGGCGTGAACAGCCCGGTACCCAACGGCAGCTACTAAAATTAGGGCTATTGCAATCAATACAAAAATCATCGGTGCAGTACCTTTGGATGTTTTTGACATTTTGGTTTGGCTCCTAAGCATTTAGCAGAAAGTATTATGCTCCAATGTGCGTACCTCCGAAAGAATATTCCCGCGCTGAACGGCGCGAGCCCTATTACTTTGGTTGGGTGAACCTTCCAAAACCGAGCCGCACCTGAATGGTATTGATGCCGGGATTCGGACGCGATATTCCGGCGTTGGAAATATGCATGTAGCGCACCTCCGCGCTCCAATTATATTTGCCGCGCAAAAAGTGCACGCCAAATGCGCCGCTGGGCGTGAAATTGACGTGTGAAGTACCCTCCGGCACTTTCACATTGGTAAAAAGGGCCCCGCCTCCGATGTCGACGTAAGGCACGGCACTTCCGTGCGAAGCGAAATTCCATTTAAGTGCAAACGGATTCACGCCAAATCCATATGCCGTATTTGTATTTTGCGCTACTACGAAAAGTGGAATGACGTCCACGCCATATTCAAAGCGGCCACGCAGAAAACCGGGGCCATGCGCGTCCGTCAAAATCCAGCCGTAACGCGCACCAATATTAAACACGCCGTCGCCGGACTGACTCCCATTCGTTCCATGTCCTCCGCCCGTCCAGATTTGTAGCTCGCGGCCCCCTTGCTGCGGGCCATCCTGTGCGCGAAGAGTGCACGCACTGCTTGCGAACATAAGCCACGCCAGCGCAGACCATCTAATCTTTGTAAAATTTCGTGGCAACACATGAATTCCTTCCGAGAACACCGAGCGAGCCCAGTTAAGATACCAAAAGCACGGAAAAACGTGATGCCGTTTTATCATTCTCGGACTGCGATCGATAGTAGGCAGACGAGACTCATCGACCGTGGCGTTTATTACATGTTCATCGACCGCTAGCTAAAACGGAAGTCGCCCCTCTTACCGGACCGTTTTAATAAGGACGAAACGTTTCAATGATACGGTGCGTAGCCGCTAGAGCTCTAATCACTTACTGTTTCGCCTCGATAATCGCGCTTGGAACATTTTTGTCGCCTGCCGCTTCACGCGCACAGGATCCCTAGCCCGACCAAACTCCCGTACCCTTCGGCTGGCGTGCAACACTTCAACAATCCTGGATACAATCGCGACCGCGGCCCAGTTCTTGTTCCCAGCCTGCGTTTGCACGTTGAATTTTAGTGGCCATCGAAGCGTTTTCTCCACGCCCATCGTATAGATAACAGTCCTGGAGATGCTTACGAATCAACAGCATCTTCGTCTTACTTCAAAAGGAGTTCGCACTTTCTGTTGCTCTGTGTTTGTTGTAAGGTCTAGCACAGTCATCTTCCGGAGAAATTCATGAAAAGTGAAGGTCAAGGAATAGCGTTGCGGCGACTCCTCTGTCCATTGATCCCGTCGCTAGTTCTTCTGTTGCTGTCTCCGTTAGCAGCATTCACGCAGACCGTGGATGAAGTCATCGCCAAGAACATTCAAGCGCACGGTGGGATGGAGAAGTTGAAAGCCGTTCAAAGCATTCGCACCATCGGGAAGTTCACTCAGGGCTCCTTTCGCGCCGCGTTTCTTCAAGAAAACAAGCGTCCCGCCAAGGTGCGCGAGGAATTTTTGATTCAAGGGCTGGCGCAAATTCAGGCCTACGACGGCAAGACCGGCTGGCAGATTTCCCCTTTTGGGGGTCGTAAGGATCCGGAATTGATGTCCCAGGACGATGTCAAAAGTCTGCAGATCGATGCGGACATCGATGGTCCGATGGTGGATTACAAGGAGAAAGGCCACAAGGCCGAATTGGTGGGACACGATTCGGTCGAGGGCACGGACTGTTACAAAGTGAAACTCACGTTGAAAAATGGCGACGTGCGTTATTACTTTCTCGACGTCGATTCCTTCCTCGAGATCAAAATGGAGAATCAAAGTAATATTCGCGGAGCCGTCGTATTTACAGAAAACTACTATGGAGACTATGAACAAGTGAACGGGCTGTACTTTCCTTTTGCTTTCGAAAGCGTACAGAAAGGAAGTCAGGAGCGCGCAAAGTTTACCGTGGACAAAGTGGAACTTAACGTTTCCCTGGACGATTCGCTATTTTCCATCCCCGTCACTAAAGCTGAAACCAAGGCAAACCCGAAGTGACCTTGGAGAATGGCTGGCTGGTTTGCCGAAATTTTTTTGTAAATAGAGTTTTTGAAAAACTACTTTAAGGACGCCATCGAAATGCTGAATGTGACTCGCTATTTGGCCCTGGCTGCATGTATCGCAACCGGCGCGGTGTCCGCGCCGCCTCTGTGGGCACAAGACGTGAAATACGATTCCGACTCGATTTCTGGTTTGAGTGCGCGAAACATCGGTTCCGCAACGATGAGTGGCCGCATAGCTGCCCTTACCGCCGTCAAAGAGAACGGCCGCCTCACCGTGTACGTCGGAGCCGCTAGCGGCGGTGTGTGGAAGTCCGTAAACGGCGGTACCACTTTCAAACCCATGTTTGATAGGCAAACTGCGCAATCCATCGGTGCCCTTGCCATCGATCCGAAGTCACCCAAGACCATCTGGGCAGGGACTGGCGAATCTTGGACTCGCAACAGTGTTTCTATTGGCGATGGAATTTACAAGTCCACCGACGGCGGCGAAAATTGGACCAACATGGGTCTGAAGGAATCGGAGCACATCGCGAAGATTCTGATCGACCCCAATGACAGCAACACTATCTACGCCTGCGTTCCAGGAAAATTGTGGAGTGATAGCGAAGACCGCGGCCTTTACAAGACCACTGATGGCGGTACCACTTGGAACAAAATCTTGAAGGGTCCGAATCTTTCCACCGGTTGTTCGATGATCTCCATGGATCCCACAAATCCCAAGAACATCTACGCAGGTATGTGGGATTTTCGACGCAAGGGATGGACGTTTCGTTCGGGAGGTGAAAATTCGACTGCACCCAGTGGTAGCGGATTATTTGTTTCTTCCGACGGTGGCACCGCATGGAAAGATCTGGATGAAAAAAGTTCGCAAGGTTTGCCCGCCAAGCCTTGGGGCCGCGTCGCGGTAACGGTTGCACCCTCCAAGCCGAACGTAGTGTATGCACTAATCGAATCCAATCGCAGTGCGCTGTTTCGTTCCGACGACGGCGGCAAGAGCTGGCAGGAGCGTGACCGCAGCAACTGGATGGTGTGGCGACCGTTTTATTTCGGCAATCTCATCGTCGATCCCAAGAACGAAAATAAAATTTACAAGCCAGACCTTGTACTGATCATGAGTGAGGATGGCGGCAAAAGTTTCAGCACTATTTCCCAGGGTGCTCATGGCGACTTCCACGACGTGTGGATCGATCCCGATAACACCGATCATTTGATTGCCGGCGACGACGGCGGCATCTGGTATTCCTACGATGGCGGAAATACCTGGTGGAAGGGCTACAACCTTCCGATTTCGCAGTTTTATCACGTCAGCGTCGATCAGGCTGATCCGTACCATGTATACGGCGGTTTGCAGGATAACAGCGTCTGGGTCGGCGATTCACAATATCCTGGGGGAGTTACCAACAGCCGCTGGGAAAATCTCCTTGGTGGCGACGGTTTCTGGGCTTTCGCCGATCCTTCCGATCCCAATTATGTGTATGCCGAATCGCAAGGCGGATTTCTCGGTCGTATAAATCGCACCACGTTGGAAGCGCGCTTCATCAAGCCCGAGCCCAATTACGGGGAAGGGAAGTTGCGCTTCAATTGGAACACGCCGATTCATCTGAGCCCGAACGAGAAGGGTACGCTTTATGTTGGAGCGCAATTTCTATTTCGCTCCCGCGATCACGGCCAAACCTGGGATCGCATTTCGCCCGACCTGACCACCAACGATCCTGAAAAACAGAAGCAGGAACAGTCCGGAGGCGTAACCGTTGATAATTCTTTTGCCGAGATGCACACCACCATTTATTCCATCAGCGAATCCCCGCGCGAAGCGCAAACCATTTGGGTGGGCACCGATGATGGGAATCTGCAACTCACCCGCGACGCCGGCAAATCATGGACAAACGTAGCAGGCAACGTCCCCGACTTGCCCAAGGCCTCCTGGGTTTCCTGGGTTGAGTCGAGCTTGTACGATCCGGCCACCGCCTATGCTGCATTTGACCGGCACACCTTCGGCGACATGACCCCGCACGTCTACAAGACCACTGATTACGGCAAGAGCTGGACGCCTATTGTGGGTGCCGATAGCGGAGTGCGCGGATTTGCCCACGTCATTAAAGAAGACACCGTTTCGCCCAACATGCTCTTTCTCGGGACTGAATTCGGGCTCTGGATCTCTCTCGATGGCGGAAAACAGTGGGCACAATATCGCGGGCGCGATTTCCCGCAAGTCCCGGTCCGCGACATTGTCATTCAACCTCGCGAGTCCGATCTCGTGATCGCCACGCACGGGCGCGGAATTTGGATCATCGATGACATTTCTCCGCTGCGAAAATTGACTCCGGAAGTGATGGCGCAGGATGCCGGATTTCTTCCCGGCAAGCCGCCCCAGCAGCGCTTGAATGCCAACGGCGGATGGGCTGAGGGAAGCGCCATGTTCGCTGGACCTAATCCGCCCGACGCCGCGGTCATTACTTACTATCAAAGAAAGCGCCACATTTTCGGCAAAATGAAAATCGAAATCCTCGATGCCCAGGGCAAACTGGTCGACACGCTACCGCCGAACAATCGTCGCGGTATTAGCCGGGTGGATTGGCCGATGAGATTGAAGGCGCCGCATGTGCCACCTGCCGCTAGTGCCGCGTTCGAAGCCAGCCAGGGCCCGCGTGTTTTACCAGGAACGTACACTGTCAAAATCACGCGCGGTAAAGACACTTTCTCTACGCAACTTAATGTTGTTCTGGATCCGCGAGCGAAATTCAGCGCTGAAGACCGTCGCCAGGAATTTGAAGCCGCCATGCGCGTTTATAACTTGCTCGGTGACATGAGTTTTGATGTGGACCGCATCAATGCTGTTCGCGGCACTTTATTAGCCCGTGCTGCCGCTTTGAAAGGCCACGCGGCTCTCGCCCAACTCCTTACTGCCGAGGCGCAAAAGGTAGAGGAGCTGCGCCGAAAAATTGTCGCCACCACGGAAGGTGGTGCCATCACCGGTGAAGAACGCATCCGCGAAAAGACCACCCGACTGTACGGCGCGATCCTGAATTACGAGGGCCGTCCTGGCGACTATCAGATCGCGCGCATCGATTCATTGAAGAAGGAACTCGACGATGTCAGGAAGGAATTTGACGCCCTGCTCGCCAAAGATTTACCGCCCATCAATAAATCCTTGAAACAGCAAAGGATGCCATCCATTGAGCCCATCTCCCGAAAGGTCTGGGACGCTGCAAATTCTGAATCAGAAGCCGGCGCTGTCGCGGCACCCTCTGCAAGTCACTGGGAACGCGACTAGATAAAAGTTCGAAACTTACCGCGACATATGGGGTTCTATAACCCGGCGGTGGGTAATGATTTTTTGGCGCGGTCTTGATGGAAGCCAGCGGCCCGAAGTATCTAATTTAAAAGATTGCTATAATTAACGTTCGCGTTAACTGCGTTCCGCCCAGGAACGTGACGCGCCTTCCTACAGCCAGCGAACGGGCCCTCCTCCCCGGCCGTAGTACACATGTCGCCGAGTCGCGGTGCGCCGAAGGGCGTTCGCCTAGTGAGGATATCGTGAGCACCTCCACACAGCAGTTCTCCGGCCAAACGCAAATTCATGAACGACGCGCGCACCCGCGCGTTCTCCCCAGAACCTTAATCTATGTTGCCTGTGGAGAATCCAACGGCGGAATGGTACTGAACGTCAGCGATGACGGGATGGCCATTTCCATGGCTATTCCCGTAGGCGACGAATCGTATTCCAACCTTCACGTACGAATGAACGGATTGGCGCAGAGCCTTGAATTCCATGGACGCATGGCCTGGACCACCAAATCCAAAAAACGTGCCGGCATCCAGTTGGTAGATGTTTCCGATGAACAGCGCGCACAAATTCGTGAGTGGCTCGCTCAGGAAGGCGTGCGAGACGTCAGTCTTCTTCCGCGTGCTACGGAATCCACCGCTGCAGTGTTGCCGGCGCTTGCTGGCACTTCGGTTACTCCCACTTTGCTCGAGGACGCGCGCTCCAATCTATCGCCGGTCGCTGCCTCGGCTGTGATTAATTCCGCAGTCTCAGCGGAGCCACATGCGTCTCTCCTGGCTGGATTGGGAGGCACCACGCCCGAGTTCCTGGGTCCCGCGCTAGACGAGCCTCCTTCCGCTGAAAACACGATCGCCAAAGCAAAGTCTTCTTCTCAAGGCTCCGCCCCAATTTTTGCCGGATTCCGCGAGAAGGAATGGGACTTGGCGTCGGTAACCATGGTTCCGCGGAAAAGGTCGAAGCCCGAGGGATTGTCGGCGTTGGGTCTGTTGTTGCTATGGATAGCCATTCCCAGTTTTGGTATTGGACTCATTGCCGGCCGTCGCCCGCTACAGCAATGGCTATCTCATGGAGGCGCGCTGCGGACAAATATTTCGCCCGTTGGCACGCCCGAATCTGAAATCGCCAGCACGCGTGACGGATCGCCCGGTATCACCGGTAGCGATATCGATGCAACCGGCGTTCAGCCGCCGGCCCGCGGGGCTGAGGCTGCGTCCACAGCCTCGCAGGATGTTAAAATGCCTGCCGCCACTAAATCTTTCGTTTCGACCTCCGCGGTCGTAGATACCAAACTGTTGAATTCCATGTCCACACAAGAGCTTCGCGCCATCGAGGCGCCGGCCCCCGTGTCACCGCCAGAAAATGCAAACGCCAATGAGCTTTCGAAAATGGATTCGAACGCTAAACCGAATACTGCTGCGAAAGTTGATCTTTCGTCCCCTGCAGCTACCGTCAAACCGGTGACTGGAGCTGACACTTTTGTTCCGTCAACCGGCGCGCCCAACGCGCCCACAAATGTTGGCAACGCATCGGCGCAACCGAGCGATTCGAAAGACAAATCCGCCGTGGTCCCAACTGCCCACGACGCTCAGAGTATCGCAACCAACAAGAAAGACTCACTTGCTCGAGGTGTTTCGAAACAAAATTCCAGTGATCAGGTTGCAAGATCTATCTCAGTTGACTCTGGTGTGAATGCGGATACATCGATCCACTCCGGCGTTGCACCTTCAAATCCGGCGGCGTTGCACTCCCCGGCCTCGTCCGTCAGCAACGCCAGCCGCAGTGACAACGCGGTCTTGACCGCATCGAAAACTCAACCGGCGTCAGCATCTTCCTCTACGATCACGTCGTCGGACCCTGCTGCAACTAATCCAGAGTTCCGCGTCGCGTCCGGCGCCAGCCCTCGTATCGCGCCGAACGTTAGGCCTGATACGGCTTCAACCGCAATTTCTGGCACCGCTACAAAGGTTGCGCCTAACGTGTATGGGTCATCCTCGCGATCAGCAACATCTGGGGCCGCACCGAATCTGGCGCCAGTCAATGCTCAGTCCCCGCTTCACGGAGTGATGCTGGTAGCAAGAAAAAACAACGAATCATTTTTACTCAGGCTCCCAGTGGAGTCCGTAGCCGGCGGACGCTTCGTTTCCGTTGAAATGCAGAGATTTGTAATGGTGCCAGCCGAAAGTCGCTGGCACCGTCATGGGCCCATCGCAAAGCTGACCGTAGGGGAATTGCTCACGCAAATCTCGGCGCACCAAGGCGAGACACTAAATAACGCGCGCCCCGGAGACGTGGTGACCGTACGTGCCTTCGTTGACAAAAATGGAAGCGTACAAGACCTCAAACCAGTGAGCGGCCGTTTCGCCTTGATGCCGCGCGTGATGCGCGACGTGCGAGAATGGCAATTTGATCAAACTTTGATCGATGGCAAGCCGGTCGAATCCGAAGTAAACATTACCATCGAATTCCGTTCGAACGCCGGGCCTCAGCCGAATCGCACCCGGCAAGTTCAGGCACAAAACTCCTTCAAGCCCTAGATCGTTGACTCTCGTTTTGCTTTCGGTGATCGTTTTTGATTTATCAGGCGCATTTACTATG
>Ga0193728_1001207_pt1 | contig 13076 bp, 10 predicted proteins | sample U1c1metaG_FD_143037 | JGI IMG/M metagenome (GOLD analysis project Ga0193728, IMG submission 143037) | Soil microbial communities from a riparian zone of the East river system, Colorado, United States - U1c1 | ecosystem: Environmental > Terrestrial > Soil > Riparian zone | place: USA: East River...
TGCTGAATCTCTCGGCCGATAGCGCCGCCGCGATTTCGTCATCGTTGAAGACGTTCGCCGCAGCCTCGAGAGATTCAGCATCGTTCGGAGCGGGCGTGAAGCTCGAGCGGCGGGGGCCTGTGGGAGCGAAAAGCTCCTCCGGTCCGGGCGCACCTCGAACGTCGTCGTCGTCAGCCATTCCAAAATTCTACGGGCGTCGGTCACATTTGGGCGGGAACCGGGCCGCGAACTCTTCATTCCCGGCGTCAACTCGGGGAAAGTTTCCCTTGACCGGTCATCGTTACCGATATATCGTTAACCTGTCACTGACTAGTTAGTGACGTAATAATCTCAGACTTCTCGAAAGGAAAACACCATGAGACACGACAATCCAATGCGGCACCACCACGATCAGGACGATCATGGACGCGGCCGCCCCGGTTGGTCCGGCGGCCATTCCGGCCACCGCGACAGCTACGGGTTCATCCCCGGCGCGCCCGGCTTCGGCGGCTTCGGACCCCGTGGATTCATGCCACCCGGACCGCAGCGCAAGCGACGCGGAGATGTGCGCATCGCCATCCTGTCCCTGCTTGCGGAGCAGCCACGCAACGGTTACGGCCTGATCAAGGAGATCACCGACCGCTCCGGCGGGACGTGGTACCCGAGCCCTGGTTCGATCTATCCGACTCTCCAACAATTGGTGGATGAGGAGCTCATCGAACCGACGGGAGACGGTAAGCGTACTGAGTTCCGACTCACCGCGGCCGGAACAGAGTGGGTCGAATCCCACGCCGATGAGCTGGCACAGGTGTGGCAGAGCGCGGAGGCTCGAATCGAGGCGGACGCCGGCCTGCACGAGAGCATCGCGAAGCTGATGGGGGTCATCCACCAGCTGAGATTTGCCGCAACCGACGACCAGAGAGCGAAGGCAATCGAGAAGCTTGACGAGACCCGTCGCGCTCTCTACGCCATTCTGGCGGACTAGTTTGCTATTTGGGTGGTAGCGCAACAAATAGCGTGATCTGGTCTCTTTTGTATAACGGCAGGCTTGCCGATGTGCATTCGGCGGGAGTAACGTCCGGCTAGGAGCCCGGCAACGAGGCTGGGCCTAAGAAGGAGTTGAAATGACCGAAGTTAACAACTCGGAGGTTGCCCCAGTCGCTCGATTCGCTGATCCAGCGGGCCTCGGACTGGCAGCCTTCGCGCTCACGACCTTCGTTCTCAGTTTCGCCAACGCCGGATGGATTCCGGGCGGTGGAGTCTCTGTTCTGGGACTTGCGCTGTTCTATGGAGGCATCGGACAGGTAATCGCCGGCGTGTGGGAGTTCGCGAACAAGAACACCTTCGGCGCGACAGCGTTCACCTCGTACGGGGCGTTCTGGCTGGCGGCCTGGTTCCTGCTTACCTCGGGCAATAAGGTCGACGCAAACGGTGTCGGCCTCTTCTTCCTGGCTTGGGCGATCTTCACTCTGTACATGACCTTCGCCGCGATCAAGACGAACCTCATCATCCTGTTGGTATTCATCGCCCTGACGCTGACGTTCATCTTCCTGGCGATCGGCGAGTTCGCGAACTCCGAGACGATTGGCCACATCGGTGGCTACCTCGGAATCGTGACCGCGATCTTCGCGTTCTACGGCTCCTTCGCGACCGTGCTCAACTCGACGTTCAAGCGGGTCGTTCTGCCCGTCATGCCCGCCAGATAAGACTGAGGCGAGCAAACGTCGAATAACTAGAGAGGCCGGTGCGGGAGGGAGAATTTTCCTCCCGCATTGGTATTTACCCGGTTGCGCAATCGATGAAGGTGCGCAGCGCTGGGTTGGATGGCTAACGTGGGATTGAGCCGCCCAATCAAGGCAAACCACGCAAGGCAAATTACATAAGTTAAGGACAGGCCAGTTCACAGATGACTGACACAACAGAAGCCGCCCTCGATAACCTTTCCCGGGAAGAGCGCCGATTCCCGCCAAGCAAGGAATTCGCGGCCAACGCAAACGTCAAGGTGGATGCATACGCCGAGGCGGCAAAGGATCGCCCCGCGTTCTGGGCGAAGCAGGCCGAGCGCCTGACTTGGGAAAAGAAGTGGGACCAGGTACTGGACTGGAGCAATCCCCCCTTTGCCAAGTGGTTCGTTGGCGGAAAGCTCAACGTCGCGTACAACTGCCTCGATCGCCACGTCGAAGCCGGTCTCGGTGACCGCGTCGCGTACTACTTCGAGGGTGAGCCCGGCGACACGCGCACCATCACCTACAAGCAGCTCACCGACATGGTGTGCCAGGCCGCCAACACGCTCATCGAGCTTGGCGTCAAGACCGGCGATCGCGTCGCGATCTACATGCCGATGATCCCGGAGACCATCGTCGCCATGCTCGCCTGTGCGCGCATCGGCGCCCCGCACACCGTCGTCTTCGGCGGATTCAGCGCCGAAGCGCTGGGAACTCGAATCGATGACTGCCAGGCGAAGATCGTCATCACGGCGGACGGCGGAAACCGCCGGGGAGCGCCCGCCGCGCTCAAGCCAGCGGTCGACCAGGCCCTGTCGACCCGGCCGGAGGTGACGAACGTCCTCGTTGTGAAGCGCACCGGCCAGGATGTCGAGTGGACCGAGGGCCGTGACCACTGGTGGCACGACACCGTCGAGAAGGCAAGCACGTCACACACGCCAGAGGCCTTCGACTCCGAGCACCCGCTCTACGTCATGTACACCTCCGGAACAACGGGCAAGCCGAAGGGCATCCTGCACACCTCGGCTGGATACCTGACCGGCTGCGCATTCACCCAGTGGGAGGTCTTCGACCTGAAGCCGGAGACCGACATCTACTGGACCGCCGCCGACATCGGCTGGGTGACCGGTCACAGCTACATCGTGTACGGGCCGCTGGCCAATGCGACGACCTCCGTCATGTACGAGGGGACACCCGACACTCCGCATAAGGGTCGCTGGTGGGAGATCATCGACAAGTACAAGGTCACGACGTTGTACTGCGCGCCGACGACCATCCGCACTTTCATGAAGTGGGGCGCAGAGATACCCGCCGAGTACAAGCTGTCGACCCTGAAGATCATCGGATCCGTTGGAGAACCGATCAACCCAGAGGCCTATGTCTGGTATCGCAAGAACATCGGCCACGACAACACGCCCGTCGTGGACACCTGGTGGCAGACCGAAACCGGCTCGCTCATGATCAGTCCTCTGCCAGGCGTGACCAGCGGCAAGCCAGGCGCGGCGATGACTCCCCTGCCCGGGATCGCGGCCGACGTCGTCGATGCCGCAGGCAACTCGGTTCCGAATGGCAGTGGCGGCTACCTGGTCATCACCGAACCGTGGCCGTCGATGCTCCGCACGATCTGGGGCGACGACGCACGGTACAAGGAAACCTACTGGTCGAAGTTCCCCGGCATGTACTTCGCCGGCGACGGTGCCAAGAAGGACGAGGACGGTGACCTGTGGCTGCTCGGTCGAGTGGATGACGTAATGAACGTCTCAGGCCATCGGCTATCTACGACGGAGATCGAGTCCGCTCTCGTCTCAAACGCGAAGGTGGCCGAGGCGGCCGTTGTCGGCGCGAACGACGAAACGACCGGCCAGGCGGTCGTGGCGTTCGTCATCCTTCGCGCGGAGGCCGGCGACGGTGGCGAGCACATCGTCAAGGAGCTGCGCGATCACGTCGCGACGCAGATTGGTCCGATCGCCAAGCCGCGGCAGATCATGGTCGTGGCCGAACTGCCGAAGACGCGCTCGGGCAAAATCATGCGTCGACTGCTGAAGGATGTCGCGGAGAACCGGTCGGTCGGCGATGTGACCACCCTCGCCGACTCCGGAGTCATGGATGCGATCCGCACCGGAATGGAGACCCGCTCGGGCGCGGACGACGAGTAACTTGAGTGATGGGTGAGCGAGTCCCGCTCACCCATCACCAGGTAGTGGAGAGCACCTCATTCAATCGGCAACCGTGGGGCACCGACGAACGATCGCTCGCTGGGTTTGGCGCGCGTTCCTGTTCGTCGTGCTGGTGCTTGTCGTCTGGCTTGTGCTCATCCCCCAGTTCGCGGATGCCCGCACGGCGCTTGAGTCGCTGGGCCAGATCTCGTTTCCGCTTCTGGTTCTCGGGCTCGTCCTCGAGCTGGCATCCATAGCCTGCTACAGCGTGCTCAGCCGAGCGACCCTGAACCGGGCCAGCAGGCCGCGCTATTTGACCATCCTGCGAATCGATATGGCAACCCAGGGCGTGAATAACACCGTGCCCGGCGGTGGTCCCACTTCGACGGCCGTCAAGTACCGGTGGCTCATGCTCGCCGGCACTCGGCCGGCAAACGCGGTGACGGGAACGACGATCGAGATCGCAACCTCCGTGCTCACGCTCGGGGGAATGTTCGGGATCGCAATTGCGGTTTCGGCGGCAGCCGTGCACGCCAACCCGGAATATATCGTTGCCGGGGTTGTCGTCATCGGGGTCGCCCTCCTCTCGCTGATCGCGATCGTATTGCTCCGCTCACGTCGCGAGCGGACGCTCGGCGTGGTTCGTCGGCTCGCCCGGCGCGTGCCCTACCTGAGCGAGGACGCGGCTGTTCGCTTCGTCGGAATGCTCGGTGACCAACTCGACGAGTACCAGTCGAAGCGTGGTCGCCTGGTCATTGCCGTCGCGTGGGCGGCAGCGAACTGGATTCTGGATGTCGCGTCGCTCTGGGTCTTCCTGCTCGCTTTCGGATTCGCGGAAAGCCCGTGGCACCTGCTTGTCGCCTACGCACTCGCGTGCCTGGTCGGACTCGTCCCCATCACCCCGGGCGGTCTCGGCATCATCGAGGGCGTGCTCGTGCCCGCGATCATCGGCTTTGGTACACCGCACGGAATTGCCCTGTTGGGCGTGCTGTCCTGGCGGCTCGTGCAGTACTGGCTACCGATGCCCCTCTCGGTGTTCGCCTATCTGTCGCTGCGCGCCGGTCCGCTGCGACGCAGCGAGCGAAAGGTCACCGAAGTGCCTGTCGCCGCAGGGTAATGCTGATTGCCGGACGAGTGGCTGAGAGGGAAATCATGAACACGTCGCTTCAACGTACATACCGCAATCTCCGTCTTGGCATCGCCGGCACAGTCGTCGTAATCGGCGTGTCAGTGGGAGTTGAGTCGGCAAAACTCGGCGTCCTTCCCTCCATTAGCGACTACTTCTACACTCCGGCGCGCACCCTGTTCGTCGGTGCGCTCATCGCGGCCGCGCTCGGCATCATCACTCTGTCCGGACGCGGTGTCCAGCGGGCGTTTCTTGGCGCGGCGGGCCTCTTCGCGCCCCTGGTCGCTCTCGTGCCGACTCCTATCCTGGACGGCACCGTGCCCGGCTACGAGACCGCCTGCAAGCCCCACACGACCTGTGTCCCGAAGGAGTTTCTCGCCGACATTGACACTGGCATTTCGACCTATCTCATCGTTGGCGGGCTCGCCTTCATCCTCGCGATCGTGCTCTCCGTCGTTCAGATACGCAGGACAGACGAGAACCATATTTCGCTCTCCTCCGTGCTCCCATCGCTCATCGTGGCGGGCGTAACGCTCGCGGCTGTGGCGGGCACGTGGATCGGAGCACGCGACTGGTTCATTGGAGTCGCTCACCTGGGATCGGCGACTATCTTCTTCAGTCTGATCGGAGCGGTGGCAGTTGCCAATGCGTTTGGGCATCCCACCGGCCCCGACGCACAGCCAGCTTCCTCCACGTGGCGCAAGAGTGTCTACTGGGTCATTGCCGCAGGTCTCTTCGCCGACCTGATTGTCATGGTCATCGTTTTCGCGACGGGGCACGAGGGCGACACGTCTCCCCCTCCACTGTTCATGGGTGAGTTTGTTGCGCTGACTCTGTTCGTGGCGTTCTGGATTGTGCAGTCGATCCAGAAATGGAACGAGACCAACCCCAATGCGGCCGCCAGCTGAGAACAGCGTCTGGAAACGCGGCGGCGGGCATAGCACCGCCGTCGCGTGCGAAGCAGATTAGGCCGCGGCTCGCTCTCCCGACACCAGGTGTCGAGCGAGGAAGTGGGCCGAATCCTCGGCCTCGAACCATGGCACCTGCGCGTGTGTCCCCGGATTGGCGTGCAGCGTCTTCTCACTCGAAGCGAACGCGTCGAAAAGGGCGAACCCCGAGGCGTGATCGATTTCCGGGTCATCCCACGGGAGCAGAAATTGCACCGGCACAGTGATGCAGCGCGCGAACGACATCAAGGCTTCTGAGGCGTACGCCGAGCCGAGCACCACGGCGCCGATCCGCGGGTCGGCGACGGCGAGCCGAGTTCCGATCTCGGTTGCAAGCGTCATCCCGGTGTAGCCGACCGGCCGGCCCGCGTCGATTTCCGCCAGAGACTGCAGCGAGTCAAGCGCCGCGCGCCACTCGGGAACGGCGCGTTCGGCAATCGAACCGTTGAAGGCGGAGACGATAGGGCCAAGGGGCTGACCTGCGGCGCGAGCACGCTGCATGTCGTCGACCCACTGCGTGTCTCCGGGCGACCGCAGCCGGTCGCCGTGTCCCGGCGCGTCGATCGCCGCAACGTGAAACCCTCGGGTGGTGACGAGGTGGATGGCGCGCGCAACGAGGCCTTGCGCCCTCTTGTGCAAACCGCCCCCGTGCCCCATGAGTACGAGAGGTGCAGGCGTCGTGCCAGAGACCGGTGACCAGAGGACACCGGGGACGTCGTCGATCAGAAATTCGCGTTCGAGCACGCCGTTGGATGTTGTTTCAGAGCTGAACTGCATGAGCGTGTTCCTTTCGGGATCACCTATTCGAGGTGCTCCCTAAGTCACGTGTCAGCAGAGACACACGTGTCAGCAGGCCGCCAGTCGTAAAGACGGAGGGCAGCACCCAATGGATACGACGTTCACCTGGCACCACCCCGCTCTCTTTTTCAATCGTGGGCCCTACCGGGCTCGAACCGATGACATCCACGGTGTAAACGTGGCGCTCTACCAACTGAGCTAAAGGCCCGTCGTCCGCTATCGAACAACGCTGCACAATCCTACAAGCCAGGAAACGCAATCTTGCCCACCACGGAGGCTAAATCGATCTTCCCGGTCTGCCGCCAGAAAGCACTGCTCCCGGCGACATAAACTCGCTCGCATGAGTTCTGGTGCTGCTCCCAAGGTGCAGACGAATCCGAGACCGCAACCGGAACACCGCTGGGCGGTCTTCGTCAGCATTACCCTCGCCCTGGCGCTGTACTTCTTTATTCCACAACGGGTCCAGCCGATCCCGCACTGGATCGTGCCAGTCATCGGCGCCCTGATGCTGATACCTCAGGTCATCCTGAATCCGACTCGGTTGGTGCGCGAGCGGCCATGGTCGCGATGGCTGTCAGTTGCGCTGTCTGCGCTCATGGTGCTGGTCAACCAGGTGACCATCGTTCTGGTGATTCGCGAACTCATCGTCGGGGACAGCACCGGTCCAGCGGTCTTGTTAACTGCGGCGATGGTGTGGGTGACGAACGTCATTGCGTTCGCGTTCGTGTATTGGGAACTCGACCTCGGCGGACCGTTCGCCCGACGACTCCATGGCTCCCGGCAGACCCAACAGATGGATTTCCGGTTTCCCCAGCACGACGGTGCCCCAGGAAACAAGGAGTGGGAACCCGCTTTCTTCGACTACGCCTACTTCTCGCTATCGAACATGATGGCCTTCAGCCCGACAGACGTCATGCCGATGACCACCCGTGCGAAAGCGCTGATGGGGTATCAGGCACTTACTGGATTTGTCTTGCTCGCGCTGGTCATATCGCGCGCGATCAACATCCTGCACTGAGGATCCTGCACTGAGGGGCTTGGCTACTCAACCAGCGACGGGAGCGGGAAGCACCGTGTCGAGGGCGGCCTGGTACTCATCGAGTGAGCGGGCCTCGCCGGGCGACGTCTTGAAGGCGGCACGGATGATGCCCTTGACGTCGATCACGAAGGTCGCGCGGTTCGCGTAGCCCTTCTCCTCGAGAAAGACGCCGTACTCCTTGGCGACAGCGCCATGGGGCCAGAAGTCGGCAAGCAGGTTGAACTCGTAGCCCTCCTGCTCCGCGTATGCGCGAAGCGATGCCTTCGAGTCGACAGAGATTCCGAGCAGTTCGACGCCGTGCTGCTGGAACAGGCTCAGATTGTCGCGCAGCGTGCAGAGCTCAGTCGTGCAGGTACTCGAGAAAGCGAGCGGGAAAAAGACGAGCGCGACGGGCTTCTTTCCTGCGAAGTCGCTCAGCCGGATATGTTCGCCGAACTGGTTGGGAAGCTCGAAGTCGGGCGCCCGGGTATCAATCTCCAGAGGCATCTGGGGTAAATCCTTTCGTGCCGGTTAGCCGTGAACCGGTAACACGAGAGTCCATGCTACGCCGCGCGATGCCCGGATGTCGGAGCGGACATGCACGCGCACGCGGATGAGGAAACCGACACCTAGAATTGATCCGGTTAGTCGAATCCTCCAAAGCCGTCACCCGGCCGAGGAGCGTGACTATCGCGAGATCTATCTCTACCAGGAAGAGGTCAAGGTGACGGTAAATGATCAGGACCCGTACTCGGTGAACCACATCGACAGGGACCCTGAGGAAACCGCCGAGTGGAACGATTCGCTTGAAGCGGTCGTCGATGAACACGGTCACGAGCGTGGTCGAGAGATCATGCTCAGCCTGCTCAAGAAGTCGAAGGACCTGCGTCTGGGTGTTCCGATGGTTCCCACCACCGACTACATCAACACGATCGCTCCCGAGAACGAACCGGAGTTTCCCGGAGACGAAGAGATCGAGCGCCGCTATCGCGCCTGGCTTCGATGGAACGCCGCCATCACGGTGCACCGCGCCCAGCGCCCCGGTATTGCCGTTGGTGGGCACATCTCAACCTACGCCTCATCCGCGGCCCTCTACGAGGTCGGTCATAACCACTTCTTCCGCGGCCAGAACGACCCGAGCGGCGGCGACCAGATCTTTTACCAGGGGCACGCCTCCCCCGGTATGTACGCTCGCGCGTTCCTCGAGGGTCGTCTCGGTCCGGACCAACTCGACGGTTTCCGCCAGGAGAAGTCGCACCCGGGCGGCGGACTCTCCTCCTACCCTCATCCGCGCCTCATGCCGGACTTCTGGCAGTTCCCCACTGTCTCGATGGGCCTCGGCCCGATCAACGCGATTTACCAGGCCCAGCTCAACCGCTACCTGACCAATCGCGGCATCAAGGACGTCAACGACTCGCAGGTGTGGGCGTTCCTCGGCGACGGCGAGATGGATGAGGTCGAGAGTCGCGGTGCGCTTCAGCTGGCTGCCAATGACGGTCTCGACAACCTCAACTTCGTCATCAACTGCAACCTGCAGCGCCTCGACGGTCCTGTGCGCGGCAATGGCAAGATCATCCAGGAGCTCGAGAGCTTCTTCCGTGGAGCCGGATGGAACGTCATCAAGGTCATCTGGGGTCGCGAGTGGGATGACCTGCTCAGGCGCGACACCACCGGTGCTCTCGTCAACCTGATGAACCGCACTCCCGACGGTGACTACCAGACCTACAAGGCCGAAAGCGGCGCCTACGTGCGCGAGAACTTCTTCGGCCGCGACCCGGTCGTGGCCGATCTGGTCAAGGACATGACGGATGACCAGCTCTGGCATCTCAAGCGTGGCGGCCACGACTACCGCAAGGTCTACGCCGCGTTCAAGGCGGCCTCGGAGCACCGCGGCCAGCCCACGGTCATCCTCGCGAAGACGATCAAGGGCTACGGCCTCGGGGCATCGTTCGAGGGTCGCAACGCGACTCACCAGATGAAGAAGCTGTCACTGCCGGACCTCAAGCAGTTCCGCGACGCCATGCAGATCCCGATCACGGATGCCGTGCTCGAGGAAAACCCGTACCTGCCGCCGTACTACCACCCCGGCGAGGGCGACGAGGCGATCCAGTACCTGCAGGAGCGCCGTCGTGCGCTCGGCGGATACGTACCCGAGCGCCGAACCAAGTACACGCAGATCTCACTCCCCGACGATTCGTCCTACGCGATCGCGAGAAGGAGCTCCGGCAAGCAGGCGATCGCCACCACGATGGCTTTCGCACGACTGCTCAAAGACCTGCTGAAGGCCCCGGGCTTCGGAAACCGCATCGTTCCGATCATCCCGGACGAAGCTCGCACGTTCGGAATGGACGCGTACTTCCCGACCTCGAAGATCTACAACCCGAACGGGCAGCACTACACGTCTGTCGATCGCGAGCTGCTCCTTGCCTACAAGGAGAGCCCGCAGGGTGCGATCATCCATGTCGGCATCAACGAGGCCGGCGGATTCGCGTCGTTCACGAGCGTTGGAACGTCGTACGCGACGCACGGCGAGCCACTGATTCCCGTCTATGTCTTCTACTCGATGTTCGGGTTCCAGCGCACCGGTGACGCCATGTGGGCGGCGGGCGATCAGATGGCGCGAGGCTTCATCGTCGGCGCCACCGCGGGTCGCACCACCCTCACGGGTGAGGGACTGCAACACGCCGACGGACACTCGATCCTGCTCGCATCCACCAATCCTGCTGTCGTGGCCTACGACGCCGCCTACGGCTACGAGCTCGGCAGAATCGTGCAGGACGGCCTGAAGCGGATGTACGGCGGCGAGCACCCCGATCCAAATGTCATGTACTACCTCACGGTGTACAACGAGCCGATCATCCAGCCGGAGGAGCCTGCCGACCTCGACGTCGACGGACTGCTGCGCGGCATCTACCGACTCTCGGAAGGACAGGCGGAGGGCCCGAAGGCGCAGCTATTGGCATCGGGGGTTGCCGTGCCGTGGGCTCTCGAGGCGCAGGAACTGCTCGCGAGGGACTGGAATGTCTCCGCGGATGTCTGGAGCGTGACCTCCTGGACGGAATTGCGACGCGACGGCCTCGCCGCCGACGAGCACAACTTCCTGAACCCGTATGAGGACCCGCACGTGCCCTACGTGACGCAGAAGCTGCGGGATGCGGCGGGCCCGTTCGTCGCGGTCACCGACTTCATGCACGCGGTGCCCGACCAGATCCGACAGTTCGTACCAGGTGACTACGCGACGCTCGGGGCCGACAGCTTCGGATTCTCCGACACTCGCGCTGCGGCCCGCCGCTACTTCAAGATTGATGGCCCGTCTCTCGTCGTCAGGACGCTCGAATCGCTCGCGCGACGCGGCGAGATCGACCGCCTGGTTGTGGGTGCCGCGATCGAAAAGTACCGCCTGCTGGACGTCACTGCGGGAACCACCGGAAGTGCGGGAGGCGAGAGCTAACCTCCCGTGGCGCCCAAAACGAAGGCACAGACTCTGGCATGGCTGCGCACCATCTCTGGTGAGTTGTCCACTGCCACTCTGAAGCGCCTCGAAGACACGCTGCCCTGGTACGGCGACATGCCGCCGGGGCGTCGGTCTGCGGTCGGTCTGGTGGCGCAGGCGGGTATCACGTCGTTCATCAGCTGGTTCGACGACCCGAAGTCCACTCCCTGGATCGCCGCAGACGTGTTTGGTGCCGCGCCGCGCGAACTGCTGCGCTCGGTCAGCCTGACCCAGACGCTCCAACTCATCCGGATCACGGTCGAAGTCGTCGAGCACCGGGTCACCGCGTCGGACGAGGTCCTGCGCGAGGCCATCCTGCTCTACTCTCGCGAGATCGCGTTCGCGGCGGCGGATGTCTACGCTCGCGCCGCCGAGGCGCGCGGGCTCTGGGACGCCCGGCTCGAAGCCCTCGTAGTCGACTCGATCCTCTCGGGCGAGTATGACAACGAGTTGCCGTCGCGAATCGCGGCGCTCGGCTGGAACGGCCACGGCGAGGTGTGTGTTCTGGTCGGCACGACGCCCAGGGTGCTGGACGTCGACCAGCTTCGGCGCACGGCTCGCCATCTCGACGCCGACGTGCTGATTGGCGTGCAGGGTAATCGCCTCGTGCTGGTCATCGGCCGCGCGGAACCCGCGCCGGTGGAAAGTGACGACACGAAGGCCCCGCTGCCGTTCCTCGACATCGCGAAACAGCTCGAGCCTGGCTTCGGACCTGGTTATCTCGTCCTCGGCCACGAGGTGCCGACGCTCGTGGACGCGTCGAAGAGTGCCCGCGCCGCCCTCGCAGGGTTCGCCGTCGCCCGCTCCTGGCGCAACGCACCGCGCCCCACGCTTGCCGACGACCTGCTCCCTGAACGGGCGTTCGCCGGCGATTCGCTCGCCAGGTCAACCCTCATCAATCGCATCTACAAGCCGCTGCAGGCGCACTCGACGGAGCTCCTCGCCACGCTGTGGTGCTACCTCGACAATGGTCGTTCGCTCGAGGCAACGGCGAGAGAACTGTTCGTTCATCCGAACACCGTGCGCTATCGGCTGAAGCGCATCAGCGAGGTGATCGGATGGGACGCAACCGGAGCGCGCGAGGCCCTCATCCTGCAGTCCGCACTCATCGTTGGCTCGATCGCCGAGCCCGACGGAGCCCGCAAGCCGTAACCAGTTCTGGATTCGTAAGGGGATCGCGATGATCAGCAACCAGTGGAAGCTCGTTAATCGACCTACCGGATTGCCCGATACGGATGACTTCTCCTACGAGAAGGTCGAACTGGCGTCATTGGCCAACGGCGAGCTCCGCGTGGTAAACGAGTTCATCTCGGTCGATCCGTACATGCGTGGTCGGATGAACGACATGCCCTCGTACATCCCGTCGTTCGAACTCGGCAAGACCATGCTCGGCGGCGCCGTTGGAAGGGTCATCGAGTCCAACTCTCCCGACTTCGCGGTCGGAGACATCGTCGAGCACATGTACGGCTGGCGGGATGTTGCACAGGGCAAGGCCGGCGGCTTTACGAGGCGCTCGGCGCTTCCCGGCCTGCCGTCATCCGTCTACCTGGGCGCCCTCGGAGTTCCGGCGCTGACCGCATGGATCGGCCTGTTCGTGATCGCGAAGATGCAGGAGGGTGATGCGGTCTTCGTTTCAGGGGCGGCCGGAGCCGTCGGCACAGCCGTCGGCCAGCTGGCGAGGCTGCACGGAGCGTCGCGAGTCATCGGCAGTGCCGGCAGCGCCGAGAAGATCGCGACTCTTACCTCGAAGTACGGCTACGACAGCGCATTCAACTACAAGGAGGGAAAGGTTTCGCGTCAGTTGGCGGCCGCCGCACCCGATGGCATCGACGTGT
>Ga0193728_1001208_pt1 | contig 13075 bp, 11 predicted proteins | sample U1c1metaG_FD_143037 | JGI IMG/M metagenome (GOLD analysis project Ga0193728, IMG submission 143037) | Soil microbial communities from a riparian zone of the East river system, Colorado, United States - U1c1 | ecosystem: Environmental > Terrestrial > Soil > Riparian zone | place: USA: East River...
CCACAGCGCAATTAAAATGATCGTCCGGCACGGTATAAAAAGTTCCGCCATCCGCAGCGAGGCGCCAGAAGCTGCAGCCCGAGGGTTCGCTGCCTTCAAATTTTTTCACCCCGACGGGCGCGTTCTCAAGATACGCCACTGCAACCGGCCTGCGTGCAAGTTTCACGGTGGTGGCGAACCTGGCTTCCAGCACGTCCCAACTTCTAATTTCACTCACGATCGGTCTCCATGGAAATGATTTTGCAGCATAACACGGCGAGTAATTTCATTTTGGGAGGATTCAAACTGTTCAAAACCCTTGTTTTATGCGGTTATTCACACGCGAAATGAAAGAAATACGCTTTTTATCTGCATTTTTCCTCGTTTCCTCTTGCGTTCCAAGGATAGCTTGGCTATAGTGCCCAACGGCCCGGACTTTTTTCCTTTGCTGTTCAGGACAAAAGGCTCACAGCCAGCCCCCGGTCAAACTCGGGTACAAACGAAATAAGAACGAAAAAATCAGGAGGATAAGCAGACTAGATGGCAGCCAAGCCTTTGAGCAAAACGAAGATCGTTTCACACATGGCCGAGAAAGTCGGCACATCAAAAAAGACCGCAGTTGAAGAGTTATTCAAACTCGCAGTGAAAGAAGCAAAGGGTGCCGCCGGAAAATTCGTCATCCCCAATATCGGCCGCGTAGTAAAGGCACATCGCAAGGCGCGCCTTGGCCGCAATCCCCAGACCGGCGAGCAGATTAAAATCAAGGCCAAGACAGTTGTTCGTTTGCGTCCGGCCAAGGCGTTTAAGGACGCCGTCCTGAAGTAAATCCCGAACTTAAGTCCAGATTCAAACAGCGACGATCGACAAAGTTCGTTGCGTATCGGCTGCGCCCGGCATCCTGCAGCCGACAACAGTTACGGTACAAATCAATCCCTAACTTGTCGGAAATCTAGGCAAAGAAACCTCCGGTTAAATGGCCAACGCTGCCACCGGAGGTTTTCTTTTTGCGCAAACGTCAGAGCGTTTTCACGTACGCTACGAGATCTTTAATTTGCGGCGCTTCCAGGACTTCCTTGAAAGGCGGCATCAAGGTGTCGCCGTTTTCGATCCAGGTCTTCAAGGTTTCATCGGTAACTTTGTTGTTGTTCACCGTGAACGTTCCCCGCTTTGAAATACCTTTCAATCCGGGCCCGATTTTTTTGGCGTCGCTATCTGCATAGTGGCAGACCGCGCATTTCTGGCCGAAAATTTCCTTGCCGCGAGCCACGGCTTCGGAGTTTTTGGCGGCTTCCGCAGGGCCTGTTTTTTTTGCGGGCTTCTCCTGTGCGAACGCAAGTCCGCAGAGTGCCAAAGCCGCAATGCCAACAAATAAATGGTTACAGTTCACGCGCGTCCCCCTATTTTCCTGGTGAATTGACTGAGCCCTATTTTCCACTTTTATTACTGTTAATTCCAGTTCCTCACTATGACCCGTCACAAAGTACAGGTAGCCGTTCGAAGCCTTGGAACTTTTGTACTTTTGACGCTCATCCCACCGTGTGCTAACAATCAGAAATCATGAGTCAGGAAACTTTAATGCGTGCGTGGGAACTCTTGCAGGATGCCTATCAAGCTCAGATGGAAGGCGATTACGACCGTGCCGTAGAGCTTTACAAAGCTTCCCTGGAATTGCATCCCACCGCCGAAGCGCACACATTTCTGGGCTGGGCTTACCATTTTCAGGGCAAATTGGACGAGGCCATTGAGCAGTGTCGCACGGCCATCGACATTGATCCCGAATTCGGAAATCCTTACAACGATATTGGCGCGTATCTGATCGAATTGCATCGTTATGATGAAGCGATCCCGTGGCTGGAGCGCGCGATTGAAGCCAAACGATATGAGCCACGCCATTTTCCTCATTACAACTTAGGCCGCGCTTATCTTGGCAAGGAGATGTACGCGCGGGCGGCTCGTTGTTTTGAAGAAGCGTTGGAAGTTGAGCCGCGCTACCGGTTGGCCCGTGAAGCGTTGGAGTCGCTGCGCCGCTTGGTGAACTAGATCAGTTCCATGCATCGACAAGAAATTTAAAAAAATAGTTTTATGGCGCAGTTGCAACCGTGCCTGGCTTTACGATGCGGTCATATACATAAAGCAACAGCGCGGTGAGCACGCCAATCCCGGTCACCGCCCACCAGATTCTTTGCGGCTGGTGCCGCACTTCGCCAAAATGGTGAAGCAGCAGCCCTCCTAGCGGCCCAGCGATCAACGAACCAATACCAATCGGCAAAAATGCAAATCCCATATACGTGCCCTGCTGGCCGGCAGGCGCAAGCCGTGAGATGTATTCGTAATAGCGTGGCGATTGGATGATTTCTCCGAGCGAAACTACAAAAAGGGTGACGATCACCATCGCCGGCGTGGGATGCACAACCAGGATCACCCACGCCAACGCGGAAACCAATGTTCCCAGGGTGATGGCCCGGAAGGCGGCAACTTTTTTCATCAAAAAGCTCATCAACAATTGCAGTGCAATCACGGTCAGCGGCCCGGTGACCAGCATCAACTCGGTGTCGGTGCTGGAGTTTACGTAATCGTGCACGTAAATCGGAAGAATGATGAATTCCTGCCAGTACACGATCCAGTAGCCGGAAAAAATCAAAAGGAAAATCATAAATTGCGGATTGCCGAGGACCATCAAAAAGTTTCGCCATGCCGCGCCCGTACTAGCTGTTTGTGTTTCATTAGATCGCCGCGGTTCTTTGAACAGCAATAGAACCGCAAAAAACATCAGAAATACACTTAAGGCCGCTACGCGAAATACACTTTCCACGCGCATGTGCTGGTGTACCCAGGAGGCCACATAGGGCCCTGCCGCGCCTCCAATATTCACGAGTGTGTAGTAAATGGAGTAGCCGATGGAGCGGACGTTTTCTTTCGAGGCGCGCGCCGTTGTTCCTACTACGCAGGGTTTGACGAGCGCAATGCCCAACGCCGGTAGCATCAATACAAAACCCACCAGCAACCACAGTGGCACCGCGGCGCGCACTGGCCCGAGCCACGACGAACCCAGAGAGCCCAGCAGGAAGTACGAGCCGCTTAAAATGAAATACGCGAGCGAAAGCGAACGCCGGAAACCCAGGCGATCCGCCAAGGTCCCGCCAAATGCCGCGAGAAACCACACCAGCCCGCCAAACAATCCAGTCAAGCTGCTGGCTTGTGCGGCTGGGAAGCTTAGGGTCTCGTGTAAATAACGCGCCAGCGATGCGAACGCCGCATAGTAAGAAAGACGTTCGAACAATTCGCTGATGTTCGCTACCCAAAATGGACGCTCGAATCCTTCGCGGATTTCTTTCAGCCGCCCGCCAAAACCCATCCGTCCCCCAGCGCGAGTTCGATCTGCAGACGCGCGCGATTCTAATCGAATGCTGCGCTTTTGACACCGGGTTTTAATCGCGTGGCAAAGCACGCTTATCGATCATATGAATTGCAATATCCCAACAATCCACGAAACTATATCCAGTGCGGGGTAATCTAAAGAAAAGCAGAGCTGGCAGGCGTACAATTTGAAGCATCATGGTTCAGGGCATCTTTCTGGGAGGTAAAAAAGTGAACGTGAAAAGCTACGCAGTTCGCAAGGCTACCGCCGCTTTAGCGATGGTATTTCTTGCCTCGATATTTTCTGCCGGCACACCTTCTGCTCGCGCGCAGAACAAGGTGATGGGCGAGGTCAAATTCGAAGGCACGACCAAGACAGAAAAGGATGCCGGAGTGTGGGTCGACGGAAATTACGTCGGCTATTTGAAGGAATTAAAGGGCGACAAAAAAATCATGCTATTGCCGGGCGAACATGAGGTTATTGTCAGGCAATCGGGATACGATGATTTCGTAAAAAAAGTCGTGGTCGAACCTGGCCGAGTCCAAGTTGTAAACGCCGTGCTGCTGAAGAGCCCCCGCGCCGTTTCCCCCGAAGTCACTGCAACTTTAAAACTCAACATCGAACCGAAGCGCGCCGCGGTTTTTCTTGATGATAAATTTGTGGGCCACGCCAGTGAATTTGGCGGAAAATTTCGCTCCATGCTCATCAGCCCAGGTAAACACCGGATCAAGGTTGAACTGCCCGGCTATCGCACTTATGACACAGAAATAAATCTGCTGGCCGGACAAAAGACTGAGGTGAAGACGGTGCTGGTGCCCGGAAGCATCGAGCAGGCAGGTCCACTCATCAAGAAACCTGATTGACGTTGTTATTCAGGCGCGGATTAATCTAGGGACGGCCGGCGGGTCAGCTGGCCGTCTCTTTCTGTCCGAGCCCAGGTTTCGCTTCAAACAATAGGCTTGAGCACGTCAGTCCCGATTCCGCCTTTTGCAGTTCCGAAATATCCAGCGGCAACACCTTGAATCCTCGCGCTTCGATTCTCTCTCTCGTCAACGGAAAAGACGCCGGAAAAATTACGGTGTCGCCAAACGCTAGAGCATTAGCCGCGTGCGGCTCCTCCGGCGCAGCATCAATCCACTCGAAGCCGGGCATGCACGACGCATCAAACCATTTTCGATTGGCCAGAAGTGTGTTTTGCCCAAGAAACGTCACCGCGGATTTAAGATGCAAACATCCGCTAACTGGCACAGCCGTAACGGTGTAGCCGTATTCCCCGACGATCGATTGCAGTTGCCGGATGCCATCTTCATTTGTGCGTTTAGACCGTCCCGCGAAAAGGTTACGCCCGACGCGCAAAATATCGCCGCCTTCCGCAGTGCCAGGCAGTTGCACGTACTTTAATTCGCGAAAGCGCGACAAGACTTTAGCCAGCGAAGCTGCTTCCGCGCGTCGCGATTCCGTGCCCAGCGGGAAAATTAACGCTAGCTCATCGAGCACCATCGCCGGATCTTCGACGAACATAGAATCCGCGAGCGCCGTTTCGGCGGGAAGAGAAATAATTTCGGCGCCAAATTTCTCAAGCGCTTCCTCGTAGGCTCGGTGTTGTTCCCGGGCCTTTGCCAGATGGATTGGCGCCCGGGCCATGAAGGTCAACTCGCAATTTATCATCGCGGGGCTGACGTCGCGCGTGATCGCAGTAAGCATAAGGAGGAAATTCTACACGGATTAAAAATGGACGGCACCACGGCGCGAAGGCGAGCGAGTAGCAGCAGAGCCGGTCAGCCCCCGCAAAGTTTTCGCAACGGCCAACAAAAGCTATTGGTTTTATTGCCAGGGGCCCATCGGAGCAAAGTGTGTAATCCACAATCGCGTCAAGCCCGCGCCGAGCAGTATTCCCGCCAGCAGGAGGCCGATGATCGCCGCCACGTTCCATAGAGTCGCATTGGGCTTGGCATCGTTATTCGCAGAAAGCTTTGCGAGTAACTTGTCTCGTTCAGAAACCGAGTTGATGACTGGCTGTGACGTATCGGATGTTTCCGGCTGCACCAACAGGCAATAACCCTTTCGCGGAATTGTTTCGATGTAAATGGGCTTGTCCGAGGAATCTCCCAGCGCCAGCCTTAACTTATTCACCGTGGTGTTAACATTCGCGTCGTAATTGACGTAAGTCTCCGCCGGCCACAGTCGCTGACGCAATTCTTCCCGGGTAACCACTTCGCCGGGCTTCTCAAGCAGGGTCATCAACACGCGGAACACTTTCCCCTGTAATTTTAGCTTTTCCCCGTTCTTGGTAATCTCCTGGCGTTGTTGGTCGATTTGAAATGGGCCCAAGCGGATATAGCGCCCTGAGGAGAGCGGGCTCCTCTCCGTGCCGGTAGGATCGTAGCTTGCCTGCATGGGAACCACTCCAGTGGTCATTGACATCACCCTTGTTACATATAGACGGAGCGGGGCGCCTTTTGTTTTTAGTACGCAGCATTTTCCATAAAGTTCCCACACACCCCATAAACCCCGTGTGATTACCGCGATTTTTGGCACAAAACTGGAAAGAAGCCCTCACTGTCCGCACGATTCATCTAAAGTTTAGAAATGTTACAAAGATATGATCGCGCCGCGGGTGGTTCGGCTGTCACGTTGCTTGGAGACTCGCGCCCACGGCTACATTCCGCAATTGAGGAAGCCGCTAGACTGAACGAGGCCTGTGAAGCTTAGGATTGGCAATGCACGGTTGTTGCAAAACAGGTCATTCTACGTTGCGTAGCGGTGCCTGGTATTACCTGGATGCTTTTGCAGTCCATCGACAAGCAGAGCCAGGATAAAGGACTTAACTTCAGGCAAGGCTCGACCCACGACGGGAAAACGTGGCACGTATGATTTCGACTAGAACCGGACAAAATGACAGCTGGACTTGGTCTCCGCCCCTAAGGCAAATCCAGGTCCAGAGCGTAAATGTCGGTGAGCCCGCGCTCTACGGTTACATACAACCCGCCTTTAGCATCCAGTCCGTTGAACACGTACTGCGCCGGGCTTTGCAGGACATCCTCAAAACCGTACACCCGTTGCGGCTGGTCGCCCACCACGTTTACGCGATAGATCGATTGTTCCTTTTCAAGTTGATCCTGAAAATAAACCGATCCGCCGTTATCGGACCAATAAGGAATACCGATCAGGCCGCCTTCCGCCAACGGGCTCCATTTCTTGGTCTGAAAATCGTAAAGCACCAGATGATGTTTGCTTTCGTCCAGCGCCGCTATATAACGCCCGTCCGGAGACCACCGCGGTTCCGCAAATCCGTGGGAATCCGGCAATAGAGTGAATTCTCCCGTTTGGGGCTTGAACAGATAAATTCCAAACTTTGGCGGAATTTTTAAATCCCGCATACTGACCACGATTTGCGTGTCGTCCGGAGACCAATCAGCCGACGCTCCCTCACGTCCTTGCGGTAAGACCGCGCGCAAGCCTCCGCCATCCGACGACAAGATATAAATTTGCCGAGCATGGCCCGGTTGCACGCCCGTAAATAAAATCTGCTTTCCATCGCGCGACCATCTGGGCGCGGAAGCCACCAGCGGCGCATCTGTCAAACGCAATTGTTTCTTGGCATCCATTCTGCTGAGCCACAGCGATCCGCCGGGCCGGTCCACATATAAAAGCGATTGGCCCTGTGGAGAAACTACCGCTTCATCGGCCCGCAGAGTTGGCATTAAAAATACCGAGTTATTCGTTTTTGGATCGATTTTCTTCAGTTCGCGATGCGATCGTAAACTGAACGCGAACACTCGCGAACCGGTTTGCGCTGGGATCGAAACGTGCAGCGAATCCGGCCCGCGCGTGATCTGCGCCGGCCCCTGGTTTGTCCGCCGGAGCCAGTTCCAGGTTTCTCGCACGCCCCACAGATTGCACTCATCATTTTGGCACACCGAAAACAAGAAGTATTTTCCGTCCGCGGTCCACTGACCCGAGGATTGCGAAACGGGTTGGGTACCGCTGGCAAGGATGCGATGTAGTTTGCTGCCGTCAGCGTTTATCTCCCAAATCGAGGCAGCGTTGTTTCCTCCACTCTCACTGTGGAAACGAATCGTTTCTCCGTCGGGTGACCACGCCGGCGAATGAGGGCGCCCATTGGGGCGCGCAATCTCGTGAAGCTGAGTTCCATCGGGACGCACGGTGAAGAGGCTGCGATCGTGCACGAAGACAACGTAGCTGCCGTCAGGCGACCAAGCTGGGTCGCGGCCGGTAGCTTCTCCTAATCTTCGCGGGGTGCCCCCTTGCACAGGCCACAGCCAAAGGGTCATTTCGTCATCTGGCCGGGTAAACTCTCCGATCAGGAATACAGAATGGTCGGGCGAGATACAGAACAGCCGGGTGTTGGCGAATGGAGCCGCTACCGCTTCCGCGTTTCCTCCTTCAACGGAGGTTTGCATTAATTGCCAGCGCTCGCCGAAGCGCTCACGGAAAAAAATTCTGCTGCCGTCCGAAACAATGCCGCCAGTCTCGTCAATGTCCCCAGCATTGGTAATGCGCACCATTCGTTGCACGCTGGGGTGTGGAATCGGATAAATGATGAAGAAGAATAGCCAGGAACCAAATAGGATGGCGACGGTCAATAGCGTTATGTCCCACCACTGCCTGGCACTTTGTTCTTTGCGTCGCGTTTTTTGCAGCTCCGCAGTTCGCTCCGCGGAAAACTCCGGCTGCATCGAAAGGTGAATTTCCACCCCGTCTGGGTCGCCTGTCGTAACGGTGGGCTTGGCTTTCGTGATGCTCAGCCGGGGGTTTACCTGGTGCACTGGCGCTAGGAAACGGTACCCCTGGCGAGGCACCGTTTCGATGAAACGTGGGTTCTCGGCATCGTCCTGTAAACAGGCACGTAGTTTCTTAAGCGCGGCGTTCAGGCTGCCATCGAAATTAACGTGCGTGCCTTCTTGCCAAAGGGCTTGGCGCAGCTCCTCGCGAGTGACGATCTGCCCGGGCCGTTGTAACAATATTGTTAGGATGCGAAACGGCTGGTCCTGGAGCTTTAGCCGAGCACCTTGGCGGGTGATGATCCCGTGCACAAGGTCCACATCGAAGAGGCCAAATCGCACTGCAGGGATTGGTTTGACTTCCGGTTCCAATTCATTCCCTTATAAAGCCAGCGGGACTATATCATACCTCGGGTCATTCGGGACATTAACTCTTTTATTGGCAGCGGGTTATTGAGTCACAAGAAGGTCTTTTGACACTTGCCACTTCCTCGCGTATCTATCGGCTATCCGGGTACGCTTCCCAAATCGAGGTGGCCCCGGTGGTGCTTTTAAGTCGATAAGGAGGCCTTCAGAGAACAATCTCTAAGCCCGTAGTCCCAAGAACCATCGAATCCCTGCGTCCAATATGAACCTTTCGAGCCAAAGTCTGGATACGAGGTGTTTATATTGGGCGCGGGCTTCGATTCTCAATTCGCCTCGGTCCACCCTCCGGTACAACAGCCCCCGCCCACAACTTCTTCAAAACTTACGTCTACTATTTCGCGGATGTGGCCCCTACTCCTGCTGGCAACACCGAAATTTCCACGCTCGAGGGATGCCTCTTGGAACGGTAGATGCGTTGCGTGGCCGTTTGATAATCGCTGGCCTTAGCTTCAAAAATGTTGGGTACAAATTGCTGCGGATTGCGATCATAGAGCGGGAACCATGTGCTCTGGACTTGCACCATGATGCGGTGTCTCTTTTTAAACACATGATTTGCGGTGTGCAGGTCAATCGTGAACGGGGTCACCGCTCCGGCTTGCAGAGGCTCGGGTTTCTCCATTGATTGATGGAAGCGGCCGCGAAAAATTTCGTCCGAGATCATCAGTTCATAACCGGAAAGCTTCCAATCCTGTGAATACTTTTCCGGGTACACATCGATTAGTTTCACGACCCAGTCACTGTCCGTGCCGGTTGTCGCTGCGAAAAGCCTGGCGGTCACATTCCCGGCAATGGTCAGGTCTTCGGTCAATTCAGAGGTTTGCCAGGTCAGGACATCCGGGCGCTCTTCAACAAACCTTTGATCTTGTACCAGCCAGGTGTACCAGCTTCCCGGATGATCTTCGGGATAGGTGCTGTCTACCGGGCGATGCCGGTAGGGCACAGGATGTGCGGGGTCACTGATATAACTGTCAAAGTCGTTCGTGGACTCGGATTGCGGAGCCTCAAACGACAATGCTCCATTTTCGCGGAAATAAAGATTCCGCGATTTTGAGTCCTTGGGCGGCCATGCATCAAGAGGTACCCAGGTATTACTGCCCGTCTGAAAAAGTAAAGCTTCCTTCAGCGGCAAAGCTCCTTTGTCTTTCAACCAATAGGCGAACCACGGGCCCTCCACCTTCTGACGAAAGAACACTGCGGTGTCGCTGCCAAACGGTATCGCGCCGAGCGAATTTCCCGGTCCGTGTCCCCATCCGCCGTGGTTCCAAGGGCCCACCACCAAATAATTCAGATGTTTGGCGTCGGATTTTTCGAGGTTTTCATAAGTGAACACCGGCCCGTAAAAATCTTCCTGATCCCACCATCCGGCGACGTTCAAAACCGGCACCGTGGTTTCTTTTAGCCCGTACGCAACCGCGTGTTTTTTCCAGAACTCATCGTAACTGTTGTGCGCCACGAAATCGTTCCACGTCGGAATAGCTCCGTGAAAATATTTTTCGTTGGCATTGGTTAGGGCGCCCAAGCGCAAATACCAGTCGTACACATCGAAGCGATCAAATCCAAACCGGAAATTCTCATTGGAACTTTCGAGCAACGCCACATATTCGAAGCCGTAACTCAACCGAAAAGCGCCGTTATGAAAGAAATCGTCGCCCAGAAAGGTATCGCCCATGCAAGCCTGCTCGGAAACCGCTTTCAGCGCCGGATGCGGATGGATCATCCCCATGGTGACTAGAAAGCCGTCGTAAGAAATACCGTCCATGCCGATGCGCCCGTTGTTGCGCGAAACATTTTTTACCAGCCAGTCGATAGTGTCGTAGGCATCCGTGCTTTCATCCACGCCTTTGTTGTCGGAAGGATCATGGATCGGGCGGTTCATCACGAATTGGCCTTCAGAACCGTAGCGCCCACGAATATCCTGAAACACAAAAATGTAGCCTTCGGGAATCATGTCCGCATAGCGAGTTAACGAACGGCTGTAGCCTTTGTCGGGTGCAGAAATTCCGTACGGCGTGCGTTCAAAGATGATCGGGAACGGCCCTGCGCCCTTTGGCGTATAAATCTCGGTATGCAGTTTGATTCCGTCGCGCGCGGGAATCATTACTTCCTTTTTGTCGAATACATCAGAGTAGCTGGCGGGTTTTGATTCCTGCGCCAATCCTTGGAATGCGCCAAAAAGCATCAGCAGGCAGGTGAATAAGTTTCTGGTGAGAGACAAAGTGCGCAAAGATTGCATTCTCACTCCTGATCGCGGGTTGGGAATTAAACTGCTAAAGCGACAAAGTGTAACACGCAGGCCTGAAAGCGCCGCTCGCGAGAAATCTGCTGACGAAACTCGAATCCACATAAAGGGCCTTGGCAACGGTAAAAATTTAGGCCGACGCAAGGTACACGTAACGAAGAATAAACAAAACGGTCAGCACCCAAACCAGTGTATTTATTTCTTTAAACTTCCCGGCTGCGGCTTTCACGACCGTATAAGAAATAACTCCAAAGCTGAGGCCGGTAGCGATGCTGAAGGTGAGAGGCGTCACTAACATGGTGATGAAGGCCGGCAGCGCCTCGCTGAACTCTTGCCAGCGAATATGCGCGATGGATTGCGCCATTAAAACGCCCACGAGTATAAGCGCGGGAGCGGTGGCGTACGCTGGGATCGCCGTGGCCAGCGGCGCGAAGAACATGGCGATAAGAAATAATCCAGCCACGGCCACATTGCTAAGGCCCGTGCGGGCACCAGCGGCTACGCCGGCGGCGCTTTCGATGTAACTGGTTACCGTGGAAGTTCCCGTGAGCGAGCCAAAAATTGTTCCAATGGAATCCGCCAGTAACACCCGGCCGACGCGAGGAATTTTCCCGTCCTTGACGAAACCTCCCTGTTCGCAAACGCCAACAAGGGTGCCCACGTTATCGAACAGGTCGACGAACAAAAACGCGAACAGAATCTCCAAAAAACCGAGATGGATTGCTGATCGAAAATCCAGTTGCAAAAACGTGGAAGATGGGTGCGGCATGGAGAAGATCGCCGAAGGCCAGCTGGAAATACCGCGCAGCATGCCCAGCAGCGCGGTGCCCACGATACCAATTAAAATTGCGGCGCTGATTTTTCTGGCCATCAAAATCAGGGTCAATGCCAGTCCGAAACACGCGGTTTGCACTTCCTTATCGGAAAAGCTGCCCAGGCTCACAAATGTCTCGGGATTGGAAACGATAAGCTTGGCATTACGCATTCCCACAAACGCGATGAACATCCCAATTCCAGCCGCCGTCGAATGCTTCAGGCAATCGGGCATGCCATTCACAATTTGCTCGCGAACCCGCGTGACGGTAAGAACGAGAAAAAGAACGCCCGAAAAAAATACCACCGCGAGTGCAGTGCGCCACGGAACATGCATGGAGAGACAAACGGAATAGGTGAAGTACGCGTTCAGCGACATGCCCGGGGCCAGCGCGATTGGATAGTTGGCGTACAGCCCCATAACCAGAGTTGCTACTGCTGCCGACAAGCACGTGGCAAACATAACGCCATCGGCAGGCATTCCCGCTTGCGCCAGAATTTGCGGATTCACCACGACGATATACGCCATGGTTATAAAAGTAGTGACGCCGCCGAGCAGTTCCTGCTTTACCGAGGTGTGGTTCTCGGTCAGATGGAAATAGCGATCGATCAATCATTCCCCGCTTTAGCCGGAAGGAAGTTATTCACGGCGATCACACCGTGGTCGCAGGTATTGATAATTCGCACGCCATTTTGGAAAACCAAATCTTAGTATGCAATTTTGTCCGGCTTTTCCGCCCAGGCTCGGAATGCCGCTAACGCTTCTTCGCGCATCATCTGTTGTGTCGGAATCCGGCGTTGCGCATGTGAGAGTTTTAATTCACTGTAAATAAACGAATCGTCGAAACCGATTCCAGCGGCATCCTCCGCCGAATTCGCGAAGTAAATTCGCGATATGCGCGCCCAATAAATAGCGCCCAGGCACATGGGGCATGGCTCACAAGAGGTGTATAGCTCGCAATCGAGCAACTCAAAAACCCCGAGCTTGGTGCAGGCCTGGCGAATGGCCAGCACTTCCGCATGTGCGGTGGGATCGTTGGTGGAGGTGACGCGATTCACGTTCTCGGCAATAATTGTGCCGTCTCTTACGATCACGGTGCCAAATGGACCGCCGTTGCTGGAGTGAACGTTCTCAATGGAAAGCTGAATGGCCCGCGCCATGAATGGATTCTTCATATTCGGTTGCCGCCGGGCCTCCCGCGTTCCGATAAAAACAAAAATGCATAGCGTGGTTCAAAGGGAACGGCAAAATCCCCGGCGCCTCTTTAGCGCAGCAAGTATAAGCCCTGGATGCAAGTTGTCCGGTTCGAATTATGACTTACGGGGATTCGAAAAACTGCAGATGCCCTTAAGCGAATTACCTTAAACTGAAAGAAGATTGCCGGAGCTTCGCTGCTTACATGGATTTGCAAGCCTTCCTTTCGCGACGCGTGGTAACCACTGAAGGAATTCGTCCGGCCGGCGTGCTCGTGGAAGCAGAAATGATCCGCGATGTAGTAACCCTCGATCAAGTCC
>Ga0193728_1001209_pt1 | contig 13071 bp, 7 predicted proteins | sample U1c1metaG_FD_143037 | JGI IMG/M metagenome (GOLD analysis project Ga0193728, IMG submission 143037) | Soil microbial communities from a riparian zone of the East river system, Colorado, United States - U1c1 | ecosystem: Environmental > Terrestrial > Soil > Riparian zone | place: USA: East River...
CCAGCCGCTGCGGGCCAGGATCATCCTGGCCGCGGCGGCCGGGGACCCGAACGCGAAGATCGCCCGTGACCCGGGCTGCACCGAGAACACGGTGCGGGAATGGCGGAACCGGTTCGCGGAGCAGGGCATCCCCGGCATCTTCGGCAGGCCGCGGCCGGGGCGGCCGGAGATCCACGGCCCCAGCGTCCGGCTGCTGATCGTGGCGACCGCCACGCCGGTCCCGCCGGACGGCGAGTCCTGCTGGTCGCAGGACTCGATCGTCCGGCACCTGCGCGAGCGAGGCCTGGAGGTATCCCGGGCCACCGCCGGCCGGGCGCTGGCCGACGCGAAAGTGCGCCCGCACAAGGTCTGCGGCTGGCTCAGCCGCAAGGACGACCCCGCCTTCTGGGCGCAGGCCGGCGCGGCCTGCCGTCTCTACCTGAACCCGCCTCCCGGCACCGTCCTGGTCAGCATCGACGAGAAGACCGGAATCCAGGCGAAAACCCGCAGGCACCCGGACATCCCGGCGGCCCCGGGCCGGGACGCCCGCCGCGAGTTCGAGTACGTCCGCCACGGCACCGTCTCCATCATCGCCGCGATGAACACCGCCACCGGAGAAGTCATCGGCCAGCGGATCCGCCGCAGCAACTCCGTCACCTTCATGGCCTTCCCCGCCATGCTCGACCAGCGCACCGCCCCCGGCCTGCGCATTCACCTGATCATGGACAACGGTTCCAGCCATACGCCGAAGGCGACCCGCGCCTGGATCGCCGCCCGGCCCCGGTTCTCAGTCACGTACACCCCGAAGCACGCATCCTGGCTGAACATCATCGAGCAGTGGTTCAGCATCCTGACCCGCAAGCTCCTGCGCCGCGGGAGCCTCGAATCCCGGGAAGGCCTCGACAGGAAGATCACCGAGTTCACCATCGGTTACAACAAGACCGCGCACCCCTGGAAATGGAAGTACGACGCCGACGCCGAGCACGCCCGCTACCTCGAACGCCACCCGGACAAGAGCACCCTCGCCCGAGCTGCCTAATCGTAACAGATCGTAACCGGCAACCCCTGAGGAACTAGTGAGCGGCCGCACTAGCCCGGGTCCCGGCCCTGCCAGGTCGTCACGCAGGCCTTGTTGCCCTCGGCGTCGGCGAGTACCCAGAAGGCGGGGGCCTCGGCGTCGGACAGCAGCGTGCCGCCAGCGGCGAGGGCGGCTTGTATCCGGCTCCGGGCCTCGTCGTGCGGGACCGACACGTCGAAGTGGATCCGGTTGCGCTGCGGGCGCGGCGCATCCATCTGCTGGAACCAGATCGACGGGCTCTCCCACGCCGGATCGACCAGCGCATCCGTCGGCCCGGACTTGCCCGCCTCGTCCCCGTAGCCCAGCACCGCCCGCCAGAACGGCCGGATCGCCGCGATGTCCATCGCATCGATGGCAATCTCCAGGATCTGCGCGGATCGCACGGCCCCGGCGCCGTCCCCGCCGTCCCCGCTGGCGCCATCGCCGCTGACATCCGGGTCCGTGGTCAGCCCCAGCTCGCGAACCGCCGCGGAGATCCGGCCCGCGAGCTCCACTTCGCGCCTGTTCACCCAGCCGGAGCTGGAGGGTCAGGATCACGTGGTCCCGACGGATGTCCACCCGCAGCGACTCGTCCGCGTCGCCCCCGCCGCGTCGATGACGTGCCCGGCGACGGAGGCCGCCTGGGCCAGCGACCCGACCCGCACGTGCGTCCGCGCCGCGCCGCGCCGAGGATGAACCGCCAGCCCAGGCCGGTGATCGCGGCGGAGATCTCTGGCCGGGTGAGCCCGCTCTCCGGCTCTGCCGTCTCTTCGTCCATGCCCTCATTCTGGCCAAAGCCACTGACGGCCTGGCCAAAGCCCCTGACAGCCTGGTCCAAGCCACTGACAGCCTGGGCCGTCGGCCCGGGCCGGATGCCTGGATCTCTCGCGCCGCGGGCTCCGGGCCGTGAGGCTTAGGAAGTCTGAGATATCGAACCTATATTCGATCATGGAGTCATTTTGTCGGAACCCCTAGTTATGATGGTCGAAGAAAAAGCAGACGGCCCGCCCCCGGCGGGTTGTGCGATCCAGGAAGGGGGTGACCTCGGGATGTCAGGTCCAGATCAGCCGCGGCCAGGAGACAGCGTTCCAGAAGGACCAGAGCCAGATGACGCAGCGCCAGGCAGCACAGCGCCAGGCAGCACAGCGCCAGGCAGGATGACATCGGGCAGCGCCGTGCTCGGCGGGGAGGCGTCCCAGGGTCTTTCCCGGTCCTGGGAGATGGACCCGGAAACCTTGATGCGGGCGCTGAACGAGCCAGCGCCGTGGCATCGCCCTGCGCACGGTGCTCCGGACGCACAGGAACCGGCGCCCCCTGAAGGGCCAGGCGATTTCGTCCCTGATGATCGTGCCGCTGGCTGGGCCGAGCAGGATGAGCAGGCCGGCCCGGACGGGCACGCAGACGAATTCCCGGCCGAATGGGCTGATCAGGAAGCGATCCTGGCGGAAGAAGCTGAGGCCTGGCTATCGGGCAGATCGCGCGAGGTACCTCTTGGAGAGGCGGCCGGGCGGGTCGTGGAGTCCCTGCCGCCCGGCCCTGACCTGGCCGGCTGGCTGGCCATCAGTTCCCCGAAGGAGCTTGAGAGCGCCGCGCTGCCTGGAGTGGTGGCGTCGTACCGTCGGCTGGCCTCGTGGGCGCAGGCCGGGGAACTGGCCGCGATCGCCGAGCTGGCATCCCGGTCGGCGGTGGCCGACGACAAGATCGGGGTGGACGACGAGGGCCGGCCGTCCCAGGTCCCGGACGAGGCCATAGCCCAGGTTTCCCTGGCCCTGACCATGACCCGGTGCGGCGCCTCCTGGTGGACCGACCTCGCGGTCGCGCTGACGTGGCGGCTGGCGGCGACGGGCGCCGCGCTGGCGACCGGTGAGATCGACCTCGCCCGAGCCCGGCTGGTGGCCGAGGCGACCGGCATGCTGGACGAGGATGCGGCGCGGGCAGTTGAGGCGGTGGTGCTGCCAAGCGCCGGGACGGACACGACGAGCCAGCTGCGGGCAAGGCTGCGCCGCGCCGTGATCGCCGCTGATCCGGACGGCGCTGACCGCCGCCGCCAGGAGGCCGAGCGGCGCGCGAAGGTCAGCCTCTATCCGGATCAGGAAGGTACCGCGACGCTGTTCGGACAGAACCTGCCGGGCACTCGCGCCGCCGCGGCCATGAGCCGGATCAACGCCCTGGCGCGGGCCCTCAAGGCGGCCGGCGCCGTCGGCGGGATGGACCTGCTGCGGGCTCAGGTGCTCATCGGGCTGCTGCTCGGCACCCTTCCGTTCATCCCGCCCGCGCCCGGCAGCCCACCTGACGAGCCGCCGCTCGGCGAGCCGCCCTCCGACGAGCCGCCCCCCGACGGCGGCCACGGGGATGAACCACCCGGCCCGCCCGGCGGCTCCCGGCCAGCTGGCCATGATGGCGCGGGTCCCGGTAACAGGCCCGGTGGCGGTGTGGGTCCCGGCGGTGACCCAAGTCCGGGACGACCGTCCGGACCCGAAGACGACGTCCCCGGCCCGAGTGACCAGGACATGCCCGACGACGATTTCTCGGGCGATCCGCTGGGCGGCGACCCAGCCTGGGCCCAGCCTCAGGTCGGCGGGCAGGATGATGACGACGACTGGATGATCGTCAACCCCGTCTCCGCCGCGTCCTGGCCCGCATTCCCGGCCCTGATCCCGCCGTCCGGCGCGGGCCCTGGACCAGGCCCCCGGCCTGGGCCGGCCGGCGCGCCGCCGGGATCGCTGGACCTGACCGTGCCCTGGATGACCCTGGCCGGCTGCTCTCCCGAGCCCGGGCACCTAGGTCGGCTGGGCCCGATCACGCCCGCCCAGGCCCGGGAGGTCGCCGAGGCAGCGGCCGTCGACCCGGCCGTTCAGTGGCGGGTGATCCTGACCGGCCCGGCTGGCCAGGCCGTAGCCGTCAGCCGCATTCCGGCTAGCTCCGCGCACCTCGCTCCGAGCCTGGGCAACGGGAGCCCAGCCAGCGGAAGCCCAGCCAGCGGGAGCCCAGCCAGCAGGAGCACCGTGGCGGGCCGGGTTACCCTGACCGTTCCCGGGGACATCCTGGCCTGCCCGCCGCAGACCGAGCTGGCGTCTGGCGACATCCTGGTCCGCGCGCTGCGTGCCGCGGGGCGCGCTGCCACTGCGGCCGCCGCCCGTGCCGCCGCCGACGCGGCGGCCGGCGGCGACTGCGCTCACACCACCGCCACGGCGAGCTACCGGCCTCCGCCCCGGCTCCGCGACTACGTGGTGGCACGTGATCTGACGTGCAGGTTCCCGTCCTGCGGGCAGCCCGCCTGGCGCGGTGACCTCGACCATACTCAGCCCTGGGATTGCGGCGGCCTGACCTGCTCCTGCAACCTCGGCGGACTGTGCCGGCACCACCACATGCTGAAACAGCATCCCGGCTGGCACCTGGCCCAGGTCCGGCCCGGCATCTTCCAGTGGATCACCCCGACTGGCCGGGCTTACGCCTGCGCCCCCGCCAGCTACGCCGCGTAAGACGCGTAAGACGCGTAAGACGCGTAAGAGGAGGCAGCCATCGGATTTGATAACCCGCCGATCCCGTGGCGGGAGCTCGAGCGGCGCCTGTCCTGGAGGACCGGGCCAGGCACGAGCGCGAGCCCCGGCTCGGACGACCGCGCCGCCGCGGACGCGGCGCAAGCGCCCGCAGTGTCGTACCTCCCGGCCGCCGCCCCGCCCCCCGCCCGCCGGCCCAGCCAGCCCCGCCAGCGCAGCCAGCTGGCCTGGGCCGAGCTTCACTGCCACTCGTCCTACAGCTTCCTCGACGGCGCATCAAGCCCCGAGGAACTGGTCACCGAGGCCGCCGAACGCGGCCTGGCCGCGCTGGCCATCACCGACCACGACGGCATGTACGGGGTACCGCAGTTCGCCCAGGCCGCAGCGCGGCTCCGGGACAGCGGTGGCTCGCTCGCCACGATCTTCGGCGCCGAGCTCAGCCTGGACCTCAGCCCGCTGTCACCCGCCGCCGCAAGGCCCGCCCCGAGGCCCGCCGCCGCGAGCACCGCCCGCCCGCCCGGCACTCCCCGCGCCGGAACCCCCGACCCCGCCGGCCGCCACCTGCTGATCCTGGCCCGCGACCCGGAAGGCTACGGCCGCCTCTGCCAGGTCATCAGCGCGGCCCACCTCGCCGGCGGCGCGAAGGGCCGTCCCGTCTACGACGAGGCCGCGCTGGCCGACGCCCACGACGGCCACTGGGTGATCCTCACCGGCTGCCGCAAGGGCGCTGTTCCCGCCGCCCTGGACACCCCCGGCGGGGCGGCCGCCGCCCCCTGGACTCTCCTTGCCCCCGGGGCCGGCCCCCAGGCCCCCGGCGGCGCCGACCCGTGGGCCGCCGCCCTGCGCGAGCTGCGTGCCCTCACCGGAATGTTCGGCGCCGAGAACGTCAGGGTCGAGCTGGCCGTCGGCGACCAGCCCACCGACGACGAGCGCAACGACGCGCTGGCCGAGCTGGCCGCCGCCGCCGGGGTGGCCACGATCGCGACCAGCAACGTGCACTACGCCGCGCCCCGCGACGCCCGCCTGGCCCAGGCGCTGGCGGCGATCCGGGCGCGCAGCAGCCTGGCCGAGATGGACGGCTGGCTGGCCGCGCCGGGCGGCAGCTACCTGAGGTCAGCCGAGGAAGCCGCGGCCCGCCTGAGCCGCTACCCCGGAGTACTCGAGCGCACCATGGAACTGGCCGCGGAGTGCGCGTTCGACTTCCGGGTGGTCGCGCCCCGGCTGCCCGACTACCCCGTCACCGGCGAGTACACCGAGGCGACCTGGCTGCGTGAGCTGGTCCTGCGCAAGGCCGTTGAGCGCTACGGCCCGCGGCACGCCGAGCGCATCGCCGGCGCGCACGACCAGATCGCGCACGAACTGGACGTCATCGTCGACCAGGGGTTCCCCGGCTACTTCCTGATCGTGCACGACATCGTCCAGTTCTGCGAGGACGAGGGCATCTTGTGCCAGGGCCGCGGCTCGGCGGCGAACTCGGCCGTCTGCTACGCGCTCGGGATCACCAGCGTCGATCCCGTCCGGCACCAGCTGCTGTTCGAGCGGTTCCTGTCGGCCGGCCGGGACGGTCCGCCCGACATCGACCTGGACATCGAGCACCGGCGCCGCGAGGAGGTCATCCAGTACGTCTACGACAAGTACGGCCGGGACAAGGCGGCACAGGTGGCCAACGTGATCTCCTACCGGCCCCGGATGGCGCTGCGGGACGCCGGCCGCGCGCTCGGCTACCAGCCGGGGGAGCAGAACCGGTGGAGCGTGCAGGTCGGTCCGCGCTCCTACGCGCCGGGCCAGCTGGTCCCGGCCGACGCGGGCATCCCCGAGCCGGTGACCGCCCTCGCCGAGCGGATGCAGCGGCTGCCGCGGCACCTGGGCATCCACTCGGGCGGCATGGTGATCTGCGACCGCCCGGTGGGGGAGGTGTGCCCGGTGGAGTGGGCGCGGATGCCGGGCCGCACGGTGCTGCAGTGGGACAAGGACGACTGCGCGTACGCGGGCCTGGTCAAGTTCGACCTGCTGGGCCTGGGCATGCTGACGGCGCTGCGCGACTGCTTCGAGCTGGTGGCCAGCGCGCACGGGCAGGCCTGGAGCCTGCAGTCGATCCCGCAGGAGGACCCGGCGGTCTACGAGATGCTCCAGGCCGCGGACACGGTGGGGGTCTTCCAGGTCGAGTCGCGCGCGCAGATGGCGACCCTGCCGCGGCTGCGGCCGGAGAAGTTCTATGACCTGGTCATCGAGGTGGCACTGATCCGGCCGGGCCCGATCCAGGGCGGCTCGGTCCACCCCTACCTGCGGCGCCGGCACGGCGATGAGGAGTCCGGCCTGCCGCACGAGTCGATGCGGCAGTCGCTGGGCAAGACGCTCGGCGTCCCGCTGTTCCAGGAGCAGATGATGCAGATCGCCATCGACTGCGCTGGCTTCAGCGCGGCGGAGGCGGACCGGCTCCGGCAGGCGATGAGCTCCAAGCGCGCCCCGGAGCGGATCGAGGAACTGCAGGAGCGGCTGCTGAGCGGGATGGCCGACCGGGGTATCCCGGCGGACGTCGCGGAGGACATCTACGCCAAGATCCTCGCGTTCTCCAGCTACGGGTTCCCCGAGTCGCACGCGATCAGCTTCGCCTACCTGGTCTACGCGAGCGCCTGGCTGAAGTGCTACTACCCGGCGGCGTTCACCGCCGCGCTGCTGCGCGCCCAGCCCATGGGCTTCTACGCGCCGGCCAGCCTGATCGGCGACGCCCGCCGGCACGGCGTCCAGGTGCGCGGCGTCGACGTGAACGCCAGCGCGGCCCTGGCCACGCTCGAGCCAGACTCCCCACCCATCCGAAACGAGGCCCTGCCCCCCGCCCTCGCCCCTGGGCCGTATCCGCCGTCCGGGAACGATCCCGCGCCCGCCGGTCTCGCCCCGCCGCCGTATCCGCCGTCCGGGAACCAGGCCGAGCCCGGCCAGCCGCCGGTCCCGTCGGCCGGGGACCCAGCCGTCCCGGCCTGCCCTGCTCCGGACCAGCCGGTCATCCGGCTCGGCCTGTCCGAGGTCCGCAACCTGGGCGCCGCGGCCGCGGCCGCCATCGAGGCTGGCCAGCCGTACGCGGACCTTGAGGACTTCGCCCGGCGCACCGCGCTCCCCGGCGCCGCGCTGGAGGCGCTGGCCATGGCGGGCGCGTTCGGCTGCTTCGGGCTGGGCCGGCGCGAGGCGCTGTGGGCGGCGGGCGCCATGACCGCGATCGCGCCCGGCCAGCTGCCGGGCACGACGCTGGGCCTGGCCGCGCCGCCGCTGCCGCCGATGACCGCGGCGCAGGAGACGTTCGCGGACCTGTGGGCGACCGGGACGTACGGGACCCACCCGATCGAGCACATCCGGGAGGTGCTGGCCGAGCAGGGCGTGCTGCCCGCGGGCGAGCTGGCCGCGGGCCGCGGCGCCGCGGCCCGCGACGGCGCCGTCGTCACGGTGGCCGGCCTGGTGACGCACCGGCAGCAGCCGGGGACCGCGCGCGGGGTGGTGTTCCTGAGCCTGGAGGACGAGACGGGGATGGCCAACATCATCTGCCCGCCGGCCGTCTGGCAGCGTTTCCGCAAGGTCGGCGTGGACGCCAGCGCCCTGCTCATCCGCGGCCGGGTGGAGCGGATGGACGGGGCGGTCAGCCTGCTCGCCATGCGGCTCGAGCGCCTCCGGGTCGTGGCCGCCGCCCGCAGCCGGGACTTCCGCTGACCGGCGCTGAACTCTGACCGGCGCTGGACTCTGACCGGCGCTGGACTCTGACCGGCCGCTAGACCCTCGCCGCGCCCGGCGCGGCGATCTCGCCCGAGCCGCGGGTGACCATCCGGGTGGACAGGATGAGCTCGCGCGGCGGCGACGGGTCGCCGCCGATGCGGGCGAACAGCAGCTCGGCGGCGGCGGCGCCCATGGCCGCCGGGTCCTGGGTGACGACGCTCACCGGCGGGCTGAGCTTGTCGGCCAGCGCGAAGTCGTCGAACCCGATCAGGGCGGCCGCGCTGCTGTGCCCGCTGTCGATCGCGCCCATGCTCGTCAGGTCGTTGCTGGTGAACAGCGCCGTCGGCGGCTCGGGCAGCTCCATGAGGCCGGTCACCGCCGCCGCGGCCTCCGCGCGGTTGCGCAGGCCGTGCCGGACGAGGCGCTCGCGGTTCGGCCGCTACACCTACGCCATCGGCTCCAACGCCGAGGCCGCCCGCCGGGCCGGCATCGCCGTCGACCGGCACCTGATCAAGGTCTACGCGCTCTCCGGCTGGATGGCGGGCATCGCCGGCCTGCTGTCCCTGGCCAACTTCGGCTCCACCACCATCGCCGGGCACACGACCGACAACCTCACGGTGATCACGGCGGTGGTGCTCGGCGGCGCCAGCCTGTTCGGCGGCCGCGGCTCGATGCTCGGCACCGTGATCGGCCTGTTCATCCCGGAGGTGCTGCTCACCGGCCTGGTCATCCTGACCATCAACCAGTACTGGCAGGACGTGGCGATCGGGGTCGTCCTGGCCGCCGCCGTCTACCTGGACCAGTTCCGCCGCCGCCTGCGCGAGCGCGCTTAGCCAGCCATCCCCGAGTCCTCAATCCGAGGCCATCAATTTCTCAGGAGGAACGATGCCGTCCAGGATCTCCAGTTCCATCGGCGGATGTCCGTGCTGGTGCTCGCGGTCGGGTTGGCGAGCGCGTGCGGCTCATCGGGCTCGGGCAGCGGCAGCAGCGCCAAGACTCGTCGACACCGCCTCGGCTGACGCGGCGCTCGGCCTGTCCCGGATCTCCTCCAACAACGCGGCGGGCGGGAAGCTGGCCGCCGACTCGCTGGGCCAGCTGCTGGCCATCGCCCAGGAGCCGGCGGTGGAGGGCGCGGACGCCGTCCAGCAGGGCCTGAACGCCATCGAGGGCAAGCCCGTGACCAAGCAGATCGCCACCCCGCTGATGGCGATCACCCCGCAGAACATGGACAGCCCGACCATCAAGCCCTTCATCTACGCCAGCACCTGCGGCTAAGCGGCCGGGCGAGCCGGGCCGCGGGGCCGGCGCGCTGGTCCCGGGCGCGTCTTCGTGATCCGATGGGGACATGAAGATCCGCATCGGTATCAGCCCCGGCCCCGCGGCCCGGCCGGAGGAACTGCCCGCCGTCGTCGACCAGCTCGAGCGCGACGGCGTGGACTCGCTGTGGCTCAGCGAGATGGTGTACGGGCCGCTGGTCGAGCCCTTCGTCGGGATGACCTGGGCGCTGGCCCGCACGACCCGGCTGAAGGTGGGCTTCGGCGTGGCCGTCCTGCCCGGCCGGAACCCGGTCCTGGTGGCCAAGCAGCTCACCTCGCTGGCCGCCCTCGCGCCCCGGCGGGTGCTCCCCGTCTTCGGCCTGCAGCCCGCCCGCCGCGGGGAGCGCGCCCAGTTCCCGGCGCCGCCCGGCCGCCGCGCCGCCCTGTTCGACGAGTCGCTGCAGCTCCTGCGGCTGCTGCTGACCGGCGACGAGGTCTCGTTCTCCGGCGAGTTCTTCACGGTCGAGCGCGCCCAGGTCGGCCCGCGGCCGGCCCGGCCGCTCGACGTGTGGCTGGGCGGCAGCGCGCCGGCCGCCATGCAGCGGATCGGCCGCTACGCCGACGGCTGGCTGGGCAGCTTCCGGACCCCGGCCGAGGCGGCCGGGGACGTGGCCGCGATCCAGAAGGCGGCCAGCGAGGCGGGCCGCGAGATCGAGCTGGATCACTTCGGCATCAGCCTGGCCGTCAGCCCGGACGGCCTGCCGCCGGAGCTCATCGCGGCGGCCGCCGACCGGCGGCCGGGGGTGGACCCGGCCAGCCTGGCCGCAGGCAGCTGGGCCGCCGCGCGCGCCCTGATCGAGGCCTACGTCGACGCCGGGCTCAGCAAGTTCGTGGTCCGCCCGGCCGGGCGCCCCGGTTCCATCAGCCAGTTCATCGACGACTTCCGCGCCGAGCTCCGGCCCCTGGAGAACTGAGCTCCTGAATCACCGAGCCCCCCGGGAGCTAAGCCTCCCGGCGCCGGCTGGAAAGCCCGGGCTCGGTGTCGGCCGGGCCGCCCTGCTCGGGCACGCTGAACTTCGCGGCCTCCGGCACGTAGTACCCCCAGGCGGCGCACATCCTGACCAGCTCGTCCGGGAACCCCTCGCTGCCGGGGGCCAGGCCGAGCGGCGGCAGCGTGGCCGACTGGATGCGCCCGGACTTCAGCTTGGCCGACGCGTCGCCCAGCCCGGCGCCGATGCGGCCGTGACCGAACTGGCCGTAGGCCAGCATGCCCGGCTCGAACGGCAGGCCGAGGAACTCGCACAGCTCGCGCGCCTGCGCCTGCGGCTCGGCGGTCAGGTCCTCGTAGCGGACGGTGTGGCCCGGCAGCGCGCGGCGGGCCTCCTCGAGGCTGGTCATGTACCGCAGCGCCTTGCCGGCCGATTCCGCCAGGCTGCCCGACTCGCCGGGGTGCCAGGCCGCGTCGAAGGAGGCGTTCAGGGACGCGACGGCACTGGCCGGGTGGCGCAGCAGGAAGATGAACCGGGCATCGGGCCAGCACTCGGCGATCTCCCGCCAGACCAGCACGTTGCTCGGGGTCTTCACCACGAGCGTCGGCTTGTCGCTGCGGCTGAGCGCGTCGGCCAGCACCCGGTCCCACAGCAGGTAGTTCACCTCCTGCGCGCTCAGCTGCAGTTCCTTCAGCGACGCCCGCATCCAGGAGGTCTCGGCCCGGACGGTCAGCTGGGCCAGCGGCAGCTCCGGCGGCGCGTACAGCGCTGAGTGGCTGTCCAGGATCATCCGCAGCAGCGTCGACCCGGCCCGCGCCGGCGACAGCACGATGACCGGCGCGGTCAGCAGGCGGCTGCCCTCGGGCGGCGCCATCTTCCGGGCCGGATGACCGGGCGGCCGGGTGATCTGGTAGCCGGCTCTGCGTAGTACTGAGTTCACTCTCGCGTCCCACTTCATGGCCGGTGAGCGTAAAGCAGCGGTCAACCCGGGGCCACGGGATCGCCATCATCTTCAGATTACTCTCAGCTATCGATCATTACGGAGTGTGACATAGGGTGGCGGAGACGGCAGTGCAGGCGCGGCCGGGGCGGCCGCCTGCCAGACTGGCGCACGAAAGTGAAGAGATATCAAGGAGACAACCGTGTCACAGCAGGATCTGGACTTCGAGACGTCCGTCTTCGAGAAGGAGTACATCACCGTCGCTGACCGCCAGGAGGCGATCGTGCGCGGCGGCCGGCACCTGTTCGGTGCCCTGCCGCAGGCCTTCGAGGGCGTCGGGCAGATCGGCGTGATCGGCTGGGGGCCGCAGGGCAGTGCCCAGGCGCAGAACCTGCGCGACTCGCTGGGCGGAGCGGCCAAGGTGGTCGTGGGTCTACGGGCGGACAGCTCGTCGCGGGTTGAGGCTAGGGCCGCCGGGTTCACCGAGGAGGACGGCACCCTCGGCGAGGTCCTCGACGTCGTCGCCGGCTCGGACATGGTCATCCTGCTCATCTCGGACGCCGCCATGGCCAAGCTCTACCCCGAGGTGTTCGCCGCCCTCAAGCCCGGCGCCACGCTCGGCCTGTCACACGGCTTCCTGCTCGGCCACCTCACCCAGAGCAACGAGGAGTTCCCCGCGGGCGTGGACGTCATCGCCGTCTGCCCGAAGGGCATGGGAGCCTCGGTGCGGGCGCTTTACCTGCAGGGCGCCGAGGTCAACGGCGCCGGCATCAACGCCAGCTTCGCGGTGCACCAGGACGTCACCGGCAAGGCCACCGACCGGGCGCTGGGCTGGTCGGTCGCGCTCGGCGCGCCCTACACCTTCCAGACCACGCTGCAGTCGGAGTACCTGTCCGACATCTCCGGGGAGCGGGCCATCCTGCTCGGCGCGGTGCACGGCGTCGTGGAGAGCCTGTTCCGCCGCTACCGCGACCTGGGCATGACCGCCGAGGAGGCGTTCCGCCGGTCGGCCGAGTCGGTCACCGGCCCGATTTCCCGGATCATCTCCAAGGACGGCATCGACGGGGTCTACCGGCACCTTGACGAGCAGGGTCGGGCGATCTTCACCGAGGCCTACTCCGTCGCCTACCCGGTCGGCGTGGAGCTGATCGAGGAGATCTACGACGAGGTGCGCTCGGGCAACGAGCTGCGCAGCGTGGTGCTGGCCGGCGAGCGGCTGGAGCACCGGCCGATGGGCAAGATCGACCAGTCCACGATGTGGCGGGTCGGGCAGAAGGTCCGCGCCGACCGGGTCGAGAACGAGATCCCGCTGGACCCGTTCACCGCCGGGGTGTTCTGCGGCGTGATGATGGCCCAGATCGACGTGCTGATCGCCCGCGGCCACCCGTACTCGGAGATCGCCAACGAGTCGGTCATCGAGGCCGTCGACTCGCTGAACCCGTACATGCACGCCCGCGGCGTCGCCTACATGGTGGACAACTGCTCCATCACCGCCCGGCTCGGCGCCCGCAAGTGGGCGCCCCGGTTCGACTACCTGCTGACCCAGCAGGCGTTCCCGGCCATCGACGGGGACGACCCGGTCGACACCACCCCGTTCGAGGCCTTCGCCGGCCACCCCATCCACCAGGTCCTCCGCGTCTGCGCCGGC
>Ga0193728_1001210_pt1 | contig 13069 bp, 8 predicted proteins | sample U1c1metaG_FD_143037 | JGI IMG/M metagenome (GOLD analysis project Ga0193728, IMG submission 143037) | Soil microbial communities from a riparian zone of the East river system, Colorado, United States - U1c1 | ecosystem: Environmental > Terrestrial > Soil > Riparian zone | place: USA: East River...
TGGAGTCGCTGGACAACGGCAAGCCGTTCGGGGTCGCGGCCGCCGCGGACGTCCCGCTGGCCGCTGACCTGTTCCACTCCATGGCGGGCTGGGTGACCAAGATCGAAGGCAACACGATCAACCGCGGCTACTTCATCGAGCCCACGATGCTCACCAACACCCGGCCGGACATGAAGGTGGTGCGCGAGGAGATCTTCGGCCCGGTCGTCATGGCGGCCCCGTTCCGCAGCCTGGCCGAGATCGCCGCGGTCGCCAATGACAGCACCTACGGCCTCGGGGCCGGCATCTGGACCAAGAACATCTCCAAGGCGCACGCGCTGGCCAAGAAGCTCCGGGCCGGCACCGTATGGATCAACTGCCGGGAGATGGGCCACCGAGGTCCTGAACAACTACACCGAGGTCAAGGCGGTCACCCCGCAGCTGTAGCGGCGCGGCGTCCGCTTCACGGGAAGCGGCCCCCGTTCCGCAGGTGCTGCGAACGGGAATCGCCTCGTCGGCCCGGTAGCCTGAACGGCCCGGACATCGCAGGTCAGGGGCGGCTACAGCGGGCTGCCTCACGGTTCCCTTTGAGCGACTAGCCGGTGTAGTACTGGTGCGGGCGGGTGGTGTAGCTGCGGCCCGCGGGGGTGGTCCAGCAGAAGGTGCCGGGCTGGGGCTGGGTGAGGGTCCAGCCGGGGTGCTGCTTGAGGCGGTGGTGGCGGCGGCACACGGCGCCGAGGTCGCAGGGGCAGGTGCGGCCGCCTTGGTCGTAAGCGATGGTGTGGTCGAGGTCGCCGCGCCAGGCGGGCTGGCCGCAGCGGGGGCCGCGGCAGGTCTGGTCGCGGGCCGCGACGTACTCGCGGATGCGGGGCGGTGGCTGGTAGGCGGGTGAGGCGGTGGTGTGGGCGCAGCCGCCGGGGGCGCCGCGGTCGGCTTGGGCCTGTTTGTGTGCCCGGTCGCGGGCGTGGCGGGCGGCGGTGAGGAGGCGGGCGTAGATCCCGCCGGTGAGCCGGGGGTCGGGGGCGGGGGCGGGGGCGGTGTCGAGGGCATCGGCGGGCACGACGATGGTGATCCGGCCGATGATGCCGGTGCGCCCCGGCGGTTCGGGGCCGCCGGGCGGTCGGGTCCGGGGGAGGCGGGTGACGGCGATCGCGTGCCGGTGGGCGTCGGTGACGATGATGCGCCACTGCGTGCTTGAGCAGCGCAGGGCGAGGGAGGCGAGGCGGCGAGCCTCGGGCGCGGTGACCGGCCCGATCCGGCCCAGGGTGGCGGGGGCGTCGGCTGTCCCGATGAAGGTGACCCAGGGCAGGGTGAGGTCCAGCAGCCCGCCGGGCGGCGGCCGGCCGGAAGGTCCGCTGGATGTCTTCCGGCCCGGTGCGCCGGTATCGCGGGGCTCGACACTGGTGCCTGCGGCGGCGGGGACCATGGGCGGGATGGGTGGCCAGGGCCACTGGGCGGCGGAGCTGGAGTAGTGGTCGTCGAGGGGGTCGCCGCGGGCGGGGTCCCAATCGGCGTAGCCGCCGGGCGGCGGGGGGCCGGTGTCGCGGTAGCCGTCGTCTTCGGGCAGGTCGGCGTCGGTGAGCGGCGGGACGTCGGGTGGCGGGGCGCCGCCGCCCGGCGGCCCGGCGTTGTCGGGCGGCCCGCCGCCGTCGCTGTTGTCAGGCGGCGGCTGGCTGCCCGGGGGTGTCCAGCCGTCGTCGTCCTCGGAGGGCGGCTCGGCGTCGGGCGGGCTGCCGGGCGGCGGCGGGATGATCGGCAGGGTGTCGAGGATCTTGCCGAGCAGGACCTGCGCGCGCAGGAAGTGGATGCCGCCGCCGGCGCCGGCGGCCTTCATCGCGTTGGCGATGGCGGAGATCCTGGCGTACGCGGCGGCGGCCTCGGGGGCGGGCAGGCAGTACCCGGCCAGGGTCGCGGTGCCGTCCTGGTCGGCGTACAGGCTGACCTTGGCGCGGCGCTCGGCGGCCTGGCGGCGGTGCTCGGCGCCCTCGGGGTCGGCGGCGATCACCGCGCGGCGGACCGCGGCGTGCACCTGCCCGTAGGTCAGGTCCCCGGCATCGGGGATGACCCGGTCCTCCACGATCCGGGCCGCGTCGTCGGACAGCGGAATGACAGCCTCGGCGAGGATCTTGGCCCGGTAGGTGTCAATCCGCCCCTCCGCCAGCGCTGCGGCCGTGGCCGGCAGCCGCCATCGCAGCGCGACCGCCAGGCCGGCCCAGGCCTCGGCCCCGACCCGGGACAGGGCCAGCTCCAGAGACACCTGGGCGGCGGCGTCGTCGGTGACGTGCGCGGGCCGCCCGTCGGGCGCTAACCCGGCCTTCGGGTCAGCGGCCGCAGACCGGGCGGCGACGTGCGCGATGAGCTCCAGCTCGCGGGCCTGGGCCCAGGACGCGACCCGGCGGAACGCCCCGGCCATCCCGACCAGGTCCCGGCCGGTGGCGGCAGCGGGGTCCTGCCCCGACAGCCACGCGGCCAGGCCCGGCCCGGCCGGGAGCGCCTCGGCGACGGCGCCGGCCAGGTCCGCGCCCGCCCGGCGCGCCGGCGCGTCGGCGTCGGCGTCGGGAAAATGTGGACCCGGCGGGAAGCCGGCCAGGTCCTGTCCCGTCTCGGAGCCGGGAAGCCCGGGCTCGGGCGGGCCATCGGTGAAGCCCAAAGCGGCGATCTCCGCGGCGAGGTCCTCTTCCTGGTCCACGCCGTCCCAGTCGCGCAGCGGCCGCCCGATCGCCTCCAGCGCCGACACCAGGTCCAGCTCAAACGACCACCGCAGCCCATCCCCATCCGGGGCCATAAACGGCAGCCCGCCAGCATCACCCGCCCCGGACCCCGGACCGCCGACCCCAGAATCCGAACGCCGAGCAGCGCCCGGATCCGGTGCCGGGACGCGCCGCGGACCAGGCTCCCGGGCCGGCCCGGACCGGTCGGCCGGGACTCCGGGCTCGCTCTCCTCGGACACCGGTCACCTCCTGACTTCGTGTCTGACGCCAAGACACCGAGTTGGTCTCATAGATAAGACTAGCGACCACCCCTGACAGTTCCGTCTATCATCGATCGTAAATTCGATTATCTGGTCACGAAGCAGCTGCAGCAACGCGGCGCCCGCTTCACGGGAAACGGAAACGGCCCCCGGTCCGCAGTGATTGCGGATCGGGGGCCGTCACGTCGGCCCGGTGGCCTGCGCGCAGCCCGGAGCGGGTCGCAGCGGCGAAGGCCCTGCTGCCCCTGCCCCAACTGCGGGTCGCGGCTGGCAGGCCCGGAGCGGGCTACTGGGAGAGGAACTCGGCCAGGTCGCGCAGCAGCGCGGACTTCGGCTTGGCCCCGACGATCTCCTTCACGACCTCGCCGCCCTTGAAGACGCTCATGGTCGGGATGTTCATGATCCCGTACTGCTGGCTGACCTTGGGGTTCTCGTCGACGTTGAGCTTCACGACCTGGATCTCGTCGTGCTCGCTGGCGATCTCCTCGAGGATCGGTGACACCTGCCGGCACGGCCCGCACCACTCGGCCCAGTAGTCAACGATGACCGGCTTGTCGCTCTTCAGGACATCGGCCTCGAAGGTCGCGTCAGTTACAGGCTTGGTTGCGCCCACGGTTCAGGACTTCCTTCCTTGGATGACACGCGCCAGTACGGCGCGCGGCGGTGCGGATCTAGGACTCGTGATCAGCAAGCCACCGCTCCGCGTCGAGCGCGGCGGCACAGCCAGTCCCGGCAGCCGTGACCGCCTGCCGGTAGATGTGGTCCACCACGTCGCCGGCGGCGAAGACGCCGTCGATCGCGGTGCGGGAGGTCGGATGCTCGACCAGGAGGTAGCCCTCCTCGTCGACCGGCAACTGCCCGGTGAAGAGCTCGCTGCGGGGATCGTGGCCGATGGCCACGAACATCCCGGTGACCGGCAGGACGCTCTCCGCGCCGGTCTTCACGTTGCGCAGGCGCAGGCCCGAGACCCGGTCCTCGCCCAGCACCTCCTCCACCACGCTGTCCCAGGCGAACTTGATCTTCGGGTTCGAGATGGCCCGGTCCTGCATGATCTTGGACGCGCGCAGGCTGTCCCGGCGGTGGACGATGGTGACCGACCTGGCGAACCGGGTCAGGAAGGTCGCCTCCTCCAGCGCCGAGTCGCCGCCGCCGATCACCGCGATGTCAGACTCGCGGAAAAAGAATCCGTCACAGGTGGCACACCAGGACACGCCGTGCCCGGACAGCCGCTTCTCGCCCGGCGCGGCCAGCTCGCGGTAGCGCGAGCCGGTGGCGATGATCACGGTCCGGGCCAGGTAGGTGTCCACGCCGACCTTGACCACCTTGGGGGTCGCGGTGAGGTCGACCTCGGTCACGTCATCGGGGACCAACTCAGCGCCGAACCGCTCGGCCTGCTTGCGGATGTTGTCCATCAGCTCCGGGCCGAGTACCCCGTCCGGGAAGCCGGGGAAGTTCTCGACTTCCGTGGTGTTCATCAGCGCGCCGCCGGAGGTAACCGAGCCCTCGAACAGCAGCGGGTTCAGCTTGCCGCGGGCCGCGTACAGCGCGGCCGTGTAGCCCGCCGGCCCCGACCCGATGATGATGACGTCCCGCACCTCGGTCACTTGTGTTCCTGCCCCTCTCGATCGCACCGGCATCAACCGATCCTAGGGCCGGGAGATTCCCGGTAGGCGAAGGCGCCGCTGGCCGGCCGGTCAGGGCGCGGGCGGGGGCAGCTGGTGGTGGGCGAGCACGCGGGCGCCGGAGCTCGAGCAGCCCGCGGCGACGGCCCACACCTGGGTCCCGGTCGTCGCGCCCGGCGGTGCCGTCACGATGATGATGGCGGGCGCGCCCTGGAAGGTAGCCAGGTCCACCAGCAGTACCGACTGCCCGCCGGCGACCCGGCCGAGGCAGCCGGGCAGCTGGGCCAGCGTGGCGGCGCTGAACGCGCCGCTGGCGCCTCCGCTGGCGCCTCCGCTGGCGCCTCCGCTGGCGCCTCCGCTGGCGCCGGAGGTGTGGCCCGGGCCGGCTGTGCTGACGGGCCCCGGGCTCCGGACCCGGGCCAGCGCGGCGGACGCCTGCTGGCCCAGCTCCGCGGGCAGGTAGTCGGTGGAGGTGCGGACGGGCGTGAAGCGGTGGACCTGGCCGTCGTGGCGGTACTGCACCACCGGGCCGAAGTCCGGCGCGGCGTGGGCTCCGGGGCGGACCCCGCCGTTGCGCACGGCGGGCGCGTCCAGCCCGGATCTGGATGGGCGCGCGGCGGGCGCAGACCCGGGCGGGCCGGCCGCCGGTTTGGCATCGGACCGCGAGACGCTGGATCCGCTGGCGGTATTGGCGGTGCTGCCCGAGCCACCGCCTAGGGTGGCGACCAGCGCGTACCCGCCGCCGCCGATGATCGCCGCCGCAGCCGCGGTGGCCAGGATCCGCCGGGCCGGGCCGGGCCTCCGGGCGTGCCGCCGGGCCTGCTCGTCGGTGACGACCCACCGGGGCAGCCCGGACCGCCGGCCGGCGCGGAGCCGGGCCGGGGACCGCTCGGTTGCGCCGGCCGCGCGGTGGGCTGACTCGGTAGCCAGGGCGGTCTCGATGCGGGCGGCCAGGTGATCGGGCATCGGCGGCAGTTGCGTGCTGGCCAGGAGAGCAGGCAGCCCGGCCAGGGCGTCGGCGTCCGCCCGGCAGCGCGGGCAGCCGGCCAGGTGCACCGCCACTCGCCTGGCTGCGGCACGGCTTAGGTCGCCGTCGCGGGACCGGGCCAGCTTCTCGGCGCTGACATGGCGGGTCATGGCTGGTCGCTACCCCCCTCCTGCGAAGATTGGACGTGCCGGGCCGCGGATCGGTTCCGCAGGTGGGCCAGGTGCGGCAGCAGCCGGACCCGGCCGCGCGAGCAGCGGCTCTTCACGGTGCCGACCGACACCCCCAGTACCTCCGCCGCGTCGGCGACCGCGTACCCGAGCATGTCCACCAGGACGAGCGCGGCCTGCTGGCCCGGAGGGAGCGTCCGCAGCGCGGCCAGCACGTCCAGCGACGTGTCGCTGTCGGCCGACGGGTCGCGCTGGCCCGCGTCGGCGGCGAGGATCTCGAGGACCTGCTGGTCGGCGCCGGCGGTGGCCGGCCGGGCGGCGCGGCGGCGCAGCCGGTCCAGGCACGCGTTGACCACGATCCGGTGCAGCCAGGTGGTCACGGCCGAGTCGCCGCGGAAGCCCCCGGCCCGGCGGAAGGCCGAGATCATCGCGTCCTGCAGCGCGTCCGCGGCTTCCTCGGGGTCGCCGAGCGTCCGGATCGCGACGGCCCACAGCCGCTCCCGGTGCCGCCGGAACAGCACGCCGAACGCGTCCGGGTCGCCGGCGACGTGCTGCCGGAGCAGCTCAGCGTCAGGAACGGGGTCATCGGGCGGCGGAACCGGAGCACGGGCCGCGTCCGCATCAGGCGCTTGCGTCGCTCCTCCCCTCCGCCGCGCGGCGTAGCGGGGTGGCCCGGCTAGCTCGACGTGGCTGTGCCCCGCACGATGATAGACAAAATCTGGGCCGCGAACCCGCCGCCCGAGGTTGGGGGCAGCTTGGTGAACCAGATCACGATGTACTGCCCGGTCCCGGGGGTGGTGGCGCGGAAGTCAAACGTGCCGCCCACGTCGGTGCCGCTGGCCACGGTCGGCATCGACTGCAGGTTGGCTGTGCTGCGGGTGTTCGAGTTACCCATCTTGATCTGCACGTCTGCACCTGCCGGTGCGCCCAGCTGGACGGTGATCGAGCTCAGCTTGACCGGCCGCCCCATGTCCAGGATCAGGCCCGTCCCGGCCTTCAGGTTGCCCAGCGCGGCGCTGGCGTAAGTCTGGGAGGTCCAGCCCTCCGGACTGCCGTTGATGGCGTTGGCGGCCTGGTTGTCGTTCTCGTCGCCGATATCGGACAGGTTGAGGGCGTCGAAGCCGTGGGCCGATACCGGCTTCAGCACGGCCGGGCCGACGGCCGGCGTCGTACCCCGATGCACGGCGGCCGGCTGCGGCGAGCCGCCCTTGTCCAGCAGCTTGACGGCCGCCACGGCCACGCCGGCCACGACCACGAGGACCAGGACCACGACCAGCACGAGCCGTCCCGCCGACCGGCCGCCCCGCTCGGGGCGGGGCTCCCGCCACTCCGGAGCGCGGCTGGGCGGGCGGGCGGGCGGGGCGGTCTCGTCCCAGAAGTCACGCGCGCCGGGCTGGCGCGGGGCGGCCTGGCGCTGGGCGGCCGTCCGGCGGCTGTCCTGCAGCGCCGCGGGCGGGATCTCCTCCGGTGGGAGCTCGGCCAGCAGGGCGCGGGCCAGCTGGCTGGGCGACGTCAGGGTGCCGCCGGCGTCGCGCCCGGTGAACTGCATGGCCTGGCAGGCCACGTCGTCCAGCCCGGCCGGGACGCCGGCCCGCACCTGCCGCGGCCGCCGCGGGTGCCCGTCGGTGAACGGGGCGGTTGGCAGGGCCGGGTAGTCGGGGCCGGGCCACAGCCCGGTCAGCACGGCGTACAGCAGCCGGCCCAGTCCGCGCGTGTCGGCGAGCTCGGGATCCTCGGCCGTCGTCCCAAACAGCGCGGCGTCGGTGCCGATTCCGGTCACCTTGACCCCGCCACCGGAGGTCCAGCGCAGCGAGTCGGGCGTCAGGCACAGGTGGGCGATGCCCGCGGCGTGGGCCGCCGACATGGCGTCCGCGGCCTCGGCGATGATCCGGGCGCCGGCCACCGGATCGACCGGCCCGGCCGCGATCAGGTCCTTCAGGGTTTCCCCGGCCGCCCATTCCATCACGATGTAGGCGTTGTCCCAGGTGTCCTCGACGTCGAAGACCTGCGCGAGCCGGGCGTCCGTCAGCCGGCTGCAGGCCCGCGCGGCGGTCAGCACTTCCGCAACGCGGGGGAACCCGTCCGCGAACGTCACCACCGTGACGGCGCGGGCCAGGATCTCGTCAATGGCTTTCCAGGCAACCCAGCCACTGGCTCCGGCGACCCTGTCCTCAAGACGGTAACGGCCGCCGAGCCTGGTACCCGGCTCAGAGATGAACGTGCTCATAAGTCGCAGTTCAAGGGCCGGCCCACCCTCGACTCCCTCCGGGACCGTACGTGATCAAGACGACCAGACAAGACAATGATGCCGCACAACATGCTAGGCGGCCTTCGCCTCGCTGGCAGGCTCGCGGGCCTGAGCTACGCAAACCGTTACCGCTCGGAGACGTGCCGTACCGTCTCCCTTCATCTGGGCGCCCCCCCGGATTCACCGGGGCGACGGCCGGCTCAGCGGCGGAAACGGGCACTCACCGTCTCGGTCAGGCCCGCGAGCTCGCTCACGTGCAGCGCCCGGGCGAACATGACGTACAGCAGGAGGCCGCCGGACCCGGCCAGCGCGATGATCACGAAGGCGCCGAGCCGGCCGGCCGGGAGCAGGACGCCGACCATCAGCGAGATGGCGATCGCGAAGAAGGCCGGCGCCAGGGACGCGAGGTGCATCCGGACCAGGCTGCTGGCCACGGCGTGCCCGTCCAGCCCGCCTATCCGCCTGCTCAGCACCCGCCAGGCGATGACGGCGCCGGTGAGGTTGGCCAGGCCGAAGCCGACGCCCAGGCCGGCCACGACCAGCCGGGGCGGCAGGATGGCCAGCGCCAGCAGGTTGGCCCCGATGTTCATGGCCATGGCCGCGAGGCCGATCAGCGCCGGCGTGCGGCTGTCGTGCATCGCGTAGAACACCCGCAGCTGAAGCTGGAAGACCATGTAGGGCAGCAGGCCGAGCGAGAACACCGCGAAGATCTCGCCCAGGTAGCGCGCGCTGGCCACCGAGGTGCTGCCGTACCCGAACAGCGCTTCCGACAAGGGCTCCCCGAGCACGGCCAGGACCAGGGCCGCGGGCACGACGATGACCGACGCCAGCCGGGCGGCCCCGGAGAAGTCGTCGCGGACCAGCCCGAAGCTGCGCGACGCGGCGTGCGAGCTCATCCGCGGCAGCATGGCGGTGATGACCGAGATGCCGACGATCGCGTACGGCAGCTGGAACAGCTGCCAGGCGTTGCCGTACGCGGCGTACCCGGCGCCGGGGTCGGCCTGGGAAACCTTCGCCCCGGCGAGGTTGGCGACGACGGCCGTGACCAGGAACGAGACCTGGGTGGTCAGGACGTAGCCGAACATCCAGCCGCCCATTCGTCCGATCTCCGACACCTCGGCGCGCCGGAAGTCGAAACGGGGCCGCCACCGGAACCCGACCTTCCGCAGCGACGGGAACAGGGCGGCGGTCTGGGCGACGATCCCGAGGGTGGTCCCGATCCCCAGCAGCTGGATCTGGGCGGCGGAGATGTCCTGCGGGGTGCGATTCAGCCCGGCGATCAGCATGAACCCGCCGCCGATGACGATGACGACGACGTTGTTGATGACCGGCGTCCACATGGGCGCGCCGAACCGGCCGCGGGCGTTCAGGATCGCCCCGGCCAGCGAGCTGACCCCGTAGAAGAAGATCTGCGGCAGGAAGAAGTACGCGAACAGCACCGTCAGGTGATAGGTGGCGGCGTTGCCGATGCCGTGCCCGTACAGGTCGGTGATCGGCACGGCGGCCGCCGTCGCCACCACCGTGATCACGCCGAGGGCCAGCACGCCGAGCGTGAATATCCGCTGGTCGTAGGCCTCGCCGCGATCGGAGTCGCGCTTGGCCGCGCTGACCAGCAGGGGCACCACGACGCTGGTCAGGACCCCGCCCAGGGCCAGGTTGTAGACCGCGTTGGGAACGGTGTTGGCCAGCTGGTAGGAGTTGCCGAGGTCGTGCGTGCCGAGGGCGTAGATCAGGATGGCCGTGCGCACGAAGCCGGTGACCCGGGAGGCGAGCGTCCCGACGGCCATGATGCCGCTGGAGCGCACGATGCTCGAGCCGGCCGCGCTGGCCGGCGGGCCGGGGCCGCCGGTCCCCGGACCGGCGCCCGCGGGCGGGCTGTGGGTGGCGGTGGCGCTCGCCGGCTGCCGGTCCGCCGGGTCCGGGCCGCCGCTCGCGGGGTCCTCCAGGCCGGGGCCGGGCCAGGTGTCGGACGGGAGCGGGAGCTCGCCGGTCTCGGAGCCCAGGCGGTCGCCGGGGCCGACGTCCGACCAGCCCGATCCGGCCCGGTCGTAGCCGGCCCGATCGTGCCCGGCCCGGTCATACCCAGTCTGGTCGTAGCCGGCCCGGTCGTAGCCGGCCCGGTCGTGGTCGGTCCCGTCGTAGCCGGCCCGGTCGTGGGCGGTCCCGCCGTCGGCGGCCCGGTCGTAGTCAGTCTCGCTGTAGCCGGCCTGGTGGTAGCCAGTCCGGTCGGCGCCCGGCCAGCCGGGCGGTAGCTCGACATCCGCGCCGGCCTGGCCGCTGACGCCGGCGCCCGCGGAAGCCGCGGGTCGGCCGGGCGGGGGCTCGGGGACGGTGACGTACTCGCGGGCCGGGTTGGCGTAGGGCCGGGCGAGTCCGGGCGCTACGGTCCAGTCCGGCGAGCCGGCCGCGGAGTCGCTATCACCGGCGGTCGGCCCAGCCTGGGACCCGGGCGTAGTCATCCGCGTCCTCCGTCGCAGCGAGGTCGGTGCCGGCCGGTGCGGGCGCGGCGCGGTCATGACCGACGGTATCGGTTTCTTCGGCCTGCTCGTGCCCTCCTCGGCCGGTTGCGTTCGTTGTGCCCGGGCCGGCCCCCCGCCTGGCCTGCCCGCTCACGGCGGACCCGGCCCCGCGATCGGGCTCATGATCGTCATGATCAGGACCGCGATCGGGTTCGTGATCGTCGCGGCGATCGGTACTGGCGTCGCGGCCGTGACGGCGCGCGGCTCCGGGGGTGCCGGGACCGGGGCCGGGGCTGTCCGGCCCGCCGTCGGCGGCCGCCCCGCCGGACGACCGGCCCCGGCGGATCGCCCGGCTGGCCGAGGCGATCATGAATACGGCGAGCGCGGCGGCGAGAACGACCAGCGTGACGGTGCCGAGCTGGGTGGACTGCACGGTCATGTTGACGGGCGGCGTCGGCAGCGGCTGGCCGTCGGGGGCGAGCAGCCGCAGGCTGACCGTCGTCGACCCGATGGACGACGCCTTGACCTTGACCTTCTTCGTGATGATGGTCTCGGCCGGGACCGTGATGAGGCCGGGTTCGCTGAGCACCGCGAAGTCCCCGCCGCGATCCTGGCTCACGGTGAACTGGACCTTGACCTTGACCGGATACCTGAGCTTGTTGTCGATCGAGATGGGGATCGGCCCGGTCTGCCCGCCCAGGGTGTCGCGGCCGGGCTCGACGATCGTCACCTGGGCGGCCTGATCGCCGGTGTAGGTCAGCACCCGGCTGAGCATGGCCCGCGCCTGCTGCTGTCCGGCGGCGGAGCCGCGCCAGGCCGAGGACTCGATCGCGGCGACGGCCCGGGTCAGCCGCGGGGCGGGCATCACCCGCAGGCTCTGGACCAGCCCCGCCCGCTGGTCCGCCACGGCGGCCCCGCGCAGGAGCGACCCGCTGGTCAGGTGCGGCCCGATGGTCGCGGGCGCCTGCCGGGCCACCTGGCCCGTCGCGTTCTGGTCGGCCGCGAGGCTGCCCGCGCTGACCGGGGCCAGCCACGGTGCGCTGGTCGTGTCCGAGAGCAGCCCGCTGGCCAGGCCGGCCGGCGGATCCCAGCGCCGCGGCGGCGCGACCACGATGGCCCGGGACAGGTGCGGGCTCTCGGCCGCGATCATCGCCGTCTGCGCCAGGAACAGCTGCTGGGCGGCGAACGATGCGCCGGTACCCGACTGCGCGGTGACCGAACCCAGAATCTGCGTGAGCGTGCTGTCCGCGAGCAGGACCCGCATGTCACCGCCCTCGCCGTCCGGCGTCGTCGACACCGCGCTGGGCGTGTACGAGAGGTTCTCCACCGGCGGCATCGCCGCGCTGCTGAGCACGACGGTCTTGATGCCGTCCACCGCGGCCAGCGTCTCCAGCATCGGGTAGTTGGCGAGCCCGTCGGCGGGCCAGGCCAGGCCCGTGGTGAGGGTGGCGGCGGACGGCGGGCCAACCGGGGGCTGCGGCGTCAGGTTCTGCTTCAGGACCGTCGACGCGAGGGCGCGGCCGTCGGTGAACGCCCGGTGCACGTCGCCGTCCAGGTTCCGCTGGACCAGCGCGGCGATGTCCACATCGGCGTAGGGGGTGGCCACCGACGGCTGGCCGGCGACGGCCGAGCGCAGCCGGGACAGCCATTCCGCGGCCGGCGCGCTGGCCGCGTGGGAGGTGGCCGGAGCGCAGGCGGCGCTGGCCCCGGTGACATAGGGGCCAGGGCCGGCCATGACCTGCGCGCTGCCCAGCAGCGCCGGATCGACGACCCAGGTGAGCTTGGCCCGCCGGCCCGCGGCACTGGTGCCGGCGCTCAGCAGGTCAGCCAGCCGGCCGCCGCTGCTCAGGCTGGCGGCCAGCCGGTTGTCCAGCAGCCCGGGACAGGGCCCCTGGTCGGGCTCGTCGATCAGGGGCCAGATCCAGGAGATGTTCTCGCGCGGCTGGACCGCTCCCCGGCCGGTCGGCCAGAACGGCAGGAAGGTCCGGCTCGTGCCGAGCGTGACCGCGCTCGTGGCCGCCTCCGCGGCCAGCGGGTAGACGCCGAACACGCTCATGTGGACCTCGTTGACCGGCAGCACGGCCGACCACTGGACACTGGCGCCGGGCAGGACCGGCCCCGCCACCGTGGTCAGCGCGCCGGGCTCCAGCACGTCCGAGGGACCCGACCCGGCCGCGTAGTTATCGAGGTCGTCGCGGTCGGTGATCGCCTGGCTGGAGGAGCGGAGCTGGATCGTGATGGCGCGGACCGGCGCCGCCGACGTGTTCCGCAGCACGCCGGAGACCCGGATTTTCTCGCCGGGCCGGGCGTAGGACGGGCTGACCGAGGTGATGGTGACCGCGGCCGGCGGGCTGACCGCGGCCGCGGCCGCGGCCGGAACAGCCGGGCCCAGCACCGGTGTGACCAGCGCGGGCACCGCCAGCCCGGCCAGCAGGGTGCTCCCCAGGATCAGCCGGGCCAGTAGGCTGGCCGGGCGCGGGGTGGCAGCGCGGCAAGATCGCATGGCCGAAATGCTATTGCCGCACGGCGGGTGAGTCGGGCAGTGTGGCAGCCAGCCACCGGAGGCCCGGCGCCCCGCTGAGAATGTCCGGCATCTACCCCTCCGGCCTCCCCGGCTTCCGCCGGATCGCGGTCA
>Ga0193728_1001211_pt1 | contig 13066 bp, 15 predicted proteins | sample U1c1metaG_FD_143037 | JGI IMG/M metagenome (GOLD analysis project Ga0193728, IMG submission 143037) | Soil microbial communities from a riparian zone of the East river system, Colorado, United States - U1c1 | ecosystem: Environmental > Terrestrial > Soil > Riparian zone | place: USA: East River...
GCCCAAGAGCGTGAAGATTGCCGCCGAGTCCCGCGACAAGGCGCAGACGGCAATCGCGCTCGCCTTTCCCGCGCCACCGCGTGACGACGAAGCCCGCTTCGCCGCGAGTCTCATTGCGACCGTCGCCAGCGGGCTCGGCGGACGCTTCTTCGACGAGCTGCGTGACAAGCAGTCGCTCGCTTATACGGTGCAGGCGGCAGTGAGCGAAAGACGACTCGCCGGGATGTTTTTGTCGTACATCGCGACCTCGCCCGAGAAGGAGGGCGTGGCGCGCGCCGGACTACTCGCCGAGTTCGCGAAGCTGCGCGACCAACTCGTGTCGGACGAGGAGATGACGCGCGCAAAGGAGTACGTGGTCGGCTCGCATGCGATCAGTCAGGAGAGCGGGGGAGCTCAGCTTGGCGAGATGCTCGACGCGTGGATGCTGGGCGAGGGACTGCACGAGTTGCTCGAGTACGACTCGCGAATACGCGCGGTGACGGCGGATCAGATGCGCGATGTCGCGCGTAAGTATTTCGATCCGGAGCGAAGAGTTGAAGGAATTGTCCGCGGGGTTGGCCGGACGGTATGACCGACAATCTTTAACTCGTAGCTGACATCTCAAACTGATTAGGCGAGAGGTCCCAGTAGGTAAGTTGCGAGTTTTTTAGTTCACTACGTCGGGACGCGCCTCTGTGGTGTGCTAGGCACAAGCAGTTCCTTTCACGCCACCGAGGTAGGTCGGGGCGTCGTGAACTAATCAACTGGCAACTCTACTACTGACGCCTCTCGCCTAATCAGTTGCAATTATCAGTTACGCGACGGCCCCCCGCCCATTCGGCTGAATCACGACTTATTGTGTTCCGGGCCTCAACCCTTTCTCAGCCCGGAGTATCGCGTCTGTCGCCGGCCTGAGCCTTCCGCCAGGCGCTCTCAGCCCCCGAACCGTGTTGTAATCCCCGCCCTCGTAGACGACGAGTCCCTTTATCGGCGCCTGGGCGGTCGCCCACGCAAGCACGCCCCAGATCCATCGCCGCTGATTTTCCTCGCCGTGAGCGAGCGGGTATCCACCTGCCGCGAACACCCAATGCTCCTTCGGCTTCGGGAACTGCTGCATCCATCGCTGCGCCACGCCGAGATATGTGTTGAGCCACTTGGCGCCCTCGAAATCGGGGAACAGGGAGAAGCCGATCACATCGATCGGGGAGCCCGGCCGCGCTGCCCACGCGTACAGCGTGCTGTCGCGCGTTCCGTAGCTGCTGATCGGGACGCCGACCTTTATGCGCGGAAAGATGTAGTGCGCTACGCGTGACGCCCGCGAGAAATAGTCGATCCAGTATTGCGGCGACGTTTCGCCGAGAATGCGCGTGCCCTCCTCCAGTGGATCCACCGCCGGAATCAGGTAGTCCGGCTTTAGCCGCCTCGCGATTCGATCGATGTCCTTGAGACGCGCGACCGTGTACGCCTCACGCGACTGCTTGAATTCCTCCTCGCCCTTCTTCGGGTAGCCTAGTGCGACGATGAGGAGCGTGCTGTCGGCGCGTGCTTGCTCGATCGACCGCGCCAGTGAATCCAGCGCGACCCCGCGCGCTGCCTCGGGGTCTATCACGACGCTGATCGCATCGACGCCGAGTGTGTCAGCAAGCTCGAGATCGTATCTGATCGCAAGCGGCGGCGGGCCGCTCCTCAGGTCCGGAAAGATCTTGAGGCCGATCCGAAAATCTCCGTCGGGATGCTCCTGCAGCTGATCGTTGGCGTGTGACGCATAAGTTCTGATGGCAGCGTACGCGCCGGGGAGCTCGACTAGCACCAGCGCCGTCATCGCGATCGCTGAACCAGCCACGGCGACGCGCGCCAGACGCGTGAAGCTCCACCGTGCCGGGAGCGACGGCGCAAAAAGAGGGACCTGGATGTAAATGGGATTCCAGAGAGCCGGCGTTCCAAAAAAGACCCCGAGCATGCTTGCCTGCGCCGCATTGAGTACAAGACCAAAGTCCGCGGGTGAGCTTCCCCTGGTGATGACGAACTTCGTCACTGCCACCGTGGCGATGACGATGTTGTAAACGAGAAGCGGCAATCCGAGCAGCGGGGTGACCAGACGGCGGAAAAGGGCGTACACTGTCTGCACCACGAACAACAGGGCAGTGAAGGGCCAAAGCCAGTCCACCAGAATGATCGCGCGACCATATAGAAGAGACTCTGAGGTATACGCGACGACGAGGGCGGGAACGATCAGTAGTCCGCCGATGCCGGTGATCATCTGGAAGCGGCGCGGGATCCGCCGCAGGTTCGCGATTCTTCCCGCCACCAGGATGTCCCACGCGATCATCGCGATGGAGAGGGCGAGATAAATCGCCCCGAGCAGCCTGTGCGAGATCATCGAGCGAAGCTAGACAGGGCCGCGCGCGCTGGCAAGCGCTCCGGCGCGGTCGTACTTTTCGCTCGCATGGGTCGTCGCGCGTTGTTCAATCTTCCCAATACGATGTCGCTGTCGCGAGTGGTGTTGGCGCTCGCATTCGTGCTCGTGTCGGAACCGTGGGATCGCATCGCCCTCATAGCGGTCGCGGGATTGACGGATTTCATGGACGGCTGGCTAGCACGCCGCGAGAAATCGGAGAGCAACGCCGGTGCGCTCCTGGATCCGATCGCCGACCGCATCTTCGTCTTCGTCGCGATATCGACCTACCTCGTTGAGGGCCAGCTCACAACCGCGCAGTATTTCATCTTCCTCACGCGCGATCTAGCCACTGCCGCCGGGTTCATAGTTGCCAAAATTATTCCAACGCTGCGGCCAGCGGTGTTCAGGGCGAGAATGCTAGGCAAGATTGTCACCGTCCTCCAACTGATCACGCTGGTGGCAATCATCCTGGTGCCGGAGCTGACCGCGTATATGGTCGCGGCCATCGGGATCGTCTCGGCAGCATCGATCGTGGACTACACGATCGCGCTCTGGCGGGGACGCGCCCGCTCGAGCGTGGCGTAGCCAGCATCAATGCAAGCCCCGCATTACCTCCTTCTCCGCGTGACGCTCGGGCTTGTGGTGCTCGTCCCGGGTGCCACGCTCTCGCAAACACCCCAGCAACCGCTCCAGGTGGAAGGAAGGATCGACGCCATCGTCGCCCGCACCACGGGCGTCGAAGCGGGACTCGGGTTGAGCGTTCCGTCGGGGATATACATGCGGACAGGACTTGTCGCTGGTATCGGCGCTGGTCGTCACGGCCTCGAAGGGCGAACCGATCTGATCTCGCGGTTCAGCCTCGACCCGTTCCGGCAGAGTCGCTGGGCCCCCTACGCCGGGGCCGGAGTATCGGGCCGGTACCGCACGAAACTCGACGGCGGGTCGCACGCGTACCTGATGATCTTCCTGGGCGCCGAAGGGCCTCTGGCCCTCGGTGCGACGTCAGGGATAGTCCCGGCCTTCGAGGTCGGTCTTGGCGGGGGAGCGAGGTTCGCGGTGATACTCCGGCGGGGCATCAACGCCCGGCGCTGAAGCAAAAAAGAAAGGGCGCCCGAGGGCGCCCTTCGATCTAAACCGCCTGTCTCACCTTCGGTGGCTGAGCGAATCGCTCTCCCAGCACCCGAAGCTCTCCTACTTCCGCCGGCGTCAGCTCGTGGTACCGCTCCGCCAGGTAATCCACCGTGTTGTCGAACCAATCCTTCTGATCTTCGGGCGCCGAGCCGACTACACCACAACGCATGATCTGCTGGAACAGCTCGTCCCGGGCCTCCGCAAACGGAGTCGCCAGTCGGACTGGCTCCTTCCGGAATCTGTTTTTCTGAGTGTTCATCAATTCAGTTGAAGTAAAAACGTCTATGAAATCGTGATCTTCAATCTACGAGTATTAGACACCATTTCATAGAAGAAAGGTTCAAGCATCAGCGGTTTTATCGATGAAAATCGACGCCAATCGCGAACGATTCACGCGGCAGCCCTTCTTTTGATGAAATCGAGCAGCAATTCCGAGAGATGCTCGGGATTTTCCTCCGGAACCAGGCGCGCCACTCCCGCCAGCCTCACCAACCTGGCGTCGGGGATGGCGTTGACGAGCCTGTCGGCCAGCTTGGGCTCGACCCACTTGTCCTCGTCACCCCAGATGATCAGGGTCGGCGCCTTGATCACGCCGTACTCGTCCTCGTCGAGATCTGCCTTGTTCACCGCGCTTGCCAGCGTTAGCAGGTGCTTGGCGCCATCCTTTCCGACGAACGGAGCGAGATATCGCGCGATGAGCTTCATCGGCATATGCTCCTGATCGGCGACGCTGCCCTTGAGCACACCCTCCAGGAGGGGCGCCGCCCCCATGACGCCACGAGTGAGGCTGAACGCAAAGCGCGCCGTCCGGCGCTGCATCTGCGTGATCTCTTTGGCGGGCAGCTCATCGAACGCCGGCGTGTTGATAAGCACCAGCTTTTCGACGCGATCGGGGCGGTTCGCGGCCAGTTTCATCCCCACGTCGCCTCCGAGGTCGACGCCGACGATGACTGCGCGCGAGACGCGGAGCACCGTCATCGCGGCGTCGAGATACTCGGCCTGCGCCGCGATGCCGAAGTCGGCGTCCAGTGGACGGTCCGACTGCCCATGACCGAGCAGATCGACCGAATATGCGGTGTGCCCCGCGGCGGTGATCGCCGGAGCGATGGCGCGCCACAGAAAATTGCACGTCCCGAACCCGTGCAGGAGGATGACGGCGGTTCCGCCATGACCGTACCGCTCGACGTGCATTGCTCCGGGACCGACTGGAGCTCTCAAGACATCAGCTTGCATCTACTTACCCCTCTCTTAGCTTTCGCGTCACAGCCTACTCAGCCGTTAACGCACGAAATCGACCATTGAAATGCCTTCATCCAACGAACCACCGCTCCCACGATCCGCTCGCGCCACACGCCCGGCGACCGGTGCTGAAGAAGATCGGGTTCAGAGAGACAAGAACGTACCCCCGAAAAAGATTGTCAGGGAGGTCCGTGCATCAAGTCGGCCAAAGCCCTTTCTCTGGGTGCTTGGCATCATCGCTCTCATCGGTGTTGCCGCGCTAGGGTACGTCGCGAGCAAGCCCAAGTCGCGGGTGGCTGATGTCAACAATGTTGCCGACACGACAAACGCCGGACCTTCCCAGGGTTATCTGATAGGCAAGGTCGATGCCCCGGTAAAGATCATCGAATTCGCCGATTTCGAGTGCCCTTCATGCGGCGGCTTCGCGACGGTGACTGAGCCCGACGTGCGGACGAGAATCATCGATCCGGGTTTAGCCAGTCTCACATACTACGATTTTCCTCTGACCCAGCACCGCAACACTCTGGCAGCTTCGAATGCCGCGGCGTGCGCGGATGAGCAGGGCAAGTTCTGGCCGATGCACGATCGCATCTTTCAGGGGCAGGACGAGTGGAACGGCGAGGCTACTGACGTCCCGAAGCCATTCTTCAGGCGCTACGCGGGCGAGGTCGGCCTCGACGTCGCCAAGTGGGAGAGCTGCTACGACGCGCGCAAATATCAGAAGCGTATCAGCGCCAATCTCGCCGATGGTCTGAGGCGGGGGGTAAGCTCCACTCCCACATTCATCATCGGCAACAAGATGTACCCAGGAATGCGGAACTACGATGAGCTGAAAAGGCTCGTCGACTCGGTCGCGAAGGCTGCGCCGGCTCCCTCTGTCGCGGTCGGTACAACGGCGCCAGCGCCCAAGAAGTGACGAAGCGAATGATCGTGGCCGCGCTCGCGCTGGCCGGGATCTTCATCAGCCTCTACCTCACGCTCTACAAGATCGGCGTCATCGGCGAGCTAAGCTGCAGCATTGGCTCGTGCGAGACGGTCAACACGAGCAAATGGTCGAGGTTCCTGGGGCTGCCAGTCGCCGCGTGGGGACTGCTCTTCTATCTCGACGTGTTTGCGGTAGCGCTCGTCGGAACCATGCGGCGCTTCGAGCTCGAGCCCGCGATCTCATTCCTGCTCGTGGGCGAGGCCGCGGTCGGCGTGCTGTTCTCCGCGTGGCTGACGTACCTCGAGCTCGGCGTAATCCACGCGATCTGCATCTGGTGCGTCACGTCTGCCGTAATTGTGACGATCATTCTGCTGACAACGATTGCCGATTTGAGGGAGGTGCGGGCAACCGCCCGCACTCTCAGTACCGAAGCGGGGAGCTCTTAGCTTTCCAGCTCATCGCCTGGGGCTTTTTCAGTCGACGTTAGGAGCTTTGGAGTCTGATCCTCAACGGACTCCTAGGCAAACTCTCGGGATCGCGCGATACCAGATCTCCGCACATCTCAAGCGCCAGTATGCAAGCTCCAAGCGATCAGCTGCAACGCTGACCGCTCCCTGCTTCGGTATTGTAGACGCCATTCGCTGGCCGCTACGCCCCTCGCTTGATGTCCTGGGAGCGCGACGCCTCATCCAGGCGGAGGCGCGGCTTCTCTGCCGCCACATCCTCGCCTTCACGCTGCATGCGCCGGCGGAACGGTACCAGGTCGCGGCCCAGATGCACCAACGCCCGCGTGGCGACCGTGCTCGCCAGCGGCTCCGGAATCCCCATGACACGGATGTAGGTGTCGATGGCGCGGTCGAACGAGAGGTCTTCCGCCAGGGTGTCGACGAACATCAGCGCGTTGTCGACGTGGCCACGAATGATCGTCTCTTCCGCACGCGCCTGGGACAGGCGGAGCCGCCTCTCAGCATTTGGATTCAGCTTGCGGCCGAAGATCGATTCAGGGAACAGATTGCGCAGTGCCATGTGCCCGTCCGTGGGTTGGATATGCATTGATGTTAGGCACGGAGCGTACCACTAGATAGTCTTGTTTTTCGGGCGATTCCAGCTCCTGCAGAGCCTTGTTTTGGTGATCCCGTTATGAGCAACACAACAATCGCGCTGGAGGGGTCGGCAGTCATTACGCCCACATGCGAAAGAGCCTGGGGAATTTCCCCAGGCTCTCCTTTCCCGCTTTGAACCGGGTCAACGCTAAGGCGATGACCCGAGTTTGCTGTCGAAACGCTACGGCGCCACGACGATGATCTGATTCTGTGTTTCCGTCGCCGTAGTGATCGTGAGTCCGCCCGCGAGAAGCGCGGGCTTGAATCCACTCGCAGTCGGGGGAGTCGCGCGCACTACGTAGGTTCCCGGAAGGAGAAAGGCGATCCGATAGTTTCCGTTCGTGTCCGTGCTGGTCGTGCGGACAATGTGCGTCGGATCAGCATCGGTGATTAGCGAGCCGGCCGTCAGAACCTCGACGGTGGCATTCGGCACGGCGGCACCTGTCGCGCTGTTGGCGTGAACCGATCCAGACACACTACCCGTGATGTCCTCCGCCACTGCCTGGACGACTGGTTTGAAGATGAAGCCATTCTTCGCGCCGGTGCCGCGCATTACGAAGCTGCGACCAACGTCGAAGTCGAGCGTCATAACCGACCCATCTGCAGTCAGCGAAATTGGCTGAGCCAGGTTGACCTTTATACCCGAATGGCCGGCGCTCGGGAACATAATTGCTGGCTGCGTTCCATCCGTGAGCGTCATCGTGGATTTACTCGGATCGATGATGAGGCGGAAGCCGTCGTACGTACCCGTCGCGAGCGTGGCAGCGCCGAGATTGGTCGTTCGGCCACCAGCGAGATCGAGCAGGTTGAACGATGCGTTCGGTGTTGCGATCGTCGTCCATCCATCCTGGTTGGTTTCGTCCGTCGCTTGAGCGTCAGTCGGGTCCGATGCTCTGGCATCGACGCGCACGACGAAAACGTCCACGCTTGCGACATCTGAGAAAGGGAACGGCGCGTCAGTCATCCGCACGGTAAGAAGCCCGGTCCCGGTGCCTGAGGAATCACCGCACGCGGCGACGCCGAGAGTTGCGAACGCGATTGCCGCGGAAAGTCGAAGGGTCCTGCTCATTGTTCTTGTCTCCAGCATTGGTGAGTTGTCTTTCTGAAGCTGAGTTGGGAGCGGGTTCAAATCGCCGTCCCATATTGCTTGACTCGCCGATCTCGCTCCGGCGTCACAGCTCATCCGTAAGAAATGGAATACAGAGAGGCTCGGTACCTTAGCGTGCTGATCGTCCAGCAGCATGCCGATCGTCCAAGCCATGACCGGACCGATCGCCTGAAGAAAAGGGAGCGGCTCATCGCCGCTCCCTTTCATTGCGCTACGCCGACGATGCCGATGGTGCGCGCGTCAGGTTTTCGGCGGAGGACGGTGACTCTGACCGGGGTTTGATTTCTTTCCCGCATTCCCCGGCACTCCAGCCGGAGGACCAGCCGTGGCGGGCTTGTGACTCTGCCCGAAATCGCGGCCGGTAGACGCTGGGCGGTTTCCCTGCCCGTTCGAGCCTCTCGCGGGAAAGTCGCCAGGCATGCTCTCCAAATCGGCGTCCGACGCTCGCGCCTTGAGACGCGCAAGGACGCGCTTCAGTGCGTCGTCTGAGCTCAAGCCGCGATCGGTAAGACTCCCGATTACAAAGAGCGGCACAGCGAGCGAGCGGCCCGACGGCGCGTTCTTCGCCAGAAAGCTGATCGACGATCCGTCGACGCCTTTACGGATCGCTTCCGCGCCCGCATCGATCTCGTCGCCCGCCGGTACCGACGCGCGAACGCTCGAGAGAGCTGCTCTCGCGACTTCCATGCGCGATGCCTGTTCGTTGACTGACCGCTCGATGTTGACTGGGTCAACGCCCTTCGCCGCGAATTTCAGCGCGCGGTTCTCGAGCGCTTCAGCAGGCAGTTGATGCGCACGCGCTTCGGCGATTCGCGCCAGGACGCGCTCGGCAACTTGAGCCGGCAGCACCGCGCGCAAGCGTGCGGATGGATCGCTCGCCGGCACCTGCGCGCCCGACGACCTCGGGGCCAGTGCCAGCGTCAGCATCAGCGCGGCGAAGATTCTAATTCGGTTCATATATGTATCATCTCCACTGGGGAGTGACGTGCAATCAGTCGCGGAAAATAATCAGGGCCGTCCACCTTCTTTGCGCCATACCAGATAGACTCCCGAACGCGGGCGGGAAGTCACATTCTGATTATTCGACGACCAGCAATCCAACCGTTCCTCCAAACTCGTCGATCATGGACAAGAGTCCCGGTGGCACGGTCCAGTCGCCTCCGTTCACTCTCAAATTCATTTGATACTTACCGCGCTTGAGCGGGAAAGTTGACGCCCACCAGCCATCACCCGCGGGAACAAGGTTAACGGGAATCCAGTTCGTGAAGTCGCCATTGATCTCGACGGTGCGCGCGCCAGGAGCGTTGACGCGAACCGTCACCGCGTCACGGGCGCCACGTTGTGCGATGAACCCGATCACTGCCGGAGCTGCTTTCACTTCGGGCAGAGAAACTGACGGCTCCGAATCGATCGAAACCGGACGGGGACGCGGTCGCTGCGTGAGGCGGAGACTCAAAGACGCGAATCGACCACCGGGAAACCCCTGAGTCGGATCGACCGGATAGTTTCCGCCGGCCACCACCAACCCGATTCGCGGGGTCATCCACACGACCGCGCTCGCACTGGCCCAGGCTTTCACATTGGCGCTCAGCGTCGTCAGCTGGTCGCCCGAGCGGAATCCCAGTAGCAATCCAAGATCAACGACCTTTCCCTTCCGCGACAGCGAAGCCTGCGTGTCGGCGTACTTGATCGAATCATTTACGATCGTTGGACTGATCGTAACCACCGCGTTCGACGATCCAATGTCGATGGATGCGCCAACTTCACCGAGGAGCACGCTTCTCCACGCGATGCCATCCCACGTTCGACCTCCACCAAAGCCCAGGAATAATTCCTGGTTGTCGCGCGGAATATGAATCCGTCCATTTGCGAGTACTTCGCCGGTTCGCGTTCCATCACTGTGAGTGCTCCCGCCGGCGAAGCCACCCAGCTCGAGGAAGAATCGGTGCTCGGTGGGAATGAATCGGGAGGCAGAGAGCGTTCCCTGAGCGCTGCTGCCTCCCCCAGAAGTGAACTGCGAGTAGGTGCCCGATGCCTCGACGACAGCGGAGCCCCAATCGGCCAGGAGGTGCGGAGTTACCGTGGCGGCGCCGGTGGAAAGCGTATCGGCGTAGCGAAGCGCGGCAGCGCCGATATCCAGACTGGTCTCCACTTTCTGCGCCTGACCCGCTCGCGCAACAAACAGGAGCGTGGTTAAGGCTCCTGTGAGCGTTGCCAAATTTGTAGCTCGTCCAGCTTTCAAATCACCGCGGGTAACGGGTGCGCCGAGTTGCTTAAGTCGCGCTGTTGGCTGGGGTGCCTACTCGAATCACCGAGCTCTCGGTTCCAAAGTCATCAGAGCTCTTCGGAGCGAACGGATCCGCAACCCAGCGCGAGCCGTTGATAATAAAAGCATACTCGTGCCGCCCCGGCGAGAGGGGAACTGATACCGTCCATACGCCCGGTGCTCCGGAATGACCTAGTTGGGTAGTGCCCTTTGCCCACTCGTTGAAGTCGCCGACGAGCTCCACCTGCTTGGCGCTGGGGTCAACGAAGACAAAGCGCACGACTTGGACGGTGTCGCGACTCGCCGATGCACCCGCGCTCGCGGGTGCGGGAGCCACTCTCGAGATGTGCGACCCGATCGCGATTCCCGAGACCGCGATAATCCCGGCGATGCCGGCAGCGAGGGCAAATCCGGTAAGTGGGGCAATCCGGAACTCTCGCTCGGTCCGCCACCATGGCCGCGATGGATTCACAGCTTGCGGATACAGAGCGCTGCCTTCGGCCCGTACCTTCTGCATCAATCGCTTCTCGAAGGAGGGGTGAACGTGCTCTGGACCGCGGAGTCGCGCCGCAATTCGTTCTGCAAATTCGGCGTCTTTCGCCATCGCGCTGTCGTCGTAGTCCTCAACCATTGTAAACCCCTTCCAGTAGGTCTCGGAGCGTATCGCACGCCCGCTTCACTCTCATCTTCAGCGCGGATATGCTGATGCCCGTTATCCCCGCCATCTCATCGTAACTCATTTCTTCTACGTACTTGAGCAGGAACGCCTCTCGCTGATCGGCTGGAAGCATGCCCAGCGCGCTCTCGATGTGCCCCCCGACGTCCGCATCTTCCTCAGGCTCGGAACCCGGTGCTACCGCCCGTTCGATTACGCTCGGCGCGGGAGTAAAGCGAAGCTCCCTTTGTCGGCGTCGCGTGGCGTAGGTCCGGCACTCGTTGATTACGATGTGATAAAGCCATGCCCCAAAGCGATCGCGGTCCCTGCATGAACTGAGGCCGCGAAAGGCGCGCATGAAAGCCGACTGCAGCGCATCGTCTGCGTCCGCACGCGATCCCAGCATTCGCACCGCAAAACGGGCACATGTGTCCTCGTGGCGCCGAATAAGGTCGGAAAATGCTTCAACATTTCCGGCCAGTACGGCAGCGATCAGTTCTGCATCCGTAGATCCTTTCACAAGTCAATGACTATGGAAGGCCCGGCGCGCGTCACAAGACAAAAGAACCCCGTTTATTGACCGGTCATTGAAACTGGCGAACGAAAGCGAGCCTCGGTGCGATTACCAGGGTCATGGATTGTGATGCTGCCTAACGCAAATGATTGCAACGTTTTAGGGGATATCCCATTCCGCGACAATCCTCAGGGTTAACTATTTGGTGACGTTTTTCAGAAACGAAACAGTCTTTTACTCACAAGCACAGCAGTAGCTCTTCCCAGTGAGGGTTCTTGTCATGCTTCAGATGAACAGGTCGGGCTTCACGATGATCGAGTCTATAATGGTAGTCTCCATTATCGGCATTGTCGCGGCAATTGGAGGCCCCAAGGTCTCCTCAGCCCTTCAGCGTCGCACGTCCTCATCGGCGGCCGACCAGTTCGTCGCGGCGCACTCGCTCACGCGCTCAACTGCGCTCAGATATGGTCGCGTCGCTCAGCTCCATGTCGACGCAACCGGGCAGAGCTTCTGGATCGACGTCGATACGAGCGCGAACGGGATCGGCCAGCGCGCAACGATCGCGAATATCCGCTACGTCAGTGATGCCGGCCTTCAGATGGCAAGCAATCGGTCGCTCCTTTGCTTCGATGCTCGCGGAATTGCATCTACCGTCGGCTCGTGCGAATCGGGCGACGCCAAAGTGATTTTCTCCGATGGGGTCGTGGCCGATACCGTTTCGACAACGATTCTCGGCAAGGTGTTGAGATGAAATCCACCGACGCCGCCGGCGGTAACAGAGACGGCTTCTCCCTGGTGGAGGTCATGATTTCGATGACACTCCTGGGGGTCGCGATGATGAGCCTGGCGGGCGCTGCCGCTCTCGGATTGTCGCAGATGGGCAAGGCGCGGCAGGATCTCCAGTACTCGGCCGACGTGCAGCAGGTCGCCGACAGTCTTGTCGGCCAGGGCTGGAATCACGTCTCCAACGGATCGGCGACTGTTCGTGGCCGACCAGTCAGCTGGACGGTCAGCATCGCAAGCGCGAGCTCACAGCGAGTCGACCTTTTCGTCCAACGTCGCGGACAGGCAAGTCAAACCACAGTCTATCAGGATACAGTCACGCTGTACGTGGCGAAGTCCCAGTTACAGTGAGAGCGTCACGTTTCAGCCGCCAAGGCACCGATCGTCGTGGCTTCACGCTGATCGAGATCCTCATAGCGACGGTCCTTGGGTTGATCATCCTGACTGGCGTCGTTCAAATGATGATCGTGCAGGGCAGGGGCTATCGCAAACAGCGGGAGATGATCGACGTTCGTGAGACGGCCCGCGAAGCAGTCGCTCTGCTCTCGTGGGACCTGAGACAATCGGTGACTGGAGGAAGCCCCCTCGCGGCCATGAACCCCGGCATGGTTGCTCTCCGCTCGCCGCGCGGGCTGGGGACAATCTGCGCGAAGCACGCGACGCTCGCGCGCTATGGCCTCTGGAAGACCGGTGGGAACATCGTCGCTGGAGTCGACGATAGCGCCCTGGTCTATCAGTTGGGGCGCGACAAATGGACTGTGCTCAAGATCACCGCCGTGGGCACTCCGGCCGCGATGGGTGTCACCGCGTGTGCGTGGCCCGGAGCTCGGCCGCCGGACGTAGTCGTTGAATTCGGGGTCAGTACAAAGACCGACACATCGTACATAAAGATTGGCGCACCATTCCGGAGCTTCCGTCGTATCGAGTACGCGGAATACCAGCTCAATAACCGCTGGTGGCTCGGG
>Ga0193728_1001212_pt1 | contig 13064 bp, 13 predicted proteins | sample U1c1metaG_FD_143037 | JGI IMG/M metagenome (GOLD analysis project Ga0193728, IMG submission 143037) | Soil microbial communities from a riparian zone of the East river system, Colorado, United States - U1c1 | ecosystem: Environmental > Terrestrial > Soil > Riparian zone | place: USA: East River...
GATGGCCAACCTGTCCTACCTGGCCGCCCATCGAACCGACATCCTCGCGCTCACGGAGATTCTGGCCAACGCACGAGCGACCCCCGGAGTCCCCGACATCTTTGCGGCGTCCCAGGAGGATGCCATCCGGAACCTGTCGGGTCTCTTCGAGGCTGGCCAGCATGCGGGGGAATTTGGCAACGTCCCGGCAACGATGCTTGCCATATCCCTCCGGGCAACGATCGACTCGACATCGCAAGGGATGCGCGCCGATCCCGAGTTCGATCTCGTCGCGTTCGAACGCGACCTGACCTCCCTATTCGACCGCGCGACCGCAAGACCGCGTGATGAAACGAACGAGAAAGGCGAGCCGTCGTGACGGAGAAGACAACCACGCGGGCACAGGATTCGATCGGTGCGGGGACTGACGAACCCACCGGGGCTCCCGCATTCGAGTTTGATGGCCTGACCAAGCGCTTCGGCGAGCTGACGGCGGTGGATGACGTGCGCCTGAGCATCCCGACCGGGTCCTTTTTCGGGCTCGTCGGACCGAATGGCGCGGGCAAGACGACCCTGCTCTCCATGGCGGTCGGCCTGATCCGCCCGGACTACGGCACGTCACGGGTGCACGGGTCTGATGTTTGGCAGGAACAGCTCGCCGCGAAGACGGAACTCGGCGTGCTTCCCGAGGCAGAGTTCCTGCCGCGACGCCTCACCGGCTCGGAACTGCTCACCTATGTCGGTCTGCTGCGCGGCATGGATGCGACCGTCGTTCGCGAGCGAACGCTCGAGTTGCTCCGCATTCTCGATCTCACCGGCGCGGACAGCACGGTCGTCGTCGACTACTCGACCGGGATGCGCAAGAAGATCGCGCTCGCGGTTGCCCTCATCCACGGTCCACGTGTGCTGGTGCTGGATGAGCCGTTCGAATCTGTCGACCCTCTTTCTGCGGCCACCATCCGGTCGATCCTCAACGGTTTTGTGTCCACGGGCGGAACAATCCTCTTCTCGAGTCACGTGATGCCGCTGGTCGAATCGCTGTGCGACCACGTTGCCGTGCTTTCTGCCGGTCGTGTCGTTTCGACGGGGACGCTTGACCAGGTGCGCGCGGGACGCTCACTCGATGACGCCTTCGCCGACCTCATTGGTGCCGACAAGTCATTGGAGACGCTGTCATGGTTCGCATCCTGATCGCGATGCGGGCGACCGCGCTGGGCAATGCGAGGCATAGCCGGTTCGGAATCCTGTCTCTCGTTGCCGCAGTCGTTGTCGGACTCGCAACGGCGAGCTCGACACTCTGGCTTGGCTTCACGGCCGCGGGTGGCGCATCCGGCGGCGCCGATCAGCTCGCCCTGGTCATGCTCACCTGGACTGCGGGGCGAATCGGATTCGCGGCATTCTCGGGCGGCGACCCCGGAATCGCGCTCGACCTGTTCCGGATCATCCCTGTGCCTCGTCGCAGGCTGGCGCGTTCCCTCCTCGTCCTCGGCCTCGTGGACCCCGCGATGCCCTTCCTCGCGATCGCGTTCTCCTCGCTGGTCGCATTCGGGTTTCGCCATGGTCCTATCGCCGGACTAGTCGGGATCGTGGGCGCTGGAGCTCTGTTGCTCCTGGTCGGCATTCTCAGCACCATCGTGGCCGCGCTCGTGCCGACGGGGTCAAGGCGTCGGCAGGATCTGGGCGCCCTTCTCGCGGCGGCGCTGATCAGTGCGGTCGTGGTCGCGGGAACACTGGTCGGGCCACTTCTTGCAACATTGGCCGCCGGAAGCACTCCCGCGCTCAGTCTTATACTCCGTGTCCTGCCGACCGGCTGGGCCGGTGACGCGATCGCCGCAGCCAGTCTTGGTCAACCCGGCGCGGCAGCGCTCCTGGTCGCTGCGCTGCTCGCCGCCAACGCGCTGTGCGCCGCAATCTGGCCCCAGGTGCTCGGTGCGCGTTTGGTTGCCGAGGCTGGTTCGGGTCGGCACGCGCACGCCAGGGCCAGCGCGCGCATCCTGCCTGCCACGGTGACGGGAGCCGTGACATCGCGAGAAGTTCGGCTCTGGATTCGCGATCCGAACCGCGCCGGTTTTCTGATCATCGCCCTCGTCGTCGGGCTGGGCGGATGTCTGGTGCCCCTGATCACTCACGGAGCGGCGCAGTTGCTCCCGTTTGCCGGACTGGGGACCGCGCTCATCGCCGCAGCAGTTGCCGGCAACAGTTACGGTTTCGATGGGCCGGCACTCGGGCTGACCCTGACTGTGGCCGGAGCAGAACGGCACGATGTGCGTGGCAGGCAGCTGGCGTGGTTTATCGTCGTCGGGCCGTACGCCATCCTGCTCAGCATCGCGGGTCTCCTCGTCAGTGAGCAGAACTGGGCGTGGCCGTGGGTACTCGCAATGCTGCCCGCCCTGCTCGGCGGAGGCGTTGGAGTCTTCCCCCTCATCTCGCTGCTGGCGGTACAGCCACTCGATGACAACGGATCACCCGGACCGACGTGGGTAGTGAAGGCCTATGCGACCATCGTCGCCGTTGCGATCTCTGCCGCTCCCCCAATTGCTCTGCTGGTGATTGGGATCGTCAGCAGACTCGCGCCGCTCACCTGGATCGCTGTCCCAGTGGGAGTGCTGACCGGTGTCTGTTGCGCCGTGGTTCTGGGTCGGATCGCCGGCAATCTGCTCGCTCGACGGGGGCCAGAGGTGTTTCAGATTCTGGCGGGCGCTGTTGCGGGTCGCTAAATGGCCGCGGGCCCACCCCTGTGTTCAGGAATGGGCCCGCGATGCTGGACAGGTCAGAGCGCTATACGCGTCGACCCGAGATCGCTCGAATCAGGAATGCAATGATCGCGAGAATCAAGAGAACGATCCCCACCCAGAGTAGGAAGCTGACCGCGTGAACGAGGCCTCCCGTGATCGCGAGAATGATTGCAATGATGGCGATGATAACGAACAGAATGCTCATTTTCTAACCCCTCCTCTTTCACTGGATCTAGCAAACTCGACGCTACTTGCGTGACCCATTCGAGGGTCAGGGCTTGCTTTCGGTAGCTCGAAAGCGCTAGGCGCGCCGACGCAGCGCGCGGTTTCATGCGCGCATCCGTCGAGCGGTCGAAAAGTGCCGCCTGCGCCCAAAATAGACCGCACCTTTTGACCACTCGACACTTGCAATTGGGGAGACGCGTGGATCAGTCACTTGGAATGATCAGGCAGAATGGATGCCCCGCCGGGTCCAGATAGACGCGATAGCCCGGATTATCCGAGCCCGCCTTGGTCGCGCCGAGCGCGAGTACCGCGGCTTCTGCAACCTCGAAGTCCTCGACCTTCACATCGATGTGCGATTGCTGAGGCACATCCTGGCTGGGCCACTGCGGTGGGTTGTAGTTTTCTACCTTCTGGAAGGCGAGCAGCGGTCGATTGACGGGCAACGCGACTTCCGCTCGCTCTTCATCGAAGAAGACGATTTCGCCACCGAGCAACTCGGAGTAGAAGCGCGCCAGCACCCGCGGGTCTGGACAATCCAGGATTACGGATTCAAAGGTTCCAATCATGGAACCAAGCTATTCCGACCGACCGACGCCGCGCACCCACTCAGTTATCGACGGGTGCAATGAGCCCGGCATCCTGCGGATCCGAAGTGCGACTGTTATTCACCCGTCGGTCCACTTCGTACGCGGTAACAGTCGAGGCCACGCGATCGGAGACAACATCCAACAGTGACAGCATGTGCTCCCGATCGGACTCCGTCTCGAGCTTGGCCGGGTTCAACCACTCGTCGTACAGATCGGGTATCAGGAATACGGGCATCCGATCGTGGACTTCACCGGAGGCATCCCGAGCCTGTCGCGTGATGATCGCCGTCGAAACAACCCATTCGCCGTCGACCTTCCGCGCCGTGTAGATGCCGGCAGCCGCGAGAAGATCGGGCTCGCCGTGAATGAAATGCGGCTGCTTGACGGCCTTGCCGTTCTCCTGAAGTTCTGACCACTCGTAGTAACCGCGCATGGGCACGATGCATCGCGAACTGGCGAATGCACCCTTCCACAGCCCATTGCTGGCGACACTCTCGATGCGCGCGTTGAACTGCGGCCGCTTCGAGTCGCGCATGAAGACGGGATGGAAGTCCCAGACTGCGGAATCGATCGTCCGGGAAACTTCGCCCGAATCCTTGTGCTTGCGCTCGCGGATGATCGGAATAACGTCGGTGGGCGCTATCGAATAGCTCGGAACCCAATCGGTGTAGTCGTTTCCCTCAGCGACAAACGTCTGGATCAGGTCATCGGTTTTCTTGTCCAACGCAAAGCGACCGCACATGTGACCATCCTGCTCCTGGCGACCGACGCTCCGCTCCGGGCGAGTTCGGCTAAAGCGGGCGTGCGCGCCGGACCGGATGCGCCGTACTCGCCCGGATTCACTTTTCTGACAATCGGAGTATGTCCCGCCGACCATGGCTGGGCATAGCATCGAAATGAAGTCCTGTTTGTGACGATGAGGCTTTCGAGAGTCGACGCGTCCAACTTTGGTCCTCGGAGGTGCCGCAGGGCGCAGGGCTTTCGGAAAGGACGATGGTGTCCCCATCAGAAGCTCCAACTCGTGGGCAGGCTCGCGTGCTCCCCTACCTGATATCCGGGATCCTGATCGCCGTCGGGATCATCTTTCCCCTGATCGTTCCGATTTACGCCCGAACAAATCCGACGCTCGGGGGCATTCCCTTTTTCTACTGGTACCAGATGCTGTGGGTCTTCATCGACGCAGGGCTGCTGTGGATTGTCTACGCGATCATCAGACGTGAGGATGACCGCAGGCGAGCTGCCGTGGCGCGGCCGATCGTCTCCGACTCGGCTGCAGGGGCGGAGGCGGACAAGTGAGCATCATCACTCTGTTGTCGCAGGCGGCAACTCCGACCAAGCCGATTGACGGCGTCGCGCTCGCCGTCGTCATCGCGATCTTCGTCCTCGTCACGGTCCTCGGCTTTCTATCGGCGCGCTGGCGAACCACACCCGCGGAACGCGGCATGCGCTCCCTCGACCAGTGGGGCCTCGGCGGTCGGGGTTTCGGAAACTGGATCACCTGGTTCCTGCTGGGTGGCGACCTGTACACGGCATATACCTTCATCGCTGTTCCGGCGGCGATCTGGAGCACAGGTGCCGTGTCGGGATTCTTCGCCGTCCCCTACACGGTCGTCCTGTATCCGATCGTCTTCGTGCTCATGGCGCGGTTGTGGTCGGTGTCGCACCGGCACGGATTCGTAACTCCGGCTGACTTCGTCGGGGGCCGGTACGGAAGCAAGGCGCTCACAACGGCCATCGCGATCACGGGAATTGTTGCGACGATGCCGTACATCGCACTTCAACTCGTCGGGCTCAAGTCCGTCCTTACGGTGCTTGGCCTTGGGTCGGGAACCAACGCATTCCTCGCCGATCTTCCGCTCATCATCGCGTTCGTCATCCTGGCCGCCTATACCTACACGGCGGGGTTGAGGGCACCGGCGTCGATCGCTGTCGTCAAGGATCTGCTCATCTACATTGCGGTGGTTGTCGCGATCGTTTACCTGCCGGCGCATTTCGGCGGATGGGGCGGAATCTTCGACGCCGCTACCACCAAGATGGCCACGATCAATCCGGCGACCAAGACCGCCGTTGGTGCGATCATCCCGGGTGCCACCAGCTTCAACGCGTACTGGACGCTTGCCCTCGGCTCCGCGATGGCGCTGTTCATGTACCCGCACTCGATCACCGGTGTGCTCGCGACGAAGAGCCGCAACACGATCCGGCGCAATGCCGTCGTGCTGCCCCTGTACTCGCTGATGCTGGGCTTTCTGGCCCTGCTTGGGTATGTCGCGATCAAGGCGGGAACGATGCCGGTGGGGCTGGATGGCAAGATCAATCCGCAGCTCGTCGTGCCTCAGCTCTTCCTCGACAACTTCCCATCGTGGTTTGCGGGAATAGCGCTCGCGGCCATCGCCGTAGGCGCACTGGTCCCTGCGGCGATCATGTCGATTGCGGCATCCAACCTGTTCACGCGAAACATCTACCGCGACCTGATCAAACCCGGTGCAACTCCGGCCCAGGAGGCGAGGGTCTCAAAGATCACCTCGCTCGTCGTGAAGTTTGGTGCGCTGCTGTTTGTGCTCGTGATGGATCAGTCTGCGGCGATCAACATGCAGCTTCTGGGCGGCATCTGGATACTGCAGACATTCCCATCCATCGTCGCTGGCCTGTACACCCGGTGGTTCCATCGCTGGGCGCTCCTCGCCGGCTGGGCGGCGGGCATCCTCTACGGGACCTGGGCTGCGTACAACGTCGTGAACCCGGCGACCAACGCCCACTTCGGCGGATCGATCGCCGTGATCCCGTTCACCAATATCCCGGTCTACATCGCAATAACGGCGTTCGTCATCAACGCGGTCGTCTCGGTGGTCCTCACCCTGATCTTCAAGGCGGCGAAAGTCAGGAATGGCATCGACAGGACGACGGCGAGCGACTACGGAGCTGACGAGAACGACCCGACCGTCGCGACCCTCGAAGAGGAAGTCTCTTGGGTTGACCCGGAGCCCGACCGACGGGCGGTCTAGCGACTCCGAACCGTATTGTGACGGAAATGCGAAGAGGCTCCGAACAATGTCGGAGCCTCTTCGTCTTTGTGGGCGGTACTGGGATCGAACCAGCGACCTCTTCCGTGTCAGGGAAGCGCGCTACCGCTGCGCCAACCGCCCGTACTTATTTAGTCATGGAGTTATTCAATTTGATGGTACCGGCTGAGTGAATCCACCCGAGTGAGGTGGCGACGGGATTCGAACCCGTGTGGACGGCTTTGCAGGCCGTTGCCTCGCCTCTCGGCCACGCCACCATGGTGGGTTCCCATGAGATCCATAGGTCTTCACTCGAGCGGATGACGAGATTCGAACTCGCGACCCTCACCTTGGCAAGGTGATGCGCTACCACTGCGCCACATCCGCATTGCCCGCATTTCTGCGTGCTAGACGACTGTATCGGATGCGGTTGCGGAAGACCAACCGACGCGGCGAGTGTGACGTAACCCGGGCCGATGAGAGCATCCGTCGTTTCGCGATACGCTTGTGGCTGTCCGATTTCGGGCGATTGGCGCAGTTGGTAGCGCGCTTCCTTCACACGGAAGAGGTCATCGGTTCGAGTCCGGTATCGCCCACACAAAACCAGACTCTCGGTCATCCCTTCTTGGTGACCGGCCACGTGCTGCGCACGAGCTCGGCGAATGCGCGTGCGGCAGCGGATGATGGACGGCTACTTGGCAGCGCGAGCGAGATCTCCCAGGCGAGTTCGGGTACGACAGGGATGAGCGTGATCCGCTCACTGGCGCCGACTGTTGAGCGGGGCACGAAACCCAAACCGAGCTCTGCCCGCACAAGTTCGGTCAGCGCGGCGAGATCGGATACCTGAACGCTCACCGAGCGTTGGACCCCCGCTTTGGCGAGAGCCTGCTCCGTGATGAGTCGTGTTCCCCAGCCCTCCGGGGATTCGACAAACGTCTCTCCCTCCAGATCGGACAGCCTAACTACGTTCCTGCCTTCGAGCCGGTGGCCGGGGGGAACTGCGAGAAGGATCGGTTCAGAGGCGAGCGGTGTCAGCGTTACTCCCGGGAAGCTGCCATTCGGTATCGAAACAAAAGCCAGATCGAGTCCACCCGAAGCGACCTCGCGCACAAGATCTGCCGACCCCCCAGCGGTTGTCCGCGGGTGCAGTTCGATTCTCGGCCGTTCGTGACGAAATTGGGCGAGCAGAGACGCGAGGTCGATGATCGCAAGCGACTGCATGATCCCGATGTGCAAAACGCCAGTTAACCCGCCGATGACAGCATCGACGGCGTCCCTCGCGCCCTGCGCGGCCGCGATGGTGGCTCGTGCCTCTGGCAGGAGTGCTCTGCCCGCATCGGTCAATCCCACGCGATGGGTTGTTCGATCGAAAAGCGGGGCACCAAGTTCGTCTTCGAGCGCCTTGATGGAAACGGACAGCCCTGACTGCACCAGGTGGATGCGGCGCGCTGCCCTCGTGAAGCTGCCCTCCTCCGTGACGGCGATGAAGTGCTCGAGTCTTCGCAGTTCCATGGGCGTCCTCTTCGTTGGTGCTCGATGATGATTGGTAATTCGTCAATCAGATAACTATAGTCATCTCTTTTCGTTGGACAGAATGATCGGGAGACTACAGTCTGGAGGCATGACCAATCCTGCTGTCGGGACGGCGCCCGTGATCACTCCGCAAACCCACACTCATCACCACAGACCGAGTGGGCGAAGTGCTGGTGCCCACAGCTGGGGTTTCTGGGTCGCGGCGGTGGCGTTCCTCCTGAACATGGGATTCTCCGCCGTGCCAACTCCGCTTTACGCGATCTACGCGGTCAGGGACGGGCTCGACAGCGTGACCATCACGCTCATCTATGCCGTCTATGCGATTGGCGTAATCGTCAGCCTGTTCTTTGGCGGGCATGTTTCTGACTGGATCGGCCGCAAAGCGGTCTTCGTGCCGGCACTCCTACTCAACGTGGTGAGCGCGGTCATCTTCATCCTGCGGCCAAGCTTCGGCGGCCTCATAGTCGCGCGCATCGTTTCTGGGGTCTCAGTCGGGCTGACGACGGCCACGGCCACGGCATACCTTTCAGAACTACATCTTGGCGCCCGACCGGGGGCGCCGGGCCGCCGGGCGCAGATTATTGCGACCGCAGCCAACCTGGGTGGCATCGGGGTCGGGCCACTCATCGCGGGCATCCTCGCGCAATACGCTCCAGCCCCGCTGCAGTTGCCCTATCTCGTCTTCGCAATTGCGATTGCGGTTCTCGCGATCCTGGTCGCGGTATCCCCTGAAACGGCACTGATCCCCAGTCCCGTACCTCGCTACCGACCGCAGAGAATCGCCGTGCCACGGTCGACGCGAGGCACATTCTTCGCAGCGACGGGAGCCGGCATTGCGGCTTTTGCCGTGTTCGGAGTCTTCAACTCGCTGGTTCCGAGCTTCCTCGTGACCATGCATGAGACATCGCACGCGTTTGCGGGAGCGGTCGCCTTTGCCACATTCGCGGCCGGCGCCGCGGCGCAGATTGTGCTCGCGCGCTGGGACACACGGGCAATGCTGCGCAGGAGTATTCCGATCCTGATCGTCGGGCTCGCCCTCTTCAGCATCGGAATGTGGATTCCGAACATTGTCGTGTTCCTGATCGGTGGCATCATTACGGGCGCGGGCGGTGGGCTGCTGTTTCGGGCCGCGATGGTGACGGCGGCTGGCGCGGCCGCGCCTGAGGCTCGCGCGGAGGTTCTCGCCGGATTCTTCCTGGGGGCGTACATCGGCCTGTCCGTGCCCGTTATCGGTCTGGGCGTCGCGACCCTGTACTGGCCCGCAGTCAACGTCATGCTCGTGTTCGTTGTTCTGGTGCTCGCAGCAGTCATTACCACCGTCCTCATTCTCACTCGCCGCTCGCGAAAGGCTTAAACCCTCCCAGCTGCTTGACGAGACGCATGCTGCGGGTCCGATATCGTCCAATGTGAGTAATCCCAGCGCACCGGGCCCCACCGAGCCCAAGCGCACGCACTTCGTCGATCTGTCTCCATTGCGTGAGAGCCCCGCGTTTGCGCGCCTGTGGCTCGGCAACACGGTCTCGGGCATCGGCGGGCAGATGACGATCGTCGCCGTCGGCCTGCAGATCTACCATCTGACCGGCTCGACGTTCTCGGTGGCACTCGTCGGCGGGATCGCCCTCGTCCCAATGATCCTCGCCGGACTCTACGGCGGGATGTTGGCCGACGCCTTCGATCGACGGCTGATCCTGTTTGTCGCGGCGATCGTCGCGTGGGTATCCACCATCACGCTCGTCACCCTGACGCTCACCGGCGTTGAAATCGTCTGGCCGTTCTACCTGGCCACCACCGTCAACGCCGTCGCTGCAACGGTCATTGGCGCGGTCCGGGCCGCGGTCACACCGCGCATCCTGCCGCTGCGCCTGATGCCCGCCGCATCCGCCCTCACCGGCATCGCGAACGGGCTCATGGTCACGGTCGGACCCGCGCTGGCTGGCGTTCTCGTCGCGAGCGTCGGGTTCGCGTGGACCTACTCGGTGGATGTCGTCCTCTTTCTGAGCGCGTTCCTCGGCATCCTCGCTCTCCCCCGGCTGGTGCCAGAGGGCGAGCTCCAGAGACCCGGCCTCGAGTCGCTGGCCTATGGCGTCCGATTTCTCAAAACGGCCCCGAACATTCGGATGTCCTTTCTGGTCGACATCGTCGCGATGACGTTCGGGCAGCCCCGCGTGCTGTTCCCCGCGCTGGGCGCACTCGTGCTGGGCGGTGGTGCGGTGACGGTCGGCATCCTGACCGCGGCGGGTGCCGTGGGCGCATTCATCAGCAGCGTGTTCTCGGGGCGAACCGGACACGTTCGACGGCAGGGTCGGGCGATTGGTTGGGCCATCGCGGTCTACGGCGTGTTCATCGTCGCCTTCGGCATCGTCGCACTCGTCACCGACCGGGGGCTCGTCGGCCACGCGGGCGCGGCGGCGGTTGCCCCCAATACCGTTGCCATAGTGATCGCGTCCATTGCCCTTGCCGGAGCGGGAGCCGCCGACAACATCAGTTCGATCTTCCGGCAGACCATCCTGCAGTCGGCCGTCCCGGACTCGATGCGCGGCCGTCTGCAGGGCGTCTTCACGGTCGTCGTCACCGGCGGTCCGCGGCTGGGAGACCTCTTCGTCGGTGTCGTCGCCGCCATCGGAGCGCTGTGGCTTCCACCTCTCCTCGGCGGAGTGGCAATCGTCGTGATCATCGCAACGCTGCTGCGGTTCCAGCGCACCTTCCGGTTCTATGACGCGGCGCATCCAACCCCATAGATTGGGTGCAAACGCACCTCTCGCATCGGAGCCGCTCATGATCACACACCTCGCCATCCACCGTCCGAACCCCGAGTACCGAGCCGAACTCCTCGCATCGATGCGTCGCGTGGACGCCGCGGCCGCGGGCCAGCCCGGACTGATTCGCATCAACGGCTGGAGTGAGATCGACGGCGACCGACTCGTGGGAATCTCGATGTGGGAGTCGATGGATGCGTTTCGTGCGGCCAGCGACGTCATCTTCGCGGTCGTCGCGGACGACCCGTTCGACCTCTGGGAATCCGCACCAGTGGAGTCGATGTTCCTCGAGTACTAACTCGCTCTGGCCGCGACCGAGAGTTCGTGCCGCGCCGCCTGGCGCACCGCAAGCCACAGCAGCAGCGAGACGAGCCCCGACCACAGCACGACCGCCGCAATCGACACGAACTGCACCTCGAACAGCGTGGGCTGCCCGTTGTAGACCAGCCCCAGCTCCAGGCCGAAGATTCCCACCATCAAGAGCCCAACAGATGCGGCAAGCAGGTGAGCGCCGACGAGGAACCACGCGTGTCGACCCGTCGCTCTCACCCGGCGACTCACAAACAGCGAGCTCGCGAGGCCCGCGACGAGACCAGTCAGCGCCGCCCATAGCGGCGTGAAGTAGGCGCTCCCCGCCGAAATGGCAACCAGGCCGCTAAACAGGCCCGCCACCGCGCCCGTCGCGTTTGTCGTCGCACTCGCGATGCGTTGCGCGATCAGCCAGCCGACGACGCCCAACAGCGGCGCGATCAAAGAATTGATGATGATGCGCGGGGTAATCACGTTATCGACCGTGAGTTCGAGCCCGACAAATCCGAGCAGCCACCCTCCCCAGATGACAAGGCCGGAGATCAACAGCAGCCATGGTCGCGGTCGCACGTGCGACCGATCCTCGACTGCCCAGCGACGCGCGAATGTCAACACGATCAGCGCGCCCGCTCCGACCGCGACCTGCACCGGCAGCGCTCCCCCGAGATCCAGCGGCCCCGCGGTGAGCGGGATCCCCACACTCGTGGGGAACAGAACGACGATCGCGACCGGCACGAATACGAGAGCCGTCCAGCCAATCGCGAAGAGAATGGCCGGCAGCGGATGCGACGTCGTGTCTCGCACCGTCAGGCTCGCGAGAAATCCGGCCACAGCGGCGAGAGCGGCCGTCGGATACTCGAGCGGCGAGGCCCAGACCGACGGAATAAAAGTGCTGATCAGCACCCAGAGGAGCAAGGAGCAGGTCGAAATCAGCACGGTGAGGGCAATCGAGGATCGGAGTCCGCTGCGATCGAGAAATTCGCGGTACTGAATCGAGAGCGCCGGGATGACCGCAAGAATCGCGACCGCGGAGACGATCGTCAGGGCCGAGTGGTTCACCGCCAATCCTCCCTTCGCACAGCCACTCTAGGCCGGGCACAGCGACGCGGGACGCCGCTCGAAAGAGCGACGCCCCGCGTGGCGTTTGCTATGAACTTTTGCTACTCGGCGAGCGCGTAGCCCTCTTCACCGTGAACCACGGTGTCGACGCCGGCAACCTCATCCTCATTCGTGATGCGGAAGCCAATGGTCTTCTGGATGACCCAGCCGATGACGAACGCGAGTACGAAGGAGTAGATCATGACGCCGAAGGCGTCGACTGCCTGAGCGCCAAGTTGAACGAAGCTGCCGCCGTACAGGAGGCTGGTGAACTTGCCGTCGACCTGGGTGAATCCGAAGAAGCCGATGTAGAGCGTTCCGACCAGACCACCAACGAGGTGGATGCCGACAACATCGAGCGAGTCATCGAAGCCCAGCTTGTACTTGAGGTCGATCGCGAAGGCGCAGATCACACCGACGACGATGCCGAGCACGATCGCCCAGAACGGCGTCAGGATGTTACAGGCCGGGGTGATCGCGACGAGACCCGCGACGGCACCGGACGCAGCACCAATTGACGTCGGCTTGCCATCCTTGAACTTCTCAACGATGAGCCAGCCGAGAATACCGGCGGCCGGGGCGGCGAGCGTGTTGATCCACGCGACGGCCGCGACACCGTCAACGGCAGCCTCTGAACCCGAGTTGAACCCGAACCAGCCGAACCACAGCAGCGCGGCACCGAGGAGCGTCAGCGGCACGTTGTGCGGCTTGGTCATTCCCTTGGCGAAACCAACGCGCTTGCCCAGTACCAGTGCGAGAGCCAGACCAGCAGCACCGGCGTTGATGTGGACCGCGGTTCCACCGGCGAAGTCGTTCGCGTGCAGGACGGCAGGCGCCCAACCG
>Ga0193728_1001213_pt1 | contig 13061 bp, 9 predicted proteins | sample U1c1metaG_FD_143037 | JGI IMG/M metagenome (GOLD analysis project Ga0193728, IMG submission 143037) | Soil microbial communities from a riparian zone of the East river system, Colorado, United States - U1c1 | ecosystem: Environmental > Terrestrial > Soil > Riparian zone | place: USA: East River...
TAGTTGGAGCGGGCGGGGGTCCGAGCGGCACGGCCGTCGACGGCTGACCTGACGAGCGCGCAGAGTCGGCTGAGCTGCGGATCTTGGCCGCCTCCTGAACGGCGCGGTCAAACCCTGCGTCGTTGACGGAATACTTGAACTTCTCGCGCAGAACGTTGGAAAGCTGAGTCGGAACGGGGACGAACGGCGCCTGCTCCTGCACCATGCGCGTGAAATACTCGTCGATGCGCTTGGCGGCGAGCTTCTCGCGGTCGCCTTCGCTCTTGGCGCTGTCTCCCAGTGAAGAAGGAAGGATATTCAGCTGTCCCCACGCCGAGCGAACGGCGTTGGTGAAGCTTGCGCGGAGCTGATTCAGCTCGGCGGAGTCGATTGGTATCTTGGCGCTGTCGGCTTGCTTCAGAACGAGCTCGTTCTTGACGAAGTTGCGGACCAGCTGCACGAGCAACGAGTCCGGCGACTGCTTGATCTGATCGAGCACCCGGGCCTGCGGAGGCAAGGTCTCCAGCCAGCCGATTAGGCGGGCTGTCGTGAATTTTCCGGCGGTCGACGTGGCCAGCACTGTGTTGTCGCGGCGATAAGCATCTGGGTCGTTGCCCAGCGCCTTCACGACGGTCGGCGCATCCTTCTTGATCTCGATCTTGCCGTTCTGCTCGAGCTTGGCGAGGTAAGTACTCTCGGCGACGGCGACGCTCCGCCCCTTGGACGCAGCCAGCAGCTGGGGTTTCACCTGATCGTATGTGGGCCGGCGAATGATGTGGAATCCGTACTGGGTCGTGATCACCGGCGAGATTTCGCCCGGCTTGAGCGCAACCACGGCGCGCTCGAATTCGGGAACCATCTGGCCCTTCTGGAAGATCCCGAGCGATCCGCCCTGTTTGGCGCTCACCTGGTCCTGACTGTTCGCGGCGGCGAGCTTGGCAAAATTGGCGGGGGTGACCTGGGCGCGAAGCGCGTCGATTTTCTTTTTGACCTGCGCCTTCTGCGTGTCGTTCATCCCCTGCGTGAGCAGGAGGATGTGATCGGCCGCGAGAATCTGGCCGGTCTCCCACTGCCTTTGCGCGGCGGCGGTGTCTTCGACTCCCCATCCTTTGGACACGATATCGTACCACTTCTTCGCCTTTAAGTTGGCGATCGTCGGCCACATCGCTTCATCGATCATCTTCGGGTCGTTGAGCGAATCGTTGTGCGCCGCGGCCACGCCGAGCAACTGGTAGTCGGTCCAGACATTGGCGATGGACTTAGCGATGTCCTTGCGGATTGGCGCGCGCGATTTGCCGAGTAGTGACGCGAGCTTGGCGACCTGGAACTCGGCGCTTCCCGCGCGGGCAACCCAGTCGGTGTGGGCGTTGAGAGCGTCTTTCAGTCCCGAACAGGCCGAAAGTGTAAAAGCCGCTGCAGCGGCGAGAGTGATATTACGGTTCATGTTTGCGTCTTACGGGTTAGCTGTCAGGTGGGGCGCAGTGTAGTCAGGGCACGGACAAGTCCATCGAGCATCTCAGCTCCCCCGAGACGAGTGAGCTTGAGCGACAGCGGATGCGCGCGTCGCACTTCCGCCTGGAACTGTACCTCGTGGAACGCCGCCGAAATCCCCTTCATACGGGGCACCGCGTGCTCGCGAAAGGTAATACGGGCCTCGTTTCCGCGCACCAGCACCGACTCGATGTCGGAGGCTCCGCCCAACACTCTGAGCAGGGCGGTGGCGAAGAAGGTCCGCGCTGGTTCCGGAACTACTCCGAACCGGTCGCGCACCTCTTCTTTCAGCGCCTCGATCTCCGCCGGCTCAGTCATATGTGTAAGGCGTCGATAGATGTCGAGCTTGACGTCCTGGGAGTTGATGTAGTCGTCCGGCAAGTACGACGGAACATCGACGGAGATCTCCGATGGCTGGAGTCGCGGAGCGTCGTCGCCCCGCAGGAGGCGTTTCACGGTTTCGTCGAGCATCCGCAGATACATGTCGAACCCAACCGCGTGGACGAATCCGGATTGCTCGGGTCCGAGCAGGTTGCCGGCGCCACGCAGCTCGAGGTCCTTGAGCGCGATCTGATAACCGGCACCCAGCTGAGTGTGGTGCTCCAGAATCGTGAGGCGACGGTTCGCGTCCTCGTCTATCGAGTCGGGCACCAGCAGGTAACAGCTCGCCCGGCGGTGGGATCGGCCGACTCGGCCACGGAGCTGATACAGCTGCGCCAGACCGAACGTGTCGGCGCGATTGACGAACATCGTGTTGGCGTTGGGCACGTCGAGTCCCGATTCGACGATCATCGTCGACACAAGGACGTCGATCTCGCCGTCGACGAACCGGCGCATGACTTCCTCGAGCTCCCGCTCGCGCATTTGACCATGACCGACACCGACTCGGGCGCGAGGCACAACGTGACGGATATGCTCCGCCATTCCGTCGATAGTCTCGATCCGGTTATGGACGAAGAAGACCTGACCTCCGCGATCGAGCTCGCGGGAGATTCCTTCATCGATCAGACCATCGTCCCACGGCTCGACGTACGTGAGCACGGGCGAGCGATCGCGAGGAGGGGTCTGCATCAGAGTCATGTCGCGCAGACCAGCCAGCGACAGGTGGAGCGTCCGCGGAATCGGAGTGGCAGTCAGCGTGAGCACATCGGTGTCGAGTCGGAGCCTTTTCAGGCGTTCCTTGTGTTTGACACCAAAGCGGTGCTCCTCGTCAACGACGATCAGTCCGAGCTGGGAGAACGCGACGTCGGGACTGAGAAGGCGGTGTGTGCCGATGACGACGTCGACCTTCCCGGCTTTGAGGCCGGCGAGAACCACGGCCTGCTCCTTCGTCGTTTGAAAGCGACTCAGCGTCTCTACTCTCACCGGGAAATCGGCCAGACGCTCGCCGAAAGTTCGCGCGTGCTGGTCGGCGAGAATCGTCGTCGGCACAAGCACCACCACCTGTCGCCCGGACTGAACCGCTTTGAACGCGGCGCGGACGGCGATCTCCGTCTTTCCGTATCCCACGTCACCGACGAGGAGGCGGTCCATCGGCCGCGGCCGCTCCATGTCGCTTTTTACATCGGTCGTGGCCGTGCGCTGGTCGGGCGTGTCCTCGAACAGAAAAGAGGATTCGAGCTGACGCTGCCACACTGTATCCGGCAGGTGGGCGGGTCGCGTCGCGACTTTGCGGCGGGCATACAGGTCGAGGAGCTCGACCGTCATCTCCTGAATCGCTGCGCGCGTCTTGTCCCGCTGCGATGCCCAACGTTTTCCCCCGAGCGCGTGCAACCGCGGTGGCGCGCTGTCCGCCGTGATGTCAGCGGCGGACCGATAACGCTCGATCTGGTCCACGCGATAGAGGGGAACGTTCAATCTGTCGCCGCCCTCGTACTCGATCACCGCGACTTCGACCGTGCTCTCGCGCACGAATATCTTCTCGATGCCACGATAGATCCCAACGCCGTGCTCGAGATGCACGACGTAGTCACCCGGCTTGAGAGCGGTTAGACTCTCGAGCGCCGCGCCGGTTGCATATCGCCGAGCACGGCGAAAGCGCCGCTCGCGCCGGAATATTTCATGATCGGTGAGAATGCGGTAGCCGGCGAACGCGGCTCCTCGCGGAGGAATGACGAAGCCGCCGTCGAGGACGCCGATGGCAAGACTTGCTGGCGAAACCCGATCATCGTTCAGGAGCTCGTCGAGCCGCTCGGCCTGACCGGCGTTGTCGCAGAGAATCGTCGTCGGAATTCCGTCGGCGACGATCTGCTTGAGCCGCTTCATGTCGCGCTGAATCTCTTCGGGTTCCCGGAATGGAAAGAGGATTTGCGCGTCGTCACCGGAGAGGTCGAGCGTTCCGTACTCTTTCAACGCACTCAGAGTGGTTTCCGGCGCCTCGAACAGCTCGTCGCGGCTCGGTGTGTCTTCTCCCCGCCGACGGGCCAGGTCTATATGGTGCTGGGCTTCTGCCCAGGTCCGTTCCAGCTCCGGCTTGACGTGAGTCCCACGTGGCGAAACAAAGAGCGTGTCGGGCGGAAAAAGCGCGCGAATGGAGGATCTCTCGGGCTCCGCGTCACCCGTCGTGATCTGGCCATCAACAGGAAGCACCAGCGCGACCGGGGCATCGCGCGTCGACCTCTGGGTGAGCAGGTCGAAGTGGCGCAGCTCGGTGATGTCGTCACCCCAGAACTCCAGGCGCACGGGCTCCGCCATTCCGAAGCTATAGATGTCGAAGATCCCGCCGCGCACGCTGAACTGGGCGACGTCCTCGACCATTTCCACGCGCTCGAAGCCGATCGCCTCGAGATGGGCGGCCAATTCTTCGGGCCGTCGGGTGTCTCCCTTTCGTAGCTCGAGTCGTGCCGAGGTGAGCGCGTGCGGAAGTTGGGTGCGCTCGAGGAGCGCACGACTCGTGGTGACCACGATTCGAAGATCGCCGCGACCAATTCGTTCGAGCGTCTCGACCCTTTCTCCCGCGACTTCTGCGTGCGCCTCCGCCTCGCCGAAGCTCTCGCGCGGCGGGTAGAACGCGATATTCTCCGGCTCGACAAGCGTGCCAAGGTCCGCCAGCCACCGCTCGGCGCCAGCGACGTCGTCGTTCAACACGACGAAGAAGCGGTGCGTAAGATTCTTAGTGAGTGTCGCGACGATTACAGCGTCGCTCGACCCGTTGAGACCGCCGATTCCGACGCGGCTAGCGGGTCCGGGAAGACTGGTCAGCAGCTCCTGGAATTCATCGAGGGATTCGAGGATCGAGATCAGTTGTGGGAGCGGCATGGCGCAAGGTAAATGCCCCCCTCAGCTACAGGTAGCGGCGGAAAAGGAAATCCGCCCCTGGTTATCAGGAGCACCACGTTTCTACCGGTCCCAGCCAGCCATTGACTCCACCGGTGCATGTTGCGAAATTGTATACAAACCAAAGGGGGTCGACATGAGAACGACGAAGCTGGCGGCGGTTTATAGTTCGGCCTTCCTTATTTTCATCCTCGCGTCAACGACCGGGGCCCAGGAAAACTCGAATCGACGACCGCCGGCGATCAGGGTTTACTCCAGTAACGGCTCCTACGCCCTCGAGACGACGAGCTACGTGACCCCCGTTATCGAAGTCGGGGAAAACGCCTATGTCTTCGCCATCGCGGAAGATGCCGACGGCCAGATTCAGGTCCTGAGTCCCGATTTCCCGGGAATCTCGGTGCGTATGCTCGCCCACAAGCAGGTGAAGCTTCCGAATTTCTTCGCCGGCTTCGGGACCCCCAGCCGCTCCTATCAGCCGGTGATGTACTCCGGCGACGTCGCGTACGACGACGGATTCATCGATTCGCGGGGGACTGTGATAGCGCTGGCGTCGCGGGCCCCGTTCAATCTCGAGCGGATCGAGAGTGGCGGCGACTGGAACATGTCGGCGATCAGAAATCTGATCGAAAATCGGAACCCGCAGATGGCCGCGCAGGCGCTCGCGAACTATCTCGGCGCCAAAGGCGAGCCGATCGGGCGCGACTACCTGCGCTTCTCCAGTGGACGCCGGCGCTCATACTACGCACTCGACGCCTATTCGCAGTGCGATCTCTACTATGGATACGCGTTCGCTCCGACCCTGGCGTTCAATCGCTTCCGCGCATTCTCTCGGGTAAATGCCCTCCGCCAAAGCGGACAAGTGAGAATCCTCGGCTACGATCTGTGTGGGACTCCGATCATCGCTTACACGCCGTCGACCGTAATCACTCGCCCTGGCCAGCCGCGTCCGGGTAGAGACACCACGGGACTCGGGAGGCCTCGGCTACCACGTGATCGCACGGGTCGGCCGCACGCCGATCAATCGGCGTCGACCTCCGCTGCCGAAGGTTTCTTCCCTCTCTCGCGGCGCGGAAATCTTCCGCAAATCGGCGACGTTACGATTACCGCCCCCCGTGGAAGAAGGAGCGAGCCGGGCCAGGTGCTCGAGGGCTACCGGTCGCAGCCTGGTGTAATTGAAGCCCCGCGAAGAGTTCCTATCGAGCGAGTGACGACGCCGCGCATGGAGCCTCAGCCAACGACAACCCAGCAACCGCAACGCGAGCCGTCGCTCCGCGAGCTCCGTCCGGAACCACGAACGGCGTCACCGCCGCCAGCTCGCGCTCCGGATCCACCCAGACAATCGCCACCGCCCGCGCCGGTCGAGCGGGAACGGCCTTCCACACCAGCGCCGCCGCCGCCGCGAATGGCGCCAACGACGCAAAAGACAGAACCGGCGCGCACAACGCCACCTCCGGCGAAAGCGCAATAGCCGCGACGCGATACCAGACGCGATACCTGTAGAGAAAGAGGACTGCGAGAGCGGTCCTCTTTCTTTTTCCCGGCGCCGGGAACTGAGCGTTTGACGGTTATATTACGAGGTCCTTCCGCAGCCTCCCGCACAACCCAGAGACACCCGTTGAAGCTCGAGCACATCCGCAACTTCTGCATCGTCGCGCACATAGATCACGGCAAGTCGACCCTGGCCGACAGGCTCATCGAGGCCACCGGCATGCTGCAGAAGCGCGAGATGAAGGCCCAGGTTCTGGATACGCTGGACCTCGAGCGCGAACGTGGGATAACCATCAAGCTCAACGCCGTCCGAATGACCTACACGTCGCGAGACGGCCAGGAGTACGAGCTCAACCTCATCGACACACCGGGGCACGTCGACTTCACCTACGAAGTTTCGCGCTCGCTGGCCGCGTGCGAAGGCGCCATTCTGGTGGTCGATGCGTCCCAGGGCATCGAGGCGCAGACCCTCTCCAATCTGTTCCTGGCGATGGACGCGGGTCTGGAGATCATACCGATCCTCAACAAGATCGATCTTCCCGGTGCCGAACCCGAAAAGCGCCGAAAGGAAGTGGCCGACCTGCTGGGGATCGAGGAGGAGGAGATTCTCCTCGTCAGCGCAAAAGAGGGCATCGGTATCGGAGATCTGCTCGAGGAAGTCGTCCGCAAGGTGCCGGCACCGGAAGGCGACGAGAACGCTCCCCTTCGCGCGCTGATCTACGACTCGTACTACGACAAGTATCGCGGCGCGATCCCGAGCGTGCGTGTGGTCGATGGCATCATCAAAAAGGGAACCCACATCACATTCGGCGCGAGCGAATCGGTATACGAAGTCGACGAGGTCGGATACAACCAGCTGAGACAGGTTCCCGCCGATCAGCTGGGACCCGGCGAAGTTGGATACGTCGTTGCGAGCGTCCGCTCAGTGAGCGAGACCCGCGCCGGCGACACGATCTTCGACGCCGAGAACCACGCAAAGGAGGCACTGCCAGGCTACAAGGCGGTGCGCTCGTTCGTATTTGCGGGACTTTACCCCACGGACACGACGCAATACGAGACGCTGCGCGACGCGCTCGAGAAGCTCAAGCTGAACGACGCGTCGCTCAACTACGAACCGGAGACTTCGACCGCCCTCGGTTTCGGATTCCGCGCTGGATTCCTCGGACTCCTCCACATGGAGATCGTGCAGGAGCGCCTGCGACGCGAATTCGATCTCGAGCTCGTGACCACCGTTCCGTCAGTCGAGTACAAGGTTTATCTCACCGACGGGACGATGCAGCTCATCGAGAACCCTTCGCTGATGCCTTCAGGACAGACGGTTGCATACGTCGAGGAGCCCTATGTGAAGGCGCGCATCATGGTGCCGGCGGAATACATCGGGCCTATCATGACGCTGGGGACCGAGCGGCGTGGCGTCTACAAGAACATGACGTACCTCGACACCCAGCGCGTCGAGCTCGACTGGGAATTTCCCCTCGGCGAAATAATTCTTGATTTCTTCGACAAGCTGAAGACGGTGAGCCGAGGTTACGCCTCGCTCGACTACGATATCCTGGAGTACCGTCGCAGCGATCTCGTCAGGCTCGACATGCTGATCAACGGCGACCCGGTCGATGCGTTCAGCGTGATCATCCACGAGGACAAGTCGTACGAGTGGGGGCGGAAGATCGCCGACAAGCTGAAGGATCTGATTCCGCGGCAGCTGTTCGAGGTCGCGATTCAGGCCGCCGTCGGAACGAAGGTGATCGCGCGCACGAGCGTGAAGCCGCTGCGGAAAGACGTGCTCGCCAAGTGCTACGGCGGCGACATCTCCCGCAAGCGCAAGCTCCTGGAAAAACAAAAAGCAGGAAAGAAGAGGATGAAACAAGTCGGGTCAGTAGAGATACCTCAGGAGGCTTTCCTCGCAGTGCTGCAGGTTGATTGAGTGGGCGGATCGCTCGTTATTCAGACGAGCTTTCTCGGCGACGTCATTCTAACGACGCCGCTGATCGCGGAGCTGGCTCAGCGCGGCCCGGTAGACGTGCTCGTCACTCCGGTCGGCGCAGCGGCATTGGAAAACAATCCCGATATTCGAACCGTCATTCGCTACGACAAGCGCGGCACCTACGGTTCGGCGCTCGGCACATGGCAAACGCTTCAGGAAATCCGGAGCCGACGACCCTATCAGGCCGCATACCTCGCACAGGGATCGTTTCGCAGCGGACTGCTCGCAATGATGACCGGCGCGAAGGAGCGGATCGGATTTGCGAGCTCGACGGGAAGAGTCCTTTACACGACCCAGCTTCCTTACGCGCCCGAGCGTCACCACGCGGAGAGACTGTGGTCGCTCGCGATGTCACCGTGCGCCGATCCGCCGACGCGCGACCAGATTCGGCCGCGCCTCTACCCGTCCGATGAGGACCGGCAGAAAGTGGACGGGCTGCTGCGGCGGAGCGGAAGCCATGGCGATCCATTCGTCGCCCTCGCACCTGGGAGCGCGTGGGGAACCAAGCGGTGGCCGTACTACGTCGATCTGGCGAAGCGACTTGTTGCCGAGGACTTCAGGATTGCGGTGATCGGATCAAAGCCGGACACTGCAATCGCGGCTGAGATCATTGAGTCGCTCCCTCGCGGGAGCGTGATAAACGCGGTCGATTTTCTTCCGCTGCTGGCGTCAGCCGAATTGATTGGACGGGCACAGGCGATAGTTACAAACGATTCGGCACCGCAGCATCTTGCATCGGCCATGGGGACTCCGACGCTCACGATCTTCGGCCCCACGGTTCCGGAATTCGGATTCGGTCCGCTCGCCGAGCGGAAAGTGGTCGCGGGGCACGAAGGCCTGAACTGTCGTCCGTGCGATCGTCACGGACCCAAGCGCTGTCCGCTCGGGCATTGGCGCTGCATGCGCGAGCTGACGCCTGAATACATCTCGACTCTGTTGATGGAAGTCCTCAACCCACCGGTACCAGTATGAGCGTGAAGGAGCGTTACATCGTCGGAGTGGATCTGGGCGGAACCAACATTGTGGCGGGTGCGATGCCGCTCGACGGCAGCCGCGAGATCGCGATGCAAACAACGCAGACACTCGCCGACGGCGGTGCGGAATCGGTCGTCGACCGGATCGCTGGCATGATCGAGCAGGTCATTGCACAGACGATGTCGGAAACCGGGGCAGCACGGTCTGATTTCCTTGGCGTCGGCATCGGATCACCTGGACCGCTGGATCGCGAAAAAGGCATCGTCATCGTGACACCCAACCTCGGGTGGAAGAATTTTCCGCTGCGCGACGAGATCTCGAGCCGCGTGCACCTCGATGCAACGCTCGACAACGACGCCAATTGCGCAACGCTCGGTGAATTCTGGTGTGGCGCGGCGGTCGGTGGGCGCAACGTGATCGGCATGACGCTCGGCACTGGAATCGGCGGTGGGATAATCCTCGAGGGAAAACTCTACCACGGGGCTTCGGATGTCGCGGGAGAGATCGGGCACACCACGATCGATTCCACTGGACGCCGCTGCAAATGCGGGAACTACGGGTGCCTCGAAGCGTACGCGTCCGGGCCGGCTATCGCCGAACGTGCGCGCGAAGCACTGCGTGGCGACGAGACCGAGTCGATAATCGTGAGCATGGTCGACGGCGACCTGCGAAAGATCACGGCTCACACTGTGTATGAGGCAGCGAAGCGCGGCGACTCGACCGCCCGAGAGGTCGTCCGCGAGACGGCTCGCTTCCTTGGCGCGGGTGTGTCGAACCTGCTGAACATCTTCAATCCGGCCACGGTCGTGCTCGCCGGCGCCGTCACGCAAGCTGGCGACGCTCTATTCCGGCCGTTGCGTGCGGAAGTAAAGCGCCGCGCGTTCAAGCCAGCGGTCGAAGCGTGCCGCATCGTTCCAGGCGCGCTTCCCCTCTCCGCCGGAGTAGTTGGCGCGATCGCCACGTTCAAAATGCAGAAGTTGGGCGAGCTGTAGGTGACTGGAGCCAATAACTCGACGCCGCGCAAAAAACGCGTCGGCGTCATGGGGAGCTTCGTCTGGGACGTGATCCACGGACGTGACCCGCGAGACGCGCCAGTCGAGGAATGGGGTGGCATTACTTACGCGCTGGGCGCGCTCGACGCCGCGCTTCCACCCGACTGGGAGTTCGTTCCTATCCTCAAGGTCGGGAGCGACCTCGCCCAGTCGGCCCGGGAATTCGTCGCAAACCTCGATCGAGCCGCGCCAGACGCCGCGCCGATCGAAGTCCCGCATCCGAACAATCGCGTGGCGCTCCACTATCTGAGCGATGAGCAGCGCTGCGAGCGCCTGAGCGGCGGCGTGCCCAGATGGAGCTGGTTGGGCCTCAAGCCACTGCTGACCAATCTCGATGCGCTCTACATAAACCTGATCAGCGGGTTCGAGCTGGACCTCGAGACAGCGCAGCTGATTCGACAGCACTTCCGCGGTCCCATTTATTGCGATTTGCATTCCCTGCTGCTCGCTGTTCAGCCCGATGGAATGCGGGCATTGCAGCCGCTTCCCAATCCGGGCGCTTGGTGTCGGTGTTTCGACCTCATACAGGTGAACGAAGACGAGATGAGCATGATGGCGCCCGACGCGATGGCGTTGGCGGCTATTGCTTTCGCAAACGGCGTCTGCTCGCTCTCGGTCACGCTCGGCAGTCGCGGCGTCGTCTACTTTGCGGCCCCGGGGTTCGATCGAATATCGGACGTAAATCGTCCCGTGCTGAGCCCTTCCTCGGGTGCGATTCGCACCGCGCGCGTGCCGGCAAAGATTCGCCGCCACAGTGGACCGGGCGACCCGATCGGCTGTGGAGATGTATGGGGAGCAACTTATTTCTCCCGCCTCCTCGCCGGTGATAACTTAGACGCGGCACTGGACCGCGCTTTGGACGCGGCTGCCCGGAACGTTGACCATCGCGGCGCCACGGGTCTCGCCGATTACCTGCGCGGGGAGCTCAGCATCAAGTGACGACAATTATCAACGTCCCACATTCGCTCGAGGACAAGTCGTTCGAACAGGTGCTGGACCAGGTCGCGCCTTTGCCGCTCGACGAGAAGATCATCGTCGACACGAGACACGCGCGATGGGCTTCCCCCTACGGCCTGACCGCGCTGCTCGCGCTCGCTCAGTCCCGTGCGGAGCGTCCGGTGCTGTATGTCCCCGAGGCCGAGAACGTCAGCACGTACTGGTCGAGGATGGATTTCTTCAAGCATGCGGCCGAGCTCTATGAGCTGCAGGGACGCGTGCGTACCACGAAGGCAGCGGAGACGAGCGTTCTTCTCGAAGTGACCTCCATTTCCAAGAGCGACGACGTCCACATTGTGGTCGACAAGATCCAGCAGCGGGCGCAGGATGCGCTGGTCAAGAATCTGAATCTCGACGCGAAGATCACGATGCGATTCACGATGGCCCTGTCCGAGGTCTGTCAGAACATCGTCGAGCACGCCGGCCGCGGCGGCTGGGTTGCAGTTCAGACTTATACCTGGCGAGTTCGCCTCGGCGGACGCAAAGTGGTCGTCATCGCTGTCGCAGATCCTGGAATCGGGTTCAGACAGTCGTTGGAGTCAGCTCCCGGATTTCAAAGAAAGGAGCGTTGGGATGACGGCCAGGCGCTGGAAGAGACAGTTATGCGCGGCGCATCCCGGTTCAGGGATCCGGGCCGAGGTCAAGGCCTTGCCGGAGTGAGGCGTTTTGTGGGAAACTGGGATGGTAAACTTTCCATCCGCAGCGGCACCGCCCGCATCGCCGTGCTACCCAAAGGCGACTGGGACGAGGACGAGCCGCTCGTCGAAGATCTTTCATACTTTCCGGGGGCGCAGGTGCAGATAACGATTCCGGAGCACGTAGCTTGATCAATCACATCGACGTCAGCTCGATGCTTCGCAAGAGCGTTTGCGAGCTCTACTCGAACCTGGTGACGCGTCCGACGGGCGCCGCGGTTCGTTGCGAGATCGAGCAGGAGCTGGATCGCATCGGCGACCGGGCGCTCACCGTGATCGACTTCTCACACGTCGGACTGCTCGATTTCTCCTGCGCCGACGAGATCGTCGCCAAGCTTCTTCTTCAATACGTGAGCATCGACGCGCCGAGGCGCGAGGTCTACTTCGTGTTTCGGGGCATCAGCGAATCGCACCTGGAGGCGATCGAAGCGGTGCTCGAGCGCCACAAGCTGGCCCTGGTGACGCAGCGCGCCGACGGTGAGTCGCGACTGATCGGGATCATCGGCCTCGAGGAACGTCAGGCGTGGGAGATCATCTCACAGCTCGGCACTGGTGTCGGGGCCGATGTCGCCGATGCTATCGGACTTTCCCGCGTCGACGCAGACCGGATGCTCGACACGCTCTGGCGGCGGCGACTGCTGATTCGCTACGACAATGCGTATGTCGCGGTTGGAAGCGCTACGGTAGACTCGCAGCCGACGAGACTCGACGCATGATGGAAGGGTTCCAACCCTGGCTGATGGTCGCGACCTACATCGCGACTCGAACCGGCGATCCCGAGCGCGGGCCCCTGGTTCGCCTCCACCCGACCGATGCGCGGCGTCGGCTCCTGGAGGATGGCGAGCTCGTCTGGGTTTATGGTCCGAGGCGTCACGAGCTGGCAGTGTTGGTCGTCGATGATACGGTGAATCCCGGAAATGTCGTTGCCCGCGACATCCTGGGCATCGCCCCCGCCGAAATTGTAAGGGTCGTGAAGCACGACTTCGACGCGGGACGCAGCACTCGCAACCTCGGATAGGAGAGCGGTTTGGCAGAAGTGACACGAAAACCCGGACTGTCGACGACGGCCATTCACGGCGGCACGGCTTCACCCGCTCCGGGCACGGGCATCTCATCCCCGCTCGT
>Ga0193728_1001214_pt1 | contig 13046 bp, 6 predicted proteins | sample U1c1metaG_FD_143037 | JGI IMG/M metagenome (GOLD analysis project Ga0193728, IMG submission 143037) | Soil microbial communities from a riparian zone of the East river system, Colorado, United States - U1c1 | ecosystem: Environmental > Terrestrial > Soil > Riparian zone | place: USA: East River...
GAAGCGTCGGCGCCCCGCATAAACGAAACGGGGCCGCTCGCCGTGCCGCCCGAGGACAGCAACTCCCGGCTCGAGCGGATTCTCGAGAGATTGACGCCCGCGCCGGAGCCGCCCTTGAAGATCAGGCCCTCCTCGCGGTACCAGTCCAGGATGGCGTCCATCGTGTCGTCGACGGCCAGGATGAAGCACGCCGAGACCTGCTGCGGCGACGCGGTCCCGACGTTGAACCAGACCGGCGAGTTGAAGCTGAACACCTGGTGGATCAGCGCGTGGGTCAGCTCGTGCTCGAAGATCACCGCGTCGGCGGGGGTGGCGAAGTAGCCGTTCTCGCGGCCCGCCCGGGTGTAGGTGCCCACGACGCGGTCGACGAGCTGCCTGAGGCTCCACTCGCGCTGGGGCGTGCCGACCGCGCCGCGGAAGTACTTGGTCGTGACGATGTTGGCCGCGTTGACCGACCAGAACTCGGGGAACTCCACGCCGTGCTGCTCGAAGTTGATCGAGCCGTCCCGCCAGTTGGTCATGACGACGTCGCGGCGCTCCCAGGTGACGGCGTCATAGGGGTGGACGCCCTCACGGGTGTAGATCCGGCGCATCGTGAGCCCCTTCTTGGCACTCTTGCTCGCGCGCGCCGACCCGCTCGTCGTCTCGGTCATCTTGCCCCCTTCGGAATCCGCGTGGACTCCATCGCGGACCTGGTCAGGCCCTGTCCCGTTGCTTCTGATCTTGTCCCGGCCGCGGCCCCGCTCAGCGGATCGGCAGGTGGTGCTCGTCGCGGCTCATCTTCTGGCCCCCACTGGCCCGGGCGCTTGGCCCGGAGGGCGGCGATCTCTTCCTCGAAGTCGTTCAGCGACTGGAAGCTACGGTAGACCGACGCGAACCGGAGGTAAGCGACCTCGTCCAGTTCGCGGAGCGGGCCGAGGATGGCCAGGCCTACCTCATGCGAGGGGATCTCCCCGCTGCCGCGGCTCCGGATGGCGTCCTCGACCCGCTGGGCCAGGATCGCCAGCTGGTCCTCGCTCACCGGCCGGCCCTGGCAGGCCCGCCGGACGCCACTCACGATCTTGTCCCGGTTGAACGGCTCGGTTACCCCGCTGCGCTTGCCGACGGTGAGGATCACGCTTTCCTGGGTGGTGAACCGGCGCCCGCAGGCCGGGCAGGACCGCCGGCGGCGGATCGCCACGCCGTCCTCGGCGGCCCGGCTGTCGATGACCCGGCTATCGGGGTGCCTGCAGTACGGGCAGTACATGCGATCACCTCCCTCGGCCGAATCGGACCAATCGCCCCTGGCAGCACAACCTAGAGGATAACTACAGTGGTGTAACTACTAGATATTGTGGTCCACCCTGGCCGCGAACGCAAGTTACTCGGCCAGGAAGTGCCCCTGCGAGCCGCTCTGGGCCGGGGAAGGACGCTGGCGCGGCTGGCTCAGCGCGGCACCCAGAGTTGCTCGCCGGGGTAGATCGCGTCCCCGGCCAGTGCGTTGGCCGACACGATCTGCGGGATCACCAGCCGCGGATCCGCGCCGGGCTCGGCCCGGATCGCGAGGGCCCACAGGTTCTGGCCGGGCTGGACCACGACTTGGCGCATTCCCTGGTACCCGGACCCGGCCGAGGCGTGGTTGGACGCGAGCGCCCCGCCGCCCAGGGCCAGCGAGAGGGCGAACGCGGCCAGGACCGCCGCCCCGGCCGTCAGTCCGCCGACCACCCGGCGCCCCCGCCTGGTCAGCCGCACCGGCCCAGCCGCCGGCCGGGCCCCTGGCCTAATCGGCGGCCTGATCGACGACCCGGTCGACGGCCTCAGGGTCACTACCGTCATCGCTGGCCTCCCTTACCCCGCAGTTATTCCTAACCGAACGATCGCCTCCGCCGAATGACCGTTCGATAGGATCTCTGTTCTATCGCATGCTCGTTCGATCGAACGAAGATACGGTATAGTCATACCGCAGGGGTCCGACACTTTCCACGCCGGTCGAACAGATGTTTGAGATCCGTGACCGCAGCCGCTAGCGTCGGCACCGACGACGACAACCACCGAGCCCGGAGGCCCAGTGATGAACGACGCGACCGACGACGGAGGGACGCGGAAGACCTCGACCGTCGAGACCGCACCGGCCGGCACTGACGGCGACGCTGGCGCCAGACCGCGCGGGCGCCCCGGACGGAAGCCGCGCGGGAGCGTTCCCGCGATCGTGGCGGACGTGCCCGACAAGCCCGATCCCGACCATGTGCTGACCTGGCGGCAGCGCAAGGTCCTGCAGGTCATCCGCGATTCCGTGCAGCGCCGCGGCTACCCGCCGTCGATGCGGGAGATCGGCGAGGCGGTCGGGCTGACCAGCACCTCGAGCGTCTCTTACCAGCTGTCGACCTTGCAGAACAAGGGATACCTGCGCCGCGACGCCGGACGGCCGCGCACCGTGGAGGTGCGGCTGCCCGGCCATCCCGCTGTCCGGCCGGACTCCGACATCGACGACGAGATGCCGATGGACATCACCTCGCAGGAGGCGGCCTACGTCCCGCTGGTCGGCCGGATCGCCGCCGGCGGGCCGATCCTGGCCGAGCAGGCCATCGAGGACATCTTCCCGCTGCCCCGCCAGCTGGTCGGCGAGGGCACCCTGTTCCTGCTGAAGGTCGTCGGTGACTCGATGATCAATGCCGCCATCGCCGACGGCGACTGGGTCGTCGTCCGCCAGCAGCCGGTGGCCGAGAACGGCGACATCGTCGCCGCGATGATCGACGGCGAGGCGACGGTCAAGACCTTCAAGCGGTCGGCCGAGCACGTCTGGCTGATGCCGCACAACCCGGCCTACACGCCGATTCCCGGCGACGAGGCCGAGATCCTCGGCAAGGTCGTGGCCGTACTGCGCCGCGTCTGACGCCTGAGTCCTGAGGTCTGACTGAGTCTTACCGGACCGAGCAGCACCCGGCGGGCCTGGGCCTCCCGCCGGGTTCGGGTCAGCCCGTCGAGCGCCACGGTCCTGAACGCCGTGGCTGCTCGGAGGGCGGGTCATGCTTGCCGTCCCCCGTCTGTCACCTGGGTCTGAGAGCATCGGGCCGTGGACAGAGATCATGTAACTCGCTGGGTCGCGGCCTATGAGGCCGCCTGGCGCGCAGCGGGGACCGAAGCGCTCGCCGGGATCTTCGCTGCTGACGCCCGCTACTGGCGGGGTCCTTACGAGGAGCCGGTCCGCGGCCTGCCCGCCATCGCGCGGATGTGGGAAGCCGAGCGGGACGGCCCCGGCGAAGTGTTCGGGATGATCAGTGAGATCGTGGCTGCCGAGGGTGACACGGCCGTGGTGCGGGCCGAGGTCCGCTACGGCGATCCGGTCACCCAGGAATGGCGCGATCTGTGGATCATCCGCTTCGCCCCGGACGGTCTTTGCACCAGCTTCGAGGAATGGCCATTCGCGCCCGAAGCGCCCATCCGCGCTGCGTCAGCCTAGGCCGCTGCTCGGCCTGCTGCCATCGCCCGGCGTCAAGATCATGATCGATCCTCCCCTATTTCATGATCCCGCAGGCTCGCGGTCGTGATGACAACCAAGAACCTGCGGGATCACCGAATTCCGCCCGGGCGATTCAGCCCGAGACGATGTTGACCAGCTTGGGGGCGCGGACGACGACCTGGGAGACGGGGCGGCCGTTCAGGGCGCGGATGGCGCCGTCGGCGGCCAGGGCCAGCTCCCGCAGCTCGTCCTCGCCGATCCCGGCCGGGATCTGCAGGCGGTCGCGGACCTTGCCGTCCACCTGGACGACGCAGGTGGCCGTCGCCTCGACCAGCAGCGACTGGTCGGCCGCCGGCCAGCCGGCCGTGGCGACGGACGGCGCGTGGCCCAGCGTCTCCCAGCATTCCTCGGCGGTGTAGGGGGCGAACAGGGACAGCAGGATGGCCAGCGTCTCGGCGGCCTCGCGGACGGCCGGGTCGGCCGCGCCGGGACCGGAGTCGATGGCCCGCCGGGCCGCGCTGACCAGCGACATCAGCCGTGCGACGGCCACGTTCAGCCGGGTGCCCTCGATCAGGCTGGTGACCTCATCGATGGTCTTGTGCGTCACCTTGCGCAGCTCGGCATCCCCGCCCGCCGCCGGGGTGCCCGCCGCGGAAGCGGCCGCCACGTCGGCGGCCACCCGGATGACCCGGCCCAGGAACTTGACCGAGGCCTCGGGCCGCATGTCGGCCCAGTCGATGTCGTCTTCCGGCGGGCTCGCGAAGATCATCGTCAGCCGGATCGCGTCGACGCCGTGCGCGGCCAGCTGGACGCCCAGGTCGACGCCGTTCCCCAGCGACTTGGACATGGCCTTGCCGTGGTTGATGACCTGGCCCTGGTTCACCAGCCGGGTGAAGGGCTCGACGAAGTCCAGCATCTTCATGTCGTGCAGGACCTTGGTGAAGAACCGGCTGTACAGCAGGTGCAGGATGGCGTGCTCGACGCCGCCCACGTACAGGTCGACCGGGCTCCACCGCCGGACGGCCTCCACCTCGAACGGGCCGCTGGTGAAGCCCGGCGAGCAGTAGCGCAGGAAGTACCACGAGGAGTCGACGAACGTGTCCATGGTGTCGGTGTCCCGCCGGGCGGGACCGCCGCACTTCGGGCACTGGGTGTTGACCCAGTCGGCGGCGCCCGCCAGCGGCGAGACGCCCTTGGGGGCCAGGTCCTGGCCGCGCAGGTCGGGCAGCCGGACCGGCAGGTCATCGTCCGGGACGGCGACCTCGCCGCAGCCCTCGCAGTACACGATCGGGATCGGCGCGCCCCAGAACCGCTGACGGGAGACCAGCCAGTCGCGCAGCCGGTAGTTGACGGCGGCCTTCCCCAGGCCGCGCTCGGCCAGGATCGCGATGATCGCGGGAATGGCCGCGGCCTTGTCCAGGCCGTCCAGCGGGCCGGAGTTGACCAGCGTCCCCTGGCCGGGAGTGGCGATCCCGGACCCGGCCGGGTCGGGCTGGTCGGTCGCGACGACGACCCGGACCGGCAGGCCGAACTTCCGGGCGAAGTCCAGGTCGCGCTGGTCATGCGCGGGCACGGCCATGATCGCGCCGGTGCCGTAGTCGGGCAGCACGTAGTCAGCGGCCCAGACGGGGATGCGCTCGCCGTTCACCGGGTTGACGGCGTGCCGGCCCAGGAACACGCCGGTCTTCTCGCGGTCGGTCGACTGCCGCTCGATGTCGGTCAGCTTGCGGACCTCGGCGACGTACCCGGCCAGCTCGTCCCGGTGCTCGGGCGCGCACAGCTGCGCGGCCAGCTCGGAGTCGGCCGCGGCGACGAAGAAGGTCGCCCCGTACAGGGTGTCCGGCCGGGTGGTGAACACGATGACGGGCTCGGCGCGGCCCTCGACCGCGAACGCCACCTCGGCGCCCTCGCTGCGGCCGATCCAGTTGCGCTGCATCAGCAGTACCCGGTCGGGCCACTTGCCCTCCAGCGGGGCCATGTCAGCCAGCAGCCGGTCGGCGTACTCAGTGATCTTGAAGTACCACTGGGTCAGCACCCGGCGGATGACCTCGGAGCCGCAGCGCTCGCACCGGCCGTCGACGACCTGCTCGTTGGCCAGCACGGTCTGGTCGACCGGGCACCAGTTGACGTAGCCGTCGCCCCGGTAGGCCAGCCCGCGCTCGTAGAAGCGCAGGAACAGCCACTGCGTCCAGCGGTAGTACTCCGGGTCGCATGTCTGCAGCCGCCGGGACCAGTCGAAGGACAGCGCGTACTGCCGGAAGGACGCGGCCTGGGTCTCGATGTTCCGGTAGGTGTAGTCGGCCGGATGGGAGTTGCCCCTGATGGCCGCGTTCTCGGCGGGCAGCCCGAAGGCATCCCAGCCAATCGGGTGCAGCACGTTATGACCGCGCTGCACGTAATAGCGCGCCATCACGTCCCCGATGGCGTAGCTCTCCGCGTGCCCCATGTGCAGGTCGCCCGAGGGATAGGGGAACATGTCCAGCATGTAGGTGCGTGGCCGCTTATCGGCCGGGTCGTCGCTGGCCCGGAACAGGTCCAGCTCGGGCCAGCGCGCCAGCCACTTCTCCTGGACGGCACGCGGGTCGTAATGGGCGCGGTCCGCATTATCGGCGGCTGTCATGGCTCCTCGCGAGGTGATGAGGTCCGGCTCGGCCCCTGCCCGGCCTGGTTCTCCTGAGCGCTCGGTTTCCCAAACACTGTGTCTCCCATACAAAATGCCCCTCGCATGGGAGGGGCAGCCGCGCCGACGACAGGACAGTCGGCGCGGCTAGTTAAGGAGCAGCCGAGCGAAACGCATGCCCATAGGGTAGCGCATCTCCGACGATCCGGTGGCCGGCCCGGGCAGCGGCCCGCGCCGGGTCGCCGGGACGGGTCAATTGGGCGCGACTGACAAAGTATCCGGCAAGCTTCACCAGTCATTGCAGAAATGCCATCAGCTGCTAATTAGCGCAACCCGCCATCTGTGTTGACCGCCGCCCGGGCGGCGCCAATAATGACCAGGCACCCAGTCCTTGCCTACCCGCGGCGCCGCTGCCCGGAACCGGCCGGGGAAGCCGGACCTGGGCTGATGGTGCCCGCAGGCGGCAGCGCGGCGGCCGGGGCGGCGGGCGGCGGCCCGCCGGGAAATGCTGGCGCGGGGAAATAAAGTCATTACCGGGGGGGACAATTGACTATTGGGTCATGCGCGGAATTCCGGCGCCTTTCTCACGGGCCGGGCCGGGCGCTAGCGGGCGGACGCCGCCGTGGCTGAGCCGTCCTGGCACGCGGCGGCCGCCCCGTCGGTGGCCGTGGTCGGGCTGGCCTGCCGGTTCCCGGATGCCGACGACCCGCCGACCCTGCTGGACACGATCCTGACCGGCCGCCGGGCGTTCCGCCAGGTCCCGCCCGGCCGGCTGGACCTGGCCGAGCTCGGCGCGGCCCGGCCGCGGGCTGGGCTGATCGAGGGCTGGCAGTTCGACCGGGCCGCCTTCCGGATCCCCGAGCCCGTCTACCGGGCGGCCGACCCGGCCCACTGGCTGGCGCTGGAGACCGTCGCCCGGGCGCTGGCCGCGGCGGGCTTCCCCGGCGGGACCGGCCTGGACCGTGACCGCATCGGCGTCTTCATCGGCGCCGCCGTCGCGGGCGGCGCCGCCCGCGCGGACGCCGCGGCGCTGCGCTGGCCGCAGGTGCGGCGGGTGCTGGCCGAGTCGCTGTTCGCGGGTGATGTCCGCTCCGACCGGGCCCGCCGGGTGCTCCGGCATGCCGCCGCGCGGTTCAGCGTCCCCGGGCCGCGGGCCGGGGAGGCCGGGCTCCCCGGCTGGTCCGCGGCGGGCGGCGCGGCCCCGTCGATCCCGGCCGGGATCAGCAGCTACTTCGGGTTCCGGGGCGGCAGCCAGGCGATGGACGGGGCCTGCGCCTCGTCACTGCAGGCCATCGCGTCGGCGTGCACGGCCCTGGCCGCGCACGACGTGGACGTGGCGCTGGCCGGCGGCGTGGACCTCAGCCTGGACCCGCTGGCCCTGGCCGGCCTGGCCGGCACGGATCTCGCCTCCGGGGACGTGCGGGTCTACGACGAGCACCCGACCGGCTACCTGCCCGGCGAGGGCTGCGGCGTGGTCGTGCTGATGCGGACCGCGCAGGCCCGTGCCGCCGACCTCCCGGTCTACGCCGAGATCGCCGGCTGGGGCACGTCGGCGGGCGGCCGGCCGGGGGTGGTCGCCTCCGACGTGAGCAGCCAGCTGCTGGCGCTGCGCCGGGCCTACGAGCGGGCCGGCGTGGACCCGCGGGAGGTGCGCCTGATCGAGGGGCACGGCAGCGGCACGGCGGCCGGCGATGACGCGGAGCTGCTGGCGCTGTCGGAGCTGCGGGCCGGCGCGCGCGAGCCGGCCGCGCTCGGCTCGATCAAGGCCAACATCGGGCACGCCCGGGCGGCCGCCGGCGCGGCCGGGCTGATCAAGGCCGTGCTGGCCCTGGGCACCGGGATCATCCCGCCGACCACGGGCGTCGTCTCGCCGCACCCGCTGCTGCGCGGCCCGGACGCGACGCTGTGGCTACCCGACGCGGCCGAGGAATGGCCGGGCCGCCGGCGGGTGGCCGGCGTCAGCGCCATGGACGTCGGCGGGGTCAACGTGCACGTGGTGCTGCGCAGCGCGCCGAGCCGCGGCCTGCGGTATGACCGCATGCTGCGCGTCCTCCCCCGGCCGGCCCGGGCCGGGTCGGGCCGGCGCCGGGCCGCGCAGCGCGACCGCGCGCCCGACCGCAGCGGGCAGCCCGCCGCCTTCCTGCTGCACGCCCCGGACCGACCGCAGCTGGCCGCGGCCCTGACCCGGCTGGCCGACGTGGCCGCCTGGCTGTCCGAGGCCGAGCTGACCGACCTGAGCTGCCAGCTCATCCGGGACGCCCGCGTCCAGGGACCGGCCCGGGCCGGCCTCGTGGCCAGCCGCCCGGCGGAGCTCGCCGCCGCGGCGCGCGAGGCCGCCGGCCTGCTGCCCGGCCTGAGCGACGGCCTGCTCACCGCAAGCGGCGGCATCTTCGCCGCCGACAACGCCGACGGCCGCGTCACGCTGCTGCTCTCCGGCGAGCCCATGCCGGGCGAGCCGGCCTTCGGCGAGCCGCAGCCCGGCCCCGACGAGCGCGCCGAGTCCCGCTCCGCCGATTCCGTCCAGTGCGCGCTGGCCGCGCTCCGCTGGCTCGACTCGCTGGAGGTCAGCGCCACCGCGGCCGTCGGCCATGACACCGGCGAGCTGGTCGGCCTGGCCTGGGCCGGGGTGCTGAGCGAGGCCGACGTCACGGAGGTCGCGGGCCTGCGCGCCGCGTTCCTCAGCGGAACGGCCGTCCGGCTGCTGCCCGTGGCGCACCAGGGCGGCTCGTTCCAGCCCGCCACCGGCGCCGGCGACGGGTCCCTCGGGCTGCTCCGCGCCGCGCTGGCCCAGTTCCGCTTCGGCCCGCCCCGGCGGCGGCTGATCTCCACCCGGACCGGCCGCGAGCTGGCCTCCGCCAGCGAGGCCATCGACCTCATCTGCGACGGGCTGGCCGGCCCGGACCGGCTGGCGCAGGCCATGACGGCCGGCGCCCAGGGAGCCACCCTTTTCGTCGAAACGGGGCCGGGCACGGCACTGACGTCCGCAGCCGGGCGGGCCTGCCGGGTTCCGGCCGCGAGCCTGGGCGGCGAGGCCGACGACGGGGACCGGGTCCGGGCGAGTGCGGCCCTGTTCGCGGCCGGAGCCATCGGGCTGGCCCAGCCGCTGCTCGCCGGGCGGCCCTCGCGGCCCTTTGACCTGGCGCGCGACCAGGTGTTCAGCGCCGGCCCGGAGATGCCGGCGCCCGAGGGACCCGCCGGGCCGCCGGCCCGGGAGGCCACGGCCAGCGCACCCGGCCGCCGCGGCGCGCACTCAGCCCGCCGGGCGGGCCTGGCCGCAGCCGGGGATGACCGCGGCCCGCGGCGCGGCGGCAGCCACGCCGGCCCGCCCGGCGGCAGCCACGCCGGCCCGGCTGGCGGCCGCCGCTGGTCCCGGCCGGCGGACAGTACAGGGCGGACCAGCGCGGACCAGACGGGCGCGGACCGGACGGGGACCCACCGGACGGGGACCCACCGGGCGGGAGCGGACCGGACCGGCACGGACCAGCCCGGGGCCGACCGGGCCGGAGCCGACCGGGCCGGGGCCGACCGGGCCGGAGCCGACCGGGCCGACGGCCTGGCCGCGGCGAGTGCCGGCCGGCCCGCGGCCGCGCCGGTGGCCGCCGGACGGGAGGGCTCCGGACCGGGGGCCGCCGGACCGGGGGGCGCGGGACTGACGGGCGCGGCGGCCGGGGTGGCGCCGTGGGCGCGCTGCTTTACGCAGGAGACCGGGGCGAGCACGGTCCCGGCCGGGCCTGAAGATGACCGGCCGTGGCGGATCCGGGTGGCGGGGAGCTATCCGTTTCGCCGGGAAGCGGGGTTGGCTTTTGGCGCCGACCCGGCGGCGGCCCGGATGCTGGCGGTGATCGGGGATCCGGGGGCGGCGGGAGCGCCGCAGGCGGCCCTGCAGGCCGCGCAGGATGCGCCGGCGACGGGCCAGCTGGTCGTGGTCACGACCGGGCCCGGGCTCACCGGCCTGTTCGCGTCGCTGCACGCGGAGCAGCCGTCGCTGGGGATCACCGTGCTGCGGGTCCCGGCCACGGCGGACGGGCCGCAACTGGCGCGGCGGCACGCCCGCGCCGAGCCCGGTGCGTTCCGGGAGCTGGTGATCTCCGCGGACGGGACGGCCCGCGAGCCGGTCCTGGCCGCCTGCGCGGTGGCCGGCGGCGCGGAATTCCCGCTGGGGCCGACCGACGTGGCGCTGGTCAGCCGGAGCTCGGGGACGGCGGCGCTGGCGCTGGCTCAGGTGCTCGCCTGCTGCGGAGCGGCGGTGGCGGTGATCGGCCAGCCCGGCCCGGAGGAGGGCAGCGGGGTAGTCGCGGGCCTGGAGGAACTGCGGGTGGCCGGGGCGCGCGTCGCCTATGAGGTGGTGAACCCGGCCGACCCGGCCGACCTGGCACTCGCGGTCCGGCGGGTCGAGCGGCGGCTGGGCCCGGTGACGGCGATCGCGCACGCGGTCGGCTCCGGGGCGGCCATGCCGGTCGCGGGGCTCTCGCCGCGGGCCGTGGACGCGCGGCTGGCCGCGGAGCGCGGCGCGCTGCGCGACCTGCTGGACGCCGTCAACGTGCGGCGGCTGCGGCTGATCCTGACGTTCGGCTCGGTGGCGGCCCGCTACGGCCTGCCCGGGCAGGGGCTGCTCGCCCTGGCCAGCACGGCGCTGGCCGACCAGGCTGAGGTGGCGGCGACTTTGATACCGGGCGGCCGCGCCCTGCACATCGAGCTGCCCGGCTGGGCGGGCGCCGGGCTGCGCGGGCGGCTCGACCTGGAGCAGAGCATGGCCCGGGCCGGGATGGCGGGCATCAGTGCCGGCGACGCGGCCCGGCTGCTGCTGAAGGTCCTGGCCGCGCCGGGGCGGCCGGACCGGGTCGCGGTCCACGGGCGGATCGGCGTGCCCGGCCCGGCCCACGCCGGGCCGGTGCCGCCCGGCCCGCGGCCGTCCGGCCGGTTCCTGCGCGAGGTCATCGTGCACTACCCGGGCATCGAGCTGGTCTGCGACGCGCGCCTGTCACTGGCCAGCGACCCGTACCTGGCCGACTACCGGGTCGACGGGCGGCCCGTGCTGCCGCCGGTCCTGGCGCTCGAGGCGCTGGCCGAGGCGGCCTCGGCGCTGGCCGGGCGGCCGCTGCGCCGCGCCACGGCGGTGACGATGGGCCCGCCGGTCGTGCTCCCGGCCGCCGACAGCGCCGGCGAGATCTCGATCCGGCTCTGCGCGCTGGCGGACGGCGGCAAGATCACGACCACGCTGCGCTGCGCGGAGAGCGGCCTGGTCGTCGACCATGTCCGGGCGGACTTCGGCGAGGACGAGGCGGCGGAGGCGGGCGTGACGGCCGGATCGGGGGCGGCCGGATCGCGGGTCGCGGGCGCGGGAATGGTGGACGGCGGGGAGTTGTACGGGACGGTCTGCTTCCAGGCGGGCCGGTTCCGGCGGATTGCGGGCCTGCCCGAGCTCACGGCCCGGTCCTGCCGGGCGCTGGCCCGCGGCCCCGACGACCGCGGGTGGTTCCCGTCGGGCGGGGCCGGCGCCGGGCCGGCCCCCGACGGCCTGCTGCTGGGCAGCCCGGGCCTGAACGACGCGGTCATGCAGGCGCTGCAGGCGTGCGTCCCGGACCGCCGGGTCTGGCCGGCGGCCTGCGCGTCCCTCACGTTCAGCGGCGCGGCGGCCGTCGGCGAGGTCGAGATCAGGGCCACCGCGGCGGTCACCGGCCCGGCCGGGCCCGTGGCCGTCGCGCCGGCGGGCGGGGCAGGCGGGCGGCCGGGCCTGGTGCCGCCTCCGGCGCCGAGCCCCGACGGGGACGGGACACCGCCGGCCGCGGAACTGACCTGGGATGTCGCGGCGGTCGACGGCGACGGCCGGGTCCTGGTCGCGTGGCGCGGGGTGCGGCTGCGAGAGGCCGGGCGGCTGCCCCGGGCGGCGCCGTGGCCGCTGGCGCTGCTGCCGGCGTACCTGGAGAGCGCGGCTCTCCGGCTCGGGCTCGACCCGGACCTGCGGATCACGGCCGCGGCCGAGCCGGCCCGGCCCGCCGGCGCGGGCGCCCGGGTGCCGCAGCCACGGCCGCCGGTGCCCGGCGCGGCCGGGGGGCTCGTCCTTTCCGCGGGCGGCGCGCCCTCCGCCGCGTGCGGCTGGGCGCCGGCTGACCCCCGGCATCCGGTCTGGCCGGCCAGCGACGCGGGCCAGGCCGCGACGTTCTCCTGGCTGAGCAGCCACCTGTCCGAGCCGCCGGTCGCCTCGGCGGCCCGGCTGCAGGCGGCCGCCGCGTGCTTGGCCCGGGCCGGGGCACCGGCCGACGCCCCGCTCAGGTTCGAGCGGGCGGCCGACGACGGCTGGGCCGTCCTCGCCGCGGGCGGCGCCCGGCTGGCCTGCACGGTCGTCGAGGTGGCCGGGCTGCCCGGCCCGGTCGCCATCGCGATCATGACCGACTCGCCGCGCCCCGCACTGCGGGGGCGGCCGGTCCGGGGCGGAGGCGCCCGCCGGCGATCATGACACCGCTCTTCCCGCTTATGGCTGCATCTGTCACGATGAACCGAACTCAGCCGCCGCTGGTGAAGGGCGATCCGTGACCACTGCGCAGCCCGGTCCTGGCCAGCTTGACCCGGACCTCCTGGACGTCAACCTGTCCGCGGACGAGTTCTGGGCGCGGCCGCCCGGCCAGCGGCACGCCGGGTTCGCCAAGCTCCGGGCGCTGCCGGGGCCGGCGTGGTTCCCGGAGCCGGAGGTCCCGTTCGCGGCGGCCGAGGGCGGCGGGTACTACGCGTTTGTCCGGCATGCCGACGTGACCGAGGCCAGCCGGCATCCCGAGCTGTTCTCCTCGGCCCGCGGCGCGACGAGCATCGTCGACCTGCCTGCCGAGTACAACGAGTACTTCGGCTCCATGATCAGCATGGACGATCCGCGGCACGCCCGGCTGCGCCGGATCGTGTCCCGGGCGTTCACCCCGAAGATGGTCAAGCGGTTCGAGGAGGACGTGCAGCGCACGGCGGCCCAGATCGTCGACGAGCTGCTGGAGACCGGGC
>Ga0193728_1001215_pt1 | contig 13027 bp, 8 predicted proteins | sample U1c1metaG_FD_143037 | JGI IMG/M metagenome (GOLD analysis project Ga0193728, IMG submission 143037) | Soil microbial communities from a riparian zone of the East river system, Colorado, United States - U1c1 | ecosystem: Environmental > Terrestrial > Soil > Riparian zone | place: USA: East River...
CGCAACACGTCGGCGCGCAGCGACACGCCGAGCCGATGCACGCCGCCATCGGTCGTATCGGGATCGAAGAAGCTGAGGTACGCCCACTCGAATTCGCCGACGAAGGGGCCGGCGCGGAGGCCGAGCGCGACGAGCGGACCGAACTCGTACTTGCCGGGTGCGCCCTGATCGTCGATCGCGCCGGTCAGGCCGAACCGCATCGTCGGGCCGGCGGTGGCGATCGTCGAAAGGGTCAGGAGCGAAGCAGCGACCGCAACGGCGACCTTCGACATGGATCCAGCATTCGCCTGTCGGCGACGAAGGGCAAGCACCATGTTTCTGGTACGCACTTCGTGTTAGGACCGGGCCATGCGAATCCTCGTCGCTTCGTTTGTCGCATCGGTTGGCATCGCCGCAGCGTGCGGATCTGGACCAAAGAAAGACACGTCGATGGTCAACGAGGGGTCCGATACGGCCCCCACGTGCAGCTCGCGCGCGCGCCCCGTGACCGATGACAAAGAGATCCGGCCGCAATTTGCGATGGCGCCGCGCATGGAGTGCTCGACCGCCAACGGCGACTGCGTTCCCGACGTCCAGTGCAACGGTTCGGCGCCGGTCGACACCTCGAACACCAACGGCGTACCACCGCCGCCGCCGGTAACTCCGGTGACGACCGATTCGAACGCGCCGATTCAGTGATCTAGAACGTAAACGCGAGGCTGGACTGGAACAGCATCGAGCGATCGACGATCGCCGTGCTGTCGTCCTCCATCTGGTACGGACGGCAGCTCACGCCGCGGCACACGGTCGCGGTCATCGGCTGGTGCGGCGCGAGCGCGAGGCGCCAGCCGAGGAACCACGCGATGCGATGCGGAAAGCCGATCGGCTCCTGGAGCCGGTGGTCGAGCGACAGCCCGAAGCCGACCTGACCCTCGGGCCGCTTGGTGTCATCGGGCACGACGCGCGAGGGCTGATCGGAATCGGGCTTGCTCCAACTCGTCCACGCGATGGCGGCGCCGCCCTCGACGTAGATCGACAGCAGCGAGTTCGGTCCGACGACGTGCGGGCCGAACCGGATCACGTCGAGGCGGACGAGCGCGGCCAGGCGTTCGCCGTGACCGACGCCGATATCGCCCTCGGCCGGACCGATCGGGGTGTTGACCGTGCCCGGACTCCTCAGCGTGAACGCCTGGAGCTCGCTCTCGATCGTGATGCGCCCGAACCGATAGCCGCCGGCGACCGCGATGCCGAGCGCGAGGACGCTCTCCGGTTGGCCGTACTCGAACCCGACGATCGTGCCGAGGCGGGCCTCGGAGCCGGTCGTGTTGTGCGGTGCGTAAGGGTCCTCGACGTAGAGGTCGGGGCGCGGTGGACCACCCTCGCCCGCACGTGGCTCGTCGGTTTGCGGCGTGAGCTGGGCGTCGTCCGCCCATGCGACATGGGTCCCTGTGAATCCCAGGCACACGACGACGAGCGATGCGGCGCGAAACATCGAGGGGTTGCTCACGAGGACCTCTCGCACGAAGTGGCGTGCGCGAGGTCCGTGCACGAGTCATGCTCGAAGAGCTGCGGCCATCACGTCGACGGGCGCCTGGACTCCCGTCCACAGCGTGAACGCGTGCGCGCCTTGGTGGAGCAACATCGCGCCGCCGTCGAGCGTGGAATGTCCTCGTGCGCTCGCGCGTTCGAGCAACTTGGTTCGCGCGTGATAGACGAGCGTCGCGACAGTCGCGGTCGCGGCGAGCGCGGCGAGCGGCACGTCGAGCTCGCCGTCGCCGAGCCCGGTGTTCGTGCAATCGACGACGAGCTGCGCGTGCGCGAACAACGCGGCGAGCTCGCTCCACGGGCGTGCGGTAGTCCACGCGACGTTCGCGGGCGTCCGTGCGGCGACGTCGACGTGCGCACCGGCTTCGCGGCAGCCGTATGCGACCGCGCGCGCCGCACCGCCTGCGCCGAGCAGCACGACGTGCGCACCGGCGAGCGCGATGCCCGCGGCCGTCGCCGCGTCGACGAAGCCCGGCGCATCCGTGTTGTGGCCGACGAGCCGGGTGCCGGAGAGCTGCAGGCAGTTGACCGCGCCGATCGCGCGCGCGGCCTGCGTGAGCTCGTCGCACAGGTCGTGAGCCGCGAGCTTGTGCGGTGTCGTCACGCTCGCACCGAGCATCGGCAGCGCGCGCAGCTCGGCGAGCTTTGCCGCGAGCTGTTCGGGCGGCACGCCGACCTTGATCATCTCTGCGTCGAGCCCGGTCGCCGCGAACGCCGCGTTCATCATCGCCGGGCTCTTCGAATGTTCGATCGGCCAGCCGATCACTGCGGCGGTCTTCACGGCTGCACGGCGAGCTCGGCGCCGTCTTTGCGCGCCTGCGCGAGCGCCTGGGTCGCGTCCTTCATCAGCTTCGCGAAGCTGAGCTCCTGGCCGGGCCGCACGCCCGCCACGGCACCAACGACGCGCGGAGGGAACGAGCGCCCGGCCGAGATCACCGGATCGCCCTCGGCAACCGCGGCGACGACCCGCCGGCCGAGCCCCGCGGCGCCCGCGAGATCGGTGTACGGCAACAGCACGAGGAAGCGCTCTTGATCGAGCTGGGTCGCGATGTCGATGTCGCGGATCGTGTGGATCAGCGCGTTACCGGCGCGCGCGCGCAAGATCCCGCGAATGCCGGCGGGCGGCGGCGGCGGTGGCACGTCGACGGCGAACAGCGCGACCGATAACGGGTACTCGAACCTGCGTGCGCGCTTGAGCTCGAGCTCGATCACGCGCTGGAACACCTCGATCGGCTGCAGCCCGCGCGGATCGGGATCCGAAATCTCTTCGAGCTTCGCGCGCAGCACGGCCTCGGCGCCGCGCGCGTTCTGCGCGAGCCTGCGCTCGGTGTGGAGGCGCGCCGCTGCGAGCAGCACCTGCGACATCCGCTCGAGATCGTGCGGCCGCGACGTCGCGAGGTCGGCGCCGGCGGCGATCGCGCGCGCACAACCGTCGTTCATCTTGCCGGTCACGATGGCGATCACGATCGGCCGGCGCGGCTCCTGCGCGAGCGCGATATCGATCACCGGCTCGCCGCCCGGTAGCGCGACGAGGATCGCGTCGATGCCGCCGACGATCTGATCCGCGACCTTCGACAGGCCCGCGGTCCCCGATGCACCGGCGACCACGACGTGGCCGGCCGCGACGATCGCACCCTGCGCGGATGCAAGCTGCTCGGCCTGTTCGTAGATCGCGAAGCGCAGCTGCGGGATCACCGGCAGCTCTTGCTCCTCGATGATCGCATCGTCGACGGGCGGTGGCGGCGGAGGCAGCGTCTTGGGCCGCTTCGCGTGCGACTTCGGCGGCGGCGCCGGGGGCTTGCCTCTTGCGGTCCGCGGGGGTTCGATCGGCACGTCGCGCTGCGGGTCGGTCGCGACCTCGAAGTCTCCCTCGACGTCGATCGCGAAGCTGGCGGAGCGATCGGGGTTCAGGAGGTCGTCGAGCGCGGCCTCGGCTGCATCGGCGAGATCGGCCGGCAGCTCTGCCGTCTTGATCGGCATCGCATCCGTGATCAGGCTCTCGGCCCGCTTGCCGGAGCGCGTGCCCGGCCGCCTGGGTTTCGCTCGACTCACGACGTGCCTTGCCCCGGTCCTTTCACCACGACCTCGAGCGCACCGCGCGCGAGCCGCACGTCGAGCGTATCACCGACCGCGACCTGCGCGGCATCGCGGACGATCGCGCCCTGCTTCGCGACCATCGCGTAGCCGCGGTCGAGCACCGCGAGCGGTGACAGCGCGACCATTTGCGCGCCGAGCCGGCCGAGCGCCTGGCGGCGGCGTTCGAGCAGCGCGAGCATCGCGGCGTCGCGGCGGCCGATGACTTGATCGAGCACCTGATGCGCGCGCGCGATCCGCGCGGACGGCAACTGCGCGCCGAGCCGGCGCTCGAGCTCGCCGAGCTGTGCACGATGCGCGAGGATCTGCGCGCGCGGATGCAGGCTCGCGAGCGCGTGGGCGAGCGCGTGGAGCTCGTGCTTCTTGCGTGCGACGACGCGTTCGCCGCGCGCGTGGAGCGCGACGCTGCAGCGATCGAGATCTTGATGCGCGCGCGCCAGCACGTGGCCGAGCTCGCGATCGATCCGCCGGCGCTCCTTGACCAGCTGCTCGACCAGCGCCTGGCCGTCGGGCACGCACAGCTCCGCCGCGGCGGTCGGCGTCGACGCGCGAGCATCGGCCGCGAGATCCGCGAGCGACAGATCGAGCTCGTGACCGACCGCGCTGATCACCGGCACCGGGCAGCGCGAGATCGTGCGCACGACGCGCTCGTGGTTGAACGCCGAGAGGTCGGTGACCGCGCCGCCGCCGCGCCCGATGATCAACACGTCGACACCGGCGCGCACGACCATCGCCATACCGCTGACCAACTGTGCCGGCGCGTTCGGGCCTTGCACCGCGGCATCCGCGATCAAGATCGGCGTCGCGAGCCGGCGCTGGACGGTGCGGATGATGTCGTGGATCGCGGCGCCGTTGCGCGAGGTCACCACGCCGATCCGGCGCGGGAACCGCGGCAGCGGCCGCTTCTTCTCGGGCGCGAACATGCCCTCGGCCGCGAGCTTCTCCTTGAGCTGGTGCAATGCGAGCGCCTCCGCACCGAGCCCGGCGGGCTCCGCGAAGTCGGCGTAGAGCTGCATCTTGCCGTCGCGCTCGTAGATGTTGAGCCGGCCGCGCAGCCGCAGCCGCTGCCCCGGCTCGATCCGGAACTTCAGCCTCGTCAGGTCGCGGCCCCACATCAATGCCGGCAGGACGGCATCGTGATCGCGCAGCGTGAAGTAGAGGTGGCCCGAAGGCGGCTGGGACACCTGCGTCACCTCGCCCTCGAGCCAGATCAACCCGAGCTGGTCGAGCCGCCGGCCGGCCAGCCGCACCACCTCGGCGATGCCGTAGGGCTTTTCGCGGGTGCTGGCGACCGGCTCCACGCCGGAACGTTAGCCCATCTTCGACGCAACCGCGCGGTGTGGCGTGGTGTCGTTATGAACGGTACGATGGCGAGCGCGATGGCCGACGTCACTGAAGGAGCTGAAGGAGCTCCGATCGCCAAGGATGCGATCGACCCCGAGCTCGTGAAGCTATCTCGGCCACGCCCGAAGATCGGAATTGTCACGGCCGCCGGGCTCGTGTTCTTGTGCGTGTTCTTCCTGATCCGCCTGCAACCGGATCGCAGATTCGCCGGCGCCGGAGATGCACCCGCACGCGTCGCGGTCGCGGACATCACGAGCGGCAAGGTCGGCGCCGACGCGTATATCAAGCTCGAAGCAGCGGAGCTCGTGATGTCGCGCGCGATCCGCACGTCGACGAACAAAGCCGGGCTCGGGCTCCGCGTCGCGCCCGTGCGCGGCACCGGCGAGAAGCTGTGGATCGCGATGAGCGGCGATGGCTGGGAGCAACCGACGCTCGGCGCGTTTACCGGCCGGCTGCGCGAGCTCGGCAAGCTGCCGTTCGCACCGGCGCTCGACGAGTACGCGCAAGATCATCCGCGCCCGCTGTTCGCCGCCGCGCCGACCGTGCGCGCCGCATTCGCGACCGGCAAGCTCACCGCGATCACCGGCGACGAGCTCGCGCTCGACGACAAGACGAAAGTGGCGTTCGACACGACCGATCCGAACAGCTCGATCATCGTCGCGACGTTCAATGTGCGCTTGAAAGACAAAGCGGCGTGGGAGAAGGGCCTCGCAGCCGCGGGCATCGCCGTGACCGGCTCGCACGATCCGAGAGAGGACACGATCCAGTTCGACGCGACCGGCGATCCGGCGCACCTCACCGCGCAGCTGCTCGCGGCGGAGTTGTGGGCCGCGCGCGTCGAGCCCACAACGCATCACTACGACACCACGTGGGGCGCGTTGAAGACCAGCTCTCCCGCGGGCTTCGTTGTCGGGACGACCGTGATCCCCGACGCGCAGCTCGACCTGGTCGGGCTGTACGTCGCACGCGAAATTCCCGCCGGCGCCTACGCGTTGATCACCGACGAGAACCCCGAGGAGTACTGGTACGTCCTGCCGATCACGATCGCGCTGGCGGCGATCGGGCTGGTGTTCGCGTGGGCGCTCGTCCGCGCGGTCAAGCGCGATCTGTTGCCGACGCGGGCGTGAGATACTCGCACCGTGGGGGACGCGAAAGGGCCCAAGGTGCCCGTGAGCGCACCGTCGTTGGGAACGATGCAGATGCCGCGCGGTGCGGTGCTCGACGTCGACCACACGATGCCCGCGCCGATCAATGCGACGGTCGTACCCCCGAGCGGCGACGCGCCTGCGAGCCTGCCGCCGGAGATGCCGCCCGAGCATCGCTACGAGTACGGCGACGAGATCGCGCGCGGCGGCATGGGCCGCGTCGTCGAAGCGACCGATACGCTGCTCGGCCGAACGGTCGCACTCAAGGAGGCACTCGCGCTCGATCCCGAGGCGATCCAGCGCTTCCATCGCGAGACCCGGATCACCGCGCGGCTCGAACATCCGTCGATCGTGCCGGTCCACGACGCGGGGGTCTCCGCGACCGGCGCGCCGTTCTACGTGATGCGCAAGATCAGCGGCCGGCCCCTCGAGGAGCTGGTCGGACGGGCACCGGAGCTTCCGGATCGGCTCGCGCTGTTGCCGCACATCGTCGCGGCGGCGAATGCGATCGCCCACGCGCACGAGCGCGGCGTCGTGCATCGCGACATCAAGCCCTCGAACATCCTCGCCGGCGAGCTCGGCGAGACGACGGTGATCGACTGGGGACTCGCGAAGGCGATCGGCGAGACCGACGAGGTGCGCGCGCGGCGAGCGCCCTCCGTCGCGGACGAAGACGACGACAACATCAAGACCCGCGCCGGCATCGTCTTCGGCACGCCCGGGTTCATGGCGCCGGAGCAGCTGCGCGGGGCGGCGGTCGACGAGCGCTGCGATGTCTACGCGATCGGCGCGACGCTCTATCACCTGCTCGCGCGCAAGCCGCCGCACTACGCGAAGAACGGTGGGGACATGATGCGGGCTGCCGTCGACGGCCCGCCGCAACCGCTGCGCGAGATCGTGCCCGGCGTGTCGCCCGCGCTCGCGACGATCGTCGACAAGGCGCTCGCGCACGATCGCGAGGCGCGCTACCACGACGCACGCTCGCTTGCCGACGACCTCCAGCGCTTCCTGACCGGGCAGCTGGTCAAGTCGCATCACTACTCGAACCGCGAGAAGGTGGTGCGCTGGGTCCGCAACAACCGCGCGCTCGTCGCGGTCGTGGCGGCGTCGCTGCTCGCGCTCGTCGCGATCGCCGGGTTCTCGTTCAGCCGGATCCTCGTCGCGCGCGATCGCGCCGATGCGAAGGCAGCCGAGGCGCTCGCCCAAAAGAAGGATGCCGACGCCGCGAAGAACGACGCGCTCGATCGGCTCAACCAGGTCACGATCGCGAACGCCCGCGCGGTCGCACAGAGCGAGCCGACGACGGCGGTCGCGCTCGTCAAGCCGCTCGCGACGTCGGCACGCTGGCGCGAAGCCCGCGATGTCGCCGCGGCAGCGCGGGCCAACGGCGTCGCGTTCGCGCTGCCGGCGTCGGCGCACACGATCTCGCTCGAGCTCAGCCGCGATGGTCAGCGCGCGGTCGCGGCGGGGGACGACGGCATCGTGCGGATCTACGACCTCACGCGCAAGGAGCCGCCGCGGGTGCTGTTCGACGCGCATACGCCCTCGCCCGCTCGGTTCGGCGATGCCGAGCACACCGTCGTGCTGTTCCACGACACACACGTGACGTTCGTCGACGTCGCGTCGGGCACCCACCGCGATCTGGAAACGCCGACCGCCGTCGCGAAGCTCGAGGTCGCCGGGCCGATCGCGTACTACATCGATCCGCAGAAGGAGCTGTGGAAGCTCGACCTCGCCGGCGGCCCCCCGAGCAAGATCTCGCTCGACGAGGCCGTCGATGCGGTCGCGCCGTCGCCGGATGGCCGCTGGGTCGCACTCGCCGGCGCGCAGCACGTCCTGCTGATCGATCGCACGAGCACGCTTCCGCCCGAGGTGATCGCGGATGGCACGGTGCGCGAGCTGTCGTGGCAAGCCGATGCGACCCAGCTCGCGGCGATCACCGACGAAGAAGTGCTCGCCTTCACGCTGACACCCGCACCGGCGATCATCCATCGCTACTTCGCGGGCACGCACTTCGCGATCGCACTGACCAAGGGCCGGATGATGGCGACCGGACCGACCGGCGTGACCTGGGTCCAGCGCGATAACCCGGTGCCGCGGAGCTCGGGCCTGGACTTCACGCTCGGCCTCCACGCGGCGCGTGACGACGTGATCGTCGCCGGCCGCCCGAACGGGCTCACGCTGCTCACCGATCAAGGCGACCGCGCGATCGCGAGCCCGGCGCGGATCAGCGCGATCCAGACCTCGGTACACGGCTCGTTTGTCGTCGCGGCGAGCGACGGCAAGCTGCTGGTGTGGGACCTCGACGCGCTGACCCCGCGCTCGCTCGGCGACGACCCGGTCACGAGCGCCGCGTTCGTCAGCGGCGACACGCTCGTCGTCACGTACGTCGCGAGCCCGGCGCAGTGGATCGACCTGCACACGAACAAGAGCGTGGCGCTCGGGCCGATCGTCGGCATCTCGCAGCTCGCGCCCGCGCCCGACGGTCATCGCGCGGTGCTGATCGACGGCACGCACCACGGCCGGATCGTCGCGCCGGTCGGCGATCCGGTCGACCTCGGCGATGATCTCGAGCTGGCCGCGTTCGTGAGCTCCGGCGCCGACGACCAGCTCGTGCTCGCGACCTCGGCCGGAGTCGTGCGCCTCGGCGATCATCCGCTCGTCACGCGCGGCGCCCTGGTCACCGCGCTCGCCGTCTCGCACGGCTGGATCGCGGCCGCGTTCGCGGATCGCGTCGTGTGGCGGATCGACCTCGCGACCCACGCGGCGACCCAGCTCCAGGTCGAGCTCGCGCCGACCCGCGGTGCCCTCGCGATCGACGCCGCCGGCAACGTCGTGTTCGGCGCCGGCAACGATGTCCACGTGTGGCGCGCGACCGGCGACAAGCGCGTGGTCGCGCACCTCGGCCGTGCGGTGTCGGCGGTCGCGTGGATCGCCGAGGGCCGCGTGCTCGCGGTCGGTCACGATGGCGGCGCGGTGATCGCGGACGCCGGCGCGAAGCCGGGCGAGGCCACGCCGGTCGCGCTGCCGATCACCGGCCCGTCGTTCGCGCTCGACGGCTCTCTCGTTGGCTCGCTCGCGACCAACGGAGCGATCGAGGTGTTCGATCCCGCGGTCGGCGAGCGCTGGACGATCGCGCAACCGCGGGATCCCGAGCAGCCGAACGCGGTCGTCGCGGTGCGGCCGTTCGTGCGCAGCGTGACGCTCGCGCCGGACGGCCGGCGGATCATGGCGATCACGAGCGACAAGCTGCTGGTGTGGACGCTCGCGCTGCCGCCGACGGCGGAGGCGACCGCGCCATGGGCCAACGCGCTGACGAACGCGGCGGTGTCGCGCACGCCGGGTGCGTTGGACTGGAAGCTGTGAAACCCGACTCCGATCTGCCGACCGTCGTGGATCGGCCGGCGGCATCTACTCCGCGCTGCCCTTCGGCAGCGCTGCCTCATCGGGCAGAGCCCGATTCGTCGAAACCGCGCGCAGAAGCGACCGAGCCGGCGCAGCCGAGGGCGCGCTACGAGGTCGGAACGGAGATCGCGCGCGGTGGCATGGGCCGCGTCGTCGAAGCGAACGACACCGTGCTCGGCCGCACCGTCGCCGTCAAGGAAGCACTCAGCGGCGACGACGAAGTGATCCGGCGGTTCCGCCGCGAGATCGCGATCACCGCGCGGCTCGAGCATCCGTCGATCGTGCCGGTCCACGACGCAGGCATACTGCCCGACGGCGCGCCGTTCTACGTCATGCGCAAGGTCACGGGGCGACCGCTGACCGAGCTGATCGGCGCGGCGAAGACGCTCGAGCAGCGGCTCGCGCTGTTGCCGCACGTCGTCGCGGCCGCGCAGGCACTCGCGCACGCCCACAAGCGCGGCGTCGTGCATCGCGATATCAAGCCGTCGAACATCCTCGTCGGCGAGCTCGGCGAGACCATCGTGATCGATTGGGGGCTCGCGAAGGTCGTCGGCGAGGCGGACGATCCGCACGGCCCGCAAGGGCCCGCGACGCCGGTGGACGCCGGCACCTCGCTGCGTACGCGGATCGGTTCGGTATTCGGGACTCCCGGCTTCATGGCTCCCGAACAAGTCCGCGGCGAAGAGGTCGGCGCGCGCTCGGACGTCTACGCGCTCGGCGCGACGCTGTACTACACGCTGACGCGCAGTCCGCCGCACGCGAGCGCCAGCGAGACCGAGATGATGGCGGCCGCCGCGGCCGGACCCGCGCAGCCGATCGGCGAGGTCGTGCCCGGCCTGCCGCGCGAGCTGTCGACCATCATCGACAAGGCGCTCGCGTTCGACGATCGCGTGCGCTACGCCGATGCCGGCGCGCTCGCCGAAGATCTGCAGCACGCGCGCTTCGTACGCCGCAACAAGCTCGCCGTCACGGTCGCTGCGGTCGCACTCGCGACGGTCGCCGCCGGTGGGACGCTCGCGCTGCGCTCGATCGTGCACGCGCGCGACCGCGCCGACGCACAGGCCCTGCTCGCGACCCAGCGCCAGCGCGACGCGGAAGAGGCGAGCACGCGCGAGCGAGTGCGCGGCGATCAGCTCGAGCTCCAGCAGGCCGAGACGCTCGCGACCTCGAACCCGACGGCCGCGGTCGCGCTGCTCAAGTCGCTCGCGCAGCCGGCCGAGCGCTGGCAGCGGATCTGGCGCCAGGCGCGCGCGATCGCGGCGACCGCGAGCTACCACGGCGTCGCGCACGCGATCCCGATCGCGCCGAACACGCACGCGGTCGAGATCTCGCCGGCGACGACGCGCGCCGTCACGCGCAGCTTTAGTGGTGCGCTCCTCGTCCACGACCTCGACAAGCTCACGTCCACGCCGCTCGACCTCGGCGACGTGCGCGTGATGAAGTTCGCCGACGAGGACACGCTCGTGGTCGCGACCACGACGCGGTTGTTCGTGTGCAACCTCGTCACCGGCGCGCGCCGCGACGTGGCGCTGACCGCCATGCCGTTCGAGCTCGCCGTGAACGACAGGGACATCTTCGTTCACGACGAGCTCGCGACGTTCGCGCTCGATCGCCAGACACTGGCACGCCGCTCGATCGACGTCGGCGAGCCAACCGAAACGATCAAGCTGTCGGACGACGGTCACTGGCTCGCGGTCGCCGGCGCCCACGACTTGTTCGCGCTCGACCTGGTGCACGGCACCGCACCGGTGAAGCTCGGCCCGCTGAAAGCGTCCTCGATCCGCTGGAGCAGTGACTCGACGAAGATCATCGACATCGAATTCCGTGCGGTCGTGACCTACTCGCTCGACGGTACGCCGCCGGTGCGCCGCGAGCTCAAGGAGATGGTGATGGACGTGCTCGCGCTGCGCACCCGCACCTATTTCAATACCGGCGACGGCTTGTTCGAATTGGCCGGCGGCGAGCTCCTGTCGCTCACGCAGCGCGATCGCAGCGACACCGGCAACGCGCTGCACGACATGGCCGGCATCGCGGTGCTGGCACACAGCGACGAGATCGAGGTGTTCGATCCGTTTGCGGCGTTCACGCTGCGCAGTCCGAACGGGCCGGTCGGCCTGATCGCGACCAGCTCCGGCGGCCGCCGCGTTGTCGCGGTGACGACCGGGCACCTGCTCGTGTGGGACCTGACGCCACACTATCCGCCCGCCGCCAAGTTCGAGCACGTCACGACGTTCTCGATGGTCGGCAGCGCGGGCGCGATGATCCTGCCGATGAGCTCGTCGTGGGAGTGGGTCAACTTCACACCCCACACCGTGACCACGATCCCGTCGCTGGTCCTGCCGTTCGACCAGCAATCGAGCGGCTTTCACGACACGACCGTGGTGAGCCAGACCAACGGTGTGACCCAGTCTCTGTACGAGGTGCGCGGCGCGAAGGTGTCCCCGCTGCCCGACAAACCCGACGCGATCTGCGTGCTCGCCGACGATCGGATCGTGCTCGCGATGCCCGACGGCGAGCTCGCGATCTACGGCGCCGATCACAAGCGCTCGACGCTCGCGCGCCACCCTGCAGCCGTGAGCGAGCTCGCGACCGCGAAGACCTGGCTCGCCGCCGCGTACGCCGACGGCACGGTGATGCGGATCGACCTCACGACGAACCGGATCGAGCAGATCCGGCTCGCGGCGCCCGGGTTCGTCTCGATCGGACCCGATGGCACGGTCTACCCGAGCAGCGGGCGCGCGTTGCTGCGCTGGCAACGCGACGGCTTGTTGCTTCTCCACGCGATGATCCCGTTACCGATCGCTAGCCAGTACTCGCTCGCGCATCACACCACCGTCACCACGACCGACGGTGGCTCGTACTCGATCACGTTCGACGTCCCGGCACAGCTCGCGACCTTGCCCGCGAACCTGTACGGCTGGCTCACCGTCTCGACCGAGCTCGGTGCGTACGCGCGCGCCGATGGCTCGCTGCGGATCGTCGATCTCGCGAACGGCTACACCTGGCCGGTCGCGTTGCCGCGCAGCGGGACCGCGGCGATGCCGGGCCTCAGCGACGACGCCAGCTACATGGCCGCGTTGATCGAGGGGAATTTTCTGCTCTGGCACCCCGAGATTCCGCTAACTCCCGAGGACACGGCGCGCCGGCTCGACCGGCTCACGAATGCCAGCGCGGAGCTTGGAACGGCGACCCTGACGTTCCACTAATGCTACAAACCATCCGGTGACTCCGTTCCGTCTGCACGATTCGATGCGCCAGCAGAAGGTGCCGTTCGAGCCGATTCTTCCCGGCAAGGTCGGCATGTACGTCTGCGGGCCGACCACGTACGCCCCGGCCCATATCGGGCACGCGTACTCCGCGATCGCGTTCGATACCGTGCGGCGCTGTCTCGAGTTCCTCGGCTGGGATGTCACCTACGTCCGCAACGTCACCGATATCGACGACAAGATCATCAAGCGTGCACACGAGACCGGCGAAGATCCGTTCGCGATGTCGGCGCGGTTCACCGCGGACTA
>Ga0193728_1001216_pt1 | contig 13016 bp, 9 predicted proteins | sample U1c1metaG_FD_143037 | JGI IMG/M metagenome (GOLD analysis project Ga0193728, IMG submission 143037) | Soil microbial communities from a riparian zone of the East river system, Colorado, United States - U1c1 | ecosystem: Environmental > Terrestrial > Soil > Riparian zone | place: USA: East River...
GCAGAGGACAGTCAGCGCGAGCCAGCGCCCCTGCCCCTCGCGATGCTCGGTAGTGGGTGCGAGGTCATCAGTCAGCACTTCTGGATCACTAAACGTCTTTAGGCATGCGTCAAAAGTGGGCAATTCTGCTTGACAGTGTTGACCTTGTGCAAGCACAACACTGTCAAGGGGATTTGACGCATGCCTTACTTTTAATTCTTTCATTACTTTACCACCCGGAACCTAAGATGTGTTGCATATAGAAACTCTATCACCCTCATTCTTTTCCGGCTGGCTGGTAGGAAAGAACAACGACGCCTGAACTGAACGTCCTTGTATCTACAAGTCTCAGAACAGTCTTATCGCTCCCCTCTCTGAAGAGACGCTTTCCACTCCCTAACACAATAGGATGGACCATGATCCGATATTCATCGATGAGGTCATGTTGCATCAGCGTGTGTACAAGCTCGACGCTGCCAGCGATCAAAATGTCCTGACCGGGCTGCTGCTTCAGCTTGGAGACTTCTTCCGCGATATTGCCCTTAATCAGCCTTGAATTGTTCCATTCAAGCTTTTCCAGGGTCGTTGAAACAACAAACTTGGGGAGGCTGTTCATTCTGTCAGCGAACCCTTGTTCATCGGTCATGGAAGGCCAAGCCTTCGCAAAGCCCTGATAGGTCACTCGTCCCAGGAGAAGAGCGTCGCTCGCAAATAGTTCATCGAATTTAAACTTCGCCGCTTCTTCACTCCAGAATTGAAAGCTCCAACCGCCGTGTTCGGTTCCTTCACTTCCGCCTGGATCTTCCATGACGCCGTCCAGTGTCACGTACTCTGATACAATTACTTTTCTCATGTTGTTCTCCTTATGCGTGTACAAAAGTTTGCTTGCAAAATGCAAGCAAACAAAATAGAATACTGCGTGAACAAGAAGCCAAGACCCTATTTCAAATTGACATCTGCCCACACCTATCAATGTGCTATGTAGCTCTTCTTTTTGCCCTATGCAAAACCGGAAAGGAGTTGCGAGTGTATGAAAAAGTAGTAGGAGGCCCGACATTGCAAGAAGAACAGCGTAGCGTCCTCCGTCCGCTTCAGGGGGCCGTCTATTCCTGTACGGACCCGCTTTAGGACTCTGAGGAAAAATTTTGACGGACAAGTCCAAGGGGAGCAAACGGCCAAGGTGGGGCCTTATGTTGGGGTGAGGACTCGTAACATAAGACAAATACTAAGGGAATGCAGTCCATGTATATCATGCATTATATACAAAAGTGAATAGCCAAGGACAACTTTCTCTCACGTGGCGTTCGCACGATTCTCTTTGGACAGGAACGGCAATCCGTCGAGCGGATCGTGCGCTCGGTGCGCAAACACCTGCCAGCAAAAGCTTCTTTCCGACAGGAAGGGCACACCTAGCTAGCTTCACCAGGATAATGAGGTAGATTCGACCAGCTTCATTTTCAGTTACCATGTCTATCCTCGTAGTAGCTGATCTGCTCATCTGTGCTCTTGAATGTATCCACTACTTCATAGTAGCGCAATTCTTGCCATAGTTGTGGTGCAATTCGTAAGACGCCCTCTTCAGAGGAGTATTCCATAAAATTTTTGATGAGGAAGCGCTCAAGAGGATAGGTAATGATGAGCCGTTTAATCGTAGTATCACTTGGTTTTGTGGGGTCGGAGAGAGGAGATGCTCCGCGTTCTAATGGCTGACCAGCATTTGCTCGTTGGACGTAATAATCCCTAAATTCTTTGACGAGATCATCTATTTTCACTTTGCCTTCTCGGTCAACCAGTTTGAAAAAGGCCTTCAACATCACTGGTTTGTAGGACTTCGTCAAATTGCGGCTCTTGGCAAAATCAAGAAACTCCTGCTTCCATTGGTCGCTGGACGCTGGAATGTTCTCCAGGCCAAGGCTTCTCCTGATCTGCTTAATGCGATCACGTCTAAAATAGGAACGTGTACGCTCGCCTGATGTTTGCGATCTATCGGGTCGTAGCGTCTCATGCTCAACCCAGCGCCGAACTCTGGCTGGGTCAACCCGTAGCGCATAGGCCAATGCGTTGAGTGAGATGAGATCTTCCTCTGGTTTGAGAGCAATCGTCTGCTCATCGAGAGGGGTATCAGAATCTGATGCAGAGGTATTCGTATAGTAGTTCTGAGGTGTTTCTCTCACACGGCTGACGAGAAGATTCCTCATGGTCTCGAAGGTGACAAAGTAGTCGGGATCAATGTCCAGTTTCTGAGCATTGAGGGAAGAGGTCTTCAGTCCGAGACGGTGCTCCACCATGATCGAGACAATCTGATCACCATTTAATGTGAGTACGCGGATTATCGGACTTCAACAAAAATTAATATATTTGGTCTTTCTAGTGTGCCGTTTATCCTTTCGATAAACGCAGATATTTGATATGTTTCTATCAAGCCTTTTATCACGCGTGTAAAACCCTTTGGAACATACCCAAGCTTTTTCCCTTGGTAGGTAATAGCTATGGCTTCGTTATCGTATGGATTAGAGGTTTCATATGTAAAAGTGACTTTCTTATCCTGTAAGGTAGAAATTTTAGGAAATTCTTTGAGCCCATGATGACGAAAACCAGCAATTTCAAAAGTAAAATCAAATGCTGGCTTGGTATCCTCAAAGCTATTCAAGAATGTAAAACCATCACCAGCTAGTTTGCCAGTGGTATATGCCAAAAGCGATAATGCAGAAATTCCTTCAGCTTGCGGAGATATTCTATATGAGAGCAAATAATTTTCATAATCTGTTCTAGAAGCAGGAGGCAGTCTTGTAGATAAAACATCAACGACATTACCATAAAATGTCTTATCAGGTTCATAAGGATAGGCTGTTAAGCCAGTAAAACCTAACGTCTCGGCATTTTTCGTATCTTGATTATTATAATACGTTAGCCAAGCCTTTTTGCCATCGTTGTTAATTTCACCAACGATAAAACGAGGTCCTACTGGTTGCTGCTGTAAGGCATTAGTGGGAGCTTGCCAGGCAACCAGCACCTTTTTTGGCTCAATAAGTTTGTTTATCAGTTTCATACGTTAAACGTCTTTCTAAGCTTAGTATATCTGACCTCGATAAGCTTTATGATGAAATTCGCCCTCTCTTCGGTTAATTTATATAGTAGATTGTGAATATTAAACTCGGTTAGTTGCAAAATATCTTGAGAGATAGCTGAAATATCAATTTGTAACTTGGTTATTATTAATTGTTTTGTTTCAGGAAACTTGGCAACCAGCTTTTGCAATAATTCAAAATGTCCTGCATGTTTAGCATCACTCGTTAGCCACATCATGTGATGTGTGCCTTTGTTTATGTAGGCTTCCAAGTTAGAAAGTTTCTTTGATATGTTCTTAGATAGAATATCATACCCCATAGAAGTGCCATTATCAAATGCAGGGGAAAGTTCTTCAATTAACTTCCCATCTTTTGACACATAAGAATAAATTTCCCAATTTTCTTGATGCCTATCTGTGTTGCCTATTATTGCATCAAATAAGAGGATTTCTGCCCATTTTTGCTGCCAGTTATCTACATGAATCCACGAGGTAAAAATAGTAGTGATAGTCTCAAAATTGTGCAGCTTCCCTTTCTTTCTGTCATAATCTGGTATGGCACGGGACATATAATCTCCGCCTCTATTTACGTTTCCCCTTGCTTCATTGGGATAATGATAGCTACCACTCAATAAGACTGGCATATTCCAAATCACCCCTGACCGGATCAGAGTAACTGGCAACGAAAGCTGGAGGAACGGCAATATCCAAAATCCTGCCGAGTTTGTAGGCTATGATTTCAGTCCAGAATTGCTCATAAGAAATTTCGCCGCTTTTGCGCTCAAGTGTCTTTTTGAATAAATAACGGTGATAGGGTATAAGAAATTGATAAGTGGTAGTGCTTGGGCAGAACACCTCAAATTTTGCCCTGCTTCCGTCTGGATAGCTTGAGAAGCTGCCATCAAGAGAAAAACCTGTTATATCTACCACTTCATTTGGCTTTTGCTCGGTATCATTGGGCTTATAAAACTGGCTGCGAGTAGTGAACATTTGAACCTTCAATCATGGATTTCTTTCCAAAATGGCAAATAACTATACTCCTACATAGATTCTCTGAGCAATATCGTCTATTGATTGACACATACGTGAATGTCCTTTGTAATTTGGAGTAGCTAGAAAACCTTTGGTAATAACAGTTGCTTTGGGCATTGGTTCCAGTATTCCCTTATCTCTTCAGCTCGTTTGACAATCTATCTGTATGTTAAGACGTAATAGTTTTGATATAGTACCGGGCGACTGATATATTTCCTATCTTAAATCCGCTTGTTATGAAATGTGAGGTTGATCTGCTTCGGTAGAGTTAAGGATACGTTAATAACCTTATCTTTTCTTCTTACACATGTTTTGCGTGTTCCCTTGTTTTAGTTGTCATGTCTAGCCTCATAGTACTTGATCTGCTCGTCTGTGCTCTTGAGTGTATCTACGACTTCGTAATAGCGTAATTCTTGCCATAGTTGTGGTGCAATTCGTAAGATGCCCTCTTCGGAGGAGTATTCCATAAAATTTTTGATGAGGAAGCGCTCAAGAGGATAGGTGATGATGAGCCGTTTAATCGTAGTATCACTTGGTTTCGTCGGGTCTGAGAGAGGAGATGCGCCGCGTTCTAATGGCTGACCAGCATTTGCTCGTTCTACATAATAATCCCTAAATTCTTTGACGAGATCATCTATTTGTACTTTGCCTTCTCGATCAACCAGTTTGAAAAAGGCCTTCAACATCACTGGTTTGTAGGACTTCGTCAAATTGCGGCTCTTGGCAAAATCAAGAAACTCCTGCTTCCATTTGAGAGCAATCGTCTGCTCATCGAGAGAGGTATCAGAATCTGATGCAGAGGTATTTGGACTGTAGTGCTGAGGAGTTTCTCTCACACGGCTGACGAGAAGGTTCCTCATGGTCTCGAAGGTGACAAAGTAGTCGGGATCAATGTCCAGTTTCTGAGCATTGAGGGAGGAGATCTTCAATCCGAGACGGTGCTCTACCATGATTGAGACAACCTGATCACCATTTAATGTCAGTACGCGAGGGATAGAAGTTGATGCTTTTTGGAGAGCACCAGATGTGTAGTCTGCTGTCGTCATGAACATCCCTTCAGAAAAGCGTCCCGATAATGCTCCGATAAATCTGTCGATATCAGGTCGCTGTACGTTGTTTCTATGACGCTTGACCTGTACACCGATCGGGATACGGAACTGCCCAACAACCAGCTTTCCATGAGCATCAATTCCACCATCGCCAATGTAGCGCGTGACAGAAACAGCCTCTAGCCCGACGTAGACTAAAAACTCGCCTGCGAAGAATTCGAAGCTCCGTGCTGACAGAGAGAGAAGTTGTTGCGGATTCTCTTGATCTTGCTGCATTTCTCATCGTCGTGATGTAGACTTTTCCTGGATTATAGGCAAACCAGACGTCGTTGGGTATGGGGGTCCCATAGCCACGGCTTCCCATTGACAGGTCTCTAGTGCATGCTTATACTAAGACTACAAATAAAAACCTTATTATGTTTTAATACATCGGAGCAGAGCGATACCAACTTTTGGAGCGCTAGATCTTCTCTATTAAGCAGGTTTGCATCAGTGTCGTCTCAATCTCCATATTTGGCTTCATTGGGAAGGAGACCCTCCTATGGACTCAGAGCCCTTATTTCATTGGTGTGCTACATGCCAGCATCCCGTCTACACCTCTCGGGGCAATAATTGTCCAACTTGTGGAGAGACACTAAAGTACTTAGCGACCGATGCCCGTCCAGTATTCCCTTCTTCAATGCACGTGCTGAGCATAATTTTCATGAATTAGTTGAAGAGATGGGACCACCAAGTCAGGTTATGCGTTGATGCTGTACAATATTTAAAGCTGGTCCTATGGGGTATCTTACTGCTATATTTTTGACACTAATTTAGGAGGATATGTAGTGGTTCGTGCTAAATCAAAGAAAACTTTGTGTATTATTGATACATGCGCACTAGTCGACTTGAATAACATTGAGTTGGCTCGTCGACCTCTTCAAAAATGGCTTTGGAAAGAATTTGAGGTAACATACAGTGATGCTGTTTTGGAAGAGTTCAAGAGCTTTCAGCACCATATGAGCTTTCGAGAAGACTGGGAAGTCCATGTATGGAGATTTCCTCATGTATCTGCCTATGAGAGAGCACTATTTTCATCGCATCAGAGGTTGCTTGAAGATAAGCATTGTAAACAATGTAAACAGATTACATGGAAAACTGATACTTTCAAACCCGATTTAGCAGATGCAAAGGATAGAGGAGAACGTTATAATTGTTGTATAGCACTCAATGCTATTTTGGAAGGTGAATACTCTCAGGTCATTTTTCTCACTGATGATCTTCGAGCAGTACGAGATTATGTAGCACATTTCTTTGATATATTCTCTTTGGGAATTGCATGGTCTTTGCTCGATCTTATAGCTTACTTATTTACACGGTATCAGAATAATATCTCCTTAGAGGAGGCGAAGAAGGCGCTGCGAGATGTGAATACGGGATTGACTCCTAATAATGAAAGGCTGGCAAACCAAAACGACATCAGACATGGAGAATATGAGAAAAAGCAGCAGCGCTTGACAAACTATTATCGAAAAGTGGAGCAAATTGCACAGATATTTTCTCAGCTTTCAGGAGGACGTTAATGGCTAGTATATACCCACATGATTGGGAATGGATTTTCCTCAAACAAGACCCATTCCCCAATACTCCCCCTCGTCGTCCAGAAGATGCCGTTTGGGCAGGATTTCAAGAAGTGAAGGGACAACTAAATGAACTATTTGTAGAAGCACTTGCATCGCCTCAGACACAAGTTGTTTTGGCAAGAGGAGAGTATGGGAGTGGAAAAACGCATGCGGCTATGTATACACGTCGGAGAGATTATCTAGACGACTTCGTTCAAATTCAACGTATTAAAGATATAGATATGTATTATGTACAACTTCCTAAGGAGCCTGAGCATGCTGACGAACTCTTGTACAGAGATATTCTCGAAGCAGTCCAGTTTCGGAGGTTGAGACAGTTCATGAGGGCTATTGTGGCTGCCGAAACTCCACATGGCGCATTAGAAAAGTTGCAAGACCTCTCTCATAGCGAGACTATGGGAAGAGCACTCTGGCTTCTTGGATTTGACCCAGAATATCTTGAGCAAAAGAATGCACTGCAAGAAAGTGACGCGTTGAGCGAACAGCAAAAGCTTCTTGAGCGTTTTTTTTTCTCTCAAGCAACGAGGCGCGAGTTGAAGCAACTCGGTTTGAGTCGTGATATTAAAAGTACACAGGATCGGTTTCATATCCTCGCTTCTGTGTTCCAGTGCATCATCGGTCTCGCGCCAATTGAAGCGATTGAGCAGCACAGACGTGTTATTCTCTGGATTGATGAGATGGAAGATCTGATTGGTTATCCTTCTCGCTATCACCGATCTTTTTTGCGAGGACTACGTGATTTCATGGATACGTTGCCCAATTACTTCACCATTTTTATGAACTTCTCTTTAGCTTCTTTTGATTATGCAAAAGGAATTGAAGTAGTGACAGGGGCGGACTTTCTTGATCGTGTTACTCATCAGATCCACTTTAAAGAGCCTAGCGAGGAAGAGGCTCTTGAGTATGTCTTAGATCTCTTGCATTTTTATCGTACAGATGATCCCACAGTCCACGGTTTGCCAAATACCTATCCTTTTGACCATAGTGCACTTCTGATTCTCCTTACTGATCTGAGGAGCAGGATTCCCCATGATATCAATCAGAGATGTGCAGATGTCATCACAGCTGCTTTCCAGCAAGGAGTTATTATTGCTCCAGGTAATGGTATCATCGATAAGGACTTTGTTCGCGGTGTAGAAGATAGAGGTGTATAAAATATTTTGGTGTGAAGTTGGAACTTAATGTAGTTTGCATTCAGATGGCTTGTTTTTATATCTCTACAAAATCTAGGGAAAGATGATATCTTGATGTTTTTTGTGCATTGCATTTAAAATGGTGTACCTCCCTTTCAGTTACCATGTCTAGCCTCATAGTAGCTGATCTGCTCGTCTGTGCTCTTGAGTGTATCTACGACTTCATAGTAGCACAATGCTTGCCATAGCTGTGGTGCGATTCGTAAGACGCCCTCTTCAGAGAAGTATTCCATAAAATTTTTGATGAGGAAGCGCTCAAGAGGATAGGTAATGATGAGCCGTTTAAGAGTTGTATCACTTGGTTTTGTCGGGTCTGAGAGAGGAGATGCTCCGCGTTCTAATGGCTGACCAGCATTTGCTCGTTGTACATAATAATCCCTAAATTCTTTGACGAGATCATCTATTTTTACTTTGCCTTCTCGATCAACCAGTTTGAAAAAGGCCTTCAACATCACTGGTTTGTAGGACTTCGTCAAATTGCGGCTCTTGGCAAAATCAAGAAACTCCTGCTTCCATTGGTCGCTGGACGCTGGAATGTTCTGCAGGCCAAGGCTGCTCCTGATCTGCTCAATGCGATCACGTCGAAAATAGTGATTTGTACGCTCGCCTGCTGTTTGCGATATGTCGGGTCGTAGCGTCTCATGCTCAACCCAGCGCCGAACTCTGGCTGGATCAACCCGCAGGGCATAGCCCAATGCGTTGAGTGAGATGAGATCTTCCTCTGGTTTGAGAGCAATCGTCTGCTCATCGAGAGGGGTATCAGCATCAGATGCAGAGGTATTCGTGCTGTAGTTCTGAGGAGTTTCTCTCACACGGCTTACGAGAAGGTCTCTCATGGTCTCGAAGGTGACAAAATAGTCGGGATCAATGTCCAGTTTCTCAGTATTGAGGGAGGAGGTCTTCAATCCGAGGCGGTGCTCTACCATGATTGAGACAACCTGATCACCATTTAATGTCAGCACGCGAGGGATAGAAGTTGATGCTTTTTGGAGCGCACCAGATGTGTAGTCTGCTGTCGTCATGAACATCCCTTCAGAAAAGCGTCCCGATAATGCTCCAATAAATCTGTCAATATCAGGTCGCTGTACATTGTTTCTATGACGTTTGACCTGTACACCGATAGGAATACGGAACTGCCCAACAACCAGCTTTCCATGAGCATCAATTCCCCCATCGCCAATGTAGCGCGTGACTGAAACAGCCTCTAGTCCGACGTAGACTAAAAACTCGCCTGCGAAGAATTCGAAGCTGCGTGCTGACAGAGAGAGAAGGTGCTGTTTCAACTCACGTTTGATATCTGAATGAGTAGGGGGAGTAGAGCCGTATAGAGACATAGTACTTCTTTCCCGCCTCGCTTTTTCCCTACCTTACCCAATTTTCCTTTTTTCGTCAACCTTTCTGCGGAATGTGGGAAACTGACATTGCCTGCTAGAATTATTTCAGATTGTGCCATAATAATTATTTATTCATTTTTATAACCTTCTGAATTTTAATTTGTTCCAAAAATAGGAACCTTCTTGTATAACAATAGGAGATGTAACTTCTATTCATTATCTCTCCTTCACCTCTATTGACAAAAGAGTCAAAAAGACTCTACAATATTCAGTGCAGTCATGTATTTAATATCACAAATATGGGCTCTTTTTACCTATTTCACACGCTGGGGTATCTGCTCACTATACTGTCCTAGACTCACTGTAGAGCGAAAGAAGCAAGCCTTGCGATCACGGAGACTACATGCACACTATTTTCAACTTTCGCGAGCAACTCATTGATGACTATGCATCCTATATCAACAGCTTTATCCAGATTCGTGACCCCGATATCAGTACCTATGTTCAGAAGAAATTGCAAGAGGGTGTCTTATGGCCGGAGCCATTGATCCAACTCAACCCTCTCTTTGTTCCTGGTGACTCGATTGATGAACTGGTAGCACTGGGCATCTTGCACCAGGAATGCACAAGGATATTTCGCAAAGATAAATCTGAGCGTGATGACAGTGGCCGACCATTGCATCTGCACCATCACCAGTCTGAAGCAGTTCGTATTGCACGGAGTGGCGCAAGCTATGTGCTCACCACGGGTACTGGCTCTGGAAAAAGTCTCTCCTATATTATTCCCATCGTCGACCATGTGCTCCGCAATGGAACCGGGCGTGGTATCCAGGCTATCGTGGTCTACCCGATGAATGCGTTGGCAAATAGCCAGTTGAAGGAACTGGAAAAGTTCCTCAAGTTGGGTTACTCCAATAAACAAGGGCCAGTGACCTTTGAACGCTATACGGGACAGGAGTCTGACGAGGAACGGCAGCGCATTATTGCGATGCCCCCCGATATTCTTTTGACCAACTACGTTATGTTGGAACTGATCCTAACGCGATCAACAGAACGCAAGTTGATCGCATCAAAAACGCTTCAATTTCTGGTTCTAGATGAGCTACATACCTATCGTGGACGCCAGGGAGCCGATGTTGCGCTCCTTGTGCGCCGTGTACGGGATCGACTAGCTGCAGGTGAACTGCAATGTATCGGCACCTCGGCAACTCTGGCTGGAGCGGGAAGCTATACCGAGCAACAAGCAGAAGTTGCTGGCATGGCAACGCAGATTTTTGGCACGCTCGTGAAGCCCGAGCATATCATCGGTGAGGTTTTGCTACGTACAACACGCAACGTTGAGCATGATGAGCACTTTCGCCAACAACTTACCGAGCGTGTCCGCAATAGAGAATATCAGCCGCCGTGCGACTATCAGGGCTTTATTCAAGATCCTTTGTCTGTCTGGATTGAGAAGACCTTCGGCGTTACTGAGCGAGAAGGCCGTCCAGTTCGTACGATACCCAAGAGTATCACTGGTGAAAAGGGAGCAGTACACGAACTCAGTCGTATTACAGGCGTTCCTCTTGAACAATGTATTGTGGCAATTCAGCAAGGGTTACTTGCAGGCTACGAGTGTGAGCCACAGCCGGAAACTGGCAAGCCACCATTTGCCTTCCGCCTTCACCAATTTATTAGCAAAGGCGATACAATCTACGCTTCGCCTGAAGCAGAGCGCTATCTGACCCTGCAGCGTCAACAGTATGTACCAGGAGGCCGTGAGCGTGTCCTTCTGCCTTTGGTTTTCTGCCGTGAATGCGGTCAGGATTACTATTGCGTCCGCATGAAGGATGGAATGTTTATTCCTCGTGCCTTGAATGACCAACTGGATGATGATGGGCAAGCTGGTTTTCTGTATAACAGCATCGATAATCCTTGGCTGACAGATGAAGAAAGTCTTTTGGAGCGACTTCCTGATGATTGGATCGAAGAATATAAATCACGGTATCGTATTCGCAGTACCCGCAGAAAAGATCTGCCGCGAGCTGTGAGTGTGCATCCAGATGGTACTGCCAGCGATAGCATTGAGGAGCCTGCTCGTGTGGACAACACACTTAATTGCCATTTTGTCCCGGCACCATTCCGTTTCTGCTTGCACTGTGGGGTCTCTTATAATGCTCGCCAGACTGGTGATTTTGCCAAGCTTGCATCTCTTAGCTCGGAGGGGCGCAGCACCGCCACGACTATTCTGAGCCTTTCGGCCATTCGGCGTTTGCAAGAGGCACCCAAGCAGCCCATTTGGCCCAAAATGTTGAGCTTTACCGATAATCGGCAGGATGCTTCTTTACAAGCAGGTCACTTTAATGACTTTATCGAAGTCGGTGTGTTACGTTCTGCTCTGTATCGAGCAGCACAACAGGCAGGCTCGGAAGGACTCCATCACGAAGATTTAACCCAACACGTTTTCAATGCGTTGGCACTGCCACTAGAACTGTATGCCAGCGATCCCGCTGTCAAATACCAGGCCCTGGCAGAAACCAGCCGGGCATTTCGCCATGTCCTTGGATACCGTCTGTACCGCGATCTCAAACGTGGATGGCGCATCACTTCACCCAACCTGGAACAATGTGGCCTGCTCCAGATCAAATACCTTTCACTCGAAGACCTTCGCCAGGATGAGAGTGTGTGGCAGAATTGCCATCGCGCATTGAGCACCGCAACACCAGCCACCAGAGAACAGGTCAGTAAAGTATTGCTTGATTACATGCGGCGTGAGCTAGTTATCAAGGTCGATTACTTAGATCAAGAGTTTCAGGAGAGAATACAGCAATTAAGCAATCAACGCTTGGTAGCTCCCTGGGCACTCGATGAAAATGAATCGAAGGTCCACGCGGCCATTCTCTTTCCTCGATCCAGCAACAATAATGATTACGGAGGTAATGTGTACCTCTCCGCTCGTGGTGGCTTCGGACAATATCTCAGGCGCAGGGCCACTTTTCCTGATTTTGACAAGAAGCTCCGGCTTGAAGATACAGATATGATCATCAAGGATCTGCTGGAAGGATTACGACATGCCGGGCTTGTTGAACGCGTCGTCGAGCCGCGCGGTAAGGATGATATGCCAGGTTACCAATTACCAGCCTCGTCGATGACCTGGATGGCTGGCGATGGCACCCAGGCTTTCCATGATCCTATTCGTGTTCCACGTAAGTCGAGCGAAGGACACGGGACAAACCCGTTCTTTGTCGAGTTCTATCGTACCACGGCTGCTAGCCTTTACCATCTGAAGGCTTACGAACACACAGCGCAGGTTCCCTATGATCTACGTATAAAGCGCGAGGAAAATTTCCGAGACAACAAACTTCCAATCCTCTACTGTTCACCCACTATGGAGTTAGGAGTAGATATTGCAGAACTCAATGTTGTTAATATGCGCAATATCCCACCCACTCCTGCCAACTACGCTCAGCGTAGCGGACGGGCGGGTCGTAGTGGACAGCCAGCAATGGTCTTCTCTTACTGCTCGATGGGTAGCCCCCACGATCAATACTTCTTCAAACGCCCTGAATATATGGTAGCCGGAGCCGTCACACCCCCACGACTCGATCTGGCAAATGAAGATCTTGTCAGTGCGCACATCCATGCTATTTGGTTAGCAGAGACTGGACTCAGTCTAGGACGCTCACTCAAAGACATTCTGGAGGTCTCAGGTGATGAGCCAACACTAGCACTTTTGGGCTTTGTACAGGATAGTATTGAGG
>Ga0193728_1001217_pt1 | contig 13006 bp, 12 predicted proteins | sample U1c1metaG_FD_143037 | JGI IMG/M metagenome (GOLD analysis project Ga0193728, IMG submission 143037) | Soil microbial communities from a riparian zone of the East river system, Colorado, United States - U1c1 | ecosystem: Environmental > Terrestrial > Soil > Riparian zone | place: USA: East River...
GAAGATGCACACGGGGGTGAGCGGGTGCGGGCACCAGCTGGTGTCCTCAGACGAGGATGGGATCGGGCTTGCAAAGCGCTACCTCGGCTACATGCCGGGTAACTGGCGACAGAGTCCGCCGCCGGCGGCGACGGCAGAGCCCGCGTCGAGCGCCCCGATCGAGGAGATCGTGCCCGAGGACGAGAACAAGCCGTTTGACATGAAGGCGCTGATCGAGGCGGTGGTGGACGCGGGCTCGCTGCTGGAGGTGCATCCGCGCTGGGCGAAGGAGATCGTCGTGGGGTACGCGCGCCTGGACGGAAATGCGATCGGGATCGTGGCCAATCAGCCCAAGCACAAGGGGGGCGTGCTGTTCGGCGACTCGGCCGACAAGGCGGCGCGGTTCATCTGGACGTGCAACGCGTTCAACGTGCCGCTGCTGTTCCTGGCGGACGTGCCGGGGTTCATGATCGGCACGCAGGTGGAGCGCGAAGGCATCATCCGACACGGCGCGAAGATGATCAGCGCGGTCAGCGAGGCGACCGTGCCGAAGGTGTCGGTGATCGTTCGCAAGGCCTACGGGGCGGGGCTGTATGCGATGGCAGGACCGGCGTTTGAGCCGGACTGCTGCATCGCCCTGCCGAGCGCGTCGATCGCGGTAATGGGCCCGCAGGCGGCGATCAACGCCGTGTATTACAACCAGCTGCAGGCGATCGCCGACGGGGACGAGCGCGCGGCCAGGACGGAGGAGCTGCGCCGGGAGTACGGCGAGGACATCGACATCCTGCATCTCGCCTCCGAGATGGTGGTGGACGCGGTGGTCGAGCCAAAAGAACTGCGCGCGGATCTGATTAAGCGTTTTGCGCACGCAAATTCAAAGCAGCGCACGTGGCCGGAAAAGCACAATGGTGTGACACCCGTGTAGTTGCGGGTGGGTAAGCCATAGCCAGCCCTGCTATCGAGTTGCAGCCGGCGCCGCTTACCACACCCGCAACGTATCGGGAGCGCTGTAGTCAGGCTGTAGAAGGCGCTGCGATATCTCCGAAAGGCTCTCTGCCAACGGTGGCGCGAAGGGCTGCGTTCTGATGCTTGGTGACGTACCAGAAGTGAACGAAGTAAGGCACGATCAGGGAGAATGCCGGGAAAGACAAGCAGCAGCGCCAGCGTCGGGCTGGTTGGTGAACCTGCTGAACCTTCAGCGAAGCATCCTAGAGCGCGTGGCGGCGTGGCGGCGTTTTGCATTAGATTGCTGTGGTATGGACGCGACCGACCTTGCATATGCCGGAATCGCCAGACAGGTCGAGCTGATGGCGAAGGGCGAGGTGAGCTCGCGCGAGCTGGTCGACCTGTATCTGGAGCGGATCGAGCGTTATGACGGGCGGCTGAACGCGTTCAGGGTCGTGCTGGGCGAGCGCGCGCAGATGGAAGCCGACCAGGCCGACGCGCGGCGCGGGGCGGGAGACAGCGGGCGGCCATTGCTGGGTCTGCCGATCGCCGTCAAGGACGAATTCGACGTGGCCGGCGAGGTGACCACGTTCGGCACGAATGCCTACGGCGAGCCCGCGCGCGAGGACTCGGAGATCGTGCGCCGCGCGCGCGCGGCGGGGGCGATCGTGATCGGCAAGACACATATGCCCGAGCTGGGCGCCTTTCCCTGGACGGAGTCGCCCACCTGGGGAGTGACGCGCAACCCGTGGGGGCTGCAGCGCAGCCCCGGCGGTTCCAGCGGCGGCAGCGCGGCGGCCGTGGCCGCCGGCCTCGTGGGCGCCGCGCTGGCGGGCGACGGCGGCGGATCGATCCGCTTTCCGTCGGCGTACTGCGGGTTGTTCGGGCTGAAGACCCAGCGCGGCCGCGTGCCGCTGGCGCCGCACCTGAACGCCTGGCACGGGCTGGTCGTCAACGGCGTGCTGGCACGCTCGGTGCGGGACACCGCGCTGTTCTATGACGCGATCGCCGAGGGGCCGCCGGACCTGAACGCGCCCGTGGTCCCGGCCAGCTCGTTGCTGGACGCGCTCGCGCAGCTGGGTATCGGCACGGAGGGGTCGTCGTCCGGGTCCGCCAACGGAGGGACACGGGGTCGGAAGCTGCGGATCGCGGTCGCGAGCAGGCTGCCGCCGTCGCCGCTGACGAAGCTCCATCCGGAGAATCGCGCCGCGCTGGAGGAGACGGCCGAGCTGCTGCGGGGATTCGGACACGAGGTGAACGAGCGCGAGGTCGACCACGGGCCGACCGCGCCCGCAGCCGAGTTCACGGTCCTGTATCTGAAGAGCCTGCAGGAGGAGTCCGCCACGTTCGCGCATCCCGAGCGCATCGAACGGCGTATCCGTACGCTCGCGCGGATGGGAGCGATGCTCCCGCAGAGCGCAGTCGATTGGGTGGAAGAGCGCCGGGTGGAGTATGCACGGCGGCTGAACGAGCCGCTGGCCGACCACGACGTGCTGCTGACCCCGGTGACGCCGGCGCCGGCGCCGGCGATCGGCGCGCGCGAGGGCCGCGGTTGGCTGCGCACCACGATGGCGGCGTCGGCGACCGTACCGTATGCGGCGTGCTGGAACATCACCGGTCAGCCGGCGTGCTCGGTCCCCGCGGGACACGCCGCCGACGGGATGCCGCGCGCGGTGCAGCTCGTGGGCAGGCCGAACGACGAGACGACGCTGATCGCGCTCGCCGCCCAGATTGAAGCGGAGCGCCTGTGGGCGCAGGACCGCCCGCCCGGGTTCGACTGACCTCGGGTCCGGGTCCGGCCGTCGGTTTGGTTTGCGCAGGCCCCGGGACGCCACGCGCCCGGGACGGCCGAGTCGAGAGTGCGGCGGGTGGGAGTCGAACCCACACGCCCTTGCGGACAGAGGCTTTTGAGGCCTCCGCGTCTACCGTTCCGCCACCGCCGCAACGACCCGCCAACTATAAGGCCGAACGGGCCGTGCCCGCGAGGCGCGGCTCAGGCCGGGTGGGGGGGTGGCGCGTCGGGATAGGCGCGCCTGCCGGACATCGGGGCGGGCCGCTCCAGCTCGACGTTCCAACCCTGGGAGAAGCCGCGCATCGCGAAGGCGATCAGGAGCATCTGGACGGGCACGATCAGCAGCGTGACGGTGCCCAGCAAGCCGGCGTCGATCGCCGGCTGGGAGAAGCCGGGTTTGTCGCGCGAGAACCAGAAGGGTCCGGCGACGAGCGCGAACACGAGCAGGATGACGGCGAGGGCGGCGGCGACGGGTAGGACGCCCCGCTTCCAGCGCGCCGCGTAGAAGGCGAGCAGGAGGTAGACGAGGATGTAGCCGACCTGGATGAACCAGGCCGCCTGGAGCACCGACCAGCCGCCCGCGGTCACGATCAGCACGAGCCCTGCGGAGATGAGCAGCAGCAGCACGACGGTCGCGCGCGTGGCCTGCACGACCGGCTTGTCGCGGTTGGGATGCGTGATGACGGTCGCGCCCGAGGGCGCCAATGGGTCTGCCATTGGAGGCATCGTGACGATGACCATACAATCTCAGGCGGTCCTCATGCGTACCGATCGTGAATCGATGCGATTCACGATCGGCCAGCACGCAAGATGGCCTACATGCGCGCGTGGTGGAATTGGCAGACACGCCGGCTTTAGGTGCCGGTGGGCGCAGGCCCATGGGGGTTCGAGTCCCTCCGCGCGCACTCGTGGATGGAGTCCGCGCTGCGCTCAGCAGCCTTCGCTCGCGCCGGAGCCGGGCGTGCACTGCTCCCAGGCTTTGCGGCCGTAGGGGGTCGGATTGCCGTTGGTCAGCGAGGCGAGTTCTTCGCTCCATTCGTAGTTGGTTCCGTTTTCCAGGAACACTTCTTCGCCAACGATCCCGCCTTTGAATTTCACCCCGCCTTCCATGTGGACTTGGGCGTTCGGGGCGTAGATGCTCGCTTCCAGGGTCTTTCCACCGCCATTTGTGAACGTGAAAGGACCTTTGCCGCCCATCTCAATCAGCAGTGCGGCGGGGTTTTTTGCTTCGTTTTCGACATTGGATCCTCCCGCGATTTCGAACGTGCCGGTCCCGGCTGCACACACTTTGGGGGTTTCTTCCGGGCTACCGATAAAGATTTCCACTTTGGCGCCGACGGCGATTTTGAGCTTCGCTTCGCCTTTTGGCCCCAATGTGAGGTTGCAGAAGAAGTATTTTGTTGTGCGGCCAGATTCTCCCAGAGTGAGTTTGCCAGTGCCTTTCAGGTTGAGTTCGTATTTTGCTTCGTTCCAGGTGAACGTACCTTCGAGTTTATCTGCTACGCCAATGCGACTGTCTTCATTGCTTGCGGCTGTCGCATGGGTCGACGGAAGCGGAGCTTTGATCGGGCATTCGGATGCACTGCGTGTCTTTTCGAGCGGCGGGTTTGACAGCATGCCGCCGACGCCGCCGATTTTCACGCCGCTCGCGTTGCGTTCGACGCCGGCTGCCGGCTTGAATTTGCCTTCGGGCGGACAGATTTCAAAGCCACGTGCAAAATTGGCGCTTCCTCCGCCAAGGATTTCGCCGTTGCTGGCGACCACCGCGGGGACTTCCACGGAGCCGCTCACCAAGACTTTCTTGAGTCCCACGACGCCCTTTACGCTGAAAAGCGATTCTTCGGCAGACGTGACGCGTGTCTGAAGTCGAACGCCGGGTTTGACACTATTGACCAGCCCTTCGGAAGTTACGCAGCGCTGCGTCGTGACGGAGATGGTTTCCACGGTCCGCCCGGCGCATTTTTCCCCGGCTTTGAGTGGCAGCGTGGTCCAGTACTGGAAGGTCGCGCTGTTGCCGAGCGACTCGGGGCTGTTGTTGCAACTGGATGTGACCGCTTCGCTTCCGTTGATGCACTGCGTTTCCCCGGGTTTGAGCTGGCTCATTCGGTAGCTCGCCACCTGCAGTCCCGCTTCGGCGGCCGCGAGCTCGGCCTTGACGTTGCTGTCGCGCGTGGTGGACGTGGAGGTCTGCACCGCGACGGCGATCGCCGCGCCCGTGAGCAGGGTGATGACGAACAGCACGATGATCGCGCTCGGCAGGACGAACCCGGCCTCGCCGGCTGGACGGCGCTTGAAGTTGAGGTGACGCATATGGACCGTTCCGTGTCGAGTTGTGGGGATGCGCGTCGACGACAGGCTTCCGGCGGAGAGCAGCATATTTTCCTTTCGAAGCCTCATCAGTTGGGTTTGGCGAGGAGCGTGGACACCCGGACGGGCGTGGGTTCATGGTTGCCGGCCGGCACTTTGACCGTGACCGCGACCGTCAGTCGCTTGTAATTTTCCGCCGCCGGGCATTTCGCCCCGCAGTTTTTGTCTGTGTGCCAGGTGACGAAGTCGTAGACGTTGCCGCTGAGGAGGCCGTCTTTCCATTCGCAGGCGCCGACTTTTTCCGCGCATGACCGGCCGGTCGGCGTGGCTGAGACCGCGCCTGTTCCTTCGATCGCCAGCGTCTCGGCTTCTGTGCCGGCGGCGCCGTACTGGTATTCGTTTGTGCCCCCTTCTTTGACGTAGTAGTCAGGGTTGTTCGCTTCGGTCGAGTGGGTCGGCGCCGAGGCCATCGCCAGTTCGCTGTAGGGAATCACCTGCAGTCGCTCGATCTCCAGCTGCGCGCGGTGAGCCATCGCGGTCCGGCGTTCGGACAGCAGCGTGAGCTTGCGCGCGCTGTCGAAGGCGCCGATCAGCCCGAGGACTCCGACCGTCAGCACGAGTGCGGCGATCAGCACCTCGACCACCATGAAGCCGTCCTCGGCGCGTGAGGAAGGCGATCTGCGGAAGATGAAGCGAGGTCTCATCTCAGCCTTTGAGTTCCAGGTTGCGCATGAAGGCGGCGTTTTCGAGCACGACTTTGTGGCCGTAGCCGCTGCTGCCGGCCTGTTTGAGCGTGCCTTTTGCGGGCAGTTCGATCTTCAGCGAGACGACGTTCGGCACAGTTGTGTTGGTTTCGGTCCCTTTGAAATAGGAGAAGACTTCGGTCCCGTTGACAACGTCCTTCACGATCGCCGGGCCGGTGCCCGGGAGGGCTTTTCCTTCTTCGGCCGCGAGGCGGACGCACTGGGTGTATTCGGTGCCCGACTGGCTGACGTTGCATTCGTACTTGATCTTCCAGCTTTGGCCCCCGATCGTGGCGAGGAAGAGGATCGCGCCGGGTTTCGCTTCTTCGACTTTGGTTGTCTGACGGATATCGCGTACCATGCGCGCCAAGCCGGCCCGGTCTTCCTGGAGCGTGAGCGCCCATTCGGTGTCGCGCGCCTGGACCTGCTGGCTCGACTCCAACATCGCGAGAACGGCCCCGAACACCACGATCGCGAGCGCGGACGCCACGAGCAGCTCGATCAGCGTGAAACCGTCCTCCGAGGAGGGTTCCGGGAGCCTTCTTTGACGAAACGTATCAATCATCACAAGCACATGGGTAGAGGTCCACCCATGGCTTCGGCATCCGCGTTGTCTGGCTTTAGGACCTGAGGACGCTTGTACTACGCGACTATGGGAGTACTGCTCTGCGGCGTCTCGGTGTCCTCGGTCCACCGTCTGCAGGCGGGAGCTGGCTTTGGAGGGCCCATGCGGTGCGGCGGATGGTGGGCGAGCCCCGGCGGGGCTCGCCCACCGAGGGCTTCTACGACGTCGGCTGCGAAACGGCCGCGCCCATGTCGGCCGGCGCGCCCGTGCGCTGGTACATCAGGATGCCGACGACGATCGACCACAGCATGAACCCGATCAGGGCGGGGAAGCCCGCGGGCGGGATCAGCACGGCGATCCCCAGCACGATCGCGACCCAGCCCAGCCACTTCGGCAGCGCCGCGCCGCGCAGGATCGCCAGCCCGCTTGAGATCGCGAACACGAACGCTCCGGCGAGAACCGGCAGGAATAGTTCCTGACTGAGGAAGTTGAGCGTCTGGGCGGCCTGTGGCCCCAGTTGGTGGAGGTGGTGGGCGAGCCCGTATTCGATCCCGGTGCCCGTGAGCGCCCCGACCGTCATCAGCACCGCGCCGGCCAGCACGAGCGAGCTGAGGCCCTCCGCTCCGGGTGTGCGGCGCAAGTACGAGCGCAGCGCTCCGCCGAACAGCACGAGCACCAGGAACGCCAGCGCGAACAAGATCGCGGACGTCTCGACTTCCGAGCGGTGCGTTCCATAGAACGCGATCACCTTCGCCGGTCCCGAGTTCGCATCTGGCGTTTCCGCGCCCGCGACGACTGCGGCCACCACAAGCAGGCCGAACAGGACGCCCGTCAGCGGCGCGAGCTTACTCCAACGATCAGTCATATCCCTCTATACCCCTTGGCTTGGACAACAGACCCTTGCGCGCGCGACTCTATACCCGCGAGCCCCTAGAATCCCGTTTCCTTGACGGTTCGCGCCGGCGCTGGACGCGGGTCCAGCGCACGCAGGTGCGGACGGCATTGGGGGACTGGTGTATCGGTAACACGGCGGTCTCCAAAACCGCAACGCGAGGTTCGACTCCTCGGTCCCCCGCTCAGGCCGGTCGCTTGCCGCCCGCGCGGCGCCGCACGTCGTCCGCGCCTGCGACGAATATCTCGCTGACCATCTCCGGCGCGAACATGCCGTGCTCGACCACGCCCGGCGTCGCGCTCAAGCGCTCTGCCAGCCGGCGCGCGTCCCTCACCGGGCCGGTGTAGTCGGCGATCAGATTCCCGTCGGGGCTAGCTCGCACATCGCGCAGCCGCACGTCGCCGATCGCGGCCAGGGTGCGCTGTACGCCGAACTGCAGCACCTCCAGGGGCACCGGCGGCCCCAGCCGCGCCACCTCCTTCTCGGCTGAGACGATTACCACGAACCGCCTCGCCGAGGCCGCCACGATCTTCTCGCGTGTGTGCGCTCCGCCGCCGCCCTTCACCAGCCACCCCTCCGGGTCGACCTGGTCGGCTCCGTCGATCGCGATGTCCAGCTCGCCCACCTCGTCCAGTTCATGCACCTTCAATCCCAGATCCCGCGCGATCTGTGCCGTCGCCGGCGAGGTCGCCACGCATCGCGCCCGCTTCAGCTCGCCCGCGCGCTCGCCCAGCGCTGCCAGCAGGTAGGCCACTGTCGTGCCCGTCCCCAATCCGACCGCCATCCCGTCCTGCACCAGCATCGCCGCGGCCCTGGCCGCCTCGAGCTTGCGGTGTGCGATCTCCGCGGAGTCGGTTCCCGAGCCGCTCAGCGGCGACGGTGTCTCAGGCGCGCGATCGGATGCCATGGCGCGTGCGAGCGTATCGCCCCTGACGGCGATGCCTCCCCGTCGCCGATGGTCGGCCGATCGGAGATCGAATCGGAATCTCCGATCGGCCGGCGGCGTGGCTCCTCGTCGAACAGTTCCATCCGGTGCCCGCCCGCTCGCTTGGCTCGATACATCGCCACGTCGGCCTCCCGCAGCAGGTCCTCCGGGTCGGCCTCGGGGTCGCGCGAGATCGACACGCCCACGCTCGCGAACATTCCCACCTCGATCGCCCCGACCTCGAACGGCGTCTCCAACCCTCGCAGGACCCGTTCGGCGACGTCGAGCGCTTCCTCGTCGCTTTCGAGGTCCTCAGCCAGGATCACGAACTCGTCCCCGCCCAACCGCGCGACCGTGTCGCTGTCGCGGAGCGTCCGCGTCAGCCGCTCGGCGACCGACACCAGCAGCAGGTCGCCGACGGCGTGTCCGAGGCTGTCGTTGATTGCCTTCAGCCCGTCCAGGTCGATGAACAGCAGCGCGATCGGCCCCTTGCCGCGATGCAGCCTGGCGAGCGCCTGATGCGCGCGGTCCATCAGCAGCAGCCGGTTCGGCAGCTTCGTCAGCGGGTCGTGCAGCGCCTGGCGCTCCAGCCACATCCGATCGGTCACGTCGCGCGCCGCCGCGTACCACACCTCGCCGTCGCACCGTGCGCTCCACAGCAGCCACCGCCACGAGCCGTCCTTGTGCCGGTAGCGGTTGGTGAAGTTCACCAGCTGCGCGTTGCGGTTGCGTCCGGCGAGCGTCAGCGCGAGCGTCTGCTCGAGATCGTCCGGATGCACCCGCGCTTGCATCGGCTCGGCCACCAGCTCCTCGATGCTCCAGCCCAGCGCGTCCGCCCACGCGGGGTTCAGCAGCGTGAACCGTCCGTCGAGCGATATCTCCGCCAGCAGGTCGCTGGTCATCTCGAACAGCCTTTCGATCCCGTTCGTGTCAGCGCCGGCGCCGGATGGGTCGGTGACAGGCGGGTGCGCGTGCATCACCCATCAAGTCGGCGCGTATACCCCGTTTACGGGTCTCGTATTCCCGCGCTGGACGAATGATCTAGCCGGGCAGTGCCGCGGCGGGCGTGTCCGGCTGGGGTCCATCCAACTCGGCGAGCGCACGCGCACGCGCGTCGACGTCCCCGCGCAGGAAGCGCCACACCGACAGACCCATCATGATCGTCATGAGCACGGCGCTGCCGACGCACCACTCGCAGATTTTGTGCAGCGTGAACACCTCGCGGTAGGTCAGATAGGCGCTGAACCCCAATCCTCCGAGCGTCAACGCCATCGTCGCGAACCTCGTCCGCTCGCCTTCAGGCGCCAGGAGCGAACCGAGGATGACGATGTAGCCGAGCAGCCCGATCAGCGCGACCGGGACGCCCGCGAACTCGGAGTAGCGGGATTTCTGCACCTGGCTGCAGGGGTTGCCCTTGATCGAGCAGGGTGGTGTCTTGCCGGAATAGTGGAGGTAGGTGAGGTATCCGGCCAGGGCGATGCCCACGGCGGCGAGCACGATCAGCGTGACTCTGAGGGCACGCACACTCATCGTGCTACCCCTTCAGCAGCTTTTCGATCGCTTCGTTAAAGGTGGTCGGGTCGGTCAGCGAGCTGTATTCGAGCTTGCTCGGCGTCGCTTCCGTCTTGCCGATCAAGAACGACGGTGTGCCCGTGAACCCCGCGCCGTTGGCCGCCTGCGCGTCGGTGGCGAGCTGGGTGGTGAGGGCAGGTTCGGCACGGTCGTTGGTCCACTTCGTCAGGTTGAGCCCCGGCACTTGCTGGGCCAGGCCCTGGAGATAGCTTTCCGTGACATACCCGCTGCTCTCTTCGCCCTGCTCGTGGTAGAACGTCTCGAGGTAGTTCCACATCTTCTTCTGCTTGCCGGCCGCGAGCGCCGCGGCCTGCTGCGTTTTGAACACTTCCTGTTCACGCGTAGCCGTCTCCAGCGAGCGGTATTCGATCTTCACCTTGCCCGTCCGCACCCACTTCTGGATAATCGCCGGCAGCGCGCCCAGCGTGAACTCCTTGCAGATCGGGCACTGCAGGTCGCCGAAATACTGCAGCGTCACGGGCGCGTTCGGGTTGCCCAGCACATTCCCGTTCTGGGGGATGCCGCCGATCAGCGTGTTGACCGCGGCGACCGTCTGGTTCGCTGCTGCGCTGTGAGGAGCGACCTTCTTCGTGCCGCCGCCGCCCGTCGCGATCAGGATCACGACGACGACCGCCACGACCGTTGCCACGACGATCCCGAGTTGGGTCAGCCGCGCTTTGCGTTTGGCCCCGGCCGCTTCGGCTTCCTCCAGCGCCTTACGCTGTTCGCGCGCCTGCTCGCGACGTTGCTTGCGCGTCAGATCCGCCTCGTCGTCCTCGACTCCCGGGCTATGACTCATGCCCACTTTCTACACGTTTTTGCTCAATCTTGTCTAAGGACGCTATCGCTCGGCGTCCGTGCGAGGATTCGGGTGTTCCACCCGCCCCCGTAGCTCAGCTGGATAGAGCAGCGGACTTCTAATCCGCAGGTCGCTGGTTCGAATCCAGCCGGGGGCGCTACCCAGTGTGGTGTTGGTGGTGGGGGACTCATGGGGGAAGCCTGCTCCCCCCATGCTGTTCGCATGGTCGTGTGTTCGAATCACACCGGGGGCATTTGTCGTCGCGTTTCTGACCGCAGCCATCGCGGGGGTGGGGATGGTAGGGCCGCATGCGGCCCTACCAGACCCCGCACATGTGCGGGGTCGTCGAACGGCGCATGCGCCGTTCGTGCCATGCCGCATGCGGCATGGCATCGGGAGCGCGCATGCGCGCTCCCGCCCCCCGGCTGGTTGACATATATCGGGACTTCTGTAAACTAAGCGGACATTCTCTTTTTATGCGACTGTAGAGGAGACGTACGACATGTCAGCTGTAACGAGCCACGCCGCGCCCGACGACATCGACTCCGGGCCTGCGGCCGCGGGGACGCTCAATCCGGCGCACTGGCGCGATCGCAAGCGCTACGCCTGGCTGCTCGGCTTGATCGTGCCGTTGCTGCCGTTCATCTCCTGGGGTCTGGTCGAACTCACCGGCCTGGGCGTGTTCTGGTTCTACGGCCCGGTGCTCATCTTCGGCGTGTTTCCGCTGCTGGACCTGATCGTCGGGCTGGACGCCTCCAATCCCCCGGACAGCGTCATCAAGTGGCTCGAGCAGGACCGCTACTACCGCTGGTGCACCTACCTGTTCCTGCCGCTCCAGTACGCCGGCCTGGTGTTCGCCTGCTGGATGTGGTCTCACGGCGGACTGTCCACTGTCGAGTCGATCGGTCTGTCGCTGACGGTCGCGATGGTCGCGGGCGTTGCCATCAACACCGCGCACGAGCTCGGTCACAAGCGCGCGAGCTCCGAGCGCTGGCTCAGCCGCGTCGCGCTGGCCCAGACCGGCTACGGGCACTTCTTCATCGAGCACAACCGCGGCCATCACGTGCGCGTGGCCACTCCCGAGGACCCGGCCAGCGCGCGCCTGGGCGAGTCGTTCTACGCGTTCTGGCCGCGCACCGTCTCCGGCAGCCTGCGCTCGGCTTGGGAGCTAGAGCGCGTCCGCCTTCGGCGCATGGAGCGGGGACCGTGGACGATCCGCAACGACGCGCTCAGCGCGTGGGCGATGACCGTCGCGCTGTTCGCCGCGCTCGCGCTCGTGTTCGGGCCGGTCGTGCTGCCCTACCTGCTGATCCAGGCCGTCTTCGGATTCTCGCTGCTGGAGGTCGTCAACTACCTGGAGCACTACGGCCTGCGGCGCTCGCGACGCGAGGACGGCCGCTACGAGCGCACCGCGCCCGAGCACAGCTGGAACTCCAACAACGTCGCCTCCAACGTGCTGCTCTATCACTTGCAGCGCCACTCCGACCACCACGCCAACCCGCTGCGTCGCTATCAGGCGTTGCGCCACTACGACGAAGCCCCACAGTTGCCCACCGGCTACGCCGGCATGATTCTCGCCGCGGTGCTGCCACCGGTGTGGCGGCGCGTGATGGATCATCGCGTGGTCGAGCATTACGAGGGCGACCTGACCCGCGCCAACATCAGCCCACGCGCGCAAGCTCGCGTGCTCGCGCGCTATGGCCCCGGCACTGTCGCGGTGCCGGCCACGGACGGCGGCCGGTCCGCGGGGGGCGTCGCGCGGTGAGCCGCTACCGCTGCCCGGCCTGCGGGTACGTCTACGACGAGGAGCTCGGCCATCCCCACGAGGGTTTCCCGCCGGGCACACCATTCAGCGAGGTGCCCGAGGAGTGGCACTGCCCGGACTGTGGGGTGCGCGACAAGGTCGATTTCGAGCGCCTGCCATGAGCGTCGCGACTCCCGCCTCGACCCCCACCTCCGCGCCGCCGCCGCCGACGCCCTACGCGGTCGCAGCCCGCGCGCTGCTGCGCGACACCCTGCTCGACGCGGCGCGGCGCGAGCTCGAGCAGCGCGCCTGGAGCGAGGTCACGATGGCCGACATCGCGCTCGCCGCGGGCGTCAGCCGTCAGACGTTGTACAAGGAGTTCGGTTCGCGCGAGGCGTTCGCGCAGGCGTTCGTGCTGCGCGAGGCCGAGCGCTTCATCGCGGCGATCGAGAGCGCCCTGGATGCTCATCTCGAGGACCCGATCGCGGCGCTGAGCGAGGCGTTCGGCCTGTTTCTCGCCGCGGCCGCCGAGGATCCCCTGATCCGCGCGGCGATCGCCGGTTCGGGCGAGATGCTCCCGTTCGTCACCACCCAGGGGCAGTCGCTCGTGCAGGGCGCCGCCGAGCGCCTGTGCGCAGCGATCCTCGCCCGCTGGCCCCAGGCTGCCCCGCATGACGCCGCACTGCTCGCCGAATGCCTCGTCCGCCTGGGGATCAGCTACGTGGCGCTGCCCGTGCGCCCAG
>Ga0193728_1001218_pt1 | contig 13004 bp, 8 predicted proteins | sample U1c1metaG_FD_143037 | JGI IMG/M metagenome (GOLD analysis project Ga0193728, IMG submission 143037) | Soil microbial communities from a riparian zone of the East river system, Colorado, United States - U1c1 | ecosystem: Environmental > Terrestrial > Soil > Riparian zone | place: USA: East River...
AGATTAATAAACGATTAAGATTAATAAACGATTAAGATTAATAAACGATTAAGATTAATAAACGATTAAGATTAATAAACGATTAAGATTAATAAACGATTAAGATTAATAAACGATTAAGATTAATCTGTAACAATTAAAATTAATGGTTAAGTTTAACCAAAGTATAGGCTTAATCGGATTTGAACCAATATCAAGACCGTCATGAGCGGTTTATTTTACCAATTAAACTACAAGCCTTGGTTTAGCTGAGCCTATAACACTAGTTTTATGGGTTTTTAAATGCATGTTATTTATGGGAAATGATGTATGTATAATAACTGTTTTATTCATTTCTAGCAGTGAAATAACCCTGCCGACTTATCTTATTAATTGAATTTTTAATATTATGTGTTTGTGGCGTATATATATATATATATATATAATATAAAAGTATTAAAAAAATGTAATTTAAACATTTTTGTTTTCTCAATTAATGTACTTTTACACGTTTTGCACATTATACAGCTAATTTTACTATAATTTTTTTTAAAAAAAAAATTAATAAATATATAACATGCCCCACATCATAAATTTATTATTTTTGCATAGAGTTATAACGATAAGCTTTAAAAAAAATAATTTAAAGTAATTTCAATTATTATTTTTTTTGTGCTTATAAAAAAAATAACTTAGAGTAGCAGGATTCGAACCTACGCTGTTAGAATCAAAGTCTAATGCCTTACCACTTGGCTATACTCTATTATTTAAAAACAACTTTACTTTTAATGTAAAAATTAGAAGATAGCATATTTTTAATATTTTTATAATAAAAATAAGATAATAATTGTTTACATAATCTTGAATTTACCTTTTTAATTGATAGTAAACTATAATGTAGAACAGCTCTATATTTAAATAAAGCAAATTGATTTCTACCAACTTTAAATTGTATAGGTGATTTTAATATATTTAGTAGTTTAAAACTTTTTTTTAAATTTACTAAATTTAGTAATGCAAGACCGCATGCTTTTTTTAAAAAAAATATAATTCTAAGTATAGATAAGTTAACAATACGTTTATGAAAACTACCTATTGAAGATTTTGATACAACCATCATAAAATGATATAACCTTTTTCTCAAGTAAGAAAAAAAATAAAGGGTTACAGGTGGGGGTTGAACCCACAACCTTTCGAATCACAATCGAACGCTCTACCAGTTGAGCTACTACAACCTATATTCTGAACAACACTATCATGTGTGGGATTTGAACCCACAACCTTTCAAACTTAGTTCGAACGCTCTGCCATTTAAGCTACACAACCTGACGTCTAAGCCATCCTGCTCCATGTGGGGGTTGAACCCACGTCATTGCCTTGAAGGGACAAGGTCCTGCCGCTAGACGAAAAGAGCGCGGAGACATAGGAGTGTACACATATATAAATTTAAAACAATTTAATAAAATTACTTACTAATTCTATACTAGATATCGTTATATCACTATCAAAAGATTGAAAATTTAAATCATTTCAACTTTTTATAAAAAAAAATGAAATAGTATTTATATTTAAAAAATTTAACCAAACCCCTGATATAAAAAACCAAATAAAAACGTGATATAAATATTTAAATGAGCCGCCTATAACTAACTTGCTAAACAGCTCACCACTCATTAACACATCTACTATTGAGTGTACTTTAGTGTTAGTATAATTCGTGTTTGTAAAAATGTTAAAAGTAATTCCGTTAAAAAAGGAACTTTCATTTTCATCAATTAGTACAATATTATCTTTATTTAAAGAACGCTTATAGTACATTTTATCAGCATCAAAGAACATTAACTTAATGATTCGAAAATAATAAAAAATGCTGATAATGTTTATATACAATATAAAAATAGTTAACTTGTAATAACCAGAAAACACTAAAGCTTTTAAAACTAATAACTTCATATAAAATCCTATAGTTGGCGGCATACCAGCTAATGAAAAAATTAAGAATATAAAAGTAAATGCAGAAAATCTGTTGTACTTAAAAAAGGGTATTAAATCTGTTAAATAAACAATCTCCCTAACACCTTTAATGGTAGATACACTGATATTTATTAAAAAAGAAAATAATAATAGATTTAGCATGGTGTAAATACATATATAAATATATGATGAAATAAACCCATAAAAGTTGTTTAAAGAAAGACCTAACATAATAAAACCCATTTGGTTAATTGTAGTAAATCCAATAAATCTTTTTATTTTAAACTGATCAATAGCTCCCCAAGCTCCAACAATAATTGAGCCTAAAGAAAAAATAATTATAAAATTTTTAAACAAATCATCGTACAAGAAATAATTAACCGCACAACTGTAATAAAATCGAATAAAGCTACAATAAACTCCAAATTTAACGATAGTAGCTAAAAAACAAGTTATAACTGTTGGAGAACCTAAATAAACATCTGGGGTTCAGTTCTGCAATGGTATTAATGATAATTTAAAAAAAAAACCAAATATTATAAAAATAAAGCCAATAAACACAGTATATGACATACCTGTATCATTAACAAACAATTTACAAACTTGATTTATATCTATATATTTTACAGAACTAAACTCTCTATAAATTAAGCTAATGCCGTATAACATTACACCGCTAGACACAGCCCCCATAAAAAAATATTTTGCCGCAGCTTCCGTGTTTCCTGCTGAAGCTTTATCTAAAGCAATTAAAGGATAAATACTTAAGCTGATTATAATTATACCAATATATACCAAAAAAATATCTGTTAATTGAACTAGTATAGAAATAACACCCATAGACATTGTGATAGAAAAAATTACTTCAGTTTTTGATAAATTTTTAAAAGTATTAAAACTTATAGTAAAAAATATAAGTATGAATAAAATAATAAAAAAAATAGACATTAGTGAAAAGCTATCACATGCTAGAGATTTAGCAAGATAGTTGTCGGAAAAATCTATTGATTTAAATCAATGAAGTTTGGACATAAAAATATGAAAAACTCCTATTAAAAGAAAAAAAGTATTATAAATTACTAGTATTTTTAAAAATAAGCTTTTTTCATATCACTTATTAAAAAACACCATTACATTGCCTTTTTCTGCAAAAAAAAGCTTAATAAAAGATAAATTATTCTTAATTAAGAACATTATAGACAGCGTAATTAGACCTATTGGGTATACTACACACATAACTATCCAAGAATTTGAAAAAGTTCATATTAGCACATCTTTTAAACAGTACGCTATGTCTGTAAAAGTCCTTGAATCAGACATTGTCATAAACAATTCTTCCATGCGGGTATAGGTTCTAAGAAATACTGTTAGACTGAAACCTACATGAACTAAAAAATTTACCACATTTTCACTATAATAAAATACAAAACTTGATGTAGGTCTGGTAAGCCAACCTACGAGTATAATGGTGTTAAGAGTAATATATTTAATAATACTATCATCATAAGTAAATGAAGATGCTCATATTGGGTAGAAGTAATGTGGAGGTACTGCTTCAAAATAATTACTTAATAAACTCAGACTGCCTGAAAAATGTCAAAAAAATGAAAAAAAAATGTTAATATTGATAAACATTACTAAAGAGTAGATGAAGAACGTCATATTGTAATAAAACGCCGCAAATCCTTTAGCAATAACGGGTATAAATTTGAACATCCCATCCCCCTGCTGTACTGGACCTAGATCAAACCTAGGGTCGTACTCGACTACAACAGTTAAAAAATCTAAAGGACCGGCGAATACGCATAACTGACTAATTACAACAATATACACTAAACAAGTACCACAAAGAAGTTGAAGTATGAATCCTATTTCGTCAAGGATTCTATAACAGATTTTTTTTATTGTTTGCATTATTTGAAAAAACATTTATTAACAGTACTAAAAAGACACCTATTTTTACAAATTACTAACGTAATTGTAAGAAATAGCAAAAATATAAAAAAAATTAACAAAAAACAAGCGCACTGATGAGTTTATACTTATAGTCTCTCTACAGCCAATTAACCTTGAATTTTATTTATTACAAATTATAAAGAAATAAATTAATAAACTTTAAAAAAAATTTAACAAAAAAAAATACGCTGAAGCAAACAAACATAAACACACATTATATTGCATTCAACTGATTATAAATTTACTTATTACATATTTATAAAGAAGTAGAATTAAAAAAATTTAAAAAAAAACTTAACAAAAAAAATATGCTGCACAGTAATAAAAATAACACATTGCATTCAATAATTGACAATGAACTTATTTTACAAATTATTCGTTGAAATTATTGTAGATTTTTAAAAAATTTAATAAAAAGGTACTCCGCAGTAGGAAGTATCATATTATACGTGTTCTTGTTGCTTTAAATACGAACACGATGGGACTTGAACCCATAACCATTAACTCGACAAGCTAAAACTCTACCATTAAGCTACGCGTCCATATTTAGTCCACACCAATCAATGCTATTTTTTAAATAGCAATGGGTGTATTTAGAAAGTGTAGGATTCGAACCTACGAAAGAATATTCTAGTGGATTTACAGTCCACCGCCTTTGACCACTCGGCAAACTTTCTCAAAAAAAAAATTATACTGCTTGGGTAAGTAGGATTCGAACCTACGATATTAAAAAGCAATATGTTGATTTAGCAAACCAATACCTTAAACCACTCAGTCATTACCCCAACCTAATCAATCTTATTGTCATTTTTTTTATGTTTGTTAAAAAAATCATTTTATTAAATTTAAAAAAAATACGTTTCTAAAGTAAATTTTACTCAGAAACGCAAATAGAGCTTATTAGTGAAACTAGCAATAGAATACCAATGAGTGTGGTATGCAAATAACATTGTTGAAACACAAAAATACCTATTAATAAAATATCATTTAAATTGGTTAAGTACCTCACAGATAAAATACCTGCGAACGAGTTAGATGAAAGTATTCCTAAAAAATTAAAACTTGAGTCGAAAAAAAAATCTATTATAAAAAAGGTAGAAACTATAAATAAATAGTACATCAGTGTATAAACAATGTTGTTCCTATCAGTTATATATTTATCGTTATAAAACTCTTCTTCTTGTATTGATTCACTTTTTAGTGCGTAATTGTGTTGTGTTCCTAAAGACATTGATATTATTATAAAAACTACAGCAATTCCTGTACTATATAATAAAAGTAGTAAAATACCTAAAAACTCAAAACCTAACATTATTAATATAATACCTATTAATAAGTATATTAGAATAAAACTTAAAAGAATAGAAAAATTACTTTCTAACAATCAACTTATGCTAATAGCAACTAAAACAAATAAAATTAAATAATCAATTAAGTATAAAATAGAACTATACATTTTACGTGCGCATTATGTTGCGTGTTTTTTTCGGAGAGGTTGGACTTGAACCAACAACCTTTCGCTCCCAAAGCGAACACAATACCATTATGCTACACTCCGTATTATATGAGTGCATTGGGATTCGAACCCAAAACCTTTGAATTAAAAGTACAAAGCTCTACCATTAAGCTATACACCCTCCATATACTACATCTACTATCATTTTAAAAAAATTATTTTTTTTTTTAAAACATAGTTATAAAACCGTTAAATGATAAAAGTGTAAAAAAAACACAGATAAAGCTGCCCAAACTTATTGGTAATAAATTTTTTCAAGATATACTTAACAATTGATCAAACCTATATCTAGGAACATTGGCCCTAACTATTATAAAAACTAAAGCTAATAAAACTATCTTATATGTAAAAGAAAAATACATAAATAAGTATAATACATAGCCAAAAATAATATCATAAAAATATTGAATTATAATATGAGTGAGTGTGGAGTAAATAACTAAACTCGCTACTGTACACAAAAAGATAATAAATATATCTACCCATTGCGCTTTATTTTCTTCAATTTCAAACCTTAGATTTAAATCCTCAAATAACGTTCTTTGAATTGACATGGTTAGCCCAGTTAAGGTGTTAGTAAATTCCTTTAATAGCACTACAAACATGGCTGCACCTCCAAAAGAAATTAATAATAAATAGCTATTAGTGGGTGACATCCCTGCAAAAAATAAGAAAACACTAACGGCTGATAACAATAACATACTACTATACTCACCCAAAAAAAATAATGCAAAATTTATAGATGAGTACTCTACATTAAAACCAGCAACCAACTCTGCCTCTGCTTCTGGTAAATCGAATGGAACTCTGTTGGTTTCTGCTAGCACACTTATCCCAAATACTATAAAAGATATAAAACCCCCAAAGATAAATCAAACGTTGTTTGATTGATTTAATATTATATCAATAAAGTCTAAAGACCCACTAAAAAACAAAAGTGGTATGATAGAAAAAACCATAGGGATATCATAAGATATTAGTTGACTTAAACCTCTGTATGACCCTAAGGTAGAGTATTTAGAGCCGGATGATCATCCGGCTAAAACTACCCCAGCAACACCCCCTAGTGATATGGGAAATATGTATAATAAATTTATAGAGGAATTATTAGATAACTCCCCATACTCATTACTAGGGATATTAAATCAATTTAAAAACCCGAATATGAATGGAAGTGTTGATGCTACTGTATATAGGTAAGGGGTGGATGTTTTAATAAATAAAGATTCTTTAAATAAAAGCTTTAAAGCATCTGCTATGGGTTGCAATAAACCTAGAGGTCCTACTATATTTGGCCCAACCCTACGTTGCAGATAGGCCATCAGTTTACGTTCAGCTAGTGTAAAAAAAGCAACTGCTACAATTATGGGGATAATTGATACAAAAGAATTTATACCTCAATATAAAAAAAAAGAACATTTTTTCATTTCCTATTTAACAATTTCACAATTGTCTGCAAATCATCTATTGTATTTATCCTTAGTAACAGCATGTACTACTATCGGCATAAATCCGTGTTTGATACCACAAAGCTCACTACATTGTCCGTGAAAAACGCCAGGTCTTTTTATATAAACATAAACACAGTTTAACCTACCAGGACACGCATCAATTTTTACACCTAAAGATGGCACAGCCCAGCTATGTATTACATCAGAAGATGTTACTAAAATTCTTATTTTTGTTTTTATTGGCAAAATTAAACGGTTATCTACCTCAAGCAAACGTCACCAGCCACAGAAAGATGTTGGTAATTCTTCCAAATCTAAGGTATCTCTTCTTCAGTAAGCATATCTCCATATAGTCTTATAAGTTTCATTATCCGATAATATACAGCTATCAAACTCTAATGACAGATGTTTTGGACCAAAGGTGGTGTTTTTGTGTTTTTTTGATGCGACAATATTTTGTTTACAGTTAGAAATAACATCATCTAAATATAGTTTTTTCACTGAAGCAGGTCTAACATCTCCATAAAATTTTAAATCAGCCAACAAGCTATCTTCGGCTGTTTTCTTCATAACAGGTACTACTATCTCTTTAAACGTTTTAAACTCTTCTACATTAATAGTTGATGTGTTTAAAACAAAACTTCGTAACCATTTGTAACTCCCTCCTAACCTTTCAACACTTTTCATGGGTTCAGGGTTCAAACGAAGACTTACTCTTAATTTTTTTATAGCTGAAGATAATGTTTCTTCAGGTATTGTACCTAATATTGCATCAAATTCCGAAGGGGTTATTTCAGGATTAACAACCTCACTCCCAAGTATTAAAGCTAATCTTTTTACAGCTTCAGTTTTTAGCATTGCGAGTCCTTTAACACACATTACATCATCACATTCTGGTGCCGATATTAAAGATATGTCATAAATATCTACACCATCATCAAGCATACTTCGAACTGACTTATCGGCAGTAGCCAGCGCCTCTATCGTCCCTCGTCTCTGAGTCTTTATAAGCTCACCAAAACCTTCAGCGTTTAATGAATCAAGAGCTTGTGTTTGTGTTACTGCATAAACGTAATTATTTACTCTTTCAAAATCTTCTATACCGCGGGACATTAGATTTAGAAACCCACCAACTTTATCTCCTGTTTTCTCTCCCGAAAGAAAACCCTTAACACCAGTTTCTTTTAATTTTAATACTTTAGTGCTTGGTACATATGTATCTATTTCATAACTTCAATATCATTGTCTACCAATAACTTTGATCGTTAATTCTACTTTAGAGCAATGATCTATTGAATACAACAAAGCAAATGATGGTAATGCGATTCAAAATAAAATTACTAAAGGAAGAATTGTTCATATTATTTCTAAGGATAAGTAGTGTCTGGTGCGACTAATTGGAGTTAATATATCTACGCGTTCTGAATTAAACAAATGCACAGCCCGTAGTAATATAAAACTGACAAAAATGACTATAAAAATCATAAAAAACATTATATTATGATGTAGGTCTATTATACCCTCCATCGTAGGTGTTGCGGGCTGCTGAAAATTCATTTGCCATGGCAACGGTGCGTCTTTTTTAATTACAGACATGGGGTATTTAATAAAGTTGGTAGAAAAATAAGATCAAATTATACTTTTAGCCATTATTTATTAATAATACCCACCCTTAGGGGTACCTTGTTAAAAAAAAATATCAAGAAAAACGTTATTGAATGATTTACATCATTACAAAACGCTACATAACAGGAAAAATATCTTTAATTTTAAGATCAACACCACTCATAGATACTTTATCAAAAAAGATATTTTTCTCAAAAATTGAGTTATTTGAACTTAACGAATTAGATATAATGTTTGTGTAAACATTGAACTTAAGTGAAGAAACTACTAAATCATTAAGTATGTAATCTATGGGTTCTTGCTTAAAGAAAGCACTATATTCACACCTTAATGGGGTAATTTTGTTAGACTTTGATAGCTTATAGTAAATATAAGCATTTGAAAAATGATAAAATTTTAATGTCTTTTTTCTGTTCTTGGGTTTAAGTGTATTGATATTATACAAAAAATCCTTAAAAACAGCTAAATATTTAAAATTAATATCAATTAAATGCAACATGAGAGTACGTTTTTTAAATAAGTATAAACAAACTCTTGGTGTTTTTTTAAATATAATTACAAAAAGTCAAAAAAGAACTAACGCATCATCTACATTTTTCTTATAAACATATTTAATCTTCATATCTATTCTAAATTTTTTTTTACAAAACTCTATACAATTAAATAATTCATGTTTACTAAGTAAATAGTTATTATTTGAGCAAAAATTATAAATATTTAAAAAACTTTTAATGTGCGTAGTATTAGTCATATTTAAAAAAAAATTAAATTAAGAACCTCAAACATGTACTCAAATTCACAGAAAAATTCAAACAACATCAACAAAATGTCAGTATCAAGCCGAAACTTCAAACCCAACATGTTGTGATCTAGAAAAATGCTCACGTCTAGCTCTAAAATAACAAATAATTAGCATTATTGTTCCCACTAAAACATGAAATCCGTGGAAACCTGTAGCCATATAAAATATGGATCCGTAAATCCCATCATTAATTGAGAAAGTTGCTGTTTTATATTCATACAATTGACAAAATGTAAAAGTTAATCCTAACAATATTGTCATTAACAGCCCGTCTTTTACAACAAGCAAATGCCCACTAAATATACCTCTATGGGCTCATGTAAGACTGACTCCTGAAGATATTAATAAGATTGTATTAAGAAGAGGTAATCCTCAAGGATTGATGGGTTGTATACCCACAGGCGGTCACACACCTCCTATCCAAATAGATGGAGACAGTGCGCTGTGGAAAAATGTTCAAAAAAAGGAAAAAAAAAACATTACTTCTGATGCTATAAATAACTTCATTCCAAGTTTTATACCATTTCTAACTTGAATGGTATGATTATTTCTAGACTCAGTAATAATATCAGCAAACCATCTATACAAGCTAAAGATTAATAAAATGAACGGAAATACTCTAAAACCCAATACATCATATTGTAAATTTTTTAAATGAGCAACAAACACTAATATTACGCCTAAAACAGCTCATGATACGCAAAAAGGCCAAGGGCTTCTTTCAACTAAATGAAACGGGTGCTTCTCATTTCTGAGCTTTCGCACATTATAACGCTTTTTACTAATTTTACTTACCATCTCTAAAAAAAATTTTCAATAATAATAACCCATAGGGCACCTCCAAACAAAATAAAAATATACCCGGCTAATAAAACCCAGGCTATGAAATAAAGTAAGGAGGTTTTTTTAATAAACATGCGAACTTTTCGTCTTATTTTTACAAAAAATCTAGAAACGACTCTACTAGTTTGTGCTAGTTCTGTCCTTATATATTCTATTAGGTCTCTCATTAGAAGTGCTTAAAGGGACATCCCCAAATACATTTTGATAATTGCTCTAAGTCTGCTAGGTCAGCAGTGTAATACCACATCGAGAAAAAAAAAACAACATTTGTAACAGCTAGCTCTTTTTCATTAACAAGTATAAAATACGTAATTCGCAACTCTCAATCATTTAAAGTTTCTTTTGTTGGTCGAGATCATCTTATAAACTCATCAATTGATTTTATTACTCAAGTAATAAAAATAATAGACTCTTGTTTTAAAACCATCAAAGTAGGTCTTATTGAATCTTTCAAGTCTTTTATATGCTGTAATGCAACTTCTTTTTTATCTTCAAAAAAGTATAAATCAATCAAATTCAGAGGAGGTAGTAATAAAAAATATAAAAAGTAAACCCCTGCACATAATCTAGCTAAAGTTAAATGTTCATCTACTGGATCCTTGGTTCCTAGGTAGCCTAAAATAAAAATAGAATTTAAAAATATTCAATACAGCGAAGTAAATCTCCAATTTCATTTAGACGCCTTACTTATAGCCCAAGAATCTAGTTTAGGTAAAGCAAATAATATTAAAAGTGAAAGTAACATGATAAAAGCGCCCCCAACTTTAGAAGGAACTGCTCTTAATATAGCGTACAGGTGTAAAAAATATCATTCAGGAACTATATGTTTTGGAGTAACCATAGGATCTGCTTCCATATAATTTTCTGGATGACCTAATCAATTTGGATAAAAACAAATTAAGATTACAAAAACAGCAAAATAAATCGTCATAGTCATAGTATCTTTGTAAGAATAGTAAGGGTGAAATCTTACGTAATCGGCATGCTCTAACCCTAAAGGATTTGATGATCCATGTTTATGAGCTTCATAAATATGATAAATTGTTATTGCTGAAACAGCTATTGGTAAATACATGTGTATGGTAGAAAATCTTCCTAATGTAGCATCTCCTACAACATAGTCACCCCACAATAATTTGGTTAAACCTATACCAATAAAAGGTATTGTAGTAAATAAATTTGTAATAACAGTTGCTCCTCAGTAGCCCATTTGACCTCAGGGAAGAACATAACCTAAAAAAGCGCTACCCATTATCCCAAGTAAAATAATAAGACCACTATATCAAACTTTTTGACGCGGTGCTAAATAAGCTCTAAAATACATGCCTCTAAATATATGGGCGTACATAACTAAAAACATCATAGATGCTCCATTAGAGTGAGTATATCTTATAAATCAACCATTATTAACATCACGCATTATGTGCTCAACACTAGTAAATGCTTGTGCTGTCTCGGGAGTGTAGTGTACGGCTAAAAAAAAACCAGTTACTATCTGAATTAGTAAACTTAACCCTGATAAAAAACCAAAACTTCAAGAATGTGTTAAATTAATTGGTGTAGGGTATGTTACTATGTGATTACGAAGTGCTTGAAAAATTGATGTTTCATATATTATTTTTCTTGGTGAAGGATTAAATGGTTTTTTTTTAACGGTTCTTAAAGGAAACACAGAAAATATAGAAATATCTGATTTTTTTAAGATAACTTTAGATTTTTTACTACTTTGTACCAATTCTTTATTTTTTAAAGAGTTAAATGCTGTATGGCTGATAGCTCTTTGCCCTACATCATTTTTTGGCGACTTATTTTCAAATTGTTCTACGACTTTTCTCATCATTTCTTTACGTTTAGCTTGATATTTTTCCATAGCTTCTACATGTTTTTGATGTAGTTGCTCTTCGCTCAATTCTTCTGTTAATGAACCATCTCCTCAAGGATCCCTTCTTCCTGGAATTGGGCGACTAAACATATAATAAACGTTATATAAAAATATGAGAGTAGCGCCTATAGATATTGAAGACCCAAACGAACATACGTAATTTCAACCTGCGTAAGCATCGGGATAGTCTGGAACTCTTCTAGGCATTCCGGCTGCTCCTAAAAAATGCATTGGAAAAAACGTTAAATTAACACCAACAAAAAATGTTCAAAAATGAAGTTGACCTAAAAACTCATTGTACCTTAAACCTACTATTTTTTCAATTCAAAAATAATAGCCAGCAAACACTGAAAACACAGCACCCATTGATAAAACATAATGAAAATGCGCAACTACGTAATATGTATCATGAAAAGCTACATCTAGACCTGCGTTGGCTAATACAACACCAGTAACCCCCCCTATAGTGAATAAAAATATAAACCCTAACGCAAAAAACATAGGAGTTTTTAATTGAATTCTACCACCTCATAATGTTGCTAACCAACTAAAAACTTTAACACCAGTCGGTACAGCTATTATCATAGTAGTGGCTGTAAAGTAGGCTCTTGTATCAACATCCATACCTACTGTATACATGTGATGTCCTCAAACTATAAAACCTAAAAATCCAATAGATATCATGGCTCAAATCATACCAACTTTACCAAAAATTGGTCTAGAACTTAACTTAGATACTACGTGACTTACGATACCAAATCCTGGCAAAATTAAAATATATACTTCAGGATGACCAAAGAACCAAAAAAGGTGTTGATAAAGAACAGGATCTCCACCTCCTGAATGTCTAAAAAAAGAAGTATTAAAATTTCTATCTGTTAATAGCATTGTAATAGCTGCGGCTAAAACAGGTAAAGAAAGAAGAAGTAAAAAAGCTGTAACTAAAACAGCTCAAACAAATAAAGGAATAAGACC
>Ga0193728_1001219_pt1 | contig 13003 bp, 11 predicted proteins | sample U1c1metaG_FD_143037 | JGI IMG/M metagenome (GOLD analysis project Ga0193728, IMG submission 143037) | Soil microbial communities from a riparian zone of the East river system, Colorado, United States - U1c1 | ecosystem: Environmental > Terrestrial > Soil > Riparian zone | place: USA: East River...
CGTCACGACCGCTGTGGGGGGAACGGGGGTGTAGTCGCTGTGGTAATTGACGACGAAGATTCCGTACCGGTCGTACTGGAAGCTTGCTGTCACTGACGAACCGGCAAGAACCGGAAGCGGCTGCGTGGTGCTCGGCAACGGATTTTGTTTGATGTCCACCGAGGCCGTCTTCGTGATCGACACGACGTAGTTGCCGGGGGTGACCTGCAGGATGATTCCGCATCCGTTCTGGTCTGTCGGTGGAATCGTCGTCGTGATCGCGACGGCGCCGTTGGGATTAGTTGTCGCAGGCTTGGCAGTGATCGTGACGCCCGAGTTTCCTGTTCCCGCGGCGGTCGTGACAGCCACGACGATCACGCCCTTCGTGACGTCCGTCAGTCGGGCGGTGGGAGAAACGATGGTGTCTGCGGTGACAGCATCGTGGCCGGCCTGGAGACCGCCCCAGGTGACCGAGACATGCACCCGCTTGGCAAGGAGCGCGCCCGAGCCAGAGGTGCACTGGGTCGAGGTACCGCTCGAGGCATTGATCCAGGAGGCCGATGTCGTGACCGTATAGACGGCTCCGTCGACGGTCTGGGTATAGGGAGCCGGAGCAAGGGTAACCACGTTCGCGGTCGCGCGGTCCGCGTCAATGGCACTCGCCGCAATATTCGCGGCGGTCTGGCGACTTCGAGCATCGTTCGAGATCCTGAGGATGCTGACCATCGATGACGACACTCCGACAGCAATAAGAGCGAAGATGAACATGGCGACCATGACCTCGACGAGACTCTCGCCGCTGTCCTTTGAGGCTGCGCCGCGAAGATGGTTTTTCAGGAACTTCACGATTCACCTCCAGGGATCGTGTCGCGCAATGTCGATGGGTCGATGCTCGGCCGGGCATCGGATCCGCCAAGGCCGAGAGGGTGGCGCGCCATCGTGATGACGCTCCACCCTCCGGGCGATCGGCGGGTTAGGCCGTGTAGGAACTACGAGCCTGCGAGGAACGCTCCACCAGATGTGCAGGTGCCCACGGCAACACCGGTGGTGTCACTGGCTGCGATCTTGGTGCCGGTCACACTGATCGCCGCGATGCAGAATGCTCCGTTGGATCCAGGCGTAATCGTCTCAATGGCACCCGGGCTGGCGTAGTTGCCCGTTGCCGACGGCAGGCTGAATCCGTCGCTGTCCAGAGTGGCGAACTGAACCGTTGTCGGAAGCGTGCCATCGTGCGACGTCTCGTACGAGACGACCGCGGTCTTGGCGTTTGCCACATCGGACTTCACGGCCGAATCCTTCGCGTTGTTCTGGACACCGATGTAGATCGGGATCGCGATTGCAGCGAGGATACCGATGATGATGACGACAACCAGGAGCTCGATGAGGGTGAAGCCCTCTTCGCGCTTGAGGCCGGCCCGGCGATCGTTCATCGCCTTGTTGATGCGTGAAAACATGTGTATTTCCTGTCTGTTTGATGAATATGGACAGGGCCCCCAAAGAAAATCTTGACCCCCCACACTCATGGTTGTGGAGCTCTCCCCGGTTGCGTAATCCCGCAAAGGGGGCACATCTGGGATTTCGATTACCCCAAAATGGGGGCCTCAGCTACCGCCCTGGTTCTGGACGACGGTTGTGATCTGGAAGATCGGCAGATACAGGGCGACGATCATGCCACCGACGACGACTCCGAGTACGGCCACCATCAGCGGCTCAATCATGGCCGTGAGCTGCTCGGTGGCCGACTCGACCTCGGCGTCGTAGAAGTCGCCGATCTTGTTGAGCATCTGCTGCAGCGACCCCGAGTCCTCGCCGACGGCGATCATCTGCGTCACCATTGGGGGAAACACCGGCGAGGCCGCCAAAGGTTCCGCGATGGACCTGCCCTGTCGAACCGAGTCGGCGACGGCATGCAGAGCACGCTCGATGACCCAGTTGCCGGACGTCTCGCCAACGATGTGGAGAGCCTGCAGGATAGGCACACCGGCACCGATCATGCTCGCGAAGTTACGGCAGAACCGGCCGACGGCGATCTTCTTCAGAAGTGCGCCGAAGATTGGCAACTTGAGCTTGAATGGATCGACGGTTTGTCGGACCTTTTCGGTGTTCTTGTTCGCGCGCCACCAGATCGAGAAGACGATGGCGATGACAACCAGCACTGGCGCGAGCCAGACCATGACGCTCGACAACCAGACCAGCATCTGGGTCGGAACGGGCAGGGTGCCGCCGAGACTGTCGAACATCTGCTTGAACGTCGGCACGATGAAGATCAGCATGGCCGCGACGGCGACTACGGCCATGATCAGCACGATGACCGGGTAGGTCAGCGCCGCCTTCACACTGCCGCGGAGCTTGACCTCCTTCTCGAAGTTCGTTGCGATCGTCTCGAGAGAACTCTCGAGGAATCCGCCCGTTTCGCCCGCTCGCACCAGGTTGATCATGATGGGCGGGAAGTCGACCGGGTGCTTGTACATCGCGTCGGAGAGCGACGATCCGGATTCGACGGCCTTGGTGACCGCGACCAGAACTTTCGTGAGGGGTTTACTCTGTGTCTGCTGGCTGAGAATGCTCAGAGTGCGCAGCAGCGACAGCCCGGCTCCGATCATCGTCGCCATCTGGCGACTCATGACCGCGAGATCCTTCAGCCCCACGCCCTTGCTCATTCCGGGAATGCGGAGTTCTTTACTGAGACCCGTGCCCTCCGCGGACTCAACGATCTCAACGGGTGAAAGACCCATGGTTCGCATGCGAGTGGCGACGGCCGACTCGCTAGACCCTTCGATCCGCCCCTTGACGATCTTGCCCGTGTCGTCGCGACCCTTGTAGGCGTATGCCAGCGTGGCCATTAACTCACCGCTCCCGTCGAATATGCGTCGTCGTAGTTCACGGAGGAGGAGCTCATGGTGGCGCCAGGGCTGTCAACCCGGTGAATCAGCTGCTTGATGCTCTCGGCGTCCTGGGCCTTGTCCATCGCGGCGCGCTGGGTAATCTGGCCCGCGTTTACGAGGTCCGCCAGGTGGCGGTCCATAGTGTGCATGCCGAGCTCACCGCCGGCCTGCATGGCCGAGGCGATCTGGTACGTCTTGCCCTCACGGATGAGGTTCGCGACTGCGGGAGTGGCCACCAATACCTCGGTTGCGACGATACGTCCCCTGCCGCTCGCCTTCTTCACCAGCGTCTGGCAGACGACACCCTGCAGAGTCGCCGCCAGCTGTGACCGCACCTGACCCTGCTGGTGCGGCGGGAAGACGTCGATGATGCGGTCGATGGTCTGCGGCGCATCCTGCGTGTGCAGAGTCGCGAACACCAGGTGGCCGGTTTCAGCGGCGGTGAGCGCGACCGATATGGTCTCGAGGTCCCGAAGCTCACCGATCAGGATCACATCGGGGTCCTGGCGCAGGACGTGCTTGAGCGCGGCCGCGAAGCTGTGAGTGTCGTTACCGACCTCGCGCTGGTTGACCAGCGACTTCTGGTTGCCGTGCAGGAACTCGATCGGGTCCTCGACGGTCATGATGTGATCGGCGCGCGTCTTATTGACGAGGTCGATGAGTGCGGCGAGAGTTGTCGACTTTCCGGAACCGGTAGGCCCGGTGACCAGGACGAGGCCACGCGCGAGGGTCGCGAACCGCGCCACCGTCTCGGGAACCCCGAGGTCGACAAGCGACTTGATCTCCGTCGGAATGAGGCGGAAGGCGGCGCCGATGGCACCGCGCTGCTGGTACATGTTGACGCGGAATCGAGCATTCGCCGAGATCGTGTACGCGATGTCGAGCTCGAGTTCCTCGTCGAACTGCGCGGTCTGCGACTCGGTGAGAATGCTGCGCAGCGCGGTGCTCACCTTGTCCTTGCCCCATGGCTCGGTGATCGACCGCGGCGAGAGCCCACCGTCGACTCGGAACAGCGGCGGCGTATTGACCGCAACGTGCAGGTCGGATGCGCCGAGGAACAGGACCTCGGAGAGTGCCGCGATCAGGTCGGGGTCCGCCGAAGCAAGCGTCGGGGAAACCTCTTCCGCGAACATCCTCTCGGCGAAGGTCAGGCTCTCCGGAGTCGGCGGGGCGAAGCCCGTTTCCGGACTGGGTGGCGGGAATGAGGCCTCATCGACCACGGGAGTCGGGCCGAACGGCTCGATGGCAACTGGATGAACGCGCGGTCCGGACGGCGGCGGGAAGTCCTTTGCCTTGTCGTCGGGCAGCGGCGCAGTGAAAACGTGCCGCGAGTCCGGCGGCAGGATCAGGCCGGGAGTCGGTGGCAATGGCGGCTCCGAGGGCTGCGGTGCAGGCCAGCCGCCTGCGGGAGCGATGGTGGGCGGAGGGCTGGTGAAAGGAGCCTCCGGCGCGGCCGGATACGTCGGCGCGCGGCCCGTCGAAGATGGCGGCGGCGCGGTGGAGAGGTTGTGGGTGCGAGACGTTCGCATCGGTGGCGGGAACGCCGGCGCAGCGCCGGACTCATCCCCGTTCACCGGAATCTCGTAAACTGGCTTGCTCATCTGCTGTCCCTCCCCAGGGAACTAGGCCACCACTCGAAGAATCTCTTCGACTGACGTCATTCCGAGTTGGGCCTTCGCCCAGCCGTCCTCGCGAAGCGTGAGCATTCCCTGCTCACGTGCGACGCGTGCAATTTCTGCGCTGGACGCACGCGCAACGGCAAGACGCTCGATCTCCTCGGACACCGCCATCACCTCGTGCAACGCGATGCGCCCGTGGTACCCCGTGTTCGAGCAGCCAGAGCAGCCGACAGGCTGGAAAAGTGTCGGCACCGGCTGTGAAGAGTCGTAACCGATCTTCAGCGCGTCGAGCGAACCTGGATCGTGGTTATACGGCGTCTTGCATCGATCGCACAGGCGACGGGCAAGACGCTGGGCGACGACGCAGTCGAGCGCGGATCCGACCAGGAATGGCTCGATGTCCATCTCCGTCAGTCGCGTGATGGCGCTGGGCGCGTCGTTGGTGTGAAGGGTCGACAGCACGAGGTGGCCGGTGAGTGAAGCTTCGATGGCGATCTGCGCTGTCTCGTGGTCACGGATCTCACCAAGCAGAACGACATCGGGGTCAGACCGAAGGATCGACCGCAGTGCGCTCGCGAAGGTCAGACCGGCCTTCGGGTTCACCTGGACCTGGTTGATGCCCTTCATCCGATACTCGACCGGGTCCTCGACCGTGATGACGTTGATCTCGGGCCGAGCGACTGCGTGCAGTGTCGTGTACAAGGTCGTCGACTTGCCAGAACCGGTTGGACCGGTCACGAGAATCATTCCGTACGGCTTGCGGTACGAGGCCTCGAAGACGCGCGCATTGCGTTCGAGCAGGTGGAGGTTACTCAGGTCCATCGTCGACGCGTTGTTGTCGAGGATTCGCATGACGACTTTTTCGCCGTACACGGTCGGAAGGGTTGCAACCCGAAGATCGATCTTGCGACCGCCGTGGCTGACCGACATGCGGCCGTCCTGGGGCTTGCGTCGCTCGGAGATGTCGATGTCGGCCATGATCTTGAGCCTCGAGATCACACCGTTCTGAATCGCCTTGGGTGCCGCTTGCATCTCGTGCAGAACGCCGTCGATGCGGTACCGAACGCCCATGTCGTGCTCGCCCGGCTCGATGTGGATGTCGGACGCCTTGTCCTGGATACCCTGGCTGATGAGCAGATTGACGAATCGGACAATGGGCGCGTCGTCTTCGCGCGATTCATCCGAGCCCGCGAGGACGACATCCTTCGACCCGCTCTCCTCTTCTAGGGCAGACGTGAGATCGCTGATCTCGTTGTCCGCGCGGAGATAACGGTCGATCGCGGCGCGAAGATCGCTTCGCTCTGCGACGACTGCGCGTGCCTGCATGCGGGATGCGGCGCGAACGTCGTCGAGAGCGAAGACGTCGCCCGGATCGACCATGGCGACCATGAGGTAGTCGCCCGCGATGCCGATCGGAAGGACCTCGTGCCTGCGGCACATCGCCGCGGGAACCATGGCTACTGCCACGCGATCGACGGGGTATTCGAGAAGTTCAACGTAGGGAAGTCCGGCCTGGGCGGCTCGTGCAGACGCCAGCTGCGACTGGGTGACAACACCCTGGTCAAGCAGCTGCAGAATTGCCTGATCGTCCTGGTCGCGCTCGCCGGAAATCATGTCCAGCTTTTCGATGGGAACAATGCCCCTGAGAATCAGAATTTCGGTTAACGACGCCATGCCAATTCACCCCCCCATTTGGATGCCGATGTGTATTCGGGTACACACCAGAATGCAAACCTAACCGCGGCGTGTCTCCCGCGCCATACCCGCTAACGGGGGTATGGCGCTTGGGAATGAAATTTGCCAGCACAATGACCAACCCGCACGCAGCCGGCGCCTTGCACGGCTCGGTCGCGTCTAGCCCAGTGCGCGCAGCCGCGGTGCCAGGTCGCGCTCGAACAGTTCGAGAAAGCGGCGCTGATCGTGTCCCGGCGCGTGGAAGACGAGGTGGTTGAGGCCGGCGTCCACGTATTGCTTCACAGCTGCCACGACCTCGTCGGGGTCGGAGCCGACGATCCAGCGCTTGGCGATCTGCTCGATCGGCAGCGCATCCGCGGCCCTCTCCATTTCAATCGGATCGTGGATGTCGTGCTTCTGCTCGGCGCTCAGCGACAGCGGCGACCAGAACCGCGTGTTGTTGAGCGCCGCCTGAGGATCGGTGTCGTAGCTGAGCTTGATCTCGATCATCCGGTCGATGGCGTCGAAGTCGCGGCCGACCTTCTCCGCGCCCTCCTTGACGGCCGGGATCAGCTCGTCGGTGTAAAGCGTCATGCCCTTGCCCGAGGTGCAGATGAAGCCGTCGCCCGCCCGGCCCGCGTACCGCGCCACGACCGGACCGCCCGCGGCCACGTACACCGGGATCGGCGTCTCCGGGCGGTCGTAGATGCTCGCCCCGTGGGTCGAGTAGTACTCGCCCTGGAAATCGACGCGGTCGCGCGTCCACAGTTCGCGCATCAACTCGACGGCTTCGCGCAGGCGGGCGAATCGCTCCTTGAAGTCGGGCCAGGTCTGTTCACCGGCACCGCGGAATCCGGTGGCGATCTCGTTCAGTGCCTCACCGGTCCCCACGCCCAGCATGATGCGACCCGGGTACATGACCCCCATCGATGCGAAGGCCTGGGCGATGACAGCCGGGTTATAGCGGAAGGTCGGGGTCATGACGGATGTCCCGATCTGGATGGTCGTCGTGCGCTCCCCGACCGCCGCCATCCAGGTGAGCGAGAACGGCGCGTGGCCGCCCTCGTGCCGCCAGGGCTGGAAGTGGTCGCTGACCGCGACGCTCTCCATTCCGTGCGCCTCGGCCGCCACGGCGATCTCCACCAGCTCGCGCGGATCGAACTGCTCGGCGGATGCCTTGTATCCGAGTTTCAGGGTCAAGGGGTCTCCTCTTGTGTCTGGTCGGCTGGGTCCTGTTCGGCCGACGTGCGGCCGGAAGAGTGCTCGAGCTTGCCGTCCCAGCGCTTTGTTGCCTCCGAGTGCAGGCCGAACTGGTCGAGCGCGCGTGTGACGATATGGTCGATCACTTCGTCGAGGCTCGTGGGCTGCGTGTAGAACGCCGGCATCGGGGGGAGCATCGTCGCCCCGGCGCGCGACAGGCGCAGCATGTTCTCAAGGTGGATCGGGCTCAACGGACTCTCGCGCACCATGAGCACGAGCTTGCGCTGCTCCTTGAGCACCACGTCGGCAGCGCGCGCCACGAGGTCCTCGGCGAAGCCGGACGAGATCGCGGCCAGCGTCTTGACGCTGCACGGCGCGACGAGCATGCCGAGAGTCACGAACGAGCCGCTCGAGATCGTCGCGCCCTGATCCTGCGGGCGATGGGAGACGTCGGCGAGCGCACGCACCTCCTTCACGGAACGGCGGGTCTCGTGCTCGATCGTCTTGGCGCCCCACGGGCTGATGATGAGGTGCGTCTCGACGTCGAACTCGCGCAGCCTCTCCAGCGCGCGGACGCCGAAGATCGCACCGGTCGCGCCGGTGATTGCCACGATGATCCGCTCGGTCACGATGCGAGCTCCTTCAGTCCATCCAGCTGCGCGCGCCAGCGCGCCACTACCTGCTCCTCGTGGGCCACGAGTTCGAAACCGATACCGTGAGTCACCCGGGCGTAGGGCACCTCGTCACGCTCGACTCCGACGACATCGCCGTCGAAGGTGGTCCTGCCCGAGTCGCCGCCGAGCCGGGATGCCTGCAGCTCGACCTTCACGATGGCCCCGTCATCGACGAGCAGCAGCAGCCCGCGGCCACGGGCGGCCAGTACCGCAGCCGTGCGAGAGCTCGTGTAGAGGGTCAGCAGCACCCGGGTCGCCGACACCGCGAGCACCTCGCCGACGCTGATCGACGCGACCCGCGGCCAGCCCGCATCGTCGGAGACCACCAGCTGCAGCGCCGTGCCCACCTTCGCCTCGAGTTCAGAGCCGTCGAGCAGCGCGCGCACCGAGGACGGGAGTTCCGACGATCTGGTCATGTCTCATTCTCTCCGGATGGAGAGTCAATCCATCACCCAGCTCCAGGTATCCCGCGTGAAGTTCTTGACCTCGATCGACGGGCCGATCGCGCGCGGGAAGCGATCGAGCCACTCCCACGGGCGACAGGCGTCGATGATCAGGCGCGAGTTGGTGCCCTTGTGGTCGGGATGGATCGCCGGATCGAGCGCGCCGCTGAGCGCGCCGGTGAGGATCTTCATGTCTCGCTCGGGGTCGGCCCTCGTGGTGACCGCCCAGATCACCTCGTGCAGGTCGGTGATATCGATGTCATCGTCCACGACGATCACGATCCGGCCCAGGTAGTTGGCCTGGCGTACCTGCGCTGCGATGTTGCCGACCTGGCGCGAATGGCCCTGATACAACTGCTTGATTGCGATGATGTTGAACAGCCGACACCCGCCGACGCTGTGCGTCCAGGCCGCGGTGACCCCGGGGATCCCGGCGCCCTCGATCTCGCGCTTGAGCGCCGCGCTGCGGCCGTACTGCTGGAAGCGCTGCGCCTCGTACGGTGGCTTCTCGGGCGGGCAGCCCAGGATGATCGGGTTGTTGCGGTAGTACACCGCCTTGACCTCGAACACCGGCTCCGGACGGGCGGTGGAGGCATAGTAGCCGGTCCACTCACCGAAGGGACCCTCGTCGCGGGTCAGGTCGTGCCGCAGGAAACCCTCGATCGCGATCTCGGCGTCGGCCGGGATCGGAAGGCCGGTGAACTCGCCGGTAATGGTCTCGATCGCCTCCCCCAGCACGCCGCCGACCCACTCGAGCTCCGCGACGTTTCGCGGGATCTCGAGGCCGCTGGCCATGAACTGCAGCGGGTGCAGCCCGGCCACGATCACGGCGGGCATGTCCTCACCGGCGTTGAACCAGGTGTCGCGGTGCAGGCGGCCGTCCTTGCCGGGCGAGATGTAGATCGCGGCGGTCTTTGCGTCGTACACCTGCGCGCGATAGGTGCCCATATTGACGGCGCCGTCGTCGCGGCTGCGCGTGATGATGCCGCAGCCGGTGCCGATGAACGGGCCGCCGTCTTCCGGGTGCCACAGCGGCGTCGGGAACTTCAGGAGGTCGATGTCATCGTCCTTCATGATGTGCTCGGTGATGGGTCCCGACTTCACTACCTTGGTCGGCAGCGGGACCACATCGTCGAGCGCCTTCTGCCAGGTGTCGACCAGGTCGAAGGTGCTGATGTCGGTCGGCAGCCCGAGAGTCGTCGCGAGCCGGCGTCGGTTGCCGAGCGAGTTGACGAGAACACGCCAGCCCTTCTCGTAACCGGGGATCGCGTCGAACAACACCGCTGGGGACTCCTCGGTGTGGTGCAGCATTTCCGATACGAGTCCAATGCTCGCCTCCGCGTCGACGCCTTCTACGACGCGCAACTCGCCGATGGCATCCATCTCGTCGATCCATTTGCGCAGCCCGGTCGCCGGCTTCTCGCTAGTGCCCTCGGGCACGTGCGCGACGGACTTAGCGTCCCCCTTGCCCTGGACGATCAGCTCGGGTGAAAGGGTGGAGGTCATGACGCGGATTCCTTAGAGGTCAGACGCGGGGCTGCGACGGCGTCAGCCGGGTCTGCAGCCATGCGATCGCAAACCCGCAGGTCGTTCTGCGGGTTCGGCAGGTACGGACATGCCATCACTAAATGTTCGACGTGTCAAGATTTTGTGGCATATTTATTTCAACACCGATCGCTCGCGCCGCGTGATTCACTCACCTCCGCGGAGCCGTCTTCGAACCCGGCTGAAGTAGGCCGATCGGGAAACGATGCGAGGGAGCACCATGGAACGTTCGCTGGCGACTGTAGGCGCGATGACTTTCGGGATCATCCTCCCCAACAAGGGCGAGGGTGCCGGCCCTGAACTGCTCGACTCGGCGTGCGCGGCGGCGACCGAGGCCGGATGGCGCAGCGCCTGGGTGACCGATCACCTCATGGTGCCGCGCGGTCCCGAGGCCGATGAGTACGGCATCATGCTCGAGGCACTCACGACGCTTGCCTGGGCAGGTGGTCGGTACGAGGACCTCGTGTTCGGCACCAGCGTCATTTCTCCGGCGATGCGCGACGCCCCAATGCTTGCCAAGGAACTGGCGACGATCGATGTGCTCCTCGGCGGCCGGCTCATCGTCGGAGTAGGCGTCAGCGACACCGACGACCTCCCGGAGTACAGCAACATGGGCAAGGCCGAACGGTTCACGCGGCGCGGTGTCTACGTCGACGAGGCGATCCGACTCTGGCGTCACCTCTGGTCGGGGTCCACCGAACCGTTCGAGGGAGAGTTCCACCAACTCACCGATTTCTCCTTCGGCCCGCTTCCGGTTCAGGGCGCCAACATTCCGATCTGGGCCGGAGGTCGCAGCGCCCGCGCCCTGCGACGCACTGCGGAGCTCGCCGACGGATACCACGCAGCCCAGACCGGACCGAGCGACCTCGACGAGCGGCTTCCGCAACTGCGGGAGGCGCTTGCGCGTACTGGCCGCCCGTGGCCATTCGTCTCTACGCGAGCCCGCGTGCGGTTCGACAAGGAGCCGCGCGCCGTCTACTCGATGTCGGGCACCGACGAGGCGATCGCGGTTGAGGTGGCTGACTTTGCGGCGGCTGGCAACGACGAGTTGATCCTGGTCTTCGAGAGCCACGAACCGGAGTCGCTCTCCGCCGAGATCGCGCGGTTCCGCGACTCCGTCGTGCCACTGGCCGCCGAGAAGGCCCGTGAGGCCGCGTCGGCATGAGCGACATCGAGGCCGGTCTCGCCGAGTTCGCGCTGCGAACCCGTTGGTCCGAACTCCCCAACGCCCTCCGGCAGCGCACCGTCGACCTCGTCCTCGACGCGATCGCCTGCGCATACACCGGACGCACGGCGGGTGGGCGCGATCGCTTCGCCGCCGCGACCTCCGCCCTCACCGGGCTTGGCTCGTACACCGTCGTCGCCGACGGGCACGGGTCGAGCCTGCTGGGCGCCGGGATGGTGAACGCCTGGCAGGTCACAGCGACGACGATGTGTGACGTCTACCGGCCCGCGATGTGCCACGTCACACCGATCGTGCTTGCGGCAACGCTCGCCGGCGCCGACCTCGCGCCTGCGAGCGTCGAGGACTTCCTCGCGGCATTCGCGATCGGGGTCGAGGTCACCCTCCGATTGTGTCGGGCGATGGACGGCGCGCAATACCGCGGCCCGCGCTGGCACGCCCCCGGCGTCATCGGACCATTCGGCTCGGCGGCCGCCTTCGGTCGGCTGCTCGGGATCGACGATGCAACCCTGCGTGCGGCGTGGGGCGCCGCACTGCTGCATTCGGCTGGCACGTTCAGCGCGATCGGCACACCCGGCGTCAAGCTGACCCAGGCGCGCGGCGCGGCAGCCGGGCTGCAAGCCGTCATGTACGCCCGCGCGGGCCACGGCGGCTCCCCCGACGCGTTCAGCCACCCGGACGGTGGCCTATTCGACGCCTACGCCGGCCTGACGCCGGAGAGCGCGCTGGATGGCCTTGGCGAGATCTGGCTCTCCTCCGAGCTCTCCCTCCGGCAGTGGCCGGCGTCGAGTTCGCTGCAGTCGCTCATTGCCGCCGTGCTCGACCTGCGCGCGGTCCACGGTGCCGACAACGACGCGACCCTCGTCGTCGAGCTGCCGCGGCAGTCCTACAAGCTGTGCGGCGTGATGCCCTGGGACAGCCAGTTGAGCGCCCTGCAGTCGGCCGCCTGGGTAGCCGCGGCCGCGTGGGCAGACGGACGCTGCTGGCTCGACCAGTTCGAGCCAGACGGGCTGCGCGACGAGACGCGCAACGCACTCGCCCGGCGGGTACGCGTGAGCGAGGACCCGTCACTGCCCGAGGGCGCCGCCCGCGTGAGACTCGAGGGCATCCCGGAGGCCGCCGCCGAGCGGATCGACGCCCCCGGAAGTCCGGCCGACCCGCTATCGTCGACCGCCATTCGCGACAAGCTCGCGCTCGCCGCGGGCGAAGACCGCGCGGCCGACCTGGTGCGCCTGCTCGAGGGCGATCTCATTGCGCGGAACACCGCTGACCTGCTCGACCAACTTCGCCTGGAGGACTGACATGACCAAGCTCGACATCGCAATCGGCGACAACAACCGGGTGCACAATTACGTCTATGGACGAGTTGTTCGCGCCCAACACCCTTACCGGGGTCAGGGCGGAATAGGCTTCGCCTCATGAGCGAAGCACAAAAAGGGGCGATCAACGTGGATCCCACCGACACTGAGCAGGATGTGCTGTCCGCCGTTCGCCGCAAGTACGACGGGCTGACCTATTCGCAGAAGCGCATTGCCGAGGCGATTGTCGAGGATCCCGAATTCGTCGCATTCGCAACGGTCGACAAACTCGCCGAACGTCTCTCGGTCGCGCCGTCCACCGTCGTGCGGTTCGCGTACAAAATCGGGCTGAACGGCTACCCGGATCTGCAGGAGCGCGTCCGCAAGGTCGTCCGCAGCCAGATGCGGTCCCATCCGCAGGGCGACGACGCGGATGCGGAGCTCACGAGCCACCTGGACTCGTCCGGCCAGTCGGCCTCGCTGCTGCACGACCTTGACAACCT
>Ga0193728_1001220_pt1 | contig 12995 bp, 11 predicted proteins | sample U1c1metaG_FD_143037 | JGI IMG/M metagenome (GOLD analysis project Ga0193728, IMG submission 143037) | Soil microbial communities from a riparian zone of the East river system, Colorado, United States - U1c1 | ecosystem: Environmental > Terrestrial > Soil > Riparian zone | place: USA: East River...
AGCCCGACAGCCGACCGAGCAGTATGCGAACATATGTTCGTGCGCTGGTCTAACCTGACGCTCAGCGAGGACGAGCAGCGACGGCTGCCGGGGTATCGCGACGAGGCGATCGTACGCCGGTTCGACGCACCCGAGGCCCTGGAGACTCGTTTCTACGAGGTCCGCGCGCGCTCGATCCTCAACCGTGTGCCCAGTGCTTCGAGGATGCCCTTCCGCTGGACGATCAATCCCTATCGGGGATGTGCACATGCGTGCATTTATTGTTTCGCTAGGCCAACCCATAGATATCTCGACTTCGACGCGGGCCGGGACTTTGAGCGCGAGATCGTCGTCAAGGTCAATGCACCGGAGGTGCTGCGCGCCGAGCTGGCACGACCCTCGTGGAAAGGGGAGCACGTCGCGCTGGGCACCAACACCGACCCCTATCAGTGGGTGGAGGGTCGCTACCGGCTGATGCAGGGCATCTGGGAGGCGTTTCGCGACGCCGCGGGCGGGGCAGGCAATCCCTGTTCTGTGTTGACGAAGTCGCCGCTGCTGCTCCGCGACCTCCCGGTGATGCTCGAAATCGCACAGCGCACCCAGATCAGCGCAAGTCTGTCGATCCCGACGCTCGACGAGCGTGCCTGGCGGGCCACCGAGCCGCACACCCCAAATCCACGCGCGCGGCTGGAGGCTGTCGCCGAGCTCAACCGCGCGGGCATTCCTACCGGGGTGCTGATAGCGCCACTGATGCCGGGGATCAACGACGCGCCCCACCAGATCGAGCCGCTGCTGCAACGCGCCATCGAGGCCGGCGCCACGAGCATCGGCGGGGTGGCGCTGCACCTGCGCGGGGAGGTGCGCGACGTGTTCATGGGCTGGCTTCAGACCCAGCGTCCCGACCTCCTCGAGCGTTACGAGCGGCTCTACAGTCGCGGCGCATACGCTCCGCGTGAGGAACGCGAGCGTCTGTCAGGCCTTGTACGCCGCGGAGGGCGGCACACACCCCGAGGGTTCAGACGCGCGCGGCCATCGCCTTCGCGGGAGCCTGACGCGCCGACCGCCCCGCCTCCGCCATCCCAGGAAGCCCTGTTCTGAAGCCTCTGCGACGCGCAACGTCACGCCCGCGGGAAGGTTCTCCGATGCGCGGCGTCTGAGGGCTTGAACGCGCTCGCGTCAATAACCCGAGGATCAGGAGACCACCGTGAGAAGTCCCTTTGCGCTTGCCGCCGTCGCTTCTACAGTCGCCCTGCTCGCCGGCTGTGGCAGCAGCAGCTACTCGGGCGGCACGAGCGCCGGCAACGCCGCCAAGAGCACGAGCGCGGCGAGTAACTCGGCCTACGGGGAAACCCAGTCCACCCAGACGTCCGCGAGCACGACCGGCTCCACTTCCGCGAATACTGGTGTGCTGATTGTGAGCAAGCACAGCCACGACGGCACGATCCTCGCGGCCGGCACGAAGCGGCTCACGGTCTACCTGTTCGAGGGCGATCATGGCTCGGCTTCGAGTTGCTCGGGCGCCTGTGCGCAGGTGTGGCCGCCGGTCACGACCGCGGCGGCCGCCACCGCAAGCGGCGCCGCGGTCACCGGTGACCTGGGCACGATCAAGCGTGCCGACGGGACCACGCAGATCACCTACAAGGGCCATCCGCTCTACTTCTACGCGAAGGACAAGGACAACGGCGACGCGTATGGCCAGGGCGTCAAGAGCTTCGGCGCGGACTGGTACGTGCTGAAGCCGAACGGCGAGAAGGTCGACGAGTCCTGAGCGTCGGTGAGCCCTCGCGGGCAGGAGACCCAATTCATCAGTGTGAAATGATCTGGCGGAGCACAGCCTTGACAGCGACCACAAGGAGGACAGGCGATGAGCAGCGCGACATCCATTGATAGACCGGTCAGGCGGACGGTTCGCCGCGCGGCTGCGCCGAGCATCGTGCTCGCGGCCCTGCTCATCGCCGGTTGCGGCTCCTCGAGCAGCTCCACGTCGAGCTCGTCCTCCACGCCTGCCGCCCCGGCTACCACGCCGTCCACCTCGTCGTCTCCGAGCTCGTCCTCCAGCGGAGAAACCTCCGCCAAAGGTGGCGCGCTGAGCCTGCAAGCCAATCCGGAAGGCGAACTGAAGTACAACACGACTTCGCTCACCGCCAAAGCGGGCGCCGTGTCGATCGACTTCTCGAACACATCCTCGCTGCCGCACAACGTCACGGTCGAATCGTCCTCCGGAACTGTGGTCGGCGCCACGCCGACGTTTCAGGGCGGCTCCAAGAAGCTGTCGGTGAACCTCAAACCCGGCACCTACAAGTTCTTCTGCTCCGTTCCCGGTCATCGTCAGGCCGGTATGGAAGGAACGCTGACCGTGCAGTAGTCCGCGCTACGGTAAGCCGCCGGGCGAAATCCGTGCGAGCCGGCTCCCATAGCCGCTCGTGTCGTCCCCGGGGGCTTCGTAGCCCGCAGCAGAGACGTCGTAGCTATGCCGTCAGGACGGTCTTGACGCTCTCCCTGCTGAGGAAGTGCTCGCGCAGCGCACCGGTGGCGTCGTCGAGAGGCGCGACGTTCATGGGAATGGCCTCCGGATGCAGGCGTCCGTCCACCATCAGATCGAGCACCTCGGGGATCAGGGCTCGTGCGTGGGTACGCCCGACATAAAAGGTGGCGTTGCGCACATACATCCTCAGAAGAGGGATGCTGTCGCTGCGGTGCAGCCCTCCAGAGCTGGAGCAGATACCGTCGGGGGCGGTGTTGGCGAGCGCGAGACCCGCGTTGGCGTTGACGTCAGCGACGAGCGGGGCGGGGGGGCGGCGGCGCAGCTCGCGCGGGTGCACGGCGTCAAGCCCGAGGCGCTGCGCGTGCTCGCGAATGCCCGGCCGAACATCCGCGAGGGTGACGTTGCGGGCGCCGTAGGCGCGGGCGATCAGTCCGGTGTAGAGCGGCAGGCTTGCGGTGAACAGGCTCTTTGGAGTGGTAGCGGCGATGATCAAGACCTCAGCGGCGGGATCGTTCTGGAGCAGGGGTGGGAGATGTGGCGCGATGTGGCGGTAGGCGTCGCAGACGTTGTCTGCGACGCTGGCCGCGGCGATTGGGTCGATGCCGTCGGGGAGCGCGACGAGCATCGCGTCGGCGTATGGCACGGCGAGCTGATCGGAGAATGCGCCACCCCAGTGCCCGGCGGCGAGACCCATGCCATACATGGAGATCGGCGGGACGCCGGTGCAGCTGCCGGTGCGCCCGGCGCGGCATGGCTCACAGACGCCGCAGTTGATCTGAAACGGGACGACCACGCGATCCCCGACCTTCACCGTGGTTACGCGCTCGCCGACGGCGAGGACGTCGGCGACGCATTCATGCCCGAGATGGAGAGGCAGCGCGAGCTGCGTGGCGCCGAGCGCGAGCGGGCAGTCGAGGTCACACGTTGACGTGACGATCGGATGCACGACCGCCCCGAGCGGTCCGGGCGGCGGCGGAGCCGGTACGTCGCGCCAGCGCAGCCGTCCGCCCGGAGCGGCGATGAGCGCGCGCATCCGCGGACGGGTGGGTCTTACCCTCTGACGGGCGCCATCGCCGATGGTCGCGGCCAGCCGATGCAACCGCTCCTGGTTGTCGCGTTCGAGCACGACGGGCATCGCGGCGGCGGCGCCTGGCGAGAGAAATCCCGCGTAATGGCGTAGCCAGCCGCGCGGACGATGTCGACGGGCTCGGCTCACGATCATCAGGCTAACGCATGCATATGGGACGGTTGAATCTTCTGGATGCAGGCGAGACGGTGGTGGCGAGTAGGATCGAGCCGCGCGTATGAGCATCGGCGAGGTGATCACAATCGCCCTCGCCGGACTGGCGGCGGGGACGATCAACACCGTTGTCGGCAGCGGCACCCTGATCACGTTTCCGGTGCTGCTCGCGTTCGGCTACACGCCGGTCACCGCCAACGTGTCGAATACGGTCGGGCTGGTGCCGGGATCGATCTCCGGCGCGATCGGTTATCGGCGCGAGCTCTCCGGCCAGCGCTCACGGGCGATACGGCTGGGAATCATGTCGGTGCTGGGTGGCGTCACGGGCGCCGTTCTGCTGCTGGTGCTGCCCGCGGCGGCGTTCAAAGCGGTCGTGCCGGTGTTCATCGCGCTTGCGCTCGTGCTCACGCTGCTGCAGCCGCGTTTGAATGCGTGGCTGGTCAGGCGCGAGATCGATCTCGATCGTCACGGCGCGATTCCGACGGCCCTCGCGGTCTATGCGATTGGGGTCTACGGTGGCTACTTCGGCGCCGCTCAGGGGATCCTGTTGCTGGCCGTCCTCGGCATGGCGCTGACGCAGGATCTGCACCGCACCAACGCACTGAAGAACGTGCTCGCGGGGCTGACGAATGGCGTCGCGGGCCTGTACTTCGTGTTCGCCGCACACGTGGAGTGGGGCCCAGCGGCGATCATCGCCTGCTCATCGATTCTCGGCGCCCAGCTCGGGGCGCGCTACGGGCGACGTCTGCATCCGGATGCCCTACGCGCTTTGATCGTGCTCGTGGGGCTGTCTGCGATCGTGCGGCTGGTTGCTTGAGCGAGTCTGAGGCAGTCCGCTTGGCTGCCCAGGGCAGTTGACCGAGACGCTGAAGATGCGCCTCGCGCGCGCAAATGGTTTGAGCGCTACGCAACTGGCACGGTGCGGCGTCTCGCCGATCTGAGACGGCCGACGTAGGCCGCGAGGTGCTCGCCGGTGAGGGTGGAGCGGGCGGCGACGATGTCGGCGGGTGTGCCCTCGAAGACGATCTGGCCGCCGTCGTGGCCGGCGCCGGGGCCGAGGTCGACGATCCAGTCGGCGTGCGCCATGACCGCCTGGTGGTGCTCGATGACGATGATCGACTTGCCGGAGTCGACGAGTCGGTCGAGCAGGCCGAGTAGCCGCTCGACGTCCGCGAGGTGCAGGCCGGTGGTCGGCTCGTCGAGGATGTAGACGTCGCCCTTCTCGGCCATCTGGGTGGCCAGCTTGAGCCGCTGCCGCTCGCCACCCGACAGCGTAGGGAGTGGCTGGCCGATGCTGAGGTAGCCGAGCCCGACGTCGGCGAGCCGGTCGAGGATGCGGTGCGCGGCCGGCGTGTGCGCCTCGCCGGCGCCGAAGAACTCCTCGGCCTCGATCACCGACATCGCGAGCACCTCGCTGATGTCCTTGCCGCCGAACGTGTACGTCAGGACCTCGGCCTGGAACCGCTTTCCCTCGCATTCCTCGCACACGGTGGCGACGCCGGCCATCATTGCCAGATCGGTGTAGATGACGCCGGCGCCGTTGCAGGTCGGGCAGGCGCCCTCGGAGTTGGCACTGAAGAGCGCCGGCTTCACGCCATTGGCCTTCGCGAAGGCCTTGCGGATCGGGTCGAGCAGCCCGGTGTACGTCGCGGGATTGCTCCGCCGCGAGCCGCGGATCGCGGTCTGGTCCACCGACACGACCCCGTCGCGCCCGGCCACCGAGCCGTGGATCAGCGAGCTCTTGCCGGAGCCGGCGACCCCGGTCACCACCACCAGCACGCCGAGCGGGATGTCGACGTCGACGTTCTGCAGATTGTGGGTGTCGGCGCCGCGCACCTCCAGCACCGCCGACGGCGTCCGCACCGTTTCCTTGAGGGTGGCCCTGTCGTCGAGATGACGGCCGGTGATGGTGTCGCTTCCCCGCAGCCCCTCGACGGTGCCCTCGAAGACCACCTCGCCACCGGCGGCGCCGGCACCCGGGCCGAGGTCGACGACGTGGTCGGCAATCGCGATCGCCTCCGGCTTGTGCTCCACGACGAGCACCGTGTTGCCCTTGTCGCGCAGCTGCATCAGCAAGTCGTTCATCCGCTGGATGTCGTGGGGGTGCAGCCCGATCGTCGGCTCGTCGAAGACATAGGTGACGTCAGTGAGCGAGGATCCGAGCTGACGGATCATCTTGACCCGCTGTGACTCGCCGCCCGACAGCGTGCCGGACGGCCGGTCGAGCGAGAGGTAGCCCAGCCCGATCTCCACGAACGACTCGAGACTCTGCTGCAGCGCCTCGAGCAGCGGCGCGACCGAGGGTTCATCCAAACCCTGCACCCACTCGGCGAGGTCGGTGATCTGCATCGCGCAGGCGTCGGCGATATTGATCCCCTGGATCTTCGACGACCGAGCCTCCGTGCTGAGCCGGGTGCCACGGCACTCGGGGCAGGTGGCGAAGGTGACCGCCCGCTCCACGAAGGCACGGACGTGCGGCTGCAGCGAGTCGACGTCCTTGGACAGCATCGACTTCTGGATCCTCGGGATCAGCCCCTCGTAGGTCAGGTTGATGCCCTCGACCTTGATCTTGGTTGGCTCCTTGTGGAGGAGGTCGCCCAGCTCCTTCTTGGTGAACTTGCGGATCGGCTTGTCCGGGTCGAAGAACCCGCAGCCAGTGAAGATGCGGCCGTACCAACCGTCCATGCTGTAGCCGGGGATCGTGAGCGCACCTTCGTTGAGCGACTTGTTGTTGTCGTATAGCTGGGACAGGTCGATGTCATTCACAGAGCCCCGGCCCTCGCAGTGCGGGCACATGCCTCCGAGGCGGTTGAACGTCGCTCGTACCGTCTTCTTGTTGCCACGCTCGACCGTGATCGCACCGCTCGCTCGGACCGAGGGGACGTTGAAGGAGTACGCGTTGGGTGAGCCTATGTGTGGCTGCCCGAGTCGGCTGAAGAGGATGCGGAGCATCGCGTTGGCGTCGGTAGCGGTGCCGACCGTCGAGCGCAGGTCCGTTCCCATCCGCTCCTGGTCGACGATGATCGCGGTCGTCAGCCCTTCGAGTACGTCGACCTCGGGCCGCGCCAGCGTCGGCATGAAGCCCTGCACGAAGGCGCTGTAGGTCTCGTTGATAAGCCGCTGCGACTCCGCGGCGATCGTGCTGAACACCAGCGAGCTCTTGCCCGATCCGGAGACGCCGGTGAACACGGTCAGCCTGCGCTTGGGGATCTCGACGCTGATGTCCTTGAGGTTGTTCACGCGCGCGCCGTGCACGCGGATCAGATCGTGGCTGTCGGCATCGTGCGGCGCAGGCGACTGCGTGTTCGTTCTCGTGGCCATGCTCATCGTGTCTCCATCTGTGAGGCGGGCCGCTTATCGGTCCTGAAGCAGCCCGAGGACGTTGCCATCGGGGTCGGTGAAGGTGGCCACCAGGCGTCCGCCACCTACGTCGTGCGCGGGCTCCTTCACGGTGGCCCCAGCAGCGGTCACCTCCGCCAGCTTCGCCTCGATGTCCGGCACGTGCCAGTAGGCCACCGGCGAGGTCATGCCCTGCGGTCCGCCGCCCGGCACCAGCCCGATGTGCTGGCCCTCGGCCTCGAAGCCGACATAGTAGGACGAGTCCGCCATCGGCGGAACGCCGAGCAGGGCGGTGTACACCGCCTTGGCCGTCGCCAGGTCGGAAACGGGATGCAGCACGGTCTTGATTCCCTGGGTGGAAGAGCCGGTCATGGTCACTCCTGAAGTCGGGGGTCACATCGACCCGGTGTGTCTTGTCGAGCTTAAAGACGAACGGGAAGCCCGGAATCGACGTGCCGGGCTGGTCGGCGGGGCCGACCGTGATCCAGCGCATCCCGCCGTATCGTCCATGGGAGGTCACTCTAGCTGCGGCTCGGTGACCTGGAACTGCTCGATTCCTGAGCGGTTTGGTCACCTGTTTCGCCACGCACGACGGCATCCCGCGCTGCGGCGTCCCGCCGATCTGAGACAGGCGAATCCCATTCATGTGAGACTCTGGACGTCTCACCCATATGAGACTCAGCGCCACTCGAACAACTTGCTCTCGGGGGAGAGACGACAGATGACCGCGGGCCGCGCGATCGACACCTGCGCCCGCGGCGTCGCGTGGGCGAAGGCTGACCCGCCCGGCGCCGAGTTCGCTGTGATTCAGCTCGAGTCGAGGCGCCTTCGTGCTCGGGGCGTCGCGATCGGCTCCGATCCAGAGCCTTACCGTCTCTCGTTCGAGTTGAAGACGTGCGGCGAGTACATCACGGACAGGGCCGTAGTCGAGACGCAGGGCGCCGGCTGGACTCGCCATTTGGAGATCCAACGCAGCCGCGCGGGCGTCTGGAGCGCCTCAAGCCAGAGCGCCGGGAAGCTCGAGATGCCAGAGCCCGGCGGGGATCCGACAGAGCTGGGGGATGCCCTCGATCTGGATCTTGGTCTCTCACCGGTCTTCAACACGATGCCTGTATTGCGCCACAACCTGCACAACGAAGGCGCCCAGGACTTTCTGATGGTCTGGATCTCAGTTCCAGACCTATCGATCCACGCCTCCCCACAGCGCTACACCTTCCTCGAGCGCCGTTCCGACGAGCAGCGGCTGGTTCGCTTCGAGGCAGTTGGCGAGGGGGAAGACTTCGTCGCCGACGTGCAGTTCGACTCCGACGGTCTCGTGGTCGACTACCCCGGTATCGCGAGCCGGATCGGGGGGAGCGTCTCTCAGATCGTGTGACGTTGTCCTCCCTTCAGTCAGTGCTGGTCGTGGAGCACAGGGGCGTACGAGATCCCGACAATCGCGCCCTCCGGTGACTGCAGCCTGGCTACGGTCTGACCCCACGGCTCCTCGCGCGGTGGGTGCAGCAGCCTGTAGCCGGCCTGCTCCAGCTCCCGTGCCGCCGGGGTCACCGCTGCGGCGTCCGCGACATCGAACTCGATGCTGACCTGCGGCACCGGCCGCTCCGCCGGCCACTGCGACGTCCCGAAGCATGCCTCCGCTGCCTGGGACAGCGGCCAGATGCCGAAGGACTTGCAGCCGGCGATGTGCTCGCTGTGGTGATAATCGTCGCCGTGGCTCTCGAGCGGAAGCCCGAGCGTGTCGACGTAGAGCTTGCGACTGGCGGCCGGATCGGGCGCGATCACCGCCAGAGTTGAGAGGAACTCTATGTTCATTCCACCTACCTCCTCGTTCGCTGTGTGCTCGTTCTTCGATCCAAGCAGGTTCCGCAAGCCGTGCCACTTCGCAGCAACCGTGCGTTCGACACTTCCGGCCTGATGGGTGAGGGACACTCGGCCGCCGCGAGCGTCGCCGGAGCGCTGCTCCGACTGACTATGCCGAGGCGGTTGCTATGCCGAGCCGTAGTGGTGCGAGACGCGTGTCGTGACCGATTGGGCGTTGTGGATCGCTGCGTGGGTGATTCAGGCTGGGAACGATCCGAACTTCGTTCGGGTCAGCGTCTGGAGCGGTTGCTCGCGCGGGGAGTGGATCCGCCCGAGACGCGAAGCGCTATTAGTCTGCCCACCAGTCCCGCTGACCCTCGACGTCTTCTCGCGGATTTTCGCCGAGATTGGGCGCACCGAACACGAGGATCTTGAGGCCCTCTGGCCCGCTCTCGTAGCCTCGCCACGTACCGGGCGGGACGCGCACCACGTCCCACTCCTTGACCTCGACGATCTCGTCGTCGAGCTTCATCCGCCCGCTCCCGCCCACGACCACGTACACCTCCTCCTGCTCCTTGTGCGTGTGGCCGTACGGGAAGCGATAGTCGGGCGGGATGTACTGATAGCTGAGGCCTGACTGCTCGAGCTCGAGCGCCTTGCTCGCCGCGCGGAACTCCAGGTCCGGCGCGCCGTCGAAGTTGGACCCAACGTCCTCCAGATCCTCCCTGAGGTTCCTGAGCGTGAACGGCACGGCGCGATTCTACGGCTCGGGAGGTCGCGCCGCCAGATCCCGGTCATGCTCGTCGAGCTCCGGGCCGCCGGCGTCCTTATCACGCGGACGCGCCCGCTCCGGACGTGATGTGCTCGATCACCCGCCGGAACTCCTCTGTCGGCGAGAAGTCGACGTACTCAGAGTCCTCGAGCGCCTCAGGAGCGTGGCCGGGGGCCCAGTAGAACGCTTCGCCGGCGGCGAAGTCCTGATGCCCGTCCGGTGTGTGCATCCGCACGCGGCCCTTGATCATGTACCCCCAGTGCGGACACGGGCAGAGGTCGTCGGGGAGGCCCTTGGTGGCGGGGCGCAGGTCGGCGCCGGCGGGCAGCCGGACAAACCCGACAGAGAGCCCGTCCTCGTCGCGCAAGCGGACCTCGACGCCGTTGTCGTCGATCACGACCGGGACGGCCTCGCGTGGGATGGATTGCATGGTGTGTCCTCCTTGTGGTTAGTTGAGTAGCGCGGCAATGTGTTGGGCGGCCAGGCGAGCACCGTCGGTCTCGACGTCGCGGTAGTCGACGTCGAGACCGATCTCCTGCGCGATCGCCGCCGCGATCCGCTCGGGCGGGGAGTCGTCGTAGACCATGCGACGACCGGCTCCGTAGCGTTCCAGGCGGCGGCGGACGTGGAAGTTCTGCTCGAAGTGGTGGCGCAGCGGGAAGTAGAGGAACGGTCGCTTGTTCGCCGTCAGCTCCATCGAGGTGGTCAGACCACCTTGCACCACCGCCAGGTCGCAGGCAGCGAGGTGCCGGTAGAGGTTGTGCACGTAGGGAACGACCTCCAGGCCGGGATGTGAGGGCAGCGACTCGAGGTTGATGCGGGGGCCGGCGACGACGATCATGCGCAGCTTCGGGATACGCTCCTTGGCCTGCGGGAAGGCGGCCATCACCCGCCGCAGCAGGTCAGCCCCGACACCTGACCCCCCGACGGTGACGATGCACACCTGCTCGTCATCGCCGTAGCCAAGCTCGGCGCGCAGCTTGGTGCGATCGCCGAGGTCGGCGGTGTCAAAGCCGCTTATGTAGCCGGTGAATTGGTAGTTGCGCTCGGCCCAGTCACGGATCATCGGCAGCCCAGGCCCGAAGCGCTCGGGGACGATGTCGTCGGGGTTGCCCACGAACAGTGAGAGGTCGCGGACCTCGGGGTGCTCGGCGATGTGTTCGATCCGCTGGGCGTTGAAGTCGGCGGTCAGGAAGCTTTCCCGCGCGTTCCCATCGTCCATCGGCAGGAAGCCGACGAAATCGCTCAACCACACGTACGGCGCACGCTTCTCTCGCGGGTTCTCATGCAGGTAGTAGTCGAGCTCCCAAGCCTCGTCGCCGATCCACACGTCATAGCGCTCCTCGCGCACGACGTCGTGGAACACCATGAAGTTGGCGGCCAAGATCTCGTCCATGCGGCGGATCGCGTGGAACGCGTGCAGGTCGTGCTCTGCGGACTCCGACTCGATGTGCGTGGACTCGTTTGCCAAGTGAGCGCTCGCCGGATGGATGCGCTCGCCCTCCGCCTCCAGTACTCGGGTGACCGGATCCTGAGCCAGCCAGTCGACCTGCAGGTCCGGGTGTAGCCGCCGCAGCTCACGGGCGATCGCCACGTCGCGCCGGGCGTGGCCGAGCCCGATCGGCGAAGAGTTGAACAGGGCACGGGGACGGCCGTCGGGGCGGTACACGGTCGGATCGCGCGGCGTGCGCCGGCGGCCGAAGGCGTCCTCGGAGAAGTCGCGCAGCGCCAGGTTGAACTCGACCGGCTTGCGGGCGTGCAGCAAATGGCCGGCGCCCTTGACCGTCTCGAGCTTGCCACCGCTGAGGCGGGCCAGCGCGCGCGCGTCGCTGGGCGGCACGATCTTGTCGTGCTCGCCGGAGACCACCAGCACCGGGCACTCCAGATTCAGCGCCAGGGAGTTCAGCGTGCGTCGGGTGCGGGGACGCACGCCGGACTCATCATCGAGCACTGTGGCGGTCAGCGTCTCGGGATCGGTTTCAAGCGCCCATCCCACACCGTCCTCGATTGCCTTGGTCGAGTGCGCCTCGGGCAGAGCTCGCGAGACGAACCACTCCGCGAATACTGGGTATTCAGCTCGCCAGTGAACGGCGTTGTAGCGTCCCCACCAGCGGAAGAGTTGACGGATCGGCACGGGCCGCAGGAAGAGCCGCGGGAAGAGCCGGTTGCGCATCAACCAGATGTGGGACGGGGTGTAAGGGAACAGCGGACCGATGAAGGCAGCGCCAGCGACCCGCTCAGGGGCGATCCGCGCCAGTTCGAGCTGGTACTGGGCGCCTGTCGAGAGACTCACCATCACCGCTCGCTCCGTCCCGGTCGCGTCCATCACCGCCAGGAAGTCGCGGGCGAACTCAGCAGCTCGATACCGCCGCGGGTCGCGGCAGCGATCGGAGCGCCCGCTGCCAAGGCCATCCATGCTCAACACACGGAAGTGGCGCGCGAGGTAGGGGATCTGCATCTTCCAGTGGCGGGAGTGGACCAGCGACCAGGTCGGGAGCAGGAAGATCGTCTGCTCGTCCTCGCCGTAGACCTCGTAGAAGAGCCGTTGACCGTCGCGCTCGACGAAGCCTTCAGTGTCGGGGTAGCGGGCGCGGCTCTGCTCCGGGGCACCGCGGGGTGCCTCCGCGTCGTGCGGCGGTGATCCCGTCGTAGTCTGGATTGCCATTGAACCTGCCCCTTTCTTTACAAAATTGTCTGTTTGCCCCATCGAGTCAGACGCGGCGACCTAGAGGGGTCGCAGCCAGTCGTTCCTATGCCTTGAGCTCGTAGAGGACCGAGAACGGTTCCTCGATCGGGAGCTTGCGGAAGTGCGTGAAGCCGGCCGCGTAGGCCAGCTCGCGCGCCTTCTCCTGCCCCATGCACGCACCGATGCCCGCGCCGCCGTGCGCGAGCGATGTCGTCATGCAGTAGAGGGTGCTGACGTTGTAGAGGAGCTTGCCGAGCGGGTTGCGGTTCTCCTCCACGTCGCCGGAGGCGTTCATCTCGAGCATCAGGTACGTGCCGTCCTTCCGCAACGCGCCACGGATCGCGCTCATCAGCCCGACCGGGTCCACGGAGTCGTGTACGACATCGAACGTGGTGATGAGATCGAAACGGCCCTCGGGCAGCTCGGCCCCGTCGCCGACCGTAAATGTCACCCGGTCGGCTACCCCCTCTGCTTGCGCGTTTGCCCGCGCGCGCTCGATCGAACCTGGGTGCACGTCGTAGCCGTGAACCTCGGCTGCCGCCAACGCCTTGGCGAGCGTGATCGGAGCGCGCCCGGACCCGCAGCCGACGTCGCAGGCCGATCCGCCCGCCTCGAGCTTCTCCTGGACCCCTGGTATCGCCGGGAGCCAGGTCTGGACGAGATGGTGCTTGTACCACGGCGCTGTGGCGCGCTC
>Ga0193728_1001221_pt1 | contig 12994 bp, 13 predicted proteins | sample U1c1metaG_FD_143037 | JGI IMG/M metagenome (GOLD analysis project Ga0193728, IMG submission 143037) | Soil microbial communities from a riparian zone of the East river system, Colorado, United States - U1c1 | ecosystem: Environmental > Terrestrial > Soil > Riparian zone | place: USA: East River...
CGTTCGCAATGGCGAGGGAATGAATCGAAGGCGAGCCGGCGTCTTCCACTTGAGGTTGATCGGACACCCACCATCGACTGGTGAATACCGCAATGCTTAAAAGCGCCGCAAAGACAATCTGCGCGAAGCAGGCATGTGTGACTGGCAGCCAGTAATGAAGCAACTGGCGCACGACTTCCCCACCGAGCACCGCTTGTGCAGCGATTCCAGCGACCGCGATGACGCTGAACCACCGTAGCCAGCGTCGCTCGTCTTTGGCCCACACCCAAACAGCCAATACGATGGAAAGTAGCCCCAGGGCTCCCGCGATTACGCGATGAGAGTGTTCGTAGCGAATACCGCCGACCATCGGGGGTGTCAGGGTGCCGTAGGATAGCGGCCAATCTGGAACGGAAAGCGCGGCCTCGTTGGAAGTAACCAAGGCGCCCGCTACGAGGAGGAGGATCCTTGAAAAATCTAAAAACAATTGAAGCGGCGGAGCCATCCGCATTTCAGTATAAACCGCTTCAAACTTGGGATGCTGCTGCTGGGACTTTGGGCGCGGACGGAAGTGCCGCGGACACGCTTTCGAGTCCGACAGCGCGCAAAACCAAATCTTTCAGCGCGGCGATAAAGTAGGGTGAGTCACCCAGAGCGGGCATCATGCGAAACGTTTCGACACCAAGTTTCTTGGCTTCCTCGCGAGCTTCGATATTAATTTCGTGAAGAGTTTCAATGTGCTCAGTGACGAAAGAAATCGGCACCACCAGCATCTCCTTCACCCCTTCGTGAGCCAGGCGCTCGATGGTGGTTGTCAGCGGCGGTTGGAGCCATTTGGCCGGGCCTACTCGGCTCTGATAGCAGAGGAGGTGCGTGCGCGGCCAGTTCGGAAATTGTTGCGCGCCTCGTTCGCACGTCAAGCGCACCGTGGATTCGATCTGATGCGGGTAGGGATCGCCCTTTTCAACCAGGCTCATGGGCAGGCCGTGGGCACTGAACACCAGTTGGATGCGTGAACTATCCGGGAACTGGCGCAGAATTCGTCCGATGTTTTCGACCAAGCCGCGAACGTATAGCGGGTGATTGTAGAAGCTTTCGATTACGCGCTCCGGTGGCGCTCCACGAGCAACTGTCCACCGCGCGTGATCCGCGACGCGGCGCCATTCTTTCATGCTGCTGAGTGTAGTGGCGTAGGAATAGTGCGGATAGAGCGGAAGCAAGACGATTTCATCGAGCGGGCCGGCGTTGCGTAAGGTGTCCAAAGCTTCGATGCTCATCGGATGCCAGTAACGCATGGCGATCACCGCTACCGGATCGATGTGGGGCCGAAGCGCATGGACCAGGCGGACGCGCTGGCGCTCCGTCAACGTAAAGATGGGAGAACGCCGGCCGATTTGCGCATAACGTTTGGTAACCGGTTCCGAGCGGCGCGAAGAAATCAATTTCGCGATAGGTTTCCGCAGCAGACCGAGTGGACCAAGCGGAATGATGTCCGGATCCAGAAAAAGATTCAGCAGAAACGGTTCGACGGCGGCCAGTGAATCTGGCCCGCCAAGTTGAAACATCACCACGCCGACCCGCTTCTTTGCTGGCACTTACTTGCCCCGGTGCAGCGAGTTTTTGAGGCGCTCGATGTCTTCGTGAAGCGCGGCGGCGCGGCGCGCTATTGAGAGGTAGTAGGCGAAGAAAATGCCCCACGCGATGAGATACGCGGCAAAGATGCTGTTGAGATTTTTCATACGGCCTCCGCTTCATGACGCACTATTTCGAGTTCGCCACGCGCCGCTTCCATAACGTAGCGGGCGCGCATCAACAAGGTCATCAGTGCCAGCATGGCGAACCATGAGAGAAAAAGTACCTTCCACATGGTGGGGTCCAAACCAGAACCTGAACCACCCATGACCACCGGTTGAGGATGCTGCGTGCGCCACCAACGAATGGAGCCAAATACCAGCGGCACGTCAAGGAAAGCAAAGATTCCGAAGAGTGCGCTGAATAGCGCGCGCCGATCCGGCTCTTCTACCAAGGTGCGCAGAAGAACAAAGCAGACATACAACAGCCAGAGAATAAACGTGGAGGTAAGCCGTGCATCCCAGGTCCACCAGATGCCCCACACCGGATGAGCCCAAATGGGTCCGCTGACCAGAACGACGGTAGTGAAGACCAAGCCGACCTCCGCAGCGGAAATGCTCAGCCAATCCCACTGCGGCTGGCGCCGAAAGACATACAGCACATTCGCGATGAAACAGATGAAGAAAGCGCAAAGGCCGGTCCAGGCGCTGGAAACGTGCAAATAAAAAATGCGCTGGATAGGGCCCATGGTGCGCTCCGTGGGAGCGACGAAGAAAGCGCCGTACGCGGCCGCGCCTACCAGCAGGAAAACAATCGCGGCAACCAGGACTTGCTTCTTCATACTGATTATTCCTCCAGAAGATATTCGCCGAAAAGCCATAGCGCCGTCAAAAAGACCACATCAAAAATAACCAGGAAACCTACCCCTTTCCATTCGAGAAAAGGTGACACATCCAAAAGCCCGACGGTTACCTGCGTGCTGGCCACCAACACTGGGGTAAGCAGCGGCAACAATAAAAGCGGCAATAGCAGTTCGCGCATGCGCGCTTGTGCGGAAATTGCGGAAAGGGCGGTACCAGCAATGGAAACGCCCAGGCTGCCCAGAAAAAAAACCGATAACAGTTGGCCGAGCACGCGTAGCACTGGCACGTTATACAAAACGGCAAACACAGGGAGCATCAGCACTTCGGTGAAAAGGAGAAATAAAGTATTGGCGATAAGTTTGGCCAGCAAAATGGCGAAGGGATCGCTGACGGACAAGCGCAAGGCGCTCAGGGTGTCGTTGTTTTGTTCACGCAGAAAACAAGGTTGCAGCATGAGCGCGGCGGCAAACAGAAACGCAAGCCACAAAAGTCCCGGACCGAAGCGGCGCGATTCGTTGTAGGTAGGATCAAAAGTGAAGCTGAACAGCACAATGACCATCAAAATAAAAACAACCGTGGTGGTCAGCAATTCCCTGCTGCGAAACTCCGTGCGCAGCTCTTTACCAAGCAATGCAGTGGTACTGGAGAGCAAGCTCATTCAGGCGTCGGCAAAGGTCAAGATGGAGCGCACTTCCGCGCCGGTGCGCGTATCAGCGACGATGAGTCCAGCGTCGAGGCGAATGGCGCGCGTGGCGAGCATGGAAATTTCCGACTCACCGTGGAGGCTCATGAGAATAGTGCAGCCGGTATCGCGGAGCTGTCGAAGCGTGGCGGCTAGCCACCCTACGCCCTGGGGATCGAGACCGGTACTGGGCTCGTCCAGCAGCAGGACGGAAGGCTCATGCAACAGCGCGCGCGCGATCGCCACACGTTGGCGCATGCCCCGCGAAAAAGTACGGACCAGAGAAGTGCGTCGATCGAACAAGCCAACTTCGTGCAGAAGTTTCTCCACTCGGGCCACCGCATTTGGGGTGTGCTGCAGCCGCGCGAACAGCAGCAGATTTTCTTCCGCGGTAAGCTCGTCATACACCATCGTGGCGTGAGCCACAAAGCCTGCGCTGACATTAGCACGGAGGGCGCCAGTCTTTGACGCGCGTGAGGCCGTCGCTCCGGCAACCGCTCCAGCAGCCGACGGAAATGTTAATTCCCCAGCCGACGGACGCACCAGTCCAGCAGCAATACGAAGCAGCGTGGTTTTCCCTGAGCCGTTGCGCCCAGCCAGCGCTACGCATTCACCCGGCGTAATCTCAAAACGGATGCGCCGCAGGGCCGCCAGGCCGCCATAACGCTTTTCGATATTTTCGAAGCGAATACCGGTAGGAGAAAAACCGCGCGACGTCACTGCGTGGCCTCGAAGGAGAATTGCGAACACAGCGGGCGAATAGAGAGCGTTGCAAGACGGCGCGTCACAGCTCAGCCTCGAACGAGGTCGCGCAGAACCTTTTCGGCACGTGCTCGCTCCGATGCGTATTCGTCGTCGGGAATGGTGCCGGCCTGGTGGCGAAGCTCCAGGCGGAAAAGTTGATCCTTCAAATATTCGAGGCTGGTGGCTACCGCGGCGTTGACATTTTCCATCGTCGGTGCGGAGCCGTTGCCCTCCGAAGCGAGCGCGGGTATTTTCTTCGAGCGCGACTGCGAATCTGAGTCCTTAAATGGCTCCGGGGCATTTTCTATGGGTGCAACGGTCGCCGCAACCGGCTTGCGCGCAAGCAACATTGCCCCCACTGCGAAAACTCCCACCAAGCCGGCCACCAGCGGCCATTTCAGCACATCGAGCCTGCCGGGAACCTGCTGAATATTTACCGCGGTAGCTGCGGCGCCTTGGCCATCCGCGCCGGGCTGTCCCTGATCACCACCAGCGTTTGCCCCAGGAGGCGGCGCGGTGCCGGAGACACTTACTGCCAGAGTCGCGTTGGCGGCGAAATTCTCGCGGCCATAAATGGCCATGCCCTGTTCCTTTCCACCGGCTTGCAAGCCTTCTCCAACGATTTGCACGCTGGGCGGCGCGACGACCAGCAGGCGGCGTGCGACGTAAGTCGATGACGGAATTTTTATGGAAGCGGCGTTGCTGGCGTAGGGCAGCTCATACGAGTAACGCACGGTGTTTTCACCTGGCCGGAAGGCGTAAGCAATAGCGAAGTGATTTTTGGTTTTGTCGATGGGCGCTTGCACCACCGGCATTCCCGCGGGCCCGGACGCGGCTACTTGTTGCAGTTGTGCGCCATCGGGCAAGGAAAATTCAAAATTGCCGTCGGACTTGAAATACGCTTCGGGCGGTTTGGTGTCGTTCTGTAAGGAATATTCTTCGCCGACAATCAGAGTCGTGCCATTGGGCTGAAAGAAAACCACGCGAGTGGTGACGGCAATAGCCTTCGAATCTTTAGTTGGCTCGTACACCGCAACTTCCACATCGGCTTTGCCCGGCGGCACGGGCTGATGAAAATTAATGCCGCGATAGACGGCGCGGAGCAGCATCGGTTGCGCGCCCAGGTTCGGATTGTCAAAGCTGAACTGCCCTTGCGCGTCTGATTGCGTGTTGGCCACGGGCTGCATGCCGCCCTGCAATTGAATCAGCATTACCGGGACGCCCGCCGCAGGTTTCCCGGTGGTGCCATTCTTTATCGTGCCGTGCACAGTGCCAGCTTGCGATACGGTGCTGATCGCACACAGAAAAATCAGCGTGCTAAAAATTCTGGCGACATGAAAAGCCGGACGCTTCACTGAGGACCTCTGGCGGATGCCGGACGTGGTCCGCGCGGCCGGCGGATTTGCGACTCCGTAACTTGATCTATTTCCGCGAGCGCCAAGGCTGCTTCATTTTCTAGCGACACCTTCATGGCCTCAAAATCCCCTTCGGAATATTTCCCGGAGCGAAATTCAAATCGCAGGTCGCGCAAGTTGTCATAGATGCTGTCGCGGCGTTCCATCAGTTGATCGAGCTTGGTGCGATGCGGGGCCAGATCGGAAGCATCGGGCTGAATGTAAAAGATAAAAATTATCGTGGCGGCTGCCAGTGCAAGGCACGCGCCGAGCACGGCCCAATCCATGCTGGTGACTCCGCCTAGAAACAAAGCCGCGAAAGAATGCATCAATCCTGGGTCTCCCGCGCGGCGCGCACGCGAGCGCGTTCGAGCATCTCCGCCGATATGCCACCACCAGGCGCGCTAGCGCTGACGGCGTGTGCCGGGCGCTTGCGCCACTTGCTGATGACAAAAAGCACCAGAGCGAAACCGATGGCCAGGTATACCGCAGGCATGCTCCAGGCCACTAAACTGAAACCAGAGTGCGGCGGCTCAGCGTACACTTTGGTGCCGAATTCCTGAACGAAAGCTTGCGTGATGGTCTCTTCGGAATCGCCGCGCGCGACGCCTTGATCCACTTCCTTGAGCATGGCCGTGGAGGTGGTGCAGCCCACGTGATTGCACTGCGTCAAAACCTGGTTGCAATTGCACATGCACATGAACTTGCCGCCAATTTGATGGGCGCGATCGGAGGGCTGTTGCGCCGGCAGCGGTCCGACGAGCAACGGCAAAGAACCCGTGGCACAAAGCAGTATCGCCAAAAAAATTGCGCGCCGTTTAATCATGACCTTCTCTAAGCGTGGGTGAAGGCGTCAGCGCTCCAGCCAGAGATTTGACCCGCGTCGGCTCTTGCACCGCCGACAACACCAGCACAGCCCGGCGGTTCGGCAAGAGCGCGACTAAAGTTCCTAGGACCACGACCACGCCGCCGAACCAGATGCACTTCACCAGCGGGTTGAGATACACGTGGATGACGGGCGCCTGGGTGTCCGGACTTTGTCCGGCATATACGACATAGAGATCCTGTTTGAGCGTGGAATAAATAGCGACCATAGTGCCTGAGGCTTGGTTGGCGGGGAAAATGCGGCGCTCGGGATAGAGCATCATGACCGGCTTATTGTCGCGAGTGACTTCGATAACCATGCGTTCGGCGGTGTAGTTTTTTTCCTGCTTGTTGTCGATGTTCTGCAGCAGCAAGGAATAGGGGCCGATCTGCATGCTGGAGCCAATCTGCATCTCTTTTTGTATGTCTTTGTTGAAGGCCGTCCCGGCGATGCCAATGAATATCAAAACCATGCCCATGTGCACGATGTAACCGCCATACCTGCGGGTGTTACGCATGGTCAGATCCACCGCGGAAGCTAAAAACGAAGCGCCGGAGCGCGCTCGAATGACTCTTGCGCCGCGGTAAAACTCCATGGTGATGGTGGAGGTGACGAAGACACAGAGGATGAGGCAAATCAACGTATAAAATTCGCGCACGCCAAGCGGGAACGCGATGGCTCCCGCGATGAGGCCCGTCAACAGTGGCCAGCCAAAATTACGCTTCAGGCTATCGAGCGAAGTCTTGCGCCAGGCCAGCAACGGTCCCACTCCGGTGAGAAACAAAAGCAGGAGGCCGATAGGAATATTTACTTTGTTAAAAAACGGCGTGCCTACGCTGATGCGGTCGCCCGTGAACCACTCCGAGAAAACCGGGAACAGCGTGCCGGACAAAACGGCGACGCAGGACACGAGCAAAATCAAATTATTGAAAAGAAAACTAGACTCTCGTGAAACGATGGAGTCGAGCTGGTTCTCACTCTTCAAGTAATCGCGATTCTTGAAATAGGCGGTGAGGCATACCAGGAGAATTGCGGTCATGAAGCCCACAAACCAGCTGCCAATGTTGGAACTGGCGAAAGCGTGTACGGAGCTGACCACGCCGCTGCGGGTTAGAAACGTGCCCAGAATGCATAGCAGGAAGGTGGAGAAAACCAGCCACACATTCCACACTTTCATCATGCCGCGTTTTTCCTGCATCATCACGGAGTGCAGGAACGCAGTGCCGGTGAGCCACGGCAATAGTGAGGCATTTTCGACAGGATCCCAGGCCCAATATCCGCCCCAACCCAAGACCGCATAAGCCCAATGCGCGCCGAGCAAAATCCCGGCTGTTTGAAACCCCCACGCGATCATCGTCCACTTGCGCGTGAGGTGAATCCATTTTTCGCCGGGGTAGCGCGCTAACAAAGCGCCCAGGGCGAAGGCGAATGGAATAGTGAATCCGGTGTAGCCGGAATAAAGATTCGGCGGATGAATCACCATTTCTGGGTACTGCAGCAAAGGATTCAAGCCGTTGCCGTCGCCGCGAGCCACCAGGTCCATCGCTCCGTTAACTCCCGGAACGGCCAAAGCTTTGAACGGGCTGGCGACAAAATTATTTAACGTAAGGAAAAATATCTGCACGCCGGCGAGGACCACACCGACGTAAGGCATCAACTCGCCATTTTTATTTCGATACGCGATCAGTGCGGAGAAAACATAGACCGCCAGCAGGAAGCTCCAAAACAGCAGCGAGCCTTCCTGGCCGGCCCACAACGCGGCCACTTTATAAAACGCGGAAAGGTTGCGATTGCTATGCGCTACGACGTACGCGACCGAGAAATTATCACTGAAGAATAAGTATTCGAGACTGAAGGTAGCTACAAAAATCAGTCCACAGGTGGCGAGCCCGGCCTGACGAGTGCTTTTTACCAGCAGCGGATGTCGCGTGCGAATGGCGGCAATCCCGCCGACGAACGCATACACGGCACAAACGAAAGCCAACAGCAACGCAAAAGAACCGAATACATCCACCGAGTCCCCGCTTCCTCCCCGAACCGGGAGCGTTACATAGTGCTAGTGCGCGGAGCATCACCGGCCGGCGCGGATGTGCCGCCCGGGGCAGCTTCGTATTTCGATGCGCATTTGGCCTGCACGTGTTCAGCCACAAAACGGCCATCTGCAGCGGGACGGCCTTCGACTAACGCCTGCGATTTATCTACAAAAGTGTCAGGCAGGGGTTCACTACCTACGTAACTCACCGGCAGCGACTTCCCTTCCCCTTGCAACACAAAATCGACGCGACCTGAAAGGCGGTGAATGCTTCCAGGCTCAACCGTGCCGCCCACGCGCATGCGGTGACTCAAAGAAGCTCCCTGTAGCGTCTGCATTTCAGCAATGGTGTGGTAGTAAGTCTTGCTCTCGCCGTAGCCCATCCAAGCAAGAAAACCCAGCGAGATAACGATGACGCCAATCCCGGTGCCGAATTTCGCGCGCTTCTGCACAGCTACACCTCGCACGGGCCCTGATGCCCAATTAGGCAGATTCTATCACAGCTCGAAAAAGCGAGTTTGCGCAAGACAGTTGGCGCAATCCAATCTGACTAGCGGCTTGCGGGCACGGCAAGAACATCCTGAAAGCGCGTGATTGCCGCAGTTACTTCTGGAGGATTCGAATGATCCAACGCAAATGCTCGCCCATCGTCGAGGACAAATTCACAATTTAGCTGTGCGGTGGCGAACCGCTCGATCAGTGGCGTCAAATTCCCGGAAATAAACGCCAGGCGCTTGGGTTTTAGTGAACGGCGGATCCGCGTGAAGAGCGTCGGCAGGCGCATGATCAATGCGTTGTTTAAAAACCCGGCCCCACTGGATAGAACATCCAATGGACATTCGAGCGCGTGCGTTACGTAAATCCCGCGTCGTTGAAACTCAGAGAGACTCGTATCGGTGGATTTACCGGAGGACGAGATTCCTGCGGCTGCAAGGAGATTCGCCGCTTCTCCGGAGTGGGTCTCTTCGGGCGAATACAGGAATTGCTCCGGCGCCTGTGGAGAAAACGCCCCTAGCAACAGCGTGTGAAGATGAATTGGCCGATATCGAGTGGCCCATTCAAGACGTTGCAAACGCCGCGCAAGGTGTTCGGGCGAAGCAGGCTGGCCACAGCCGTCACACAAAATTTCAGAGGTGTCGGTGGTCATTCGATGCTTAACAATGTAATGCAGCGGGAGAGCTACAGCAAACAGAACGCGGAACTACGAAGAGACGGGCGTATCGGAAGGCAGCTTGGCGCGCAGGCACCACTTCAGTTCCTGGCTGATTTCCGTGATTTCCATTCCCGCCATGACGATAAATTTGCAGCTCAACATTTCGCGAGATTCGTCGTCATCGGGGAGTTGGCAGGAAACGCGGCAGTATTGGCACTCCTGGTTCCAGCAGAAGCGTCCATAGGGAATCGTTTCGGGACTGATGAATTGGAAGCAGCGCAGCAGCGAGTTCCGTTCCGGGACCTGGAATTTCTTTCCCAGTAACGTGATCTCCACGAGTTTTTCGTAAGGGCGGAACGGCTCGGACATCTGCAAATTCCTCCGCGCCCGGGCCCAGACTCTAGGCGATCCGAACACGCTTTCAGATTAGTCTCCTGAGGGGGCGGCAACAACCAGAGGTATTAGGGAGAGTTGCGAATATGCCAAGGGTGAGCGGGGCGTTTTTTACCACTAACGTTACGTCACGGGCGTTAGTTCACCTGCGTCAGCCGCCTAAGTCGAAGAATTGCCCCATCTTGCGGAACTTTTCATAGCGCGCCTCCAGCAGCTCTTTCTGGGGCTGCTCTGAGAGCATCAGCAACTGCCGGTCGAGGACGGCATCGAGCAGACGGCTGGCGGCTTCCGGATCGGTGTGCGCGCCACCCTCGGGCTCCGGAACGATCTCGTCAATGATTCCAAACTCCTTCAAATCTGACGCGGTAATTTTCAGCGCGGTCGCCGCGATTTCCGCCTTGGTGGAATCGCGCCACATAATGGCCGCGCAGCCTTCGGGTGAAATGACAGAATAAAAACTGTTTTCATAGATATTTACGCGGTCCCCCACGGCAATCGCCAAAGCGCCACCCGATCCACCTTCGCCTGTAACGGTGACGATAATTGGTACCGGCAAGCGCGACATCTCGCGTAGATTGCGCGCGATGGCTTCCGCCTGCCCACGCTCTTCGGCGTCAATGCCTGGGTAGGCGCCCGGCGTATCGATAAACGTGAGAATCGGGCGGCAGAATTTTGCGGCCAACTGCATCACGCGCAATGCCTTGCGATAACCTTCCGGTTTAGGCTGCCCGAAATTTCTTTCCACCCGCTGTTTGGTGTCGCGGCCCTTCTGGTGGCCGATCACGGCCACGGGACGGCCATGAAATTTGGCCAAACCGGCAATGAGCGCTTTATCGTCGCCAAAATTGCGGTCGCCGTGCAGTTCGATGAAATCGGTGAAAAGCATGCCGATGATGTCGAGAGTGTAAGGCCGGTTTTGGTGGCGCGCAATCTGTGCCCGTTGCCACGGACCAAGATGGGAATAGAATTCGCGGCGAAGCTCGGCGACTTGTTTGCTTACGCGTTCGAATTCCGCGTCGGCCGCTTCATCGCCCGCGAGATTGCGTAGATCTTCAACATCTTTTTCGAGCCGCTCGATTTCTTTTCGACGGGCGGTGCCGTTGTGCTTGGACTTAAGCTTGTCCTTCTCTTTTTCTTTCTCTTTATCTTTGGAGCTCATGCGGTGGCCGCCATTTCCACGGCGCGATCTCCGCAAATCTGGCGCACTGCTTCGACGAGTTCCGGACTGGAGCGCACTCGTTGCTGGGCCTGCAGTAGCGCAACCGAGCCATCCGCGGAACGCAACTCAAACACCACGACGCACGGTCCGGGGAAGTTTCCAAACAAAGTTTCAAGGCGGTCGAGCGCGTCCGGATTAACGGACTGCATATCCATGCGCACGCGAAACTCCTGCAGCACGGCGCGTTCCGCAATGTCTTCGAGACGGCGCGCTTCCTGAAGCGAAAGCCTGGTTCCGGCCTCCTCGACTTGTACGCGCGCCTTCAGCAAAAGCGGCACGCCCGGCTTCAGCATGGCTTCGAGTCGTGCAAACGTTTCGGGAAAGACCAGCATTTCCTGCACGCCGGTCATATCCTGCAAAGTGAAAATGCCCCAGCGCGCGCCTTTCCTGGTACGCATCGGACGGATGCCGACGATCAAAGCGGCAACGGTGACGTCTTTATTGTTGCGTTGGCCTTCCACCTGATCGAGCGTCAGCGCTTTCAAATCCTGCAAGCGCGAAGCGTATCGAGCGAGGGGATGCCCGGAGACATAAAAACCGAGCATGGCGTATTCGCTGGTCAGCCGCTCTTCTTCACTGCATGGCGCGGCGTCGCGCAGCTCGAACAAAATTGGTGCGGGCGCAGCTGCGGTTCCGAATAATCCATGTTGGCCTGATTCGCGTGAACGCGAAGCACGCTGTAACGCATTAACAGCGTCATCCACGGATGCCAGCATGCCTTCGCGGGGTCCCAGCGAATCCATGGCTCCGGACTTGATCAGGCTTTCGAACACGCGCTTGTTGAGGAAACGCGGCTCGATGCGCTCGCAAAAATCATAAAGCGAACGAAATTCTCCTTGCGCGACGCGCGACTCACGTATGGCCTTGGCGGTGTTTTCACCCACATTCTTGATGGCCGCCAAACCGAAACGAATCGCTTCATTGACAGGCGTGAAATATAGATCGCTCTCATTCACGTCTGGCGGAAGAATCGAAATACTCATGCCGCGTGCTTCGTTGATGTACTTGACGGTTTTGTCCGTGTTGCCCGCGTCGGAAGTGAGCAGCGCGGCCATAAATTCCACCGGATAGTGGACCTTCAGATAAGCGGTCTGATAGGCCAGCAGCGCGTATGCACAGGAATGGGATTTGTTGAACCCGTATCCGGCAAATTCTTCCATCAGGTTGAAGATGCGTTCTGCTTTTTTCTCCGGCACTTTGTTCGTGAGGCAACCGGCCATAAACTTGGCGCGCTGCGCAGCCATTTCTTCTTTTTTCTTTTTGCCCATGGCGCGACGAAGTATGTCCGCCTCGCCGAGAGAAAAACTCGCCAGCTTGTTGGCGATCTGCATCACTTGTTCCTGATACAGGATTACGCCGTAAGTCTCTTCCAGGATGTCCTGCAATTGCGGCAATTCGTAACTGACTTTCGTCTTGCCATGTTTGCGATTTATGAAATCGTCGATCATGCCGCCTTGGATCGGGCCGGGGCGGTAAAGAGCATTGAGAGCGGTGAGGTCTTCGATACGCGTCGGTTGGTAGCGGCGCAAAATGTCGCGCATGCCGTGAGATTCAAACTGAAAGATAGCGGTGGTGTCGCCGCGCGCAAAAAGTTTGTAGGTTTCCGCATCGTCGAGCGAGAGATTATCGATATCGACTTGGGCGCCGCGATTCTTCTCGATCATGGTCACGGTGTCGTGCAGCACCGTGAGGGTCGTAAGACCGAGAAAATCCATCTTCAGCAGGCCGATGCGCTCGAGCGCATTCATGTCGTATTGCGTCGTTATTTCGTCGCGGTTGGTCTTGTAAATGGGGACGATGTCTGTGAGCGGCCGCGCGGAGATCACCACACCCGCCGCATGCGTCGAAGCATGTCGAGCCAAGCCTTCCAGGCGTAACGCGACGGCCATCAGATCCTTGAGGCGCTGGTCGGAGTCTACGGCTGCTCTGAGTTGGGGCGCTTCCTTAAGCGCGTTTTCAAGCTCAATGCCCAGCGTGGTGGGAATTAACTTGGCGAGCCGATCTACTTCCATGTAAGGAATATCCATGGCGCGGCCTACATCTTTTACCGCCGCTTTCGCCGCCATGGTGCCGAAAGTAATGATCTGCGAAACATTTT
>Ga0193728_1001223_pt1 | contig 12991 bp, 13 predicted proteins | sample U1c1metaG_FD_143037 | JGI IMG/M metagenome (GOLD analysis project Ga0193728, IMG submission 143037) | Soil microbial communities from a riparian zone of the East river system, Colorado, United States - U1c1 | ecosystem: Environmental > Terrestrial > Soil > Riparian zone | place: USA: East River...
CCGGCGCGTCGCATCCCTGAGCCCGGAACGAAGACGCCCGGCCCTTCACCCGGACCAAGACCCGCCGACCAGATCACCGACCGCATCTGCCGCTACTGCTCACCCATCTCCGAACCAGCTCACTAGGCGCCGGGCTGCTGGGCGTGCTTCTTGCCGTCGCCGGGCTGCCGCAGCTCGCGCGGCAGGGCGAACACCATCCGCTCCTGCACGGCCTCCACGTCCTCGACGTCGCTGAAGCCGCGCTCGGCCAGCCAGTCCAGCACCCCGTCGACGAGGTCCTCCGGGACCGAGGCCCCGCTGGTCACGCCCACCGTCCAGGCGCCGTCCAGCCACGCCGGGTCGATGGCCGAGGCGTCGTCCACGAGGTAGCTGGCCCGGGATCCGGCGTCCAGGGCGACCTCGACCAGGCGCACCGAGTTCGAGGAGTTGGCCGAGCCGACCACGATCAGGAGGTCCGCCTGCTCGGCGATCTGCTTGACCGCGACCTGCCGGTTCTGCGTGGCGTAGCAGATGTCGTCGCTGGGCGGGTCGAGCAGCTGCGGGAAGCGCTGACGCAGCGCCGCCACCGTCTCGTTGGTCTCGTCGACCGACAGGGTGGTCTGCGACAGCCACGCCACCTTCGCCGGATCCCGGACCTCGACCGAGTCGCTCTGCTCGGGGCCGTCCACCAGGTGAATGCTGGCCGGCGCCTCGCCCGTGGTGCCGACGACCTCTTCGTGGCCCTCGTGGCCGATAAGCAGGATGTCGTAGCCCTGGGCGGCGAACCGGCGGGCCTCGCTGTGCACCTTCGTCACCAGGGGGCAGGTGGCGTCGATCGTCCGCAGGTTCCGGGTCTGGGCCTCGTCGCGGACCTGCGGCGCGATGCCGTGGGCGGAGAAGACGACGACCGCGCCCTCCGGGACCTCTTCGGTCTCCTCGACGAAGATGGCGCCGCGCTTCTCCAGGTTCCGGACGACGTGCGTGTTATGGACGATCTGCTTACGTACGTAGACGGGGGTTCCGAATTGCTCCAGTGCCTTCTCCACCGCCTGGACCGCGCGCTCGACTCCGGCGCAGTAGCCACGAGGCCTGGCGAGCAGCACTTTACGGGTTGGCGCAGACATGCAACCCATGTTAGGCGATCGGTTTCGGCCCGCCGTTCGGGAGCCGCATCGTGGCCTGCCCTGGCTTTCGCGCGGAGCGGGGCGGGGACGACAATCGAGATCATGCGCATCCCGCAGGTCACCGCCCGCATCCGGGCTGACAGCATCGCCGGGGCGCCCGCTCAGGCGCTGCGGGCCGCGTTCACCCAGGTAGGCCGCCTGCTGCTGGCCGCCGACCAGCTCCGCAGCCGGATCCGCGAGGAGCAGGCCAGCGGCCGGCCGCGGCCGCCGGGAGAGGCGGGGGCGCCGCCCGGGCCCGCCGAGGCTGAGGTGACTGGCCCGTCAGCTCTCCCGGTGCCGAACTACGACGAGCTCTCGCTGCCGTCGCTCCGCGCCCGGCTGCGCACCCTGAGTGCTGACCAGCTCCGGGTGCTGGTGCGCTATGAGCGGGCGCATTCCGGGCGGGCGGACATCCTGGCCATGTTCGAGCGCCGCCTGGCCAAGCTGGCCGCCAGTGACAGTGCCGCCCGCCAGGATGGTGCGTAAGACCGGGCGAGGCAGGGGCGGCGGGCACATGACGAGGCGGCATACGACGGGGGTGCGACCATGGCGCTAGAGACGAGTGCCGAGGCGCCGGTGCCGGTCCGGACCGTGATGCGGCTGGTCGGCGACTGGGTCGGGCGCCTGGGCCGGGTCTGGGTCGAGGGCCAGATCGCGGAGCTGAGCCGGCGCGGCAACACCGCGTTTCTCACCTTGCGGGATCCACTTGCGGCGGTCTCGGTCCGGGTGATCTGCACCCGGGCCGTGCTGGAGGCCACCGGGCCGGCCGCCGCCGAGGGGGCGCGCGTCATCGTCTTCGCCAAGCCGGAGTTCAACACGGCCCGGGGCAGCTTCGCGCTCGTCGCCACCGAGGTGCGGGCGGTCGGCATCGGGGAGCTGCTGGCCCGGCTGGAGCGGCTGCGGACGGCCCTGGCGGCGGAGGGCCTGTTCGCGGCGGCCCGCAAGCGGCCGCTGCCGTTCCTGCCCGGGATGATCGGCCTGATCTGCGGGCGGGAGTCAGCCGCCGAGCGCGACGTGCTCCGCAACGCGGCCCGCCGCTGGCCGGCCGTGCAGTTCCGGGTGGAGGAGGTCGCGGTGCAGGGCTCGCACGCGGCCGCTGACGTCATCGGGGCGCTGCAGCGGCTGGACGCCGACCCGGACATCGAGGTGATCATCATCTCGCGCGGCGGCGGGTCGGCCGAGGACCTGCTGCCGTTCTCCGATGAGGAGCTCGTCCGGGCGGTCGCCGCCAGCCGCACGCCGGTCATCAGCGCGATCGGCCATGAGCAGGACGTCCCGCTCCTGGACCTGGTCGCCGACGTGCGCGCCTCGACCCCGACCGACGCGGCCCGGCGCGCGGTGCCCGACGTGGCCGAGCAGCTGGCGCTGATCGACCAGCTCCGCGGCCGGGCCCGGCGGTGCCTGGCGGGCCGGATCGACCGGGAGAGCTCGTGGCTGGCCGCGGCCCGGTCCCGGCCGGCGCTGGCCAGCCCGATGCGCGAGATCGACCGGCGCGAGGAGCTGATCATGGCGCTTACCGAGCGGGCGCGGCAGTCGGTGTCCGCCCGTCTGGCCCGGGCCAGCGACGACATCGCGCATACCCGGGCCCGGCTGGTGACCCTCTCCCCCGCGTCGACGCTGCGGCGCGGCTACGCGATCGTGCAGCGTGCAGACGGCACCGTCGTGCGGGCGGCCGCGGGCCTGGCCGAGGGCGACGTGCTGACGGCCCGGTTCCCCGACGACCACGTCAGCGTGACGGTGACCGGGACGCCGGACTAGGCGCCTCTGGCCATCGGTCAGGCCGCGTGTGGTGCTATCTGGACGATGAGATCGGCGGAGCCCCGTCGACGCCCGGCCCCGGCCCGGCGGTCCGGCACCATCAGCCCCATCAGTCCCATCAGTCCCGCAGGAACTGCCGCCGCCCGACCCCCTCATGATCATGGGAAGATCGCTCACATCAGAATGTGAGCGATCTTCCCATGATCAAGGTCCGGGGCCAGGGCGCCAGCGACGGCGGTGTCGCTTCGCTCGGCTCGGCCTCCCAGGTACCTCTTGCGGCAGAGACGCCATACGCCCCAGCAGCCATCTGGCCATCGGCGACTGGGGAGGATTGCTCACCGCGGGCAGTGGGCCATAGTCGCCGTTTCCGGACGGGCCGGTCAGGTGCGGACGGGCCGGTCACGTGCGCGGTCGTGCGCCGAGCCTGCCAAAAGGTGCTTTCACCGGCATAAGCTGGGCTGCTTCTCCCAGGATGCCCCGCGACATCGCCGAGTCCCTGACCGCCCTGGGACGGCTGCCCTCTAGCGCACCGGGCCTGATCCCCGCGGCGGCCGGGCGCCGCTGACAGTGGCCCCTTGTAGGGTGTGGGCGTGACGAAGGTCCAGGCGAAGGAAGCCCAGCCGAGGGAAGCACGGCCCGCGTACGAGCAGGCCCGCGACGAGCTCACCGAGCTCGTCAAGCGCCTCGAGGCCGGTGGCCTCACGCTGGAGCAGTCGCTGGACCTGTGGGAGCGCGGCGAGCGGCTGGCGGCCATCTGCGAGGAGTGGCTGGAGGGCGCCCGCGCCCGGCTGGCGGCGGCCATGGCCGAGCGGGGCGATGGCAAGCGGGCGGGCGCCGGGGCGGCCGACGCCGCGGGCGAGCCGTTCTGAGCTCCTACCGCACCAGCCCGCAGCGCGGCAGCTCGTGCGCCGGTAAGGCCACCAGCCGGGACAAGACGCTGATGACGCCGTCGGCGATGCGCTGGGCGTGGGCGCTGTCCTCGGCCCGGGACACCTTGGCGACGGCGACCATCATGGCGCCGGTCATGACGATGGCGACCGCCTCGTCGAGCGGCTCGCCCCGGCGGGCGAAGAACTCGGTGTTGCGGCCGACCCAGTCGGTCATGTTCTGCTGCGCGGCGTCCTCGAAGCCGGGCGGCCCGTCCCCCTGGGAGAAGAGCCGGGACAGGTCCCGGTGGTCGATGCAGGCATCGAGGTACGCGCGCGCCCCGGCCAGGAACAGCTCCATGGGGTCGGTCACGCCGGATTCGCCGGCCCGGCGCACGGCGGCCCGGGTCCGCTCGCCCTGGTCCCGGCGCAGCTCGTCGAACAGGGCGAAGTACAGCTCGGCCTTGCCGGAGTAATGGTGGTACAGGCTGCCGACGCTGGCGCCGGCCCGGGCCACGATGTCGGTCACCCCGGCCTGGGCATAACCCTGGCTGATGAAAACCTCGCGGGCCGCAGCCAGGAGCCCGCTGCGCGTGGCCGCGCCGCGCTCCGAGGACCGGGCGGCCGGCGCGCGGCCGGCCGACGCGGCCTCCCGGACCCCGGCCTCCAAGACCCCCGGGGCATCCGGCAGGCGGGCGACGGCCGGATCCTGGTGAGTGGTCATGCCGATCTGCGCTTCCCTTCCGGCGAGCCAGCGCCGCGGCGCGGCCAGCCGACGGACCAGATACATAGGATTCCACCATGGCCGACCGATAGGAAAGGCTCATCTCATGACCGAGATTCAGGCGACGGCCAGTCCGGAGCCAGGACACCAGGCCCCGGACCGGAACCTCGCGCTGGAGCTAGCCCGGGTCACCGAGGCAGCGGCGATGGCCTCGGCGCGCTGGGTGGGCCGGGGGGACAAGAACGGCGCGGACGCCGCGGCGGTCAATGCCATGCGGCTGCTCATCAACACGGTGGCGATGAACGGCATCGTGGTCATCGGCGAGGGCGAGAAGGACAAAGCGCCCATGCTGTTCAACGGCGAGGAGGTCGGCGACGGCACCGGGCCGCTGTGTGACGTGGCCGTGGACCCGATCGACGGCACCCGGCTGGCCGCGAACGGCATGCCGGACGCGATCTCCGTCCTGGCCGTCAGCGCCCGCGGCGCCATGTACGACCCGTCCGCGGTGTTCTACATGTCCAAGCTGGTGACCGGGCCCGAGGCGGCCGACGCGGTCGACATCGAGGCGCCCCCGCGGGCCAACGTCGCGGCCGTGGCCAGGGCCAAGCACTGCTCGCCGCATGACGTCACGGTGATCATCCTGGACCGGCCGCGGCACGCTGACCTGATCGCGGAGGTCCGCGAGACCGGCGCGCGGATCAAGCTGATCACCGACGGCGACGTGGCTGGCGCGATCATGGCTGCCCGCGAGGGCACGGGCATTGACCTGCTGCTCGGCGTCGGGGGGACGCCCGAGGGCGTGATCGCGGCGTGCGCGGTCAAGTGCCTCGGCGGGATCATCCTGGGCCAGCTGGCGCCGACCGACGACGCCGAGCGGGCCCGGGCGCTGGAGGCCGGCCACGACCTCGACCGGGTGCTGACCACCGACGACCTGGTCTCCTCCGATGACGCGTTCTTCGCGGCCACCGGTATCACCAACGGCGAGCTGCTGGCCGGCGTCCGGTACAAGGCGGGCGGCGCGACCACCAACTCGCTCGTCATGCGGGCCCGCTCCGGCACGGTCCGCGCGATCAGCAGCGAGCACCAGCTGTGGAAGCTGCGCGCCTACAGCTCGGTGAACTTCGACGGCGACTAGCGGCCTAGCGACTAGCGGCCTAGCGGCCGGGGCGGCCCAGGCGCCAGCGGGACCGGGCCCGGCGGGGCGTCGTCACGCGGATCTTGCCGCCGAGCGTCATCGACCGGATCTCGATGGTCGGCTGCCCGGGCAGCGGCGGCCCGGCGGCTCGCGGGTCACTGCGCGACCCCCGGGCCCCGCGGACCACCTGCCGGCTCAGCATCGACCGGCCGGTCATGGTGACCGCGACGCCCTCGGGCACGATCACCTCGAGCTGCCCCCCGATGACCGTCGCGAAGACGACCGTCCGCTGGCTCTGCAGCAGCGCGTCGCGCAGGTCGAGGACGACCTCGCCGAAGATCGCGGCGACGGGAAAGCTGGCCGGGACGACCCAGCGCCCGTCCCGCTTCTCCCGGGTGAGCACCCCGGCGACGGCCCGGCGGCCGTCCAGCCGGATCGGCTGCGCCCCTGGGGCGGCCAGGTCCACGGTCAGCTCGGCCAGGTCGCCGAGGGTACGGGCGGCGTGCGCCCGCTCGGCCCGCCCGGCATGCTCCTCCAGCGTCAGCCGGCCGTCCGCCGCGGCCGAGCTGAGGAGCTCGAACACCGCGTCCCGGTCGGCGTCGGAGCAGCGCAGGTCACGGGGCGCGGGACGGGCAGGTCGGGAGGCCACACTGCCGAAGATACGCCCTGCCCGGGGGATGGCGTCCAGGACCGATCCGGGGCGGGCCGGCCGCCCGGCGCGTCCTGTTAGTTTGTATGTAGCAAGTATCGGCGCGGGCGGAGGGCCAGTTGAGCGAGCAGGCGGACACCACGGCCGACACCACGCAGGCGGGCCCCGGCGACCGCTACAAGTGGGTCGCCCTGTCCAATACCACCCTGGGCATGCTCGCGGCCACCATCAACGCCTCGATCGTCATCATCTCGCTGCCCGCGATCTTCCGCGGAATCCACCTGAACCCGCTGACGCCGGGCAACATCAGCTACCTGCTCTGGATGCTGATGGGCTACCTGGTCGTCACGGCGGTCCTGGTCGTGACGCTCGGCCGCCTCGGCGACATCTACGGCCGGGTCAAGATGTACAACGCCGGCTTCGTGGTCTTCGCCCTGGGCGCGGTCGCGCTGCCCTTCGACCCGTTCAACGGCGGCTCGGGCGCGCTGTGGCTGATCGGCTGGCGGGTCATCCAGGCGGTCGGCGGGGCCATGCTGATGGCCAACGCCCCGGCCATCCTGACCGACGCGTTCCCGTCCAATCAGCGCGGCACGGCCATGGGCATCAACCAGGTGGCGGGCATCTCCGGCCAGTTCCTCGGCCTGATCCTGGGCGGCATCCTGGCCGCGATCGACTGGCGGCTGGTCTTCATCGTCTCGGTCCCGATCGGCATCGGCGGCGCCATCTGGTCGTACCTCAGCCTGCGCGAGATGGGCGCCCGGAACCCGGCCCGGATCGACTGGCTCGGCAACGCCACCTTCGCGGTCGGCCTCATCGGCCTGCTCACCGCCATCACCTACGGCATCCAGCCCTACGGCGGCCACACCATGGGCTGGACCAGCCCGGTGGTGCTGACCGGCCTGATCGGCGGCGTGGCCCTGCTGGTCGTGTTCTGCGTCATCGAGACGCGGGTGGCCAGCCCGATGTTCGACCTGCACCTGATGCGGATCCGGGCCTTCGCGGCCGGCGTGGGCGCGACCCTGCTGGCGGCCATCGCCCGCGGCGGGCTGCAGTTCATGCTGATCATCTGGCTGCAGGGCATCTGGCTGCCGCTGCACGGCTACGCGTTCAAGGACACCCCGCTGTGGTCGGGCATCTACCTGCTCGCCCTGACCTTCGGCTTCATCGTCTCCGGGCCGCTGTCGGGCTTCCTGTCGGACAAGCACGGGGCGCGCGCGTTCGCCTCCGGCGGCCTGATCGTGTCGGCCGCCGCGTTCGGCGGGCTGCTGCTCATCCCGACCAACTTCAGCTACCCCGAGTTCGCCGCGCTGATCTTCGTCGCCGGCGCCGGAATGGGCCTGTTCTCGGCCCCGAACGCCGCCGGGATCATGAACAGCGTGCCGGCCCGGCAGCGGGGCGCGGCCTCGGGCATGCTGGCCACGTTCCAGAACTCAGGGTTTGTCCTGTCGATCGGCGTCTTCTTCTCGCTGATGATCGCCGGGCTGGCCGCCAGCCTGCCGGCCACGATGTCCCGCGGGCTGATCAGCCAGGGCGTGCCCGCCGCGGACGCGCACCAGATCGCCGCGCTGCCGCCGGTCGGCAGCCTGTTCGCCGCGTTCCTCGGCTACAACCCGATCAAGCAGCTACTCGGCCCCACCGGCGTCCTGGGCAAGCTGCCGCCCGCCAACGCGGCCCGGCTGACCGGCAAGAGCTTCTTCCCGCAGCTGATCTCCCAGCCGTTCCACCACGGCCTGATCATCGTGTTCACCATGGCCATCGTCGTGCTGCTCATCGCGGCCGGCGCGTCGCTGCTGCGGGGCGGCCGGTACGTGCACGACGAGGGGGCGGCGGCCGCCACGGTCGCGGCGGCCACGGCCACCGAGGCGGCGGGCACGGACATCGTCGCCGGCGAGGTGGCCCGCGACGCCGCCGACGACCAGGACCCGGCCCCGGACAGCGCAGCCATCAGACGCCCCTAGCTGGCTCCCTGCTGGATTCCGAACGCTCGTCGCTCGGGGTCCGCCGCCTTCCCGGATGGTGTGCCAAATGCCGGCCATCAGGTGTGCTAAACGTCGATTGGAGATCGCGTCCGCCCGGGCCAGGCTGCGGTCCGAACACGCCGGGGCTCGCGGATGCGGGCGATGTGACGGACTATGGAGGCATGAGTGACAGCGAGCCTGAGGTCAGCCAGGAACCGCTAGAGAAGATGATGGCGGCGTTCACCCGCGCGATGACGGAACTCGCCGAGGGCGTCCGGGCCGCGGCCGAGGCGCTGGAGAAGATCGCGCGGGATCCGCGGGTCCAGGCCGGGATTGCCGCCGACCGCGCGCCCAGCAACGCCGGCTGCCACTGCCTGTGCGAAACCGTGCACCAGGACGCGTCCGGCATCTGCGACGGCGACTCGGTCAGCACGGTGCGGATCAGCGGCATGGACGTGCCGATGTGCGCGCCGTGCCAGGCGGCCCGGGCCGCCTCGAAGCTGTCGCACTCGGCCTAAGCCTGGCCTAAGCGGTACAGGCCGGGACTCATCGGTCCGACCGGCCGGAGGGTCAGGCGGGGCCGCAGCTTAGGATGCCCGCATGCGCTTCAGTATCTGGCCATCACCCGGCCGGTCATGGGATGACATCCACGAGATCACCACCCACTGCGAGCAGGCCGGCTGGGACGGCGTGTACTTCGCCGATCACTTCATGCCGAACGGGCCCGGCCCGGAGCCGCTCGACGGGAACACCCTCGAGTGCTGGTCGATCATCGCCGCGCTGGCCGCATCGATCCCCCGGCTGCGGCTGGCGCCCCTGGTCACCAGCGTGACCTACCGGCACCCGGCGGTCCTGGCCAACATCGCGGCCGCCGTGGACCAGGTCAGCCACGGGCGGCTCACGCTCGGGATCGGGGCCGGCTGGCAGGAGAACGAGCACGCCGCATACGGGCTCGCGCTCGGGACGATCCGCGAGCGGATGGACCGGTTCGAGGAGGCGGTGCAGATCCTGCGCTCCCTGCTCCGGGAGCCCCGGACGACCTTCTCGGGCCAGTACTTCGACGTCCGGGACGCGCCGAACCAGCCAGCCCCGGTGCAGGAGAAGATGCCGCTGCTGATCGGCGGCGGCGGCGAGAAGCGGACGCTGCGCATCGCGGCTCAGTACGCTGATCACTGGAATTCCTGGACGACGCCCGACGTCCTGGCGCACAAGGTATCGGTGCTGCGCGGGCACTGCGCCGACGTCGGCCGCGACCCCGGCGAGATCCACGTGTCTACCCAGGCGCTGCTGTTCCTGTCGACCGACGAGAACTGGCTCAAGGAGAAGCGGGAGTCGGTGACCGGCCGCGCGGCGATCATCGGGACGCCGGCCGAGGTGACCGACATCATCGGGCAGTACCGGGAGGCCGGCGCCGACGAGATCATCGTGCCGGACTTCACGCTCGGCTCGGTGGCGCGGACCAAGGAGACCTGCGACCTGTTCATGAGCGAGGTCGCGCCGGCCTTCCGCTGACCGCTCACGGCGGCGGCCCTAGAACACCACGAGCCGGTTGCGGTCGATGAAGCTGAGGTCGCTGGACAGGCGGCTGTAGCGCTCGCGCAGCTGGGCCAGTCCCTCGTCGCGGCCCGCGTCGAGCATGGCCTCGACGGTCGCGGCCGGGAACAGGTTGATGATCTCCAGGGCCAGCCGGCGGGTCAGCTCGTAGCCGTAACTGCCGACGATGTCCAGGGCCTTGACCACCGGCGGCCGCAGCGCCGCGTGGTCGACGGCGGGTCGGCCGGGACCCTCGCCGCGCAGGAACCGGGCCAGGATCTCCGTCACGACGATGGCGATCTCATCGGTCCGCATGGCCCGGATGAGGCCCATCAGGGTGGCCGAGACCTTGGACACGCCCCGCGCGACCAGGCGCCCGGCGGGCGTGACGACCTCGATCACGTCGCCGCCCGCGAACTGGCCGTCCACTTTCTTGATCCCCGAGGCGAACAGGCTTGCCCCGGACCGGATGCTCTCCTCGGCCGGGCGGTTGATCACGATCGACCCGTGGCTGATGGCCACTCCGGCGATCCACCGCGATTCCGGCGGGAAGCGGTCGCGGGCGGGCCGGATCCGGGTGCCGACCGGCTCGCCCTTCACGCACGCGGTGATCACGCCCGGCTGCCGGGCGGCCGCGATGTGCGTCTCGATGCCGTTGTAGGCCGCCAGCTCGGCGGCGCGCAGCTTGGAGCGCATGCCGCCGCGGCCCGTCCCGGCGCGCCGCCCGGTGGGCACGGCCCGGATCTCGGTCGCGGCGAGGTCGGGCAGGTGGGCCGCGCCCGCGGAGCCGTCGTGGACGCCCGCGACGTCGGTGAGCAGGAGCAGCCGGTCGGCGCCGCTCTCCACGGCCAGGCCGACCGCGATGCCGTCGTTGTCCGAGCCGTGGCTGTCGGTCACGTCGTTGCCGTTGACGACCGGGACGATGCCGGCCGCCTGGCACTCGGCCAGGACGTCGCGGACCGCGGACATGGCCCGCGCCGAGCGCAGGTCGCTCTCGGAGATGAGCACCTGGCAGACGTGCCGGCCGGACACCTCGGACACTGACCGGTAGATGTCCATCAGGAACGGCTGGCCCACCGCGGCGGCCAGCCGGGCCGATCCCTGGACCGCGCTGGTCCGGGCCAGGTACGCCGAGCCGGAGGCGACCGCGCCGGAGGAGACGAGGACCACGTTCCAGCCGAGCGACCGCACGTTCAGGGCCGCGTCCAGCGCGGAGGTGAGCACGACGGGATCGGGGCCGGTCGACCGGGTGACCGAGCTGGACCCGATCTTTACGACGATCGACCTCATTCCGCAGAACCGCCGGCGGGTGCGAGGCTGGCCGGGCGGACCACGTACTGCCGCAGGCAGAGGTCCTGGAAGGTGACCGGCCCGCGGGGGCCGGGCACGTGATCGACGTTGATGCCCGTCTCCGGGACGCCGCGCAGCTTGAAGCCGTCCAGGAGCCTCGTGCTCACATTCCAGAACGCGCCCGTGCCCCGGTAGGCCGCCAGGAACTGGCGGGCCGCCTCCGGGTCGGCGGTCACGATGGCCGCCGCCAGGCCGGAGGTGTGCTCGTTGGCCAGGACGGCGGCCTCCGCCGGGCCGTCGGCCGGGGCGACCGTCACCGTGGCCTCCTGCCCGTCGATCAGCGCCCACTCCTGGCCGAGCGGGTGCTGATGCGGCGGCAGCGCGGCGGTCACCCCGCGGGCCTGCAGCGCGGCCAGCGCGGCGGGCAGCAGGTCGGCCCAGGCGTCGGCGCAGATGAGCAGGAGGTTCAGCCGGTTGCAGACGCCGAGGCGGTCCAGGCTGGCCGTGATCACCTGCCCGGCCAGGCTCAGGTCGGCCGCCCGGTCGAGGTACAGGACCCCGCCGCCGTCGGCGTGCGCGAGCGTCTTGACGCCGTGGCGGGCCGCCGCCGCCGCGAGCTGCCGGGTGGTCTCCCCGCTGCCGCGCAGGATCACCATCGGGATCAGCCCCGGCTGGGTGACCAGGGCGCTGGCCGCGGCCCGGTCGGCTGACCGGACCAGCTGGAACGCGCGCGGGTCCAGGCCCGCGGCCTCCGCGGCCGGCGCGATGACCTCGTCGAACAGCGCGGCCGCGGAGCGCAGTGCCGCTCCCCCGGTGCGCAGCACCCCGGCGTTGCGGGACTTCAGCAGCTGGGACGCGACGTCGACGGTGACGTTGGGACGGGCCTCGAAGTTGGCGCCGATCACCCCGACGGGCACCCGGCGCTCGGCCAGCCGCAGGCCGCCCGGCAGGTCCCGGAGCGGCGTCTCCTCCGCGGGGAACGGGGCGTCGGCGAGCAGCCCGACCTGCCGGGCCATCTCGGCGATCCGGCCGGAGTCCAGGCGGAGCCGGTCCAGCAGCCCGGCGCCGAGGCCGGCCTCCTGCCCGGCGGCCACGTCGGCGGCGTTGGCGGCCAGGATCGCGGGCGCGCGCTCGGTCAGGAGCCCGGCCATGGCCCGCAGCGCCTTGTCGATGACCGCGCCGGAGGCGGCAGCCACGCTTGCGGCGCCCGCGGCGGCAGCCTGGCCGCGGGCGATTACCTCTGCTTCTGCGTTGGGCACGACGCCGAGCTTAGACGGCGTTCGGCTCGCTGGCCGTTGCCTTATTGGCGCGGGGCTAGTGCGGTGAGCCCTCGGCACTGCTCTCCGCGGCGAGCTGCTCCATGTCGGGCTGGATGACCTGGCGGGAGGTGAGGGCCGCGCGCAGCAGGTGCTCGGCGGAGTCGACGGCGGCCCGCGCGGTGATGGCGAACGTGTGGGCCCGGTCCAGGTTGCCCAGGCCGGCGCAGTCGAAGGAGACGCGGGCGTCGTGAATGGCGAGCTCGAGCTGCCGGGCCGCCTCGTTCAGGTCGACCGGACTCGGGCCGGTGGCGGGAAGTCTTTCGGAGCGGCTCTGCCAGATGCTGTCGGGAGTGCTCAACGCGTCCTCCGTCTGTGCTGCTGCCAGCCCGGTGCCGGCCACGGACGGGTGAGCTACCCCGCTTGACCGGTGGTAAGCAGGCCGGCCACGACCAGGGACAGCATCCGCTCGGCCTGGCCCTCGTCTCCGGGCGCGGCGTTCTCGGCCATGATCAGGCCGTGCACCAGCCGCATGACGTCGGCCGGGAGGACGCCGCGGCGGGCGAGGCCGGCTTCCTGCGCCCCCTCGACCAGGGTGGTTGTGGTCTCGCGCATCAGCTGGCTGCACAGGGAGTACATCTGCGAGTCCTTGCCGAGCGTCGCGAGCAGGGCGGTGTTCA
>Ga0193728_1001224_pt1 | contig 12988 bp, 13 predicted proteins | sample U1c1metaG_FD_143037 | JGI IMG/M metagenome (GOLD analysis project Ga0193728, IMG submission 143037) | Soil microbial communities from a riparian zone of the East river system, Colorado, United States - U1c1 | ecosystem: Environmental > Terrestrial > Soil > Riparian zone | place: USA: East River...
TGGAGATTTATCGAAGAACAAGTCAACGATTACATCCAGCGGAAAAAAGCATAGTTGTAACCATGGCCATGCGGGCTGTTAATGTGACTCTCTTTTCGCCCGATGGCGAATAGGAACGTGGTACAACAGAAGTATCAAATGCGAAAAATCCTGATCACGCTTGCAATTCTCATCGCGTGCATCGCCGCGTTGTCGGCGACGTGGATTTTCCGCGGGCGTCAGCTCTCACTCTTCATCGATCGGTTCGGTACGATTGAAGCAGCTTCAGCACGGGTTAATTTAATTGTCTATGAAGGCAGCGGGACTGGTGGCATTCTTCACATTAACGATCTCGCGCTAGGCTTGAACGACAAGAATGGCCCGACTCCCAACATCGGCTCAACAAAGGACAATCAGCTTGGTCTGGCATCCGGCGGAAAAGTTTTCGCCTTCGGTCCACCGCGATCAGAAGCGGAGAATCTTGCTGCTGTACCGCCAGCAGGCGACGATGCTTTCATCGAAATTCGCCGAAGTGTTCTCAGTTGGCCGACCCCATTCGATTTCAATTTCATGACGGGCCATTCGCCGTCATGGAAACGGCACCGCTATTACCAGCTTATTTGGAAGAAGCCTTCCGGCGCAAAATTAGAAATGCTGTGGCGTTATGAACAATATTTTTATCCCGGCGACGGCTGGGGAAGCGGTTTCATGACTCGTGAAGGTTCAACCGGCCTGATCCGGGTAGATATCCACCCCTGAGACAAGGAGTCGAGTCGCTAAGGAACTTGTCTGGCGAGCAGTTCGTTGCATCATTTCCGGGTGCAGCTTTCGCGCAAATTCCAAAAGCTATTTTCCATCGATGCGGTGGAAAGCCTTTGGGAACACGTCTGCCGGTGGACTCATCCTGTCAGCTCTCGCCGGATTTTGGCAACACTCGACGACGCTGAATTAGCCAGGCTGCGCGAACGTTATCCGCACCGCCCGAATGCGCGAAAGATCAACACCTACGAAGACGCAACCTACTGGATCGACATCAATGTGGAGCGCGCGCAGGATCTGTGGCTCGATCGCGCGCCGCCGCTCCGCATTCTTGATCTTGGATGCGGCGCAGGATATTTCCTTTATGTCTGCCGGTTCTTCGGTCACGAGGGACTTGGCTTCGATACTGACGAGGAGCCGCTCTTTCGCGGAACAACTGAATTGCTAAACGTGCGGCGCGTGATCGCGCGTATTGAGCCCCGGGTTCCATTGCCCGATCTCGAAGAAAAATTCGATCTCATCACGGCGCATCGCGTTTGTTTTCACCGGATCTCGCGCGACGAAAACGGCGAATGGGTAGAATGGACGCCCGTCGATTGGAAATTTTTCATCGAGGATATCCGAGCGCGTTTTCTGAAATCAGACGGTCGCTTGTTGTTGGATTTCAATCCACGTTCCGACGGCTCTCCATTCTTTACAGACGAACTGCATGCCTGTTTCCTGTCCGAAGGTGCGCGGATCTTTCGTTCGAAAGCGTTACTTTCAGCGGATCCAACTCGACGTCCCCGATTCAAAGAGACAAGATAAGTGACAAGTTACTGGCGCGCGACAAGGTTGCGACGTAACACGTTCAACATCCGGCGAAGTTCGTCTATTAATTCCAACGCGGGCGCTGCACTGGGACTGTCGCAAGATTTCAATTCGACACTGAGAATAAGCTGCGTGTCGAGCTCTGCTACAGAGCCTTCGGCGTGAGAAATGCACTGGATAAATTCACCCGTCGTATGCCGGGCCTGGCCTTCCGCGAGATTCGATGGGATCGATACGGCAGCTCGGCGCATTTGAGCGATTAATCCGAACTTTTCCGCCGACGGGAACCTCTGCGTCAGTCGATAGGTGACTTTCGCGAGAGCGATTCCCTTCTGCCAAACCAAGAGATCTTTATAATTCTGAGTTTTCATGCTCGTGTTGTATATAAAATCTCGTCACTCGTCACTCATCACTAAATCTTCCAGTCCGAACAATCCCAGCCGAGCATTTGCTCGAGCTTCGCGATGTCATCCGCGAAAAGGTTGTAGAGGAAAATTCTCTCCTCCCAATTCATCACGCGTTCGTATGGCACAACATTTCTATCTTTGCTGCGCATCGAACGCAGCGGCTCGAGACCGAGAAACGAAAAGATGGAAACAAGCGTTTCGCGCTGTTTGTCCTTGAACTCTTCAAACTTCACGACTTTTACTTGCTCTCGCGGGAAGAGTTTGAAGAGGCGCTCGAGTTGCTGGGCATAAAATCCCCGATCGACGTAAGCAAAACGCCGCGCTTCGGTTGGCGGCGCGCCGGCAATGCGCGTTGTCTCTTCTCTCACAGCGTCGAAGAAATCCAACGGCTCGCGGCCCTTAAATCTTTGCATGTTCCAATGCGCAAAGGCGCGCTCGACGGGATTGCGCAAAAGAACGAGCAATTTGATTTTCGGGTTGTATCTCCAAATCCGTTCCGCCGCTGGCTTGAAATAAATGTAACTTGGTGTGCAATCACCGGCGATGGTTGATGAAGCAACCAGCGGATAATGTTTGTGTAATTGCTCATAATCGACTGAGGCGGCGAAGGTCGCGTCGTCATCGAAGAAATGAATTTCCTGGTGGTCCCCCATTGTGATGTTTGGATGTTTCGCCAGGAAATAGTGCAACGCCGTTGTTCCCGATTTCTGCGCGCCTGCCACAATGAAATCGAGTCGCTCGATTTTTCGCCGCCTCGTCTGAAACATCGGCGCAATCTACATGGAGAGCGCTGTAGGGGAAGCTGACAGCTTCCCATAAGTCACACCAGAACGAGCCAAATCACTCGCTCACAGTTGTGGGCCTTGAGCCTCTATTTTATGATGCAGGCATGTCGAACGTTTTCCGCTCGTTTTTTCCCGGTTCACTTTTCGTTCTCGCCGTTGCATTAAATACGTCAGCCCTTGCCGATGAAGGGATGTGGCTTTTCAGTGCGCCACCGCTCCAACAGCTAAAGGAAAAATATCAGTTCGAGCCGAGTCCGCAATGGCTGGAGCATCTGCAAAAAGCGAGTGTCCGGTTCAACTCCGGCGGCAGCGGCTCATTCGTTTCCGCGACCGGGCTCTGCATCACTAATCATCACGTCGGCGCGGATTCGCTGCAAAAGGCTTCGAGCGAGCAGCACAACTATCTAAAAGATGGCTTTTATGCGAAGAGCCACGCCGAGGAGATAAAGTGTGGCGATCTCGAGCTCAACGTCCTGATCTCGACCGAAGATGTTACGGCGCGCGCGAACGGCGCAGTCAAACCCGGCATGAATCCCGATCAAGCATCGGCGGCACGCCGCAATGCGATAGCGGCAATCGAAAAAGAAAGCAAAGAGAAGACAGGGCTGCGTTCCGATGTGATCACGCTTTATCAAGGCGGCGCGTATCATCTTTATCGTTACAAACGCTATGATGATGTGCGGATCGTTTTCGCCCCGGAACAGCAGATGGCCTTTTACGGCGGCGATCCGGACAATTTCGAATATCCGCGTTTCGATCTCGATATCTGCATCTTCCGCGTTTACGAGAACGGACAGCCGGCCAAGATCGACCATTACTTAAAATGGAATTCGCGTGGACCGAGCGACGGCGAGCTGACCTTCGTGAGCGGCAGCCCGGGCAAAACGGATCGACAACTTAGCTTGGATGACCTAGCCGACATCCGTGATCGTTTTCTACCTTGTCTCTTGGGTATGTTTAACCGGCGCGAAGTGCTGGGAATAGCTTACGGCGAGCGCTCATTCGAGAATGCAAGGAAAGCGCGCGAAGACCTCTTCGGCGATCAAAACAATCGGAAGCGCTACGATGGTTACCTCGCTGCGTTGCTTGATCCAGAGGTCTGGTCATCGCTGCAAGCACGCAAACAAAAGTTACGCGACGCGATTACGCGCAATCCTAAGCTAAGATCGACAGGTGCTGCCTATGATCGAATCAAGAAAGCGCAGGTCGAGATCGCAAGGAACGCGCCGCTCTACAATTACCTCGAACAGGAGCGACCGATCACCGTCGGTTATCGTGGACCACGAGCGTTCTACGGAAATCTGTTTAAATATGCGCGGTTGTTGACGCGCGCGGTTGACGAACGCGCCAAACCCAACGGAGAGCGGATCCCGGAATTTCGCGACAGCGCCCGCGAATCGCTCGAGCTCGAGCTTTTTTCGACTGAACCGATTTACGACGATTACGAAATATTGCGCCTGACCGACTCTTTGACCGATTTCGTTTCGCAATTTGGCGCCGACGATCTCTTCGTGAAGAAAGTGCTCGCTGGGAAATCACCGCATGGGCGTGCTATGGAGTTGGTCTCCAGCACGAAATTGAAAGACGTCGCGTTCCGAAAAGATCTCTATGCGAAAGACGCGGCCGCACTCCAAGCGGCGGATGATCCGATGATCGATCTCGGGCGCCTTGTCGATGGCCCGGCCCGGGATACGCGAAAGGTTTACGGCGCGCAGGAAGAGACCAAGAAACAGGCGTATTCAGAAATTGCGAAAGCGCGTTTCGCCATTGAAGGCACGAGCAGTTATCCGGATGCAACTTTCACGCTCCGGCTTTCCTATGGGACCGTGCGCGGCTACGAAGAGGACGGAAAACAAATTCCCGCGTTCACAGACTTTGCCGGCTTATATCAGCGCTCGACCGAGCATGATAATAAACCGCCGTTCGACCTTCCCCAGCGTTGGATCGCCAAGAAGTCCAACCTCAATCTTTCGACCAAATTCAATTTCGTTTCCGACGCCGACATCATCGGCGGGAATAGCGGCAGCCCGGTCGTGAACAAGAACAACGAATTCGTTGGCATCATTTTCGATGGCAACATTCAATCGCTCGTGCTCGACTGCATTTTCTCCGACAAACAAGCCCGCGCCGTCTCAGTCGATTCCGCCGCAATCACCGAAGCGCTGCGCAAAGTTTATGATGCAAACGCGGTCGCCGATGAATTGGAAGGCCAAAGGTAATTTGAGCTTCACGGAAGCTTCAATACTCAATATTCTTTTCGGAGGATGTCTTCTATGTGATTTACGCATTGAGGAAGCATCTTGACGGGCTCTTTCGCAAGCCAAAACGTCATTGATGGATGTAACAGCACAACTAGGAAAACGAACGGCCAGTTTTCGAAGCGCACAACCTAGTATGTGCGATGAACCGATTAAGAAAGCTGCTACTGCAGCTGCTTCAATAGCGTCTTCCATCGCGCCCAGGCGTCGTCGCGTGCCTTCTCGTTCGCTTCGCTCGCGTTCGGCATTTCGCCTTCGCGCATGAAACCGTGAGTCGCGCTTTTGTAGATCACCGGTTCGTATTTTTTGCCGGCAGCTTTCATCAACTCTTCCGCTTTCGGGATGGTGGCGCCCACGCGCTCGTCGTTCTCGGCATAGAATCCGTAAACCGGACATGGAATGTTTGCGACCTTGGACGGCTCGTCTGGCGCTGGCCCGTAAAATGAATACGCCGCTTTCAATTTTGGATTCTCGTTCGCATACGAGAATGTCACTCCCCCGCCCCAGCAAAAACCGCACACGGCGAGCGCGCCGTTGCCTGCGGGAATTTTTAGCGCGTAATCGGCCCCCGCATCGAGATCGGTTTTGACCTGCTCTTTCGTTAGAGCCGAGATCGCTTTCCGCGCTCCATCGGCATCCGAATATGTTTGCCCGGACAAAAGATCGGGCGCAATCGCGATGACGCCGTTCTCCGCAAGTTGATCGCATATTCCGCGAACCCAGTCGGTCAGCCCAAAGATTTCGTGAATCACAATAACGACTGGCGTTTTTTCTTTTCGCTCCGGATAAACTACAAAGGCTTTGATCGTACGGTCACCGGATTTTAGATCGACCCATTCACCGTGGCGCGGCGATTTGTTGAGCCGCTCCTTCGCCCAATCCTGCGCTAGCGCGTTACAAAGAGGATTGCACATAGATACCGCGACTAGCACCGCGACGAACAATCTTTCTATTGGGTGATCGCGTTTCACAAAACGGTACAGGTAACAGTAAGAGATTTCTCGACTTTGCTCGAAATGACAAGGTATTGATCTTAGCGTCGTTAGGCGGTCGATGGTGTCGTTGTTGAAGCTTTATCTTTGCACCACAGCGCGTCGATGCTCCAGCGCCCAGCGCCATAAAACACGACGAACAAGAAAAACCAGCTATAGAAGATAGCCAGCTCGCCTTTGTTCGAAACTTGTGGTCCGGCGCTCGAGATCGGAAAAAACTTAGCCATCGGAGTTTGGGCGTTGGCCACGTGAATCATGAAATAAGCCACTGCCATCTCGCCGCTGCAGATGAATGCAGCCAACCGCGTGAGTAATCCAAATGCAATAAGCAAGCCGCCGACAAGTTGAATCCAACCGCCGACCTGCATCATCATGTTGTCTGAACCGGGCATCCCGCCGAACATGCCCAGCACTAATTGTCCGCCATGAGAGGCAAACATTAAACCGACGATCAGCCGCGTAAGGCAGTAAAACGGATCCGCAAATCGATTAAGCGAGTTCATGGCCGTCAGGCTGAACGATGTCGCTGTTGTGTGTCAAGCCTGTAGCAGCTTTGTATCCACGGACCTGTGGACCGTCTCCGAGACGTTGCTTACCGAAGGACCGGCGACAAGGCCGGGGTCACCGACCCCGGCTACAGCTAGGCTGCTTTCTTCACAGGCTGCTTCTGTTTCGCCCGAGATTTCGTTGTCGATTTTTTCTTTGCACGGCCGGTTTGCTCCAGACTCTTTTGCAAGACGGAAACCAGATCAATTACTTTGGTTGGCTTGGGCGCTTTCTTCGGTTTCTCTTCGATCTCTTTTCCGCCGGCTTCGACTTTTTCTTCGATCACTTCCATGAGCGCTTCGCGATAGTCGTCATGATATTTTTCGGGATTCCATTTCGCGCTCATACTCTCGATCAGAGACTTGGCCATGTTCATCTCGCGTTTTCCGACCTCCACCTTTTTTGGAAGGTGCAATTTCCCAGTGTCTGCAAGCTCATCGGCGAAGTGCATTAACTCGAGAACGAGCGCGCCGTCTTCCGGCTTTACACCAGCGAGATATTGACGCGTCTTGATCACAACCTTCGCAATCCCAACCTTCTTGCTGTCTTTGAGAGCGTCACGCAAGAGCGCGTAAGCTTTGTCCCCGCCTTTTTGAGGTTCCAAATAGTAGGGCTTATAAAAAAAAATGGGATCGATTTCATCGACATTGACGAAGTCCCGGATATCGACCGTCTGTGTCGCTTCCAAATCGACACGCTCAAAATCTTCGTCCTTCAGCACGACGTATTTTCCTTTTTCGTATTCGTATCCCTTCACTATCTGATCCCAGGGAACTTCTTTGCCGTCCTTTTCGGCGACGCGCTTGTAATTGACCGGGCTCAGGTCGCTTTTGCGCAGAAGACGAAAGCTCAGTTCCTCTCGTCGCGTAGCCGGATACAAGGCGATGGGAATGTTAACCAAGCTGAAACTGATGCTGCCTTTCCAGATTGCCCGCATGCAAAATTATTTCGCATGTCGGGCCGGTAGCGGCGGTGTACTTGTCGCGCCGTAGCTCGACGCAGGCGGAAGACCGCCGACCTCCGGGGAACGCACGCGCCTCGCGTGCCCTCCCCGGAAGAATTACGCGGCGGCGTCGAGCTGAAAGCGCGAGATCCCGCGCAATTCGAAAAGTCGAATCAATGTCTCCTCGATCAAATTGTTTGGACAGGATGCGCCAGCGGTAATGCCGATGACGGCGGGTCCGTTCGGCAGCCAAAAGTGCGAGACGACTTCGCGCTTCTCATGCAAATTGTAGTGCTTGATCTCGCTGGCGGAAACCAGCCGGGAGGCATTGAGCACAAAATAAGTCGGCAATTTTTCCTCGCCCATCTCGGCGAGATGCGACGTGTTCGAGCTGTTGTAACCGCCCACCACGAGCAAAAGGTCCAAGGGCACGTTGAGCAGCTCGCGCAATGCATCCTGTCGTTCCTGGGTCGCGCCACAGATTGTGTCGAAGAACCGAAAATTCTCCGCCGCCACCTCAGGCCCATCTCGATCGATAATGGCTCGCTGAATTCGCCGTTGCACCTCCTCGGTTTCGCCGCGCAGCATGGTGGTTTGATTTGCCACGCCGACAGTCTGCAGGTGCACGTCGGGATCGAACCCCGGCGAATGCGCGCCTTTGAACTTTTCCAGGAACGCCGGTTTGTCGCCACCGTGCCGGATGTATTCGCAAACATAATCGGTGTCCGCCAGCGTCAGAACGACAAGGTAATGGCCCTTGCCATCGCCAAGCGCGCGCGAGCTCGTCGCCTTGGTCTCCTCGTGCTCGGCTTTGCCGTGAATGATAGAGGTAGCCGATTCACTGGCGTACTTGCGAACTCGCTTCCAAACGCTCATCACGTCGCCACAGGTCGTATCGACAACCTGGCAACCGCGGTCCTTGATCTGCTGCTGGATCGACAATTCCGTTCCAAACGCCGGCACGATCACCACGTCTTCGGGCCCCAGATCGGAAATGTCGGCTTCCTTGTTTTGGCCGCTAAGGTTCTTTATACCTAACGAGGCGATCTGATGATTGACCTCGGGGTTGTGAATGATTTCGCCGACAATAAAGAGCCGGCGATCTTTGAAAACCTTGCGTGCGGCATAAGCGAGATCGATCGCGCGCTCGACCCCGTAGCAAAAGCCAAACTCTTTCGCCAGGCGCACCGTGGTGTCGCCCACGGAGATGATTCCACCCGCCCGGCGCACTTTATCGACAATGTCGCTGCGGTAATGTGACTCCACCTGTTGCTGCACCGCAGCCATCACGTCGGGCGTGCGCAAATTGACTTTCTCGCGCGCTGTCGTGCCGCTGGAAATAAGATTCGTGCTCACAGTTAAACGGGGCGAAGCGCCCGCAAGAATATCCCTACTGGAGAAGTGGCCCGCTTGGCTTCTCGAAAGCTGCCGACGTGATCATCAGGCTCGGACTCGGATCTGGCGCTTTAGAGTCATCCACGCGCCGCACGGTCGAAGCAAGAGTTGCATCTTCCGGCTGCGAAGTGGCGATGTTCACCGGCGTCCCGATTTTTACAAGTGCGAAGAATTTCGGCGCAGCTTCGCCATGCAGTCGGATACAGCCATGCGTGCGCGGGTACGGATGAACAAAGCCTTGATGAAACCCGTATGCTGGTGCGAATTCGCACCAGTATCCCATCGGATAACCGACATAGCGTCCCGGTCCACCTCCGGTAGATGGGACAACGTGATTGCCCTGCACGCTAAATCCATAGGACCCGGAACGCTTTTGTTCCTGCTTTGAGTAAATCGTGAAATTTCCCCTCGGCGTTGGCTTGGCCGGGATGCCAACGGAAATGGCAGCAGCCATCAAGCATCGATCGCCTTCCATCACATAAACATTTTGTTTCGAAAGTGAAACTTTCACCCGCACGGCCGACGGATCGTGCGGCCGATAAGCTGTCACATGATATGGACCTCCGCCGGCCACCCGTCCGGTCTCACAGCCGGTGAGAAATAAAAGGGAACCGCCAGCGGCCAATAAAATGAATCGGGAAACATGTCGCATAAGTCCATACTGGAAAGCTTGGCGGCACTTTGTCAACCAGCTCCTTAGTCGTCGCCTTCCTGAAGTTCCGAATCCCAATTCCCAAATCCCAGGGAAAACTCAATCGCCAAATCGAAAAAGATCCCGTGGTTTGTCCGCGGACTTCATTTGGAACTTGGGATTTGATCTTCTATTTGGGATTTGAAGCTTGGGATTTGGGACCTGCAGCGCCGATTTCCTCTTATCCGTGTTCATCTGTGCAATCCGGTGGTCAAGCTGATCCGAGACTCTCCTCTGGGGAGGTTTCGAAGTTTTGTCTTGATCGGCTAACGAGTTTTTCCCAAGCTCGGTGCGGCGAGCCAGCTTGTTTCTGGGATCGGCAGAGAAAACTTCATCCAATGGGATTCTTTTGCCGGCTTCAGGAACCGTTCGCCACCGGACGAGTCCGTCCGAATGGCGGACAACTAAAAAATTAATCCGCCGGGAAACAAGAAAGAATCCATCCATGAAAACAAAGATGAAAAGTTCGATTTGCGGTTTGCTTTTTCCCCGCTGCTGTTAGCGCTCTTTGCGCTTGCGGCGGCCCCGAATGCTTTCGGGGTTATTCCGGCGCCCGACGGAGGCTATCCCGGAGGCAACACGGCTGAGGGAACTAATTCCCTCTTCAGCCTTACAAGCGGCGTCTGGAACACGGCCCTTGGGTTTGAAGCGCTCAATCACGACACCGCCGGAGGGAAAAATACAGCGACGGGCATTCGGGCCCTAGTCAGCGATACCACTGGCAGCTTCAACACCGCCACTGGCGTTTATGCGCTCTATGGCAACACCACTGGATGGTATAACAATGCCGTCGGCGCTAATGCGCTCTCCAATAATATCACCGGCAACTACAACACTGCTACCGGTTACGGAGCACTCTATCACAACCACAGCAGCAACAACACGGCCATTGGTTTTGCTACGCTCTTTGTCAACACCACCGGCAGCGAAAACACGGCCAACGGTTATCAAGCGCTTAATAAGAACACTACCGGCTTCGACAACACGGCCAACGGTTCTCAAGCGCTCCCTAGCAACACCACCGGGGACGCCAACACGGCCATCGGTTTTGGTGCGCTCATTTCCAGCACCACCGGCAGCGACAACACAGCCTTGGGGTTTGAAGCCGGCAGCGGCGTTACCACGGCCAATAACGTTATTGCTATCGGCGACGCTGGTGCAAACGTGAGCAGTAGCTGCTTTATCGGTCACATTCGTGACGTTACCACGGCAAACCGCGACGCTATAGCAGTCATGATCGACTCCGCCGGCCAGCTCGGCACGGCCAGCTCCTCGCGCCGGTTCAAAAACGAGATTAAACCGATGAATCAAGCCAGCGAAGTGATCCTGGGTCTTAAGCCGGTAACGTTTTATTACAAGAACGATAGCAAAGGCACGCCGCAATTCGGTTTGATAGCCGAGGAAGTAGCCGAGATAAACCCCGACCTGGTAGTGCGCGATGGAAACGGCGAGATTTACACGGTACGCTACGACGCGGTGAACGCGATGTTACTTAACGAATTCCTAAAAGACCATCGCACCGTGCAAGAGTTAAAGTCGAGGGTTGCAAAACAGGAAGCTAGGATCGCGCGGCAGCAAAAGGGAATGGAGGCTGTCACTGCACGTCTCGATGAGCAACAGGCGCAAATCCAAAAAGTGAGCGCATGGCTCGAAGTGAGCAAACCTGCGCCGCAAATGGTTGTGAACCATCAATAAGCCAGAGACGTTGGCGTTCGCCGCGGCGAACGCTCTACAGTTTACGCGTTACCGCACAACGCCATTGGTTTCGCTTTCTGGTGCTTGGGCTTGGAGAATTTTCTCGAATGGCCCCAGGACATTCGCGTAAGACGGGTACGGGCGCTTAGCGTTTGCGGGGCGATAGCGCCAATGTTTGTACATCCAGAGCCAAGGCGCTGGATTTTTTCGCACATAAGGCTCAAACGAATTCCAGCATGCTTGCGCGATCTGCTGGTGGGTCATCCCGGCGGTGCGGTCGATCCTCGGATGAAAAATGATTCGATAACGTCCGTCCGGCAGCGGCTCGCAGTGTGCCGGGATAATTGGGACGCCGGTCCGTTCGTGCAGCCAGGCATGCGCGGAAGTCACACTTGTTTTTAATCCAAAGCAATCGATCGCCACGGCAGCCTGGCTCGGCGGCACGGTAAGATCGACAAGCAAGGCCGTGCGGCCTTTCCGTCGAAGTACTTTGTAAAGCCGGACGAGACCCCTCTCCCGCGGGATGAGCTCGTGGCCGGATTGTTCGCGGAGTTTCTTAAAGATCGAATCGAGCAACGAATTCTTGAATTCCTGCGAGATGATTGTGCCTTTCAAATCGAGAAAACCACAGGCCAGACTAAGCCATTCAAAGTTGCCGTAGTGATAGCATGCAATCATGATACTGCGCTCGGGTCCGGTGCCGCGTGCGATCTCCTCGAGATTCTCGAACTCGATATAGCGAGAGAAATTTTCCGGTGTCAGGCGCGGGCTCCAGAGCAGATCGACCATGGTCCGTGCGAAATGTTGAAACGACTCACGCGCGATTTTATGCCGCTCCTGAATCGATAGTTGGTCGCCAAACGCGACCTCGAGATTGTTTAGCGCGACTTCGTAATGATGCCGATCAAAGATCGGCATGAGCGCTCCGGCTGTTTGTGCGAGGTAGTAGCATGCCCTTCGAGAAAGGAGAGGGATAAGTTTTGTGGCAAGGAGGAGCCCGATCCATTCAAACCGATAGCGGACTCGTTTCCATCGCGAACGCATTGCTCACTGTAAACATGCCTTTAAACAGAAGGCTAGACGTGGTTTCCCACGCCCTACTATTCGTCCAGATCACTGAAAATCCTTAACGGCAGTTCGCGGAGTTGTGATCCGGCCGACGCAGCGATCCTTTACTGACCCTGTCCGGGATTAGCTACCGGAGGAAGGCCCTTGCGAAACTCAGCCTGCTGGCGCTCGGCTTCCCTTTGTTGATCCGCCTCGCGCGTCTGCTGCTCGGGACTCGGCCCTTGACCTGCACAACCCGACAAAAGAACGACACACGCCGACGCAATAAGCGCGAAGACTCGAAGTTTTTTCATTAAGCCGATAAGAATAATCAACCCGGCGCATCCGGCAATCGCTCTATTTTCAAATCTGTCTCACGGTTTCGAAGCTGCCAGTGGCGCTATTCGCGTTGCTTCTCAGATGCCAGCCGCAGATATTCGCGCTCGAGAGTTTTCAAGCGTTGAATAATTTCATTCAACGCGAGCTCGTTCTTCAAGTTGATTTGATAATCGATTTCGGAGCGAAGCCGATCCTTGTGTGACTGTCGGTTCTGCGACATCAAAATGATCGGCGCTTGCAGCACGGCAAGCATATTAATCGCAGTACTGAGCAGCAGGTACGGATAAGCATCGAAAGCGCTGGCGGCGAGCAGCCAGGTGTTTATCAATACCCACAAGTTAA
>Ga0193728_1001225_pt1 | contig 12988 bp, 10 predicted proteins | sample U1c1metaG_FD_143037 | JGI IMG/M metagenome (GOLD analysis project Ga0193728, IMG submission 143037) | Soil microbial communities from a riparian zone of the East river system, Colorado, United States - U1c1 | ecosystem: Environmental > Terrestrial > Soil > Riparian zone | place: USA: East River...
CGCAGGCGCGCCCGCGACGAACCGTTCGTTCGACAGCTGCTTCTCGCTCCGCCCGATCTCCTTCTCGAGCCGCGCGATCTCCTCCTCGAGACGCCCGTTGCCCTCGACCTTGACGCGGTCGGGACGCACGACGGCCTCGAAGATGCGCAGCTCATCACCTTCGAGCGGCGTCCGCACACCGCTCCGACGGAACCGCTCCGCCGCCTCCTGCACCCGCACGAGCGCCCCCGCGTCGGCCGCATACGACGGATCGGCCTGCACCCACGGTGCGACGATCAACCGCGTTGCGCGTGCAGGAAGGTGCGTCCAGATCTCCTCCGTCACGTGCGGCATCACGGGATGCAGGAGCGTCAGCAGCCGCTCGAGCGCCGCGAGCGCAGTTGCCTTCACCTCGGGCTCGCCGAGCCGCGGCTTGATCGACTCGAGATACCAGTCGCAGAAGTCGTCGAACGTCAGGTGGTAGAGACGGTCGACCGCGTGCGAGAAATCGTACGACCCGAGATCAGCCTCGAGCTCGGCCCGCGCGACCTCGAGGCGCGCGAGAATCCAGCGCTCCTCGAGCGACGATGGCCGCAGCTCGACGACGTCACCGGCGTCCTGCAGCAGCAGCCGGCTCGCGTTCCACAACTTGTTCGCGAGCCGACGTCCCTCCTCGATCGCGTTGTACGAGAAGCGCACGTCCTGCGCAGAGGAGATCTTCAGCAGCCCGTAGCGCGTCGCATCGGTGCCGTGCTGCTGGATCACATCCAGAGGGTCGATGCCCGTGCCGAGGCTCTTCGACATCCGCCGCCCGTCCGGCGCGAGCACCGTCGAGTGGATGATCACGTCGCTGAAGGGAACCTCGCCGAGCAGCTCGAGCCCGGCGAAGATCATGCGGTTCTCCCAGAGCCGGATGATGTCGCGTGCCGTCGTCTGCAGGTTGCCGGGATAGAACGCGGCGAGGTCGGGCGTCTCGTCGGGCCAACCGAGCGTCGCGAACGGCCACAACGCCGAGGAGAACCACGTGTCGAGCACGTCCGTCTCGCGCGTCAGCTCGGTCGACCCACACTCGGCGCAGGCGTCCGGCGCCGTCTCCGCGCAGATCACGTGCCCGTCGGCGCAGTACCAGATCGGGAGCTGGTGCCCCCACCAGATCTGCCGCGAGATGTTCCAGTCGGGCGCATCCTCGAGCGACGCGATCGCGAACCGCTGCTGCGACTCCGGATGGAACACGACGCGCCGCTCCCGCAGCGCGGCGAGCGCCGGCTTCTTCAGCTCGTCCATCGCGCACCACCACTGCAGCGAGATCCGCGGCTCGATCCGAGTCTCGCAGCGTTCGCAGACCTTGACCGTATGCCGGTAGTGCTCGCGCTTCTCGAGCAGGCCGCGCTCGCGCACCCAGTCGAGGATCACCTTCTCGGCTTCCTTCTGCGTCAGCCCGTCGAGCTCCGGCACGACGTCGTTCATCCGCCCGTCCGGGCCGATCACCGTGATCTCCGGCAGTCCGTGCTCGCGGCCGATCTCGAAGTCCTTCGGGTCGTGCCCTGGCGTGATCTTCAGCGCGCCGGTACCGAAGTCGGGCTCGACACGCTCGTCGGCGATGATCGGCACCCGCCGCTCGACGAACGGCACGATCGCCTCCTTGCCGATGAGATCGCGGTAACGCTCGTCGTCCGGGTGCACCGCCACCGCGACATCCGCGGGGATCGTCGCCGGACGCACCGTGGCAATCGCGATGTGGCCGGAGCCGTCCGCGAGCGTATAGCGAATCGTCGTGAGCGTGTCGTCCACCTCGACGTCTGCGAGCTCGAGATCCGAGAGCGACGTCTGGTGATACGGGCACCAGTTGATGATCCGGTTGTCGCGGTAGATCCACCCTTTCTCGTACAGATGCACGAAGAACCGCATCACGGCCCGCACGTACGCGTCGTCCATCGTGAACCGCTCGCGCCGGTAGTCGAGCGACGCGCCCATGCGCCGGAACTGCACCATAATCTTGCCGCCGTACTCGCGCAGCCATTCCCACACCCGCGCCTCGAACGCCTCGCGTCCGAGCTCCTGGCGCGACGTCCCTTCGGCGATCAGCGCCTTCTCGACGGCGTTCTGCGTCGAGATCCCCGCGTGGTCGTAACCGGGCTGGAAGAGCACGTTGAAGCCCTGCATCCGCTTGAGGCGCACGATCGTGTCGCCCAGCGAGAGCTGCAGCGCGTGCCCGAGATGCAGCTCGCCGGTCACGTTGGGCGGCGGATGCGCGTCGACGAACGCCTCGCGCGTGGGATCGGGGTCGGCGTTGTAGAGACCCTCGTCCTCCCAGGTGCGCTGCCAGCGTTCCTCGACGCCGTGCGGCTTGTAGAGCGGTTCCATCTCCATCAAGTCGATCGTAGCCACCGCCGATAGGCAGCTATGGCGTTTCTCCGCAGGCCCGACGAGTTCCCGACGCCGGCGTTCAAGGTCGTCGTGCCGCTCCTCGTCGCGGCGGCTGTCGCCCTCGTCGTCTGGCTCTACGCCTAGCGGCGCGCGGCGCGGCCGCGCTGCCAGTCGCGCGGCTGGGCGCCGACCTGCTCGAGGATCGTCTCGAGCAGCGTGAACGACGACAGCACGTGCTCCCGCGCGAGCGCCCGTGCGCCCGTGGGGCTGCCGGCCGCGAGCGCCTGCTTGATCGCGCGGTGCTGCTCCGCGTTCTTCAGATAGAGCCCGTCGAGCGAGTGGTCGCCGGGCGCCCACACCGCCGGGCCGGAGAAGGTCCGCCGCGCGCTCTTCGCCATCTGCTCGACGAGCGGCAGGCCGGCGACGCGGTAGATGATGTCGTGGAACGCGTGGTTGCCGCGCACCCAGTCGCCCATGATCGAGCGCCGTTCCTCGCCCGGCTCGCGCGACCGCAGCTCCTGCGAGATCTTCGAGAAGCTCTGCTCGACCTGATCGAGCTCGTCGAGCTCCTCCGGCGTGATCTTCGTCGCGGCGACCTCGGTCGCGAGCGACTCGAGCTCGGCGCGCACCATGAACGCCTCGTGCAGCTCGTCGCGCGAGATCGTGCGCACGCGCACGCCGCGGTTCGGCACGAACGAGACGAGCCCGAGCGCAGCGAGCCGGCGCAGCGCCTCGCGCACGGGCGTGCGCGAGACGTTGAACTGCTCGGACAGCTGCTCCTGCCGGAGGACTGTCCCGGGGGCAAGCTCCCCGGAGACGATCGCCTCCTCGATCACGAGCGCGATGTCGTCGGCCTTGGTGGTGTCGAGCGTCATTCCGACGGCAGTGTACGCCGCGCACCGAACCGCAGGCTCTGCGGATACGGGAAGAAATCGGCGATCTTCCCGTCTACGAGACGGCGTTGGCATGCCTGCCAGAACTCCGGCTCCAGGAGGTCGGCGTTGTGCCGGAGAAACGGCTCCCGAAGACGCTCGTCGCCCAGCAGGAACGTCGTGAACTCCTCCGGGAAGACATCGCGAGGCAGTACCCCGTACCAGGCCCCGTCCGAGAGCTCGTCGTCGCTCGTCGCGGCGGCCGGGATCCGGCGGAAGTTGCAGTCCGTCACGTACTCGACCTCGTCGTAGTCGTAGAAGACGACGCGCCCGTGCCGGTTGACGCCGAAGTTCCGCCAGAGCATGTCGCCCGGGAAGATGTTCGCAATCGCAAGATCGCGTACGGCATTGCCGTAGTCCACGACGGCGGCTTCGAGCTCATCGGGGTGCGCGCGTTCGAGGTGGATGTTCAGAGGAACCATCCGGCGCTCGACATAGCAGTGGTGGATGACCAGGGTCTCGCCGAGCTCGATCATCGTCGGCGCGAGTCGCTGCAGCTCGTCGAGCAGCGCCGGTGAGAATCGCTCACGCGGCAGCGCGAGCTCGGTGAACTCGAGCGTGTCCGCCATGCGGCCGACGCGGTCGACGTGCTTGACCATCGTGAACTTCTCGCGCACCTTCGCACGCGTCGTCTCCTTGCCGTGCCCGAAGACGTCCTTGATGATCTTGAAGACGTACGGGTACGAGGGCAGCGTGAAGACGATCATCACCTGGCCCTTGATGCCCGGCGCCTCGACGAACTCGTCGTCGGAGTGGTGAAGGTGCTGCAACAGATCTCGGAAGAAGAGCGTCTTCCCCTGCTTGCCGAGGCCGAGCATCGTGTAGAGGTCGGCGCGCGGCCTGCTCGGCGCCATCGTCCGCAAGAACTCGACGTACGCCGCGGGAACGTCCATGTCGACCATGAAGTAGGCGCGCGAGAGCGAGAACAGGACGTTGAGCTGCTCCTCGTCGAGGAGCACCGCGTCGAGGGCAAGCCTGTTGCCGTCGTCGTCGTGGAGCACCGGCACGACGAACGGCTGTTCCCGATCGCCGTTGACGATCTTCCCGAGGACGTACGCCGCCTTGTTCCGATAGAACGGCGAGCCGAGCACCTGGATCTGGTGATTCGACTCGATATGGGGCCAAGCGACCCGCTCCCCGAGTGCGCGGAGCAGATGATCGAGGTCGCCGGTCAGATCGACGAACTCGATCGCCCACTCGAAGTCGCGGAAGATTCGCTCGAAGCATTCGCGCAGACCGTCGCGGATCGGGTAGTAGCTGCGGTACACGGGAGGGTCCGACTCGATGTCCTCCGTCGACATCGTCGCGCGCACGAAGATGAGATCGTTCTGCGCATAGGTACGGCGCAAGATCCGCGTGATCACCGAGTTGAAGAACGTCTCGGCGAGCTCGGGCTGGTGATGCTCGACGAGCAGTCCGATGTAGAGCAGCTTGACCTGCGGCCACAGCGCAGCGTCGAGTGTCTCCACGTCGAACTCGGACTGAAGACGTGCGACGCACTCCTGCACGCGAAGGTCGTAGAAGCGGATCCGCTCTTGTGCCGCACGCTGGCCTTCAGCCCAGGCAGCGTCCTCGAACCGCTCCTTCGCCGCGACACTCGTCAAGCGGAACAGGCGGTAGTGGCGATCGAAGCCCTCGATCAGGACGCCGGCGATCGACCGGGCGAGCGCGGCATCCACGACCCCGGACACGCCGCCCGGCGCCGTGCTCATGCAGTCGCGCCCGCCTGGAACTGCGCCTCTTCGGTCGACCCCTTGAGGGCGAGCGTCTCGCTGTCCGGCGACACCGCCTGCGTCACCAGGTCGAAGTACCCGGCCCCGACCTCGCGCTGGTGGCGCGTCGCCGTGTAGCCCGAGTCCTCCATCGCGAACTCGTTCTCCTGGAGCTCGACATACGCGGTCATCGAGTCGGCCGCGTAACCCCTCGCCAACTTGAACATCGCGGCGTTCAGCGAGTGGAACCCGGCGAGCGTGATGAACTGGAACTTGTAGCCCCAGTCGCCGAGCTCCTGCTGGAACGTCGCGATCGTCGCGTCGTCGAGGTGCTTACGCCAGTTGAACGAGGGCGAGCAGTTATACGCGAGCGGCTTGCCTGGGAACTTCTCGTGGATCGCATCGGCGAACGCCTTCGCCTCGCCGATGTCGGGCGTCGACGTCTCGCACCAGATGAGGTCGGCGTACGGCGCGTAGGCGAGCCCGCGGGAGATGGCGGCGTCGATTCCGTCGCGCACGCGGTAGAAGCCCTCGGCCGTGCGCTCGCCGGTCACGAACTCGCGGTCGTACTCGTCGATGTCGCTCGTCAGGAGTGCGGCCGACAGCGCGTCGGTGCGCGCAAGCAGCACGGTCGGCACGTCGAGCACGTCCGCTGCGAGGCGCGCCGCGTTCAGCGTTCGCACGAACTGCGCAGTCGGCACGAGCACCTTGCCGCCGAGATGGCCGCACTTCTTCTCCGACGCGAGCTGGTCCTCGTAGTGCACGCCGCCGGCGCCTGCCTCGATCATCGAGCGCATCAGCTCGTACGCGTTGAGCGGCCCGCCGAAGCCGGCTTCCGCATCCGCGAGGATCGGCGCGTACCAATGCGTTCCGTTACGGCCCTCCGACCAGTCGATCTGGTCGGCCCGCTGCAGCGCGTTGTTCAGGCGCTTCACGAGCTGCGGCACGCTGTTCGCCGGATAGAGGCTCTGATCGGGATACGTCGCGCCGGCGCCGTTCGCGTCGGCCGCCACCTGCCAGCCGGAGAGATAGATCGCCTCGAGGCCCGCCTTCACCATCTGCACGGCCTGGCCGCCCGTCATCGCGCCGAGCGCGCGCACCGGCTCCTCGCGCCGCAGCAGCTCCCACAGACGCCCGGCGCCGTTCCGCGCCAGCGTGTTCTCCGGCACGACCGAGCCCCGGAGCCGCACGACGTCGGTGGCCCCGTACGTCCGCTCCACCCCGCTCCAGCGGGGGTCGTCCCGCCAGCGGGCCTCGAGCTGGTCTGCCTCTGCCTGGATCCGAGCGTCCGGTGTCATGTGTGCGTTCTCCCTGGGAGTGGAACCATTTGCGTCCTGTTTCGGATCCTAGATCGCCCATCGGATCCCGCGCAAGGGGAGTTCCACGGTTTATTGGACCCGAAACGCCTGGAGGTGGATCCGAGAAGGGGACGTAGAGGCTTAATGTGAATCAGCCGCACGCGCGGCTGGTGGGCCAGACGCGCACGCACGCCAGATCCACATCAAACCTCTAGCGCGCGGTCCAGCCGAGGTCGAGCACGAGCGGCGCGCCGGTGACGGCCCGCCCGTCCGGCCCGAGTAGGAACGACGCCGCGGCCGCCACCTCGGAGGGGTCGAGGAGCCGCTTCACGGCCTGAGGAGCCAGCAGATCCTCCTCCGACCGGTCCTCGAGCTGCGCCTCGACGATCGCCGTCCGCACGTACCCGGGACAGAGCGCCGAGGCGGAGATCCCGACGTCCGCGCCCTCGAGCGCCAGGACCTTCACCAGTCCGAGCACACCGTGCTTCGCGGCGACGTAGCCGCCCTTGAAGGGCGAGGCAACCAGCCCGTGCACCGAGGCGACGGCGAGGAAGCGTCCGTCGCCCGACGCCGCGAGCGCGTCCCATGCGTACTTCGCGAGCAGGAACGGGCTCGTGACGAGCAACGCCTGCAGCTTGTCCCACTGGTCCTCCGGGAAGTCGCGCACGGAAGACACATGCTGGAAGCCGGCATTCGCGACGACAGCGTCGAGCCTGCCGTCGAAACGCTCGAGCGCCGCGTCGACGACCGCACGGTTCCCCTCGCGCGTCGTGAGGTCTGCATCCGCGATGTCGACGTCGTGCACGAGCCACCCGTCGGCCTCGAGCCGCTCGACGATCGCGGCGCCGATTCCGCGTGCAGCGCCGGTCACCAGAACGCATCGGTTCACGATTCACCCTTGTAGTCGTCCGGCCTTGTCAATACAACTCCAAAGGGATGAGGGTATGTATCGCTGCGGCAGCGATCGCGCTGCTTTGCGGCGCGCTTGCGCCTGCCGCCGGAGCGTCCACGGCGATCCAGCGCGAAAACGCCCTGCCCGGCACCTCCGCCTGGAACGGCCCGGGCACGAGCCTGATCGAGATGTACGCCTCTCAGATCGGCGTGGCCCCCGGCGAGCGCATCGACCTGCACGTCAACACGAGGCCTGCCGCCCGCTACCGGATCTCCGTCTACCGGCTCGGCTGGTACGACGGCCTCGGCGGACGTCTCGTCGCGTGTGTCCCTTCGTGCGGCGGCGACAGGCCGGGCATCGTGCAGCAGCAGGTCTGGACCGATGCGACCGATGGGCCGCCGCTGCGCCCCAACTGGCCGGTCACCGACACGGTGCTCACGGGAGCCGACTGGACGAGTGGGTACTACGCGATTCGCGCAGAGCTGACGAGCGGGCCCGACGCGGGCTCCGGCACCTCGACGTACGTGATCGTGCGCGAACCGCCGGGCGCGCTCGGCTCGCAGATCCTTGTGCAGGTTCCCGTGAACACGTGGGAGGCCTACAACCAGTGGGGCGGCAAGAGCCTGTACGACTTCGATGGACCGCGCGCGCATCGCGTCACATTCGACCGGCCGTGGGGGAAGTACGCGAACTCGCCGCTGTGGTGGGAGATCCAGCTCGTGCGCTTCCTCGAGCGCGAGGGATACGACGTCTCGTATCAGACCGACGTCGACACGGACATCGACCCGGCGTCGCTGCTGCGTCACCGGCTGGTGATGACCGCCGGCCACGACGAGTACTGGACGAAGACGATCCGGGACGCGTTCGACAACGCGCTCGCGCAGGGGACGAACCTCGCATTCATGGGCTCGAATACGGGCTACAGCCAGGTGCGGTACGAGGACAACCGCCGCACGATCGTCGCGTACAAGGACGCCGCGCTCGACCCCGAGCCCGACCCCGCGCTCAAGACCGTGATGTTCCGCCAGCTCGATCCGACGCGCCCCGAGTGCATCATCGAAGGTGTCCAGCATCGCTGGCAGCCGCCGCACCAGACGGGCCCACACGACTACACCGTCGCCGCGCCGTCCACTGACCCATGGCTTGCGAACACCGGCCTCACCACGGGCAGCGTGATCACGGACGTCGTCGGAGACGAATGGGACGCGCTGAACCCCTGGCCGGATGCGTGCATCCACCCGGGACTGACGGTGCTGTTCCACTTCGCCGACAACTCTCCCACGGGCGACGGCGACGCAGTGCGCTTCACGGCGCCCAGCGGCGCGCGGGTGTTCGCGAGCGGTGCGCAGCGCTTCTCGTGGGGCCTCGACACGTTCGGCACGCAGCCGTACGGCCATCCCGCGCAGCCGAGTCCGGGCCTGCAGCAGTTCACGCGCAACATGCTCGACGATCTGACGCGGCCGCAGGCGCCGCCCGTCGTCTACCGGCAGAGCGATCCCGGGGGCCTGCGCCTCCGCACCGGCTGGCCGGCGGATCCACGCATCGTGAACCGCATCATCTACCGGCTCCGCGACAACGACCCACCGCTTCAGATCTGCAGCGGCCGTACGCCCTGCGTCGTCGCGCGCGCGATCGCGCCCGGCACCTATCGCTACACAGCCGTGTACGTCGACGCCTGGGGCCGCACGTCGGCGCCGACGATCTCGACGCCGTGGCTCAAGCATCAGCCGTAGTAGCGAAACAGGAGCTCCGCGACGCAGACCGGCTTGTCGCCGCCCTCACGCTCGATAGTCGCGTTCATCGTCGCCTGGAAGCCGCCCTCGAACTCGGCGACCGCAGCGACCGTGAACGTGCCGCGGACGCGCGAGCCGGACGGCACCGGCGCCGGGAACCGCACGCGGTTGAGGCCGTAGTTGACGGCCATGCCACCCTCCTGCCGCGGGACGACTTCGTACGACATCACGGGCAGCAGCGACAACGTCAGGTAGCCGTGACCGATCGTGGTGCCGAACGGCCCGGACGCGGCGCGCTCGGGGTCGACGTGGATCCACTGATGGTCACCCGTCGCCTCGGCGAAGGCGTCGATCGTCTGCTGCGACACCTCGATCCAGGACGAGGGGCCGAACGCTGCGCCGGGCTCGAGGGCCGTCATGGCCCCCACCGTACGACACTCGCGGCCCACGTGTAGCCGGTTCCCGCGGCGAGCAGCAGCACCAGCTCGCCGTCGCGCAGGTCACCCGCGCGCGCCGCGCGGTCGAGCGCGAACAGCGGGTCGACGCCGCTCATGTGCCCCGTATCGTCGAGGTATGCGGCGCGCGACTCGTCGAGGCCGAGCTCGGCGACGAGCGCGCGGTGCATGGAGGGCTTCATGTGGATCCCGCAGAGGTAACCGACGTCGGAGAGCTGCGCTCCGCTGCGCTCGACCGCACCGCGCGCCGCCGCGACGAAGTTGTCGAGGCTCACCTTGTCGAGCCCGTCCTTCATCGACGCGGGGTCGGCGACGTCGAGGTACCGGTAGCCGCCGTTCGGCGAGACGCTGCCGCCCGAGGGCACCTTCACCTGCAGCGAGAACGCGCCGTCGGTGATGCCGTGGCAGCCGAGCAGTGCGTTGCGTCCGCCGTCCTTGACGAGCAAGCCCGCAACCGCGCCGTCGCCGAAGTTGAACATGAAGCGCGAGCGCGCATTCGAGTAGTCGAGGAGATACGACTCGCGACATGCCGCGACGACAAGGACGGTGCGCAGGTCGTCCTCCGCGAGCAGCATGTCGCGCGCCAGGCGCAGCGCGACCGGGGTTCCGCACGAGACGTTGTCGTACTCGACCGCGTATGCGCGCTTCGCCCCGAGGCGATGCGCGATGAGCGGCGAGACCTGCCAGACGGCGTAGTCCTTCCACATCGAGCCGAAGTACATGACGACGTCGATGTCGAGCGGGTCGACGCCCGACTCCTCGAGCAGCCTCTCCCCCGCGCGCACCGACAGGTCGCTGACGTGCTCGCCCTCGGCCGCGATGTGCTTGCCGCGCAGGCCGAACTTCTCGACGATCACCTGCTCGGGAATCCCGCTGCGCTCGCCGACCTCGGCCGCCGTCATCCAGCGCTCGGGCAGGTACGCCGCCGTGGCGGCCAGGGAAATCTGCGTCACGGCGTTCCGAGCACTCCGCGGACGATGCGCGCCAGCTCTTGCTCGACGTTCGCCGGCAGCTTCTTCCCGTCGCCCCAGAGGATCCAGCGCATGCCGATCATCTCGCCCGCCGCCATCAGCGCCCACGCCGTGACCTCGGGGTCGAGCTTCGCCGTCTCGCCGCGCTCCATCGCATCGCGCAGGCCCTCGGCGTAGCCCTCGCACATCGTGTCGTAGTGGTAGCGGAGCATCTCCGGCGACACGAACTCCGCCTGCCGGATGATCCCGTACAGCCCCGGATGGTCGACCGTGAACTGGAAGTACGCGCCGAAACCGAGCAGCTCCGACTCGAGCCGTGTCGTCCCCTTCGAGGACGCTTCCTTCATCGCGTGGCGCACGCGGCGGTTCAGGTCGCGCACGAGCTCGTCGAAGATCTCCTTCTTCGACGCGAAGTAGAGATAGAACGTGCCCTGGCCGACGCCGGCCGCCTCGGTGAGCTTGACGATCGACGCGTCGTGGTAGCCGAGCTCCGCGAACACCTGCTCCGCTGCGTCGAGCAGGCGCTGCCGCGTCTCGACGCCCTTGCGCGAGAGCGCGCGGCCGGAGACGCCGGTGACGATGTCGGTCACGAGGTCACCTCGGTCACGTGGAGCTCTTGCTTCTGCACTTTGCCCATTCCGTTGCGGGGAATCTCACCGATGAAGCGGAAGGACTTCGGCACCTTGAACCGTGCAAGGCGCGCGCGGCACCAGTCGAGGAGCTCCTCCTCCGTCGCGCCGTCGGAGACGACGAAGGCAACGCCGACCTCGCCCCAGCGCTCGTCGGCAACGCCGACGACGGCGGCGTCGGCAACTTGCGGGTGCTCGTGGAGCACGGCCTCGATCTCCGCCGGATAGACGTTCTCGCCGCCGGAGATGTACATGTCCTTCAGACGCCCCTTGATCCGGTAGAAGCCCTCGTCGTCGCACTCCGCGACATCGCCTGTGCGCAGCCAGCCGTCGGCGGTGAACGTTTCCGCGGTCGCCGCGTCGTTCCGCCAGTACCCGGGGAAGACGTTCGGGCCGCGCACCTGCAGCTCCTCCTCGGCCGACAGGCGCACGTCGACGAAGGGGTACGGCTTCCCGGCGTAGCCGAGCTTGCGCACCGCGTCCTCGGGCGGGAGGCACAGCACGTTCGGCGCAGCCTCGGTGAGGCCGTAGCCCTGCACGATCGCGGTGCCGCGGCCGGCGTACAGCTCAAGCAGCGCCTCTGGCATCGGCGCGCCGCCGACGACCGCGCGCGTCAGGCTCGAGAGGTCGGCGTCGGCAAAGCCCGGCTGCTGCGCCATGAAGAGGTACGTCGCGGGCACGCCCATCATCGTCGTGACGCGCTTCTCCTCGATCAGCTGCAGCGCGCGCGCCGGCTCGAACTCGCGCTCGAGGATCACGGTGGCGCCCTTCCACCAGCCGAGCAGCGTCTGCACGTTCCAGCCGCCGACGTGGAACTGCGGCAGCACCTGGAGCACGACGTCGTGTTGGTTCACACCGGTCGTCAGGTCGAACGAGAGGTTCGTCCAGAAGCAGTTCGCGTGCGTGAGCAGCGCGCCTTTCGGACGTCCCGTCGTCCCGGACGTGTAGATGAGCAGCAACCCGTCCTCGTCGGCGACCTCTGACGCGGACGAATCACGGGGCCCAACCCCTGTCGGTGCAGCGAGGCGTTCGAAGCCGTGCCCGGTGGCAGCGGCGGTCTCCTCGTACACGTCTTCGGCGAGGAAGAGCGCGGGCGCGGCGTCCTCGAGTTGGTAGCGCAGCTCGGCGGGAGACAGGCGCCACGAGAGCGGCAGCAAGATCAGACCCGCCTTCGCGCACGCGTAGAAGACCTGCACGTGCTCCGGCGTGCTGCCCGTGAGCGTCGCCACGCGGTCGCCTCGGCTCAGGCCGCGCTCGGCGAACATCGCCGCGTACGCATCCGAGCCCTCGTCGAGCTCGCGATACGTGATGAGCCTGCCATCGTGGTCGATCGCGACGCGCTCGGGCGTCGTGCGAGCGCGATCGCGGATCCACCGGTCGATCGTGTGCCGTCCGCTCACGACAGCAGGAACTCCTTCACGATCGGGGCGAGCGCCGCTCCCTCTTCCCACACCATCAGGTGCCCGCGATCCGCGATCATCTCGAGCCGCGCGCCGGGAATGAGCTCCGCCAGCAGCTCGCCGTTGCGCGGGTCGACGACGGTGTCGGCGCCGCCCTGCAGCACCAGCGTCGGCGCCTTGATCGCAGCCGCGCGGTCGTAGCCGTCGAAGGTCGCGCCTGCGTACGCCTGCGCCTGCCAGCCGGCGAGCGACGGCGCGCGCTCCAACCGGTAGCGGTAGATCTCGTCCGTCAGCTCGGGCCGCTCGCGCACGCCGTGCGCGCCGAGTGAGTTCTCGACCATCAGGCGCAGCCCGGCGTCGCGGTCCATCGTCGGAAAGCGCCCGAACGCCTCCAACCCGGCGGCCGGCATCGGATGCGAGCGCGTGCCGCCCGGCGCGGTCGACGCGAGCACGAGCTTGCGCAACCGCTCGGGATACGTCACCGCGAGCTCCTGCGCGATGTAGCCGCCGAGGCTGACGCCGAAGACGTGCGCCGTGTCGATCCCCGCGTCGTCGAGCACCGCCACGACGTCGGCTGCCATCTGCGACACCGCATACGGCCCCTCGGGAACGTCGCTCTC
>Ga0193728_1001226_pt1 | contig 12985 bp, 13 predicted proteins | sample U1c1metaG_FD_143037 | JGI IMG/M metagenome (GOLD analysis project Ga0193728, IMG submission 143037) | Soil microbial communities from a riparian zone of the East river system, Colorado, United States - U1c1 | ecosystem: Environmental > Terrestrial > Soil > Riparian zone | place: USA: East River...
TACCAATGAATATTACCGTCCTTATCCTGGGCGGTAATAACCGAATAACGTCCCGAGCTTACCAATTGCGGTCCGCGCGACATACCCAGGTGCATTTTAGGTAATGCGGCTACCAATACCGGGCTGGCAAAGGTCTCGCCCTTATCCACCGAGGTGGCGCAAAATATTTTGTCTTCGCGGCCGAATACTACGCGGATGATACCCTTATTATCCGAACTGATCTGCGGCTGATTGCCCGCGGCGATGGTTTTTTCAGCCGGGAAAACCGACCACGACTGTATCATCAAAAAAACTATGAACCCTATAACAGCAACGAAAGTGTTTTTCATGGGGTAAAGATAGGGGTTATTTGGAAGTCGGAGTGCGGAATGTCGAATGCGGAAGTTTTTGAAGTCGGAGGTCGGAAGTCGGATGTCAGAAGTCAGAAAGTCGGAAGTCAGAAGGTCCGGAAGAAAACTGCCACTGCCACTATCGGCTGCTACTTAAACAGTTGGGCGTTTCCCTGCGGGCCGCGCTTTACATTCATACGCCTGCATGCATTACGCACGGGCCGGTATCCATTTCTCCGAAGGAGTCCTTTGGACAATCACTAACGCAACATTTTGCTCCGTTTTTTGTCTGAACTATGATTTATAGGATTAAAGAATTTCTAAAGCCTTTTAACACGCGGAAAATAGGGTGTTTACACGGGTTGATATTGAAAAAAATAAATGCAACATTTGATGAAACCTTAACCAATTATGAAATTGAATAGCAGCGAGGACTGGGATGATTTTATCTACCTTCTAATATACCCGGCTCTCTTGGGTTCGATGATTTACGAAATAGTAGCTAGCGGCGATATTACTAATTTGTTAAACTCTACTGAAACCCAGATTAAAATAGCAATAACGATTATTTATTGTTTAGATTTCTTGCATTTATATGCCGATATGAAAAAGGTCATAAAGAAAGAACTAAGACCTAAGGGCTACGTTACTTGTGATGCCATTACATCGTTGCTTTTATTTATATCATTTCTTGGCGTGAAAAATAATGATATTCAATGCTCTTTAATATTACTGTCAATAATCCCATTTGTAACAGCTACATACAAATATAAGGTAAAACCAGATCGATATTTTTTTCTAATATTCGGGGCACTTACATGCAGTTTTACAGCATTTATTCTTATCGAATATTGGAACGATTTAATTGAATGTAAAAATATGCTTTGCGTTTTAAGCTTTTGCATGCTTGCCGTTTACCTGTTTTACGTTTTTGGCTTTTACGAAAGAGTCTCGAAGAAAATATACGTCGATGTATTTTCTCGCTAAAATTTGTTAAACCACAAACCGCTGATTTTTTAGCAATATTAAAGCCGATACACTTGCATCGTGGTGATTTTTTTTAATTAATTTTTTAGCTAAAAAAATTAGTATTACTTTTGTATTGGTCGTGTCAAAAATGGGTGTTTTAACGGTTAACAAATTAAATATTAAACACTAAGTTTGTTTTTCCTTTAACCAATATTAACCTTAATATCTTATCGTCAAAAAAATGGCAACTCCAAAATTAGAATTTTATCGATTCAAGCTTAATCATAAAAAAGAGAAATTTAGCACGTTTAGAGATTTTGCCATCGAAGAACTGGGTGGTAGTAAAAATATCACAAATGATAAAGCCTTTATCTTATGCTCTAAATATTTTATTAAGTCGTTGGATGAAGACTATGCAAAAGATGAGAAATTAAAGAAAGTATTAACGATTATAAAAAAGAGCGTTAACCGGCACCTAGATAAAAAACCCGTATTTAATAGCTCCAGTTATACCATTTCAGGTGTTATAAATGGAGGGCCCTATGGGAAAGAAAGGATTAATTCAGATATAGAAGATAAAGAAGATAGTACCAGTTTGGGATTTAATAAATCGATCCTATTGTATTTCTATATTTTAGTATATCTTCCGTCCGACCATAATGAGGGATTCTTTATGATACATTCTAATAGTTCAGAAGAAACAATTACAGTACTATTCAGGAATTATATTTCAAATTTATTCAAAGGCAAAAACTATAATAAGGCTATTCCAGAAGCATTTTGTCCGAAATCTTTTCAAGATGAATTTAGAAAAGGTGCAGTAGTAAAGAGTATGATTTTTAAAACCTCGTTTGTAGAAAATATACATGCAACTGATGCTTTGACGCAACTTCTTCAGGAGTATGAAATAAAAATAGAAGCAACGCCTAAAAGTAAAGGTATTTTGGCCACCGAGGCTGCAAAAGTTAAAGATTTTTTCTCAAGGAAGGTTTTTGGCAATAAAAACAGCGAATTACAGTTGGATGATTTTGAACAAACAAGACTTAATATCGAAAATGAAGTAACAAATTCTCAAAAGACATTTGAGTGGAATACTAAAGATAACGATTTTGTTCCGGTTGTATATCTAAATGGTAGAATAACAAAGCGAAACCCGGATGGAACAGTTGACTTTAACGAACTTAAAGAATTGTGCGAGAATCTTTTTAATGATGAAATTATAGATGAAATAAGACCTGATTTAAATGTCACTAAAGTTAAATAAATATTTATCCGAACTAAGAAGTAATGCTAATAGATTCGAGCGAACTGACATAAACGGCAAAGAAGACAACAGCTTTTTGGGCAGAAATTTTAGAAGATTCTTTTGCCTAACCATTTCCATCGTATTAGTGTTAAGTTTAAACAGAGGATTTAGTACGATTTTTATTTCTTATGCTTCAACAGTATTGGCGATATTAATCGGCCTATTTATTAATGCTTTAATATTTAGCTTTGATAAATTTTATGAGAAACCGAATTCCAATGGTATAAATTCTATGCAGAAAGTTTGGGATACACAATCATATAATTATTCAAAGCAATTTGCATATATTACTGGTTACAACATAGTTCTAAGCATCTTTACCATTATTTCATTGTCGTTGTGCACGTTGTTTGAAACGCTAATGAAAGTTGATATTTATAGCTACCATTTTGACTTCAAGCTAGTCAATTTGCAGTCAGTTGGTAATTTTCTTTTCATATTGTTTGCGCTGGTTCAACGAGTTTTGATTTTTTACTGGATTTCCTCCATTATGTATAAAACACTATTTGTTGTTAGTAGTATGATTAAGTACATGAGTGTTAAAATCGACAGAAAAGATGATTGATTATGCTGAAACAATAGTTAGAAACCTTATTTATTATAAGATAGATTCAAGCGACAGCCACTTACCAACGAATAATGAATACGATTATAAAACTGATGAGGAAGCAGACATTATAAAAAAGATATTTCTAAAACCATTTTCCTCAAGCACGACAACATTTGAATTCACACATGATATAGACATCGCATTAAATGTGCTCAACAATTTGGTTAATTCGATCCAGAATAACAACGGCTTTCGGGATGACGCCCTCAATATATATAAGCACTTAAAAGGGGTGTCCAAACATCCGAATATAAAAAATGGAGATCTATTTCTCATTAAATATGACGATATAAAGTTTAATAATAAATATTATGAGGCAGTTGGTATATATAAGGTGGAAAATAGAGAAAACTTTATCGAGACATTAGATAATAATAGTAGTGGAGAACTTATATTTAAAAAAGGGATTAGTGGCAGAAAATTGGATAAGGCTTGTCTCGTAATTTTTACTGAAGATAATTATACAGTTTTAATAATAGATAATTCAGACACAGAAACAGAATATTGGAAAAACGAATTTATTAGAGTTAAGTTAAGAAATGATAATATAAATAATACTAACCAACTGCTGACTGTTACCAAGAACTATATAACTAAACAGCTATCTAATGAGTTTGAGGTGTCGAAGGCCGATAAAATAGATTTATTAAATAGGTCAATTAAATATTTCAAAGCAAAAGAAAACTTTGATTTAGATGAATTTTCTGATGAAGTTATTGGAAATCCAAAGGGAATTAGTTCTTTTTTAAACTATAAAAAGGGCTTTGAGGAAGAATTCGAAACCATAATACCTGATAATTTTGATATTTCAGACATTGCCGTAAAAAAGCAAGCGAGAGTTTATAAAAGCGTCCTAAAGCTTGACAAGAATTTTCACATTTATATTCATGGGGACAAAGAATTAATTGAAAAAGGCTTCGATGAGGGCAAAAACATGAATTATTATAAGGTTTATTTCAAAGAAGAGCAATAAGCCGCCGCCCAGGGAAGAGTCCTATTTAAATTTAAGTTTTTATAACCTACTTTTAAATGAGTTCTAACAGGTTCGTCGGATAGTCATTAATGTAAACTTATCCTATATGAATTTTCAGGATGAAGATATAAAATTTGAGATGCTCAATTGGATGCGGTTTGAGGAATTGTGTTTCGATTTGTTATTAAAGCATCAATTTTATTCTCTTTCTTGGAATAAAGGGGGCTCAGATGGTGGTCGCGATATTGAAGCAAAATTTGCTGTGTCAAACCCGATTACTGGTTTTTATGAAGAAAAATGGTTCATTGAGTGCAAACATTATACCCAACCGTTAAATAAATCGAATTTATCAGAAAAGATTGAGCAGGCAACGGCCGAAGATATCGATCATTTTTTATTAATAACGAGTTCCTACTTAACAAAAGATACTAAGAGGTGGCTTGACAATAAAAGATTGAATCTAAAATTTAAAGTGCACGTTCTTGAAGGGAAGAATTTAAAAAAGAAGTTGTTGGCATTTCCTCAACTTATATCACAATATTTTGCTGATAATACTACCAGGCTAGTGAAGGAAGTGTTAAGGCAATGGTTAATTTATGATATTTTTCCTGATGTTAAAACATTGCACAAATTCTCAAAGGAAATCGACCCTTCTAAATTGGCTTTGGAGGAATTGGTCTTTTTAGTCTATTCATACGAGAAACTCGATTTTGATTTTGATGAATATCCAGACGATAATTTAGAGGAATTCTCATTTGATTTTTTAATACCATATATTATTAATGAGGAAAATCGAACTTTTCCAGTTTTAACACCTGAAGAAATTGAAATTCATGATATAAAGTATTTCAAGGGAATAAATGCTTCGCGCACTGGAAAAATGAAAGGCGAACAGACAGAAAACACTTATTATCATGCTCTAATTCCAATAAATAAAATTGATCTCCTAGAGATATATTTTATAAAAGATATAAATAAAAGGCTTGATGTCAGAGTTGGCGTATACCGAAATAAAAGTTGAAAATACCCCCAATTGGCGCAAGTATGTGGGATAAATGCTATTTGTGTCTTTCCTGTTGGTCCGATTTTGTAATCCTGGACGCAAGCGTTAGGGCATAAATATAACAACTGTTAAAGATGATGTTAACGAATTAGAAAAGCACTTTCTCAAAAACTAACAGAATGGAAAGCATAACTGTTTCTTATAGGATACATCCGGTACAGGTAAACGAGGCTGCAAAATATTCGATGAATAAATCTATATGGGGCAGTAATTTGGACTTTATTATGATAGCTATCGTTGTCGAAATAATTGCTATAATAGTCGCCATTTATAGTGGCGGTGGGAGCTTCTGGGTACTTGGTTTAGTTGTTATTGTGGGTTACTTTATCTTTAACAAAGTTGCAAACGACAATGATGATGAGAAGCTTACCAGGGATACCATAGCTAATCAAAAACGCATAGCAAACGAAGAAGCCGAATTTTATACGGGAAAACTAAACTCCATTTTAGCTAAATCTGCAGAAATATTAAATTATATTCTTCCATATTGCGAAGCATCGGCAAAACAGCATATTGATAAAGCAAAAATTGAGTTTTCAGAAAATGTTTATTCTCCATTTTGGAGTGAAATAGAAGAAGCAACTAAGTTTTTGGCTTGCTATAAAGAAGCTGTTAATCAATTATGTATGAATAGTGAAATATATGCTTGCACATTAGAAAATAAAAGGCATAATTTCCCTGTTCCTTTTCCTTTTGCAACTGATATTTCTATTTCTAAAATAGTAATTGATGAATATAAAATTACAATTAGGCAAGCTCAAAAAAATGAGACATTTTCAATTATTTGGGAACAAAGAAGAAATACACAGATACTGATAGGCGGTTTTAGGACTTTAGAGAATGCTATTAACAACATGAATGATAACATTTTTTCAGCTATTTCAGATTTAAAAAATTCAATCATTTCGGAATTAAGTGAAATGAAATATGTTCAAAAAGAACAACTAAAATCTTTTGAAACAAGTCAAGTATATCTGAGTCAAACACTTGATTCAATGGATACTAAACTCTACTATATCCAGTGGAAAAAAAGGCCGCCGGGTACTTTTCATTACAAATAATAATATCCTTGCGAGCTATCAAACGCATCATCGATCAGCACGTGCAGAGATTGCTTCGCTTCTCGCAATGACGCACGGGGAGGAGGATGTCCGCTTTGTACCATACCTTACCAGCCTAAAAACCGGACGGACGGAATGACTAAGAGTATTTAATTAGTAATATTAATGCTTAGTACTGTCTCTTAAGGCTTTTAATTTTTTAGCAGTTTCGACGCTATCGTTAGCCAGAAGGACTTTTACAATGTTTTGTCCTTTGCCTCTAAATGGGCGAACTACTTTGTTCATTAAACGTTTTGAGGCTGTTGTATCTGATAATTGTGCAGTTTTTAAGTTATGATGAATTAACCTGTTATTGCCATTAACAATGTATGATCCAATTATTACGCAGGCAATTATAAATAGTACTCTCATTTTGAATGATTTGCATAAATGTACAAACCAAAAAAGCAATAAACAACCTTTGACCCAACTTGTATATGCAAGGAAAATCATAGGAATCCTTTAAACATAAAAATCCCTCAACTGGCGCGAGTATGCAGCGTTGGGCATGTTGAGTACTCGTGACCAAACATCGTCCGCTTGCCATTTCACCCCAACCTAAAAACCGGACGGACGCATTGATTAAATTCCCTGAATGTAGTGTAGGATGGACACGTGTGTACTTTAATTAACGCCTGCAACACACTGGTGACGCCGTACTTATAGCGGATTAATTTTCGGCATGCCTTTTAATATATACTATTTAAGCATAAGCCAGTTTTGTATTCCGATACCTGCCCTAAGCAAAACCGAATTTATCTTTTTTTATGACGCTTCTGTTAATCGGCCTCGTTGTGCTCCTTGCGTATATTGTGTTCCAACTTCGGAGGAAGCACAGGGACGATTAAATACCCTTTAATTGATCCGCAACTAGCACGGGTATGCGGTCTGTGGGCTGAATACCAGTGACTAAACCCGTCCGCTTTGTACCGAACCGCATCAACCTAAAAACCGGACGGACGAAATAACCCACAAAACCGTCATTGCGAACGATAGTGATCCCGCACGTGCGGGATCGTTCCCTGCCTGCAGGCAGGCTCACCATGACGGTCTGGTGGCGAAGACGAAGATTAAACCACTCATTTATTTACCCTAACCGCCTTGGCTACTATGCTGTGCGTCATGATGTTTATGCCCTCGTTGGCCTTCACGTACTTTTGCTGAAAGTACGCGGCCTTTACTTTGTTACCGGGATCTTCCTGGTTTAATTTTTTGATCGAATCCGGGTAACTTAAAACAATAGTTTTGAGTTTCTTGAATGAATCGACGCGCGTCTGCGGGCTGGTTTTGGCTACGAAATTTCCGATGGTATCCAAAGCCTTTTTTTGCTCGGTTTTGGCTGCGGCTGCCCCCTTACTTTCCGGAAATTTGATGATGCTGTCGGTTGCGCTTTTACTTTTTTGTGTTGCAGTAAGCGCGGTAACGGCCAACCTTATAGTGTCGATAGTGTTAGTTTTCTGCGCGAGCTGATCAGTTTTGTATACGGCGCTAACTATGGTGAATATTCCTACGGCTATGGTCATACCAAAGCAAAGGATCATATAAGTCCGTATGGTTTTGAAGGCCTGCTCATGCACGGCTTTTACCGTTATGATTTGCTTAAGGAGCTGGAATACCAAATACATGAGCAAAAAACCAAACCCGGACAAACCTGCACCGAGGATCTTTACAATGCCATCGAGGGTTAAAACATCTGCGAGTACCATGTGATTGTGATTTAATTTTATGTGAATGTATAAGTTAATTCATTGAAAATCAACCGTGAAAACACCCTATTTTCAGATTTTTGGAACGTAAAACCACGCATGTGATGGTGAATAGTGAATAGTGAATAGTGAATAGTGAATTGGCATTGGTCATTGGAAACCAAAGTCAATCCATTCCGCAGGCATTAATCAGCCAGGGGTAACGAAAAGCTAAAAGTTGACCCTTTACCAACTTCGCTTTCAACCCATATATGGCCATTGTGCTGCTTTATAATTTCCGAAGAAATGAACAAGCCTATTCCAAATCCATTAACATGATTGGTAATTTCCTGTACCCTGAAAAACCTGTCGAATATTTTTTCAAAGTTTTCTGCCGCTAATCCAATGCCCTTATCCTTTACTTGTACGATCAAAAAATCCTGTTTTATATAACTTAAGATCTCAATTTCAGCGCCGCTTTCCGAATATTTTTCTGCATTGCTGATGAGGTTATTTATTACCTGTTCAATTCGTGTACTATCTATTTCCAACCGGGCGGCTACGGAACCTGAGATGATGATAGGGTGTTGTTTAATAATAGGACGCATAACATCAATAATTCCTGTTAATAATTTATCAAATTCAACTTTCTGCTTGTTGATACTGAGTTTCCCGTTTTCAATTTTCGACAGATCCATTAACTCGGATATAAAATGATTTAGCTTATCTGTTTGCTCATTCATTTTGATTAAAAACGTCTTCATTTTACTGTCCGGCTCATTTTCTACCAGGCTATAGGCCAATTGACCATAGCCTTTGATTGCTGTTAACGGCGTTCGGAGCTCATGACTTGCGACAGATAAGAAATTGGTTTTGCGCTGATCCAGCAATTGCGACTGAAGTAATTCGGTTTCCTTTTGAGCAGCAATACTTTCCAGGTTTTTCCTTTCGGTTATATCAGTAATAAACGCGACAAACATCCATTCATCAAAGATTTTTATATTTGATATACTCAGACTGACCGGAAACTCGTGCCCGCTTTTGTGCATGGCGCTTATTTCAATCGTTTTATTTAGAACCGGCCCATGGCCCGTGGTCATAAATCGTTCCATTCCCTGCAGGTGCGCTTCCCTATACCTATGGGGTATTATCAGGTCGCTAAGGGGCTTTCCAAATGCATCGTCATAGTTATAGCCAAATATTAACTCTGCTTTAAGGTTCCATTCGGTAATAACCTGTTTTTCGTTTATCACAATTACGGCATCGGGGGCGTGCCTGAAAAATTTGCTCAAACGCAACTTAATCAATTCACTTTCACTTTCAATTAGTTTTTGTGCAGTTATATCCTTTAAAACTGCACGGGTATAGGGTAGGTCTACCTTATTATCAAGCATACTTACCTGGCCTTTTACAACAATAGTACTACCGCTTTTGGTGATTAATTCGAACTCGATTTCCTTAGTCCCGTACCCTTTAATAACTTCGTTCCTGTTGTTTTTAAACAGGGGGTGATAATCCGTTTTGATAAAGTCATAAATTGACCTCCCGTTAACTTCTTCGAATGTATATCCCAGGTGAAATAACCATGAGGGATTAACCATAATGATTTGCCCCTGGAGGTTTAAGATATGCACCAGGTCGCTTGTATGTTCGAAAAGATCTCTGAAATATAATTCAGTTTTAATATCACTCATAGGATGATGCTATATTATTCGAAAACGGATATCGTAAAGATATTAAAAACATCAGGCAGAAGAAGCTTTACCCTTAACGGATAGGTGATTTATTGTCTATTAAGTCTGAAAAAGAATATCGCGAAAAATCGGTAATTGACACTTAGAGCATTAAACAAAACGGCATCAAAAGCGGGCAAAGGCACGACAGAAAAGCGGGCCGGGTGTATGGCGGGTCCCGATAGCTATCGGGAGTCGGTTTAGCTTTTGCAATGTGCGCAGCACGAAAAAAGCGTTAAGAACCGGCAGAGCGGGCTGAAGCTTTTTTCTGTCTTGACCTTTTGGTTACTTTTGGGTCAAGCCAAAAGTAACTAGGCCCCCCGCGGCTATGAGCGGGAAGAATTATTTCAGGTACCACAACAGATTTAAGTGGAAACAAAAATCAATTCACACCGCCGGCATTATCCTTTTAATAGCATTTCGGTTCGTTGATTTGCATCTGCGGAGATGGCTTCGTTCCTCCATGACGGTCTGGTGGGGGCTTGCTGGCGGCTATCACTCCGGCTTACTATTTTCCTTATCGTCCATGGTTTGGTGCAGCTGTTTGATGTCGATGGGTTCCTTCATGTCTTCCAGTTCTTTGTCGACGGCATTGGCGAGGCCCATTTTCTGCTGTATTTCGTGCAGCATGTTAAGCACTTTGGTGATCTCGGTTTCGGCGCGTACGTTTACCTCAAATTCCACCTGCCGCTTGACGCGTTCGATGCGTCCCTGGCGGTTTTGGTTGACGAGTACCGAGACCGAAAGGATGATGGCAAACAGCGACACCACCATTTGCAGTATGGGGAAGGGGAAGGGGTCGAATGGTTTGAGGCCGGGCAGGAAGCGCAGGTTCCAGCATATCCAAACGGTAAACACGATGATGTAGCCTCCCAAAAACCACATGCTGCCCAGCACCGCAGTGATCCGGACGCCGAAATTATCTATGGCGCCGGTCTCAATATCCAGTTCTGACTTGAGTTCCTGCTCTTCGGTGGTTCTTGGTTGGTTCATAGTTCATAGTTCATTGTTGATAGTCAATGGTGAATAGTCAATAGTCAATAGTCATTTGGCATTGGTCATTAGGCATTGGACTATCGGCTTAAGGCTTTCGACTTCCAAATTAGAAAGGAAAATGTGCCGAAAAGGTTTTTCGCTTTCCGACATCCGACCTCTGCCTGCTGACATCTGACATCCGCCTTCCGAACTCCGACTTCAAAAAATTCACCGACCGAAAACCCCGCTTCACCGGGAAAACCCCATCCTGTACGGATTAGAGGCCTTTTTGGTGTAACGGATGTTGATTGAGATCGTCTTATGGGTGTAATTAAAAAGAATTAAAAATAACACTAACAACATTCAATCTCAAAATATAAACACCATGAAAACTCAAGTATTATCCTTCGTCACTATTGCAGCAATAGTATTAGGAATAGGAAATACAACTCTTGCAGCAGATAAAGCAGCCGCTACCAAATCTACCGAAGTAAGCACCATATTAACCAACGTGAGCCACATCAGCAAAATAGAAGTTTACGGCAACGTGGAGCTGTTTATCTCTGACGGTGACAGCGACCAGGTTAAGGTTTACAACAAATACTACGAACAAAGCGCCCTGGTACAAAGCCAGAACGGCGTATTGAAAATATCATCCTACGCCGGTCAGAAACTGGTAGTTTGGGTTAAGGCCGCCGATTTACGCTCGATCACTGTAAACGACGACTCCGAAGTAAAGTCATTCGGTAAGATCTCGCCTATCGAAATGAGCGTTACTTTGAACAACAACGCTTATGCTAAACTTCGATGGTTTCGGTGTAAACATTACCATAAACGGTCGCGCTAAAGCCGACTTAAGCGGTACCGTTAATAAGTGCAGCTTAAAATACGACCACAGCGCCACTGTAAACAGCACCGAGTTTGTTGCAGAGCACATCACCCGTACTGTTGACGGCCTGGTTTCAACCGATAAGAAGAACGACCAGTTCGCAGGTTTATAATAGAGTCAAGAGCCAAGAATCAAGAGCCAAGATGCACGAAGCCGCCTGTTTTAGAGCGGCTTTTCTGTTGCAGCAAAAGGCCTGGAGGCAGATATAGAGAATAAAAACTCTTGACTCTTGGTTCTTGATTCTATATTTTATCTTTGGTGTAACCAAAATCCTTTGTAAGTTGTCAAAAACCATCAAAACCCAATACTATGAAAAAGCTACACTTAACCTTTATATTGTTTATTGCCTTTGTTTCGGTAGCGGTGCTGCCATCGTGCCGGATTGCATGTGTTAAGGGCTCGGGGCACCAGGTAAACCAAAGCCTCAAAATGGGGGATTTTAGCAGGCTTAATATTGAGGGCGGATTTAAGGTTGTGCTCAAACAGGACAGCAGTAAAACCGTGAGCATTACTGCCGACGATAACCTGCAGCAGTATATTCATACCGAGTCGGATGGCGACGAGCTACATATTTACCATCGAAAAAACTTTTGCGAAAGCGGCGAAATTGTCATCAACATCGGCGTACGTAACCTGGAGGCAATAAAGGGGTCGGGCGCAGTGGTTTTTAGTTCGGATGGCAAGTTGAATACAAAGGATCTGACAATCAAACTGAACGGCGCCAGCAAGGTGGACCTTGACCTTACAGCCGATAACGTAACAACAAGGGGCGCTGGCTCGACAGAGGTAACGTTGAAGGGTCAGGCTACTTCGCACCGGGTTGAATTAACGGGAGAGGGTACCGTATCGGCCCTGGATTTTGTGGTTGGTACTTACGATATACATACTACAGGCGCGAGTCATTGCGAAATAAATGTGCTTAATGGCCTTAACGTTAACACTGTAGGCTCATCTGAGATAAAATACCGTGGTAATCCCGCCAGCGTGAACAGCAGCAAAACAGGTGCGTCGACGCTTACGAAGATCAATTGATATTTTATAGATGATTTTTAGGGTGGCGATTTAATATTTAACGAGTTAGTTATTATATTAGCATCATAAACCCTTACTTATCATGAAAAAAATCCTGAAATGGACCGCCTATCTTGTTCTCTTCCTTGTTTTAATTGTTGTTGTTGGTGTTTCATACATCATGCTGGCGTTGCCGAACGTTGGTAAAGCCGAAGATATTAAAGTGGAGCTTACGCCCCAAAGGATAAAGCATGGCGAATACCTGGTAAGGCATGTAGTATCCTGCACTGATTGCCATTCGCCGCGCGTATGGGACCGTTATGCCGGTCCGATAGACACTAC
>Ga0193728_1001227_pt1 | contig 12981 bp, 11 predicted proteins | sample U1c1metaG_FD_143037 | JGI IMG/M metagenome (GOLD analysis project Ga0193728, IMG submission 143037) | Soil microbial communities from a riparian zone of the East river system, Colorado, United States - U1c1 | ecosystem: Environmental > Terrestrial > Soil > Riparian zone | place: USA: East River...
ACACACCAGCCTCATCAAGCTCAGGAACCCAGCCCGTTGGGCGGCCGAGTCTCGGCGGAGGGGCGGGCGCTTAGCGGTTCGTTTTGTACCTCAATATGGGGGGGCAATCCGAACCGCTGACACCCAGTCGTCACGGTCGAAGGCACGCCCCAAACGGCTGAGGCGAACGACACCGATGTGGCTCATGGGAAGCCTCAAGGACCAGCCCGAGCGACGTAGGCCCAGCCCGTCGCCGGGCCGGAGCCCCGGACCTCGATACTGCCGGCCCCAGCGAAACGCCCGGGACGCCGTGGGGGTCGCGGGACGCGAGGGGTCAGCGGGGCGACCGGGGCGGGACGAGGGGGGCTAGCGGGGCGGGAGGAAGCCGATGCGGTCGCGGACGGTGGCCATGGTGGCGCGGGCCAGGGCGCTGGCGCGGGCGGCGCAGGAGGCCAGCATGGCGTCGAGTTCGGACTCGTTGGCCATCAGCTTCTCGGTCCGCTCCCGGATGGGGGCCAGGGTGCCGACCACCACCTCGGCCAGGTCCTTCTTGAACGTCCCGTAACCGGCGTCGGAGTAGCGCTGCTCCAGGTCCGGCAGGCTGGCGCCGGACAGCGCCGAGTAGATCCGCAGCAGGTTGGTGACGCCCGACTTGGCTTCCTCGTCGGCCCGGACCTCGCCGTCGGTGTCCGTAACGGCCCGCATGATCTTGCGGCGGACGGCGGCCGGGTCGTCCAGGACGTCGATGATGCCCTGCGGCCCGGACGCGGACTTGCTCATCTTGGCCGACGGGTCCTGCAGGTCGGCGATCCGGGCCACGGCCGGCAGGATGTACGGCTCGGGGACGACGAAGGTGTCGCCGAAGCGGTGGTTGAAGCGCTGGGCCAGGACCCGGGTCAGCTCCAGGTGCTGGCGCTGGTCCTCGCCCACCGGGACCTGGTCGGTGGCGTAGAGCAGGATGTCGGCGGCCTGCAGGACCGGGTAGGTGAACAGCCCGACGCTGGCCGCGTCGCCGCCGCCCTTGGCCGACTTGTCCTTGAACTGGATCATCCGGGACGCCTCGCCGAAGCCGGTGATGCAGGACAGCACCCAGGCCAGCTCGGTGTGCTCGGGCACATGGCTCTGCACGAAGACGATCGAGCGCTCCGGGTCCAGGCCCGCGGCGAACAGCTGGGCGGCCGCGAGCCGGGTCCGCCGCCGCAGGTCGGCGGGCTGCTGCGGCACGGTGATCGCGTGCAGGTCAACGACGCAGTAGACAGCGTCATGGGTCTCCTGCAGGGTCACCCACTGGCGCACCGCGCCCAGGTAGTTGCCGATGTGGATCGAGTCGGCGGTGGGCTGGATGCCGGAGAAGACGCGCGGTCGGGACATGCGCGGAAGTCTAGTAGCCCCGCAGGTCAGCTTCCGTGGCTGACTGTCCTGTCGCCCGCCCCGCCCGCCCCGCCCGCCCCGCCCGCCCCGGCCGCCCCGCCGACCACGGCGTGGCCGCCGGCTCCGGAGTTACCGACCACGGGGACGATGTCGGGGGCGCCGAGCCGGATGGCGTCGGCGTCGGTGTCGGTGACCGCGTCCTGGGACGCCTGCTCGGCCGCTACCCGGGCCCGGTAGTTCTCCAGCTCCCGGCTGACCTGGCGGGACCGCCAGTGCATGGGGCCGGCCATCAGCTCGGCCACCTCGGTGGCGGCCGACAGCCCGCGGTCCCAGCTCTCGATCGACACGTGGGTGCGCCGGGCCAGGACGTCGTCGAGGTGGCGGGCGCCCTCGTGGGTGACGGCGTAGACGACCTCGGCCCGCAGGTAGTCATCGGCGCCCGCCAGCGGCTTGCGCAGGCCGGGCTCGGCCGCGATCAGGTCGAGCACCTCGCTGGTCATCGACCCGTACCGGCGCAGGAGGTGCTCGATCCGGGCCACGTGCAGGCCGGAGGAACGGGCCAGCCCGTACCGCGAGTTCCACAGCGCGGCGTAGCCGTCCGCGCCGGCCAGCGGGATGACGTCGGTGCAGGACGGGGCGACCCGGCCGTCCAGGCCGTGGGCCACCGCGTCGACGGCGTCGCGGGCCATCAGCCGGTAGGTCGTGTACTTGCCGCCCGCGATCATGACCAGGCCCGGTACCGGGTGGGCGACGGTGTGCTCGCGGGACAGCTTCGAGGTGGATTCCGACTCGCCCGCCAGCAGCGGCCGCAGGCCGGCATAGACGCCCTCGACGTCGTCGCGGGTGAGCGGGACGGCCAGGATCTTGTTCAGCTGGCCCAGCACGTAGTCGATGTCGGTCCGGCTGGCCGCGGGATGGGCCTTGGACAGCGACCACTCCGTGTCGGTCGTGCCGATGATCCAGTGCCGGCCCCACGGGATGACGAACAGCACGCTGACCGGCGTGCGCAGGATGATGCCGGTGCTGGAGTGGATGCGGTCCCGCGGGACGACCAGGTGGATGCCCTTGGAGGCGCGGACGTTGATCGTGCCCCGGCCGCCGACCATCTCCTGGATGTCGTCGGTCCAGACCCCGGTGGCGTTGACCACCTGCTGGGCCCGGATCTCCAGCTCGCTGCCCGACTCCAGGTCCACCGCGCGGACGCCGGTGACCCGCTCGCCCTCCCGCAGGAAGCCGGTGACCTGGGTCCGGGAGGCCACGCTCGCGCCGTACCCGGCGGCGGTCCGGACCAGCGTGGTCACGTACCGGGCGTCGTCAACCTGGGCGTCCCAGTAGACCAGGGCGCCGGTGAGCGCCGACTTGCGCAGCGCCGGGGCCAGCTGGAGCGCGGCGTGGCGGGTGAGCTGGCGGTGCCCGGGCAGGCCCCGGGCCTGGCCCATCGACACGCCGAGCAGGTCGTAGGCGGTGAGGCCGGCCCCGATGTAGGCCCGCTCCCAGACGTGGTGGGTGAACGGGAACAGGAACGAGACCGGGCGCACCAGGTGCGGGGCCAGCCGCTGCAGCAGCAGGGACCGCTCGGTCAGCGCCTCCCGGACCAGCCCCACGTTGAGCTGCTCCAGGTACCGCAGGCCGCCGTGGATGAGCTTGCTGGACCGCGACGAGGTGCCGGACCCGAAGTCCCGGGCCTCGACCAGGCCGACGGTCAGGCCCCGGGTCACGGCGTCCAGCGCCACCCCGGCGCCGACGACGCCGCCGCCGACCACCAGCACGTGCTGCTCGGCGCTGGCCAGCCGCGCGAGGGCCGCGCTGCGCTGCCCGGGGCCGAGCTGGGTACTGCCCTGTGCCTTGGTCACGATCGCAGCCTAACCACGAGCAGGTGAACGACAGATGCTAGCCACGCCCCGCGCTCGGGGTGACGACGACCTCGACCCGCTGGAACTCCTTCAGGTCGGAGTAACCGGACGTCGCCATGGTCCGCCGCAGCGCTCCCATCAGGTTCATCGACCCGTCGGCCATCGTGGACGGGCCGTGCAGGATCTGCTCGATGGTGCCGATGGTGCCGACCCGGACGCGCGCGCCCCGCGGCAGGTCCGGGTGGTGCGCCTCGCTGCCCCAGTGATAGCCGCGGCCGGGGGCCTCGGCGGCGCGCGCGAACGGCGAGCCGACCATCACCGCGTCGGAGCCGAGCGCCAGGGCCTTGGCGATGTCGCCGCTGTGGGTCATGCCGCCGTCGGCGATGACATGCACGTACCGGCCGCCCGACTCGTCGAGGTACTCGCGCCGGGCTGCGGCCACGTCGGCGATGGCCGTCCCCATGGGCACGGCCACGCCGAGGACCGCCGCGGTGGTGTGCCCGGAACCGCCGCCGAAGCCGACCAGGACGCCGGCCGCGCCGGTGCGCATCAGGTGCAGGGCGGCGGTGTAGGTGGCGCAGCCGCCCACGATCACCGGCACGTCGAGCTCATAGATGAACTGCTTCAGGTTCAGCGGCTCGGCCTGGCCGGAGACGTGCTCGGCCGAGACGGTGGTGCCGCGGATCACGAAGATGTCGGCCCCGGCGTCCAGCACCGCCTTGTAGAAGCGGACCGTCCGCTGCGGCGACAGCCGCGCCGCGGTGGTGATCCCGGACGCCTTGATCTGCTCGATCCGCGCTCCGATCAGGTCTTCCTTGATGGGTGCCGCGTAGATCTCCTGCAGCCGCCGGGTCGCGGCCTCGGACTCCAGCCCGGCGACCTCGGCCAGCAGCGGCTCCGGGTCGTCGTACCGGGTCCACAGGCCCTCCAGGTCCAGCACGGCCAGCCCGCCCAGGGCGCCGACGCCGATCGCGGTGGCCGGCGAGACCACGCTGTCCATCGGCGCCACCACCAGCGGCAGCTCGAACCGGTAGGCATCGATCTGCCAGGCGATCGAGACTTCCTCCGGGTGCCGGGTCCGCCGGGACGGGACGATGCCGATCTCGTCGAGCGCGTAGGCCCGCCGGCCGGACTTGCCGCGGCCGATCTCCACTTGCGTCATGTCAGGCCCGCCGTCCCATGTAGTTCGGCGCCTCGCCGATCATCTGCACGTCGTGCGGGTGGCTCTCGGCCAGCCCGGCCGCGGTGACCTGGGTGAAGCGCGCTTCCTTCAGGTCGGCGATGGTGGCCGCGCCGCAGTAGCCCATGGCCGCCCGCAGGCCGCCGGTGAGCTGGTAGGCGACGGCGGCGAGCGGCCCGCGGAAGGGGACCTGGGCCTCGACGCCCTGGGGCACCAGCTTCTCCTCGCGCAGCACGTCGTCCTGGAAGTAGCGGTCCTTGGAGTAGGACCGGCCGCCGCGCTCGGCGTTGCGCATCGCGGCCAGCGAGCCCATGCCCCGGAACAGCTTGAACTGCTTGCCGTTGATGAAGACCATCTCGCCCGGCCCCTCCTCGCAGCCGGCCAGCAGGCCGCCGAGCATCACGGTGTCGGCCCCGGCTGCGATGGCCTTGGCAATGTCGCCCGAGTACTGCACGCCGCCGTCGCCGATGACCGGGATGCCGGCCGGGCGGGCCGCGAGGGCGGCCTCGTAGATGGCGGTGACCTGCGGCACGCCCACGCCGGCCACCACCCGGGTGGTACAGATCGTGCCCGGCCCCACCCCGACCTTGACCGCGTCGGCCCCGGCGTCGATCAGCGCCTGGGCACCCGCCCGGGTCGCGACGTTCCCGCCGATCACGTCGACCCGCACGTTGGCCTTGAGCTGGGCCACCATGTCCAGCACCCCCTGGTGGTGGCCGTGGGCGGTGTCCACCACCAGGAAGTCGACGCCCGCCTCGGCCAGCGCCTGGGCGCGGACCTTGCCGTCCTCGCCGGTCCCGACGGCCGCGCCGACGACCAGCCGGCCCTCGCCGTCCTTGCTCGCGCTCGGGAACTTCTCGCTCTTGGCGAAGTCCTTGACGGTGATCAGCCCGCGCAGCCGCCCGGCCGCGTCGACCAGGGGCAGCTTCTCGACCTTGTGAGTGCCCAGCAGGGCCAGCGCCTCGGCCCGGCCCACCCCGACCGGCGCGGTCACCAGCGGCATGGCCGTCATCACCTCGGTGACCTGGCGCCGGTGGTCGGTCTCGAAGCGAATGTCGCGGTTCGTCACGATTCCCAGGAGCGTTCCGTCCGCGGCCGCCACCGGCACGCCGGAGATCCGGTAGCGGGCGCACAGCTCCTCGACGTCGGCGACGGTCGCCTCCGGGCCGCAGGTCACCGGGTTGGTGATCATCCCGGCCTCGGACCGCTTGACCATGTCCACCTGCTGGGCCTGCTCCTCCACCGACATGTTCCGGTGCAGGACGCCGACGCCGCCCTGCCGGGCCATGGCGATGGCCATCCGCGACTCGGTCACGGTGTCCATGGCCGAGGAGACGAGCGGGATGCGCAGCGAGATCCGCCGGCTCAGCCGCGCCGTCGTGTCCGCCTCGGCGGGCAGGATGGCGGAATGGGCCGGGAGCAGCAGCACGTCGTCGTAGGTCAGGCCGGGCGGGCTGAACTTCAGGTCGTCGCTCATGATCACATTCCGTAGGCCGAGTTCAGGGATGGGTTCATCCTAGTAACCGGGCCGGCCGGCCGGTGTCACGAGGCGAACGACTCCTCCCGGGCCAGGATCCGCAGCCGGGCCAGCGCCCGGTGCTGCGCGACCCGCACCGCGCCGGCCGACATCCCGAGCTCGTCGCCCGTCTCCTGCGCCGTGAGCCCGGCCAGGACCCGCAGCACCAGCAGCTCGCGCTGCTGGTCGGGGAGCCGGCGCAGCAGCGCGCGGACGCGCTCGGCCTCCAGGCAGGCCACTGCGGTCTCCTCCGGGCCGGGCCGGTCATCAGGCCCGTCCGGCAGATCCTGCGTCGGGATGGCCAGCATGGACGCGCTGCGCATGGCGTCGGCCACCTTGTGCGACGCGATGCCGAACACGAAGGAAGCGAACGGCCGGCCGATGTCCCGGTAGCGGGGCAGCGCCGAGACGAGCGCTATGCATACTTCCTGAGCCACGTCATCGGCGGCCTGATACTGCCCGGAAATGCGCCCGAGCCGGGCCCGGCAGTAACGCAGCACCATAGGTCGGATATGCCCCAGCAGCGACTCAATTGCGGCCGGCTGGCCGCCGGCCGCCTGCGCGCTCAGGTCCCTGAGGCTGACCTTCTTGCCCCCGTCTACCTGCGAAATCACGAGCTCCCCCTCCAGCAGTATCGCCTCGGTAAAGATCCCGTATGCGTCATGCCCGCCCGGGGCCACCGGCCAACCTGGAATGGGCAACGGAATGGTCACGGTCCGGCGCCCGCGCCAGGAAAGCGAAAAGGCCCGGCATAGTGCCGGGCCTTTTCGGGCAAACCGTGGTGCAAATTACGGTGCAATAGCCACCGCGCCGAACTTAGTGGGCGTGACCGTGCCCGTGGCCGTTGGCCTCAGGGGCCGGCTCCTCGGGCTTCTCGGTGACGAGCACCTCGGTCGTGATCAGCATGCCCGCGATCGAGGCCGCGTTCTGGACGGCCGACCGGGTCACCTTGACCGGGTCGATGACGCCCTGGGCGACCAGGTCGCCGTACTCGCCGGTCGCGGCGTTGTAGCCGTGCCCGGCGGGCAGTCCGACGATCGTGGCCACGACGACGCCGCCCTCAGCGCCCGCGTTCTCCGCGATCCACCGGGCCGGGGCCGACAGGGACTTGCGGACGACGCTGACGCCGACCGCCTCCTCGCCGGTGAGCCCGAGGTCATCGAGCGCCGCCGCCGCCTGCACGAGCGCGCTGCCGCCGCCGGCGACGATGCCCTCCTCGATCGCCGCCCGGGTCGCCGAGATGGCGTCCTCCAGGCGGTGCTTCTTCTCCTTGAGCTCGACCTCGGTGGCCGCGCCGGCGCGCAGCACCGCCACGCCGCCGGCCAGCTTGGCCACCCGCTCCTGGAGCTTCTCGCGGTCCCAGTCCGAGTCGGTGGCCTCGATCTCGGCCCGCAGCTGGCGGATCCGATCGCTGACCTGCTCGGCCTCGCCCGCGCCGTCGACGATGGTCGTGGTGTCCTTGGTGACCACCACGCGCCGGGCCTGGCCGAGTACCTCCAGGCCGACGGAGTCCAGCTTGAGGCCGACCTCCTCGCTGACAACCTGGCCGCCGGTCAGGACGGCCATGTCCTCCAGCATGGACTTGCGCCGGTCACCGAAGCCGGGCGCCTTGACGGCGACGACGTTCAGCAGGCCGCGGATCTTGTTGACGACCAGCGTGGACAGTGCCTCGCCGTCGACGTCCTCGGCCACGACCACCAGCGGCTTCTTGGTCTGCGCGATCTTCTCCAGCAGCGGCAGGAACTCCGCCATGGACGAGATCTTGCCGGAGGTCAGCAGGATGTAGGTGTCGTCGAAGACCGCCTCCATCCGCTCCTGGTCGGTCACGAAGTACGCCGAGATGTAGCCCTTATCGAACTGCATGCCCTCGGTGAACTCGAGCTCCAGGCCCATGGTCGGCGACTCCTCGACGGTGATGACACCGTCCTTGCCGACCTTGTCGAACGCCTCCGCGATCAGCGCGCCGATCTTGGGGTCCTGCGCCGAGACGGTCGCCACGTTCGCGATCTCGCTCTGCTCCTCGACCTCGCGGGCCGTCTTGAGCAGGATCTCGGCCACCGCCGCGGCGGCGGTGTCGATCCCGCGCTTGAGCGCCATCGGGTTGGCGCCGGCCGTGACGCTGCGCAGGCCCTCGTGCACCATGGCCTGGGCCAGCACCGTGGCCGTGGTCGTGCCGTCACCGGCCACGTCGTTGGTCTTGGTGGCGACCTCCCGGGCCAGCTGCGCGCCCAGGTTCTCCAGCGGGTCCTCGAGCTCCACCTCACGGGCGACGGTCACGCCGTCGTTGGTGATGGTGGGAGCGCCCCACTTCTTGTCGATAACGACATTGCGGCCCTTGGGGCCCAATGTCACCTTGACGGCGTCGGCGAGGCGGTTGACGCCGCGCTCCAGCGCGCGACGCGCGTCCTCGTTGTATTCCAAGCTCTTGGCCATCGGGCACCTCAGCCTTTTCCGCTTATCCCGGCTATCCCGGCGCGCGTGTGCCCGGCTCGGGTGTTCCCCCGGCCGGGCACGCGCGCGTTTCGCTTAATTACTGGTACTTCTACTTCTCGATGACGGCGAGAACGTCCCTGGCGGAGAGCACCAGGTAGTCCTCGTTGTTGTACTTGACCTCGGTGCCGCCGTACTTGCTGTACAGGACACGGTCGCCGACGCTGACGTCCACGGGGACGCGCTTGCCGCTGTCGTCGAAGCGGCCCGCGCCCACGGCCAGGACCTCGCCCTCCTGGGGCTTCTCCTTGGCGGTGTCCGGGATGACCAGGCCGGACGCGGTGGTCTGCTCGGCCTCGAGCGGGCGCACCACGATCCGGTCCTCGAGTGGCTTGATGACAGTCTTGGTGGCGGTCGTCACGATCTGACCTCCCCCTTCGGAAAGGGTTAGCTGAAATATTGGAGAGAGAGGCGACCCCGGCGCAGCCTGCCGTCGCGGGTGCCAGGCCAACCTCGGTCGCGTTAGCACTCTACCTCAGTGAGTGCCAGTTCCGAACAGTAACCCCGTGCCGTCGGCCCGTCAAACTTCCCGGCCGGGCCGGGCCAGTTCTCTACGCTGTCCTCATGATCCCGCCCGCCCCGCCCGAGACTCCCCCGCCCGCCCGCGACCCGGGCCCGCTGCGGTCCTTCAACCCGGTGCAGATCGGCCGCCTGGAGTGCGACGCGTGGGTCGCCTACTACCGCCGCCGGCGGCCGCGGCTGCTGCTGGTCTCGGTGCTGCTGGTGCACCGCGGCTTCGGGCTGGACTGGCCGCGGACCCTGCACGGCGCCTGGCTGGTGGGCCGGGCCACCCAGCTGTGGGCGCCCTACCCCGACAACGACCCGGCCGGCGCCCGGCGCTGCATGCGCCGGTTCTACGCCCTGCTGCGGCTGGCCCACGGCGCCCCCGAAGACCCGGCCCGGGCCGCCGCCCTGGAGGTGGACTGGTGGGCCGCCCACCGCGCCCGCCAGCACGCACCGGCCGGCCCGGACGACACCGATCCGCTGGTCACCACGCTGACCCGGCTGTATGCCTACCTGTACCGCACCGACGAGGGGTCCGTCCGCCCGGCCGCCCGGCTGCGCGCCGAGGCCATGGACCTGTCCGACCGCTGGACCGCCGAGGGCGGCGCTCCGGACAGCCCGCTGATCCCGGCCGTGCGGGCCGCCCTGGTCCGCAGCTACTCCGCCCTCCTGGCGAGTGTTCACTCCTAGGCCAGAACGCTGGTCACCGGCAGGCTCGAGTCGGCCGCGAAGTCCAGCGCCGACGGCGCCGCGCCCCGCTCATGCAGCTGCGCGCCGAGCGCCGCGACCATGGCCCCGTTGTCGGTGCACAGGCCCGGCCGCGGGACCCGCAGCGTGATCCCGGCCGCCTCGCACCGCTGCGCGGCCAGCGCGCGCAGCCGCGAGTTCGCCGCCACGCCGCCGCCGATGACCAGGTGACCGACGTCATGCGCGCGGCACGCGTCGATCGCCTTGCGGGTCAGGACGTCGGCCACGGCCTCCTGGAACGACGCCGCGACGTCGGCCACCGGCACCGGCTCGCCCGCCGCCTCGCGGGCCTCGACCCAGCGGGCCACGGCCGTCTTCAGCCCGGAGAACGAGAAATCAGCCGTGCCGTCGTGATATTTACCCCTGGGAAACGAAACGGATCGCGGATCGCCCGCCACCGCCGCCCGGTCAATGTGCGGCCCGCCGGGGAACGGTAGCCCTAGGACCCGGGCCACCTTGTCAAAGGCCTCGCCCGCGGCGTCATCGATGGTCGCGCCCAGCGGCACTACCTCGCCGACCAGGTCCCGCACCAGCAGCAGCGACGAGTGCCCGCCGGAGACCAGCAGCGCGATGACACCGGCGGGCAGCGGCCCGTGCTCGAGCTGGTCCACGGCGACGTGCGCGGCCAGGTGGTTGACCCCGTAGAGGGGCTTGCCCAGCGCGAGGGCGTAGGCCTTGGCCGCGCAGACGCCGACCAGCAGGGCGCCGGCCAGGCCCGGCCCGGCCGTCACGGCCAGGGCGTCGACCTGGGCCAGGGTGACCCCGGCCATGGCCAGTGCCCGGTCGACGGCCGGGACCATGGCCTCCAGGTGCGCCCGGCTGGCTACCTCGGGCACCACGCCGCCGAACCGGGCGTGCTGCTCCACGCTGGAGGCGATCGCGTCGGCCAGCAGCTCGTGCCCGCGGACCAGGCCGGCACCGGTCTCGTCGCAGGAGGTCTCGATCCCGAGGATCAGCGGCCCGGCCATCAGGCCCGCCCCCCCAGGTCCGCCCGGGCCAGGTCCAGCCGCATGACCAGCGCGTCGGCGCCGGACGGCTGGTAGTAGCCGCGCCGGATCCCCACCTGCTCGAACCCGCGCGCGGTGTAGAGCCGCTGGGCGCTGAGGTTATCCACCCGGACCTCCAGGAAGACTTCGGTGCAGCGGCGCCGCCGGGCCTCGGCCAGCAGCGCTTCCAGCAGCGCCGATCCGGCACCGCGGCGCTGCCGGTCGCGGCTGACCGCGATGGTGACCACGTCGGCCTGGGTGCCGGCCGCGAGCAGGCCCGCGTAGCCGATCACCGTGCCGTCGCCGTCCTGCGCGACCAGGTAGTGCCGGCTGGCCGGCTGCTGCTGGAGCTCGCCCTCCAGCATCGGGCGGGACCAGGCTTCCTCGCCGAACGCCTCCAGCTCCAGGGCCAGGATCACGTCGAGGTCGGCAGTCGTCATCGCGCGCAGCACGGCGCCTGCGGTCGTCACGGGGTCACCCGCTTGCGCTGGCCGGGCTCGCGGGCGTCGGGGCGTCGCAGGTACAACGGCTCCGCCGGGGAAGGGGGGGTGCCGGACGCAATCCGTTTCGCAGCCAGGGCGGCCAGGCAGGCGGCGTCCGGGTACCGGGGCCCGATCGGCTCGGCGCCCAGGTCGGGGTAGAGCAGAGCGCCCTCGCCTGCGACGGGCAGGCCCGCCTCCAGGTCGGTCGCGGGGCACACCGCGGGGCCGCCGATCCGCTCGCCCGCCGCGCTGTAGCGGGCCCAGTAGAGCTCCTTGCGGCGGGCGTCGGTGGCGACGAGGAACTCGCCGCGGGGCGGGGAGACGGCCGCGGCGATGATGTCCAGCGTGCACCAGCCGTCGACCGGGAGCCGCAGGGCGCGGCCGAGGACCCGCGCGGTGACCAGGCCGGCCCGCAGGCCGGTGTAGGGGCCAGGGCCGGTCCCGACGGCGATGGCGGTGAGGTCGCCGCGCCCGGCCCCGGCGCTGGCCAGCGCCCGGTCGATGAACGGGGCCAGCAGCTCGCCCTGGCGGCGGGCGTCGACGGCGGACTCGGCGGCGACGATCTTGTCCCCGTCATGCAGGGCCACGGTCACGGCCGGGGTCGCGGTGTCGAAAGCGAGCAGCAGCACGGTTGACCAGCCTACGGCCCGCGCCGACCAGGTCAGCCCGCCGCGGCGGGCGCGGTGTCGTGGGTCAGGACCGCGCGCGCGACGGCCAGCGCGCCCGCCTCGATGGTGCCGACATCGACCGGGCCGTACCCGTTCCCGGAGGCCTCGGCCTGCAGGGTCACGGTGACGACCAGGTTGCGCTGCCGCGCCATGACCGTGACCAGGTCGTTCACGGCCGACTTGGTGTGAATGACCTGGACGCCCCGGAAGGCCTTGGTGCCCAGGCCGGTGAGCGGGGTGACCTGCGCGGGCGGCAGGGCGGACTTCTTGCCGGGTGCGCGGAGCGTCTGCTCGGCGATGACGAAGTTGTCCACCGCGTTGGCGGTGGCGCTGCCGTTGCCCGCGGCCACGGCGCTGGGCTGGTAGGCCTGCGCGGTGACCCCCAGCACCCGGAACACGGGCTTGTGGTCGACGGTGAGGCTGCACTGGCTGTAGCTGGCGCTCGTCCCGGCCGGGTTGACCCTGGTCACGTGGCCCGGCAGGTAGCTGGCCAGCAGGGCCGGGCTGACCGAGCTGCAGGCGCCCGGCACCTTGGCGAACTCGCCCGGCTGCAGGGTGGTGATGAACGCGGGCGCCGGGTGGTGCTTAGGCAGCGCGCGGATGGCGAGGAAGGCGGCCACGGCGACGGCCAGCACGACCGCCGTGCCGCAGTAGACGTAGACGCGGCGGCGTGACTTGCGCAGCCGGGCGGCCGCGGCCCGGCCCCGGCCGAGTCCGCGCCGCCGGGGCGGCGGCGCGCCCGCCTGCGCCGCGTCCGGCTCAGCGACCTCGGGTTCCGCATCCGGCGCGCGGGTCCTGGTGCCGGCCGCCCGGGCCGGGCGGATGGTCAGGCCGGCCCAGGGCGGCAGGTCGCCCTCGTCATCGTCGCCCTCCCGCCAGGGCGACGCTCCCCGCCGGGCCGGAGCCGGAGCCGGGGTGGCCGGCCGGGGCGGGACCGGCCGCGGGGGGGCCTGCGGCGGGGCCGCCGCCTGCCGGGCGACATACGGGTCGGCACCGTACGGGTCGGCGTCGCGCGGGTCGGCGTCGCGCGGATCCGGGGCATACGGATCACGCGGGGCGTAGGGATCGTCGCGCGGGGCGTAGGAGTCGCCGCCGGGTGCATACGGGTCGTCGCGCGGCGGGTACGGGTCCCGCGGCGCGTACGGGTCGGCTCCCCGCGGGTCGGCTCCCCGCGGGTCGGCTCCCCGCGGGTCGGCGTACGGGTC
>Ga0193728_1001228_pt1 | contig 12981 bp, 1 predicted proteins | sample U1c1metaG_FD_143037 | JGI IMG/M metagenome (GOLD analysis project Ga0193728, IMG submission 143037) | Soil microbial communities from a riparian zone of the East river system, Colorado, United States - U1c1 | ecosystem: Environmental > Terrestrial > Soil > Riparian zone | place: USA: East River...
AAAGAAGGTAAGAAAACGGGAGGAAAGGGTATATATCGTTAACTTAGTTACTTAGTTAATACGTATACGGGGCAGAATAGGATTTAGGCAGCGGTCCTGGCGGAACTTAGCAGGATTTAGTAGACTTGGCAGAATATAGTAGAATGTAGTAGATTGCCGTAGATTGCCGTCAGATTGCCGTTAGATTGCCGTCTCGTAGTCGGTCTCTTATTGCTAAGTTAGTGGAAACAGGTGGACGTATATAAGGTGTTACGGAAGTGTCCCATAACACGTATTACTTTCCTTTTATTTCCTTAGTTAAGTATAGTGTTTAGCAATGGATATACAGCTCTTATAGTTGGCTTCTAAACTAGAGCTAGCTCTCTAGCGGCAGGATATATTTAGCTAGCTCTTAGTAACAACCTATACCCTAGGGGTGTATAGCCATAATAGAATATATATACATATGTTTTTATAGTAAAAGTCTCTTAAAAAGGACACGTTGCCGATAGTAAGGCTAGTTCGGGTGCCTGTAATAGGGCACCCAACACTTAACTAAATTTAGCAACTTTAATCGGCATAATCCGCTATAGGGAGGAAGTTATATTAGCACTATATTAACATAGGAAGAAAGCGCGCCAATTATTAACTTTATAGCGGACCGTATATAAATAAGGATTAACTATAATAATAACTATATAAACGCTTAGACTTAAAAAGAGAGGCTACTAGAAATCTAGGTTAATAAGCGTAGGAGTAGAAGGAAATTCCTATTTAGGTAAGGAGTATATATTTAGTAAGACTACTACCTAGCTAAGTAGTACTATAGCCCCTTCCCTAACCCTCCTATTTACTTACTAGTTCTAGGCTATATAAAGATAAGACCAGTTATATAGAGGAGAACTATTACATTATATTATATCCTACTAGTATATCGACCTTATAGCCAAGATTTAATTTATATATTTATTTATTAAACTAGTTCTAAGAGATTACAATCTGTCTTTTCTACCTATAAAACTTATATCCTTTAACTTCTTAACCCAAAATCTCTAAATTTCTTTATATAGAATTATAGTATCTATCTTATATAATATGCACCAAAACTATTACTAGGACTAAATATAAATACGGATATACTATAGAGGAGTCTTTTATTATAGCTTATAGTAATAAAGATTATAGAATTGTAACTAGCACTACTACTCTTACGCAGAGTACCAACCAATTATATAACTGTCCCTTATACCACTAGTATATATACTAGAGGACACTATAGAGTATAAACACTAATTATTAATATAGGCGTTACGGTTATCTTCTAGAAAGGGTAGGGAAAGCGAAATATAGTTACGTTCTTTTTTAATTACGCTTATACTATATTAGGATTAGGTAAAGGGGCGGTAAAACATTGTTATAGTTTATATTTAGGTACGCTAAACCAAATAAAATTAATATCCGCTATCTTAGTATATAGCACATATATAACAGAAAGAGCTTAAACAGCTTCTCCCACGCAACTGGTTCGTGGCCCTTTTATATGCCTATTACACTTACTAAGCTTTACTTTTAATTTTTTACGAATCTACTATATCTAATCCTAATACCTACTATATAAATTATATTATTAGGTTAGCAGTTCTACTACTTTTAAGAGGATTTAGTATTTATACTAAAACAGTATACCTTAAGCTCCTTCTCTAAGTCGCTAATATACCGCAATATAGCCTTCCGGTAGTTAGATTCTTAACACTTAATTACCGCGTATCTTTGGAAGACTAAGGTAGTACAGCTAAAGTTTGCCTTTTAGACGACAGTAAGACAGTTCTTAAATTTACGCTAGCTTTTAATCTTAATAGGTATAATAATAAGGTCTCGCATATAGCATAATATAAGGAAGCGGATTCCTTAATACTCTTAGAGCGGGAAAAGGTAGTATATAAGTATCTAGGCAAATATAAAGGGATCCTTACGTGTCTTAATATCTCTAGTATAGGGTTATAGTTTCCTTTTATAAAAAACAAGAGTCTATAGCGCTATCTTAGTAATCTAATAAAGCCGATATAGTTCTCTACAAAGCTTTTATAGGTTAAGGGTGCCATAAAAAGTATTAGCTTTATCCATTTAATAGGCGTGCTCTAGGCCGATATAAGTGCTAGAAATTTTCTCGTAGCCGACAACCTATTATTAGTACTTTATAACTTTTCTAGTTTAGCAATAGGCGACCAAAACGCGTTAGTTAGGCAAGAGATGTGGTACCAAAAAGTAGATGGTATAGAGCCCTTTCGCATCTCCGTTATAACTAAGATATTTGCTATTAGTAGCCTTATATACGAGATTATAACTAAAAAGAGGCCGTATAATAAGATTAAAGATAAGGATAAGATTAAAGGGTTGTTTAGGGCGTAAATTTTCCCTTTAACAGCCTATATTCTACTTAGAAGTATTATTAATAAATACTAGTTAGATAGATTTAAGATAGTTATAGAAGTGCTTAAAGATATATAAATAGAGGAGAAGACTCTAGAAGCGGGAGATAGGCAGTAGGATTACTTAATAATTGCTCTATATTAGGGGTTTAGGACCGCTATATACCCTTAAAGGTATAACCTTATCTAAAGATACGTAACTTAAAACACTCGTTGCTTTATCTTAGGTTTTACCCTATAGGAGGTATCGCATCTTTACCGTTTAATATTAACAAAGACGGGCTATAATTTATCTCGGCGGTATTAGAGGAGGAAGATGTGTTAGAATAGCTGCGCTAATAGTTACTGCCTTAGGCGCGGATCTAGTAAATATTAGGCAAAGGATTCTATCTACTTCCAGTTATAAAGAAACTAGTAGATTTTATAGAAACCCTAGAAAAACTAGAGCGGAAATTAAGTATTACCTATAACCTAATTATATAACTTAATAGAATATAACTATTATATATTCTTAAAATTCTCTTATACGTAGTATATTATATAGTACGTTAATTCTACTATATAAGTCCTTAATAGTTGTCCTATATTCATAACTACCCTTTCTAGTTTACCGCTATAATCTTTAAAGATTAGTAATGTATCCCTCTATACCTCTTAAACATATTTAAATTCCTATAGATTTTCTAAATCCTCTAATAAGTGTGCCTCTTTTAACTCTAAGTATAGAACGCTTTTAAACCTTTCCAGCTCTTACATTACGCTATTATTTCCCTATTTCCGCAAGATCTGGTAAGTTAAATAACCCCATCTATATTTTATTACCTTTTAATTCTATCTCTTCCCTTAAGGCATCTATATTAGTATTACACCTATACTATAACCGGCCGAAGGAATCTATAATTGTGACCCTAGATTTTCTAGGATATTTTTAAACTCTTATAGACGTTAAACGTATAGGAGACTTCTGCTATGCAGTAGACTTATAGCATACTGCTAGTTTATATTAGGGGTAAAGGTTCTAGCAATTATAGAGGCCTATAGAGGAATATACTCGTATAAGGGTAACTACGCGGTATAGTGCGACTTAGGGGAATAGGGAAGGGAGGCCCTCTTAAAACATTCGCTAAGGCTCCCAAATAGGAGAAAGGGGAAGGGCACTTATTAAGGAAATGTGGTGCTTATAGAGTTCGGTGTATAACGATTTTGGTTTAAGTAAACAGGTTTAGTAAAGCGAAAGTACGACCGGCTTTATGCAATATTATCCCTAATATCTTATTATTACGTGCAGTTGCAAAATAAGACGCTAACTAAGGCGGATAATCTTTATTAGTGGCGTATTATAGGGTACCCTAAACACTAAATACGCCACACGTAGCTCGGACTCAATTACCGCTTAGATCTATTAAACCTTCCATCCTCCACTTTATTCCTACTTCCTCTATCTTAATATATATATATTCTATTATAGCTATACACCATCTAGGGTATAGGCTATTACGGAGCGCTAGCTAAATACTTCCTGCTACTAATATGCTTGCTCTAGTTTAGAAACCTCCATCTTAATAAGGGTGTGGCCGGTACGGGTCAGCCACCCTCCCTGCTAGTGCAGGCAGCATGCGGATAATTTAGGTTGAATTAGCTGGATAGAAATGTTATTAATTATGCTGTAGTTAAACGGGGCTAAAGGGAGCTCGGAATACGTGGCTCGAATGCACCTCCGTAGTCCGGAGTATAGTTATAATTGCTTACGTTATATAAGGTGCGGGGTAGAAATCACCTCCTAGGATTATAAGGTTATACAGCTATATATTATTGAGACGGAACGGCCGTATAGGAAGCTATATGTGAGTTAAAGGTAAAAAAGCTAAAACCCTAGGGGTACTGTTAAATAGCTAAAAGGGTAATTCTATAATCTAGATGGTATATAAACCGTGGGAGGATAATAACTAGCTAAGGCTCCTTAATGGATATAGATAGTAGAAGAGGATAACTTGCTAACTAAGGCTCCTTAATGGATATAGCGAGTAAGTGAACTATAATAGTAGAAGAGGATAACTGGCTAACTAAGGCTCCTTAATAGATATAGTTAGTAAGTAAACTATAATAGTAAAAGAGAATAACTGGCTAACTAAGGCTTCTTAATAGATATAGTTTATAAGTAAACCGTAATAGTAAAAGATAATGACTAGCTAACTAAGGCTCTTTAATAGATATAGTTTGTAAGTAAATTATAATAGTAGAAAAGGATAACTGGCTAACTAAGGCTCCTTAATGGATATAGTTAGTAAGTAAACTATAATAGTAGAAAAGGATAACTGGCTAACTAAGGCTCTTTAATAAATATAGGTAGTAAGTAGATATAATAGTAGAAGAGGATAACTGGCTAACTAAGGCTCCTTAATGGATATAGCTCGTAAGTGAACTATAATAGTAGAAGAGGATAACTAGCTAATTAAGGCTCCTTAATAGATATAGGGTGTAAGTAAACCGTAATAGTAGAAGAGGATAACTAACTAACTAAGGCTCCTTAATAGGTATAGCCTATAAGTAAACCACGATAGTAAAAGAGGATAATTAGCTAACTAAGGCTTTTTAATAGATATAGGAAGTAAGTAAACTATAATAGTAGAAAAGGATAACTAGCTAACTAAGGCTTCTTAATAGATATAGCGAGTAAGTAAACTATAATAGTAGAAGAGGATAACTAGCTAATTAAGGCTCCTTAATAGATATAGCGAGTAAGTAAACTATAATAGTAGAAGAGGATAACTGGTTAACTAAGGCTCCTTAATAGATATAGGATATAAGTAAACTGTAATAGTAAAAGAGGATAACTGGCTAACTAAGGCTTCTTAATGGATATAGGTAGTAAGTAAGATGTAATAGTAGAAGAGGATAACTGGCTAACTAAGGCTCCTTAATAGATATAGCTTATAAGTAAACTATAATAGTAAAAGAGGATAACTGGCTAACTAAGGCTCCTTAATGGATATAGGAAGTAAGTAAGATGTAATAGTAGAAAAGGATAACTGGCTAACTAAGACTCCTTAATAGATATAGGTAGTAAGTAAGACGTAATAGTAAAAAAGGATAACTGGCTAATTAAGGCTCCTTAATAGATATAGTTAGTAAGTAGATATAATAGTAGAAGAGGATAACTGGCTAACTAAGGCTCTTTAATAGATATAGCTTATAAGTAAACTATAATAGTAGAAAAGGATAACTAGCTAACTAAGGCTCCTTAATGGATATAGGTAGTAAGTAAGGCGTAATAGTAGAAAAGGATAACTAGCTAACTAAGGCTCCTTAATAGATATAGGTAGTAAGTAAGATATAATAGTAAAAAAGGATAACTGGCTAATTAAGGCTCCTTAATGGATATAGTTAGTAAGTAGATATAATAGTAGAAGAGGATAACTGGCTAACTAAGGCTCCTTAATGGATATAGTAAGTAAGTAAACTATAATAGTAGAAGAGGATAACTGGCTAACTAAGGCTCCTTAATAGGTATAGCCTATAAGTAAACCGCGATAGTAGAAGAGGATAATTGGCTAATTAAGGCTCCTTAATAGGTATAGCCTGTAAGTAAACTGTAATAGTAGAAGAGGATAACTGGCTAACTAAGGCTCCTTAATAGGTATAGGCTGTAAGTAAACCGTAATGGTAGAAGAGGATGACTAGCTAATAAAAGCTTTTTAATAGGTATAGATTGTAAGTAAACCGCGATAGTAGAAGAGGGTAACTGGCTAACCCTAACCGTTTTAGCTGTTATAGACTTTAACTGGATCGGTTACTGTTCTATATCGTCCTCTGCGCTTAAGTACTTCTAATATCTGTCTATCTAATTCTAGGGATAGAACTTTAACTAAGAAGCTAAATAGATTTGGCTGCTGGCTATATATCCGTTAGATAAGGATATATTACTCTTGTTATATTCGCTTAACCGTATCCCTCTATTTAATACTCCGCTGATTATAGCGCTCTTATATTGCTAGGGTAAACTAAGTAATAAAGTTAATATTACGGTAAATAACCTTAGGGTCCCTATAACTGCGAATCTTTACTTAGCTCTAAGGCGATTAAGAGTAGAAAGAGTGGGGTGTGTTTAGGTGGACGCTCTTTATATTAATTAGGAGGACCTTAAAGAAAGAAGTTATTAGGTTAGAAGAATGGGTATAATATTCTAAGAAGTAAACTAAGTGGCTATATAGTTAAGCGATGTAGAAGATATAATAGAAGAGGATATTAACTCTCTATCTGCTAAGGATACCGCAACGGCTTCCTAAGTCCAGTCAAATTCGGCTTAGCGTGCTTTCCTCTAGTTACTCTTAAAACCGTACTAGATATGAGTATAGATCATCTAAGAGCTTGCTGTAGTATTGAATATTACTATATTCTGTAGTTATTATAAGCTCTTATAGGAGACATTAAAAAAAATTTTGTCCCCTCCTTTTATAGCAGCTATTAAAGGAGCTAATAATGACAAGTTAAATGAGAGGTTTTGCAATTTACTCCTATTTTGATCTAACAGAATTGCTATAACCCCTCTTAGATTACTAGATGTATTATACCGCAGTTGCTATATATTATTAACGGATCTAAAAGATAGGATATATGCGCTTCTAGAACTTACGCATAATAGTAAAAGATTTATCCCTAAACTAAACTACAGTAAACGAGTAGAAGAAACCTATACAGTTTTCTTAAAAGTTTTAATTAAGAGGGGTTTCCCACTTAATTTAATATATCTTCGCACTTTACACTAAGGGATATATAACTCTCTGCCCTTATAGGTAGTTAACTAGAGGGACCTAAATGATACTTTAGTAAAGTAAGAGTTTAAGCGTATTATCTAACTTTACTTCTTAAGATCTCTTTACAGCTAAATAGACTAGCCGAGCTTCTCTAAAAATGCGCTTACTGTCTATAGAACTATCCTTAGAACTATTAATGGTATAGGTAGTATATTTTCTACTGATGGAAATAATATTATAGCTTATATTATAACTCCTGGAAAAGGAGCATCTTTAGTGCTACCTAATTTTGACCGCTCGACCTATATATTTAACGCTCTGCTTAAAATGTAAAGGCTATTAGCGGCAACTATAGAGCTTCCGCTAAATCCTATAGGGCTTTGGAGCTCTAATAATAAGTCCGAACTTAAAAAGTTTTTTAGCGGGCCTATAGAACCGAATATACTTAAAGCGCTCTTAAAGTGGATTAATACAAATCGGTTATTTATTGCCTTTGGAGAGATAATAGAATTTTAGGATAGTATCTAGACTTCACGGCGAATGTATATAGATCGGGATATAGGGTAGGATAGTAATTTATGTAACCTGGTTACAATAATACTAAGTAGCATACGTATCGCGACTCTTAAGACTGGAGAACTTGGATAGGTACACCCTTAGAGTGAGAAAAGAGACAAACTTGGTAAAGTCTTCGGATGCGACAGCTATGTTGTCCTACAATTAGTTATAGGGCGTTTCTAGGTAATAGGTGAAGCTAGACTATACTGGTTCGCTAATAAACCAGAACTCTCAGACAAGGTCAAGGATTTAATAATATTCTAAACTTAAAGATAATTTAAGAGTTAAAAGTCGAGTATCTATCGTGTAGGGGCTTAAAGCTCATCTAGGTATATTTATCTGACATATTAAATAGCCGTCCTAACTTTGTATTAGTTTGATAGAAGAGGAGCTTTATGCGAGAATGCTATTTTAAGAATCAGTGGGGTCTCCTAAAGCCCTGTACTGTTGTCGTTCCTTCTATTTTATTAGATATGTTTAAGAGCTCGAAGCTAATTTGGCTGCGTGAACTACGTAGTTACTTCTCCCCCACATATCGCCCTTATTAAATTCTCCGAAAGTTGCCTACACTAGCAGGGAGGGTAGCCGACCCGCTCCGGCCACACCCTTGTAAGCCGCTTAAAGATAGTAGGTGGGAATATAGTTTTGTAACGTATATAAAAGCTTACTATTAGCGCTCTTTAAACACGTGTATTTTAGATCTAACGCTTTACCGGATATGTAAAATGGAAAGTTTGTAGCAGCACTCTAGGGGGAAGCTAGTTTCGCTAGCGACTGTACTTTAAAGCTAACTGCTCGTACCGTCTAATTACTTATCTAATTATTTTTAGGAACTTAGATAAACCGTCTTACTTTTAGAACCACCTTAGTTGCACAATTACCTTGGCCGCACGATTACCTAACTTGTACGATTGCCTAGCTCGCAAGATCTCCTAGCTCGCACGATCACCTAGCTCGTAAAATTACCTAGCTCGCACGATCACTTAGCTCCTATGGCCTCCTAGCTCCCACGATCTCCTAGCTTGCACGATTACCCAGCTTATACGACCTCTATCTCGCAAGATCCTAGAGCTTGCACGACCCCTAAACTCGCACGATTGCCTAGTTTGCATAACCCTCCCGGCTTAAACTAGAGCGGAGAATGCTTATTTATACTAGTGCGCAATTAATAGTGCAGCCCTGGTTGTGTAAGCTAGGTAATCGTGTGAGCTAGACTATATGGTTTGGCCTAGCACCTATTTACGCCTAACGCGTAATTAATAAGAAGTAAATATTAGGAAAATACTAGAACTAGAAAAAAAATATATATATAAGTCCTAGATTTAGAAATATTAAAGAAGTTCCTATATAAAGACCCCTATGAACCTTGCAATAACTTAAAGCCCCCTTATATATACTTAGAGAAGTTCCTATATAAATAGCCCTATAAGCGCAGCCACAAGTCTAAGCCCCCTCGCGTAACCTAACTACCCCTCCCTACTATACCGGAATAGATAAATAACTGCTGTATATAATAAGTAGAGAAATAATTTAAATAAAAAGAAAACACTATAAAATAACATATTTATATCCTTAAGGTATAAATCTATAAGTACTATAGTCTTAAATACAACTAATAGTTGCTAAGGTAGTATACGTTCTAGGTCTATAAGAAATTTAAAAAATCCTAGGTTGTTAGCATAGATTTACCTTCTATTATCGCTTTTAAGGTAGTAAATAAATTTATCTAAAGGAAGGTAAAGATTATTGCGAATACTTTGTAACTCGCTATAAGTTAAGCGGGCAAAGACTCTAGTAGGAATGGTAAAATATTGTTTTATTTTACGATAGGCTAAACGAAAAGAGGCTAAAGTTTTAACCCTTTTACTAGCTTTTATTAGAACTCTGCTTTATATTTATATCCTATACTTATAGATTTAAGACTATAAAGTTAAGGCCACTATATTTAATTATCGCCTATATAGCCTCGTCGCTTAACATCTCTTTATTGCTGTCTACCCCTATTTCTTAATCTTTAGTACTAAAACTATTTTCTCCGCTATATAATATCTCTACGTCCTATTCTTAATCCTTATTGCTTAAGTTACTTTCTTAACTCGTTAACGCCTCTATATTGCTGTCGCTATCTCTAAAGTCGGTTTCTCTATCTATAAACGCCTACTTACTAGCTAATAATTTAGGGACGCTACGCTTATAGGTACTTAGGGTTGCGGGATACTACTTAAGGAGAAATTGTAGTTAATGTTATTAGGATATAGAATAAGCCTATAGACCTCTAAGTACTAGCTGCTTAGCGCCTTAAATATAAGTCCTCCCTTAGCGTAAGGCAGATTAATAGGAGTTATTATACCGCCTATATAAGGCAGAGCGCTTATAAAGGGCTTAGCTAGAATACTAATTAAACCACCCTACAATACACTAATAGCTCCTTTGCTATAGATAGGGAGTAAATATATAAGATTAACTGGCTAAGATAAGTCTACTGCTTAAGCAGTGTCCTGCTCCGTAAAGGGTAGGCGTTAGGAGTGGATTATATAATGCTATTCCTACTAGGTAAGGCGTTATTAGGGGTTATTATTAGCTTCTAGTTCTAGTTTATAGCTTTATACAAATGCCTTTAAACCCTACTAAGGTATATAGCGTCCGTTAGGGATTATTAGCCATTTACATTTAGTAACAGCTTAGCTAATAGCTACTCCTAATAGTGCCTTACTTGTAGATTACTCCAGGCACCTATAGTCTTAGGCGCAGATAATGCGTAGGCTAAGAAGTAATTACAGCTATTAAATATTATACTGTAGACTCCACATAAAGTGGCAAAGGGCGGCTAGTGTGCTTCGCCATTCTCTTCTACCTTCTATCCTAACTCTGCCCTAGAAAAGAAATAAAATATAAATATTATACTCCTGGTCCTTATATGCTATTAAATCGGCTTACTTTTAAATTTAACCTCTAAAGATCCCTTACCGTCCTTATAAGAATATTAGATATTATATATATTACCTTAACTAAGCTTAGATACGTTGCTAATATAACCTATAGGCCCTTAACCAGTGCTTATAAAGACACTACTATATATTACCGCCCTAAAGATATTATACCTGATCTTTAACCTACTAGAAACCTTAAATTATCTTAGGATTACGTCGACGCTAAAAATACGGCACCTAATAGTAGGGAGGAGAAACAATTATAGCTTTCTAGTTATATGTAGGAGTAGATATCTTATATACCTATCTAAATACCTAATAAGGTTAGTTCTTATAAAAAGGATAATAATACGAAGGACTATATATAAGAGGTTATGGTCTAGGTAGGTGTATAAGCAATATACCTTAATTACCTTAGGGGTTTAGAAGGCTACGGCAAAACTAAAATAGGCTTACCTAAGCAAATAGAGGGCTATAGTAAGGCTAAGATAGACTTGCCTTAACCGAAAGAGAACTATATTAAAGGCTTATCCTAGTAGATAAATATAGTTGTAGGTTCTAAACACATTTTATAAGTACCTCTAGGTATATTTGCAAGATACCTATATATTATTTAGTAATACTAATAATTAAGTAGAGAATGGTTTAGTCCTTATATCTCCATCTAAAGTATTAATAATTTCTAATACTAAGATCTTAAGCGGATAAGTAAAGTATCTTATATCCTGGTTACCTACTTATTATATAATAAAGCACTTAATATATCTCCAAATCCCCGGTTATAGAGGAATTATATCTATATATAGTCCTGTTATAGTAATATGCTAGTATCCTACCTAGGTTTTAGCAGTGGCTATACTATAAAAGAAACTTTTATTATACTATACCGAGAATCCTTATTACCTCTACTATTATACTAAGATATATAAACCGCTTAAAGATATTATAATTAAGATAGCTAAGTAAAGAGATTAACCAGGAGAGGCGTTAGAGGGTTAATTAGAAGAGATATTAAGGAGAATGGTATATAAGAGAAAGGCGGATTATACCAGAGATGGAGATCCTAAGAAGCCTAAGAAATGAGAAATTTCTTAAAAGGAAAGATTTTCGCAATTATGTTTATCTTTTTTAGCATTTATTAAGAATTAAGGCGTTAATTATAATTTCCTTAGCTTGGTATTTTATTTCTATCTAGTTGCTTCTATATTAAGAATCTCTTATTATTATCCGCACGTAAATAAATAAATTCTTGCATATTGTATTAAAGTTGGAGACTCGCTTATAGCAAGTAAGCTTAATAAGTCCTCCACCTTTATATACTTAGTAGTAATCCCGTAACTTACTTAGTCCTCTATAAAGAATTAAATTTAGGGTGTTAAAGACTCTAATCCGGATGTCTTAGAATTAACCTTTGTTAACCTATCCTCTTTAACCTAGTTAAAATATACTAGAGTCTTCTTAACTGGAGTAGGATAAAACCTTTTATTTAAAATAGTTAGTATATTCTATATAGTAATAGAGAGAAGAGGGCCTACTAGGTCTTATAGGTTTAGAGGCTATAAAGGTTAACTTATAGACGTATAAATATAAAATCGACTATTGCGCCGTATTAGGATATAGCAATCTACGTCAAAGTTTCGCTTTAATCTATTGGCCTTTTCTAAGAAGGTCTCCTTTTACTTTTAAAAATTCTTATTTATAGCTTACTTTGACCTCAATAGTGATCTTTGCTTTAGACGTATAACTATAATAAATAATTAATGGCTTAGTAGCTCTCTAGCGTTTTTATAGGGTAACTAGGGTATAGGTTAACTCTAAATTTTATATTAATAAGGTAGGAATATTAAGAATAAATATAGGATATATCCCTTAATATTAGCCTAAGTTGCGACTCTAAAAACTAAATCTTGTTCTAAGAACTGGGCCTAATTCTAAAGATAATATTCTAATTCTAGAGACCGTATCCTAATTCTATTTTTGGGAAACGGACTAGTTAACTAGTTAGGAATATATACTAAGCTAAACGTACTAAATGTAACTAAAAAGGTATAGTGTTAAGCTAAGCGATTTGGAAGAGTAAAGCACCGGCCTATTTTTGTTCTAGCTTAAATTATTAATTCTAAAAACTAAATCTAATTCTAAAGCTAAGATCCTAATTTAGGTTTTAGGAGATATAGTAATGTGCACGACCAGCTTCACCCCCCTCCCTTTAGCGAGCGCTGCGAAATTTTAAATTCGGTACGCGCATCCAGTCTCGCTTGTAATTGAAGCGAACGGTTGTGGCTACGCGCAAGGACCTTTTTGGTTGCCCTGGAGAATCGCCTTGGTTGC